>Ga0315904_10000741_pt1 | contig 51809 bp, 48 predicted proteins | sample LakEriMetagenome_6_FD_203529 | JGI IMG/M metagenome (GOLD analysis project Ga0315904, IMG submission 203529) | Freshwater fungal communities from buoy surface, Lake Erie, Ohio, United States - Buoy 12 MA120 | ecosystem: Environmental > Aquatic > Freshwater > Lake | place: USA: Lake Erie, Ohio...
TGAAAAAGGGGAGCGAAGCGAGTAAAGTTCGGTTTCTGACGATCACGATCCCCTGTAGCTCAGTCGGCAGAGCAGCGGACTGTTAATCCGCGTGTCGGAGGTTCGAGCCCTCCCGGGGGAGCTTTCGCCAAAGTTCTAACTTTGGCGACCAAAAGACTTAACGCCCGGCGTCGAGAGATCGACCGCCGGGCGTTTTTCGTTTCTACCCAGTTTTTCGCGGGTTTCGAACGCTTTTCGCGTTCCGCCGGCCCAAACGACCGCGATCTCTGTTTGCAGAGAGAATTCCGTCTCTCGAACGCAACCTTCAAGGTTGCACCCGCTGGTGCGAAAAATCGGTCCCGAACTCTCTGACTCTCTCTTTTCGGGGGCCTTCAGAGTTAACACAGAGTTCTCGTTCGAAGGCCGAATGAGAACGGTTTCGAACCCTTGGACTAATGTTCCTTAGACAGCGTCGCAGTTCATGGCCCGCCTACCTTCAAATGCAAATTTTAGTACTCAGTGGAGATCGAATCCCAATGAACAAAGACAGCATTTTATTTGGATCTCAATTTGGTTGGCGGTGCAGGTTCCCTGCCATGTCCCCTGCACTGGAAAGGAATCTTCACACTACTTCGCCGAGGAACTGGCGGCGACTTTGGGAACCGTAATAAGTGGCGTAGATGCCTCAGCAGGCTTGCTCACGATTTCAACTTTAGCGGATTCTCCGTGTTCAGGCACTTGGGTTGCCAATCTCCCCGCATAATGCAGTTGTTCAAGTCGAAGCCTAAAACTCGGGTAATCCGGGAGGTTGTCAGTCGAATCAATATCGAGTTTGAACTCCGTTGCTAATTGCCTCATCACTACCCGAATTGCCTCACTGTTGTCTGACGAGTCCAAAACCGCTTCGATGTTTTCGAAAAGCAAAATCACATCCTCCTTCGTTGCTGAACCGTGGGAGTGATCATCCAAGAAGGCTTTTTTCAGCCGTCCAACCTTGTTTGAAATCCGGTCGGTCAGCAATTCTCGCTCTGCAGCTCTTTGCCTTTTGGTTAACTCGCCAAAAAGCACCTTCATATTGTGTTCGAAATCCTGCAACGCGTTGTCCAGCGATACTCTTGATTCATTCCTTCTCCGAACGGCTTCAATCACACTTCTGGCAAGCCCCATTTTTTCCACATGCAACGCAGGATCGAATTGACGTAGCGCAATTCCTATTGCGTCAAAGATGGAAGTCCTTTCGTTCAGGTGCGATGACAAAGTCTGCTCGCTGATTTGATCTAGCTTGCGAGCATCTACCCCGTAGATTTCATCAAAATAGATTTGCAAAGCATCTACGTAAATCTTGATTGGAATCAAGTCTTCCGATTCTAGGAGATGCTGACCAGGAGAAAGCCTAATCGCTTGCTCACCATTCGTTGGAAGGTCACCAATCCGAAGTACGTAATCCATTGGAATTGATTGCTTTTTGAATGGCCCCCCAGCTTTCAAACGCTCAAATGCCTTTTTCCCCGACTCGTCACTATCCAGCAAGACGACCACTGCTGGCTTCACTACATCGCGTCCTCTTGCTAGATATACAATATAGTGAACATGCTCGGCGGAACCTGACGGCACGATCGTGACGTGGTTAAGGTCAAGTGTTTCTCTAGCCCCGACGCCGGTTGAAGTCAGGTGTGATGCTGCTCCTGCAAGGAGGATCTGATCGGCCGGACCTTCTACCACAATGTTGCAATTGCCGATGAACGCAGTCTCTCCAACAAACGCTCCAAATGCGCTTCGCAACGGTTCGTAGTGATTCTTTGCTGCATCTCGAACAACTCGTGTCCCCTCATCATTCTCCCCTTTTTCAAGAACACGGATTCGTTCTGCATGGTTCTTATCCACCAGAAACGGCGAATGCGTAACGTAAACGACCTGCACGCCTGGACGGTTGCCTCTCGGTGAGACGAACTCGTCGAAAATCTTCATCAGGTCCTGCTGCCCCTGACTCGACAAAAAGGCATCAGGTTCGTCCATCAGTAGCAACTCAGGCCCAATGCTTTTGGACTCGTAGCTGAGATATTGAATGTAGTAGCTCAGGAAGTGGCTCAGCCCACTACTCCTTTCCGAGAAAGAGTACTCGGTGCCTGTCCTGTCTCGAACCGTGAACACCAAGTCGTACTCTCTCGCCGATACGAGAAGTTTAAAGTCACGGTCTTGAACCCACCATTTCGGAAAATTCAAGTTAGCTGCCAAAGCTTGATTAATCTCGTGAACGATTCCGTTAACGTATGCATCCTGTTCGCCGCGTAATGCCTTGTAGAGTTCTCGGAGCGCTTCCTCGTCTACACCTGAAATCCGGCAGATCAAATCCTTTGCCAATGCAATCTGCTTCTTGCGAGTTGCTGTGATCTCAGCACGAGAATGACTATCCGGCGAGAAAAGCTTACAGAGATCAGCCGCCTTGGAAGTGACCGTCTCAGTGGTCTTGAACATATCTGCATTGTCGAGAATGTCCTCCGTGTATTTCTGTCGCTCAGATCTGCTCCATTCTTCGATTGCAGATTCTGGTGATGCTAGTTCAGCCAACGTGCGAATAGGGACGCTGTCAGGCAATCCAACCGAGGCATCAATCCTGAATACGCGCGGAAGCATTGTTTCGAGGGAGGCCGCATCTGTTACGTCAAAGGCTTGATAGCTTTCTCCATTTGGAATGTAGACCGTTAATTTTGATCCATTTGACCTGAACATCAAAAAGTCAGTTATCGGTGTGTTTGCTGTAATGCCACATGCGGCACGCAGCTTTTCACAATCAACTTCATTGAGCATCGACCATTCGAGCCCAAAATCTGGAAGTCGCATCTTGTCACGTTCGACCGCAAAGAATTGGGAGTAGCGACAAAAATCTGATCGCTCTATCTTTTTGCCTGTTGCAGCCTTTTCAATTGCGCTAAGCAACTGCGATTTACCGGATTCATTCGCCCCAACCACGGTAGTTATTTTCGCATCTATCGGAATTCGAACATGGGGATACCACAAAGAGTGCCCATCGTGTTCCATATACTCCCATGGTAAAGGCTTCGCCTCAGGGTGAGCCTTTCTCAGGTAGTCGAAATTAAACGACTTATAGAATCGCGCAAAAACAGTTTTGAGAATCATGTTGTACAGTTCGTCAAGTTGAATAATCTCGATTTGCGAAATCAGGCTGGGGACTCACGCGAGTGGGCCATAGTTTCGGATGTAGCAACCGATGCGAGTGAAATCCGCGTTTGAGAATTCTTTCGAACCCCAATCCGTCAATTCGAACTCGCGTCGGGTATTCCTACAGATAGACGCGGCTGTTGTGGCTGCGAATGTCTGTCTTCGAGCCGCCAATTATAGCGGCGTTGAGCATGGAGGTGCGATTTGCTCTCGACTGTTCCCTCTTCTTCGTTGTCCGCGCCAGCTCGGCGATCGGAAATCGCTGCGATTCTGGCCGCCGGCATCGTTCGGATGAAATCGCGTTTGGCGATCCTGGATTCAGAATTCGCCGACCATCCGCAGGAATTGCCACCAGCTTGCCTTGAGCTTTCGCCGGAAAGCGTGCTCTCTGTGACCAACGAGGTTAACGACCAGTGAGTCCGCTTTTTCGGGAGAAATCAATGCAACTAGACATCGACAGAGAGGTCGCTCTGCTCCACCGTATGACGGTGGGGCAGTTGCGAGAGAAGTATCAAGAGACATGGGGCGAGCCTACCAACACTCGCAACAAGCAGTGGCTCGTCAAACGCATCGCTTGGAAGATGCAGGCCAACATCGAAGGCGACATTTCAGAGCGAGCCAGGCGTCGCGCTGCAGAACTTGCTCGCGGTACCGACATCCGTACGACTGCGCCAAAAGCCACAAAGCCAATGCCGAAGCCCACGGGAGATACCGTGACGGGTTTCGTCCAGCCGGATGAAGACAATCGGCTCCCGCCGCCAAAATCGGTACTCGAGCGGGTCTATAAAGGCGAGAAGATCTTAGTGTTAGTTCTAGAGAACGGGTTCGAATACGAGGGGGCGATCTTTAAGACGCTAAGCGCTGTAGCAAAGAAGATCACGGGCCAACACTGCAACGGGTATCACTTTTTCAATCTAAACAAGAAAGGAGGCAAGTGATGAGCAAGCAAGCCAACAACCGTCAACTGAACTGTGCAATCTACACTCGCAAGTCAACAGACGAGGGCCTCGACAAGGAGTTCAATTCGCTCGACGCCCAGCGTGAATGCGCCGAGGCGTATATCAAGAGCCAGACGCAAGAGGGATGGCATTGTGTGCCCGATCGATACGACGATGGTGGATTCACCGGTGGCAACATGGATCGTCCGGCGCTTAGGCAATTGCTTGCGGACATCGAAGCCGGCAAAGTGAATTGCGTGGTGGTCTACAAGGTCGACCGACTGAGTCGCTCGTTGATGGACTTCGCTCGGATGCTCGAAGTCTTCGAACGCAACCAGGTTGCATTCGTCAGCGTGACGCAGCAATTCAACACGACCAACTCAATGGGCAGGTTGATGCTCAACGTGCTGCTGTCGTTTGCTCAGTTCGAACGTGAGCTGATCTCAGAACGAACCCGTGACAAGATTGCCGCGGCCAGACGCAAAGGCAAATGGTCGGGCGGCATGCCACTGCTCGGATATGATATCGACGGCCAAGGTGGCAAACTGAAGATCAACGAAGTCGAAGCCAACAAGGTGCAAGCCATCTACGATCTCTACCTCGAGAAGCAATCGATCATGGCGACGATCGCCGAGTTGGACCAACGCGGCTGGACAAACAAGACATGGAAAACGCGGAAGGGAACACAGCGAGGCGGCTCGCAGTTCACCAAAGCAACGCTATTCCGCCTGCTCACCAATGTGACCTACATCGGTAAGCTTGGCTACAAGGATGAAATCAACGAAGGTGAGCAGGACGCGATTATCGACGCGGACGTTTGGCAGAAGGTGCAATCCCTTCTTCGGCGAAACGGCCGCACTGGCGGTGTAGAAGCGAGAAACAAATTCGGTGCACTGCTCAAAGGAATCCTTCGATGCGCTTGCTGCGACTGTTCGATGACGCCGACGCATACGACCAAGAATGGCACCAAGCGCTACCGTTACTACGTCTGCATGAAGGCTCAGAAGCGCGGTTGGAAAAACTGCAAATCGAAGTCGGTACCGGCCGCCGAGATCGAGAAGTTCGTGGTCGACAAGATACGCCACGTTGGCCACGACGCGGCGATGGTCGACGAAGTCGTGGAACAAGCCAAGATTCAATTCGAACGAGAACTAGGGGTACTTGTGGCCGAACGGGACGGGCTTGTGAAGGAGCTGGAGTATTGGAATGAAGCAATCCGAATTGCAGCTCCAACGATCAAGCCCGGTGATCCAAGTTCAAAGTCGCTCGAGCAATTAGCTGATTGGTACGAAAGCCTCCATCGGGCAGAACATCGACACGCAGTCGTCGCAGCAAAAGTGCAAGCGTTGCGGGCCCAGGCGCTGACACGAGACGATGTTGTGAAGGCGCTCACCAGTTTCGTACCAATCTGGGAATCGCTCACAATCCGCGAGCAATCGCGGATCGTACAGCTGATCGTCAAGCAGATCGATTACGACGGAGCGACGGGGCGCGTGACGATCACATTTCATCCTGACGGAATAAAGACGATTGCCATGGAAAACTGTCCACAGCTACACGAGGCTGCATCATGACTAAACCAGTAAGTGTCGACTTTCAGTTTACCGTTCAGCAACGTGGGCGTGGAGCCAGAAAGCAAATGGTCGAAGGTAATGGCGAATCGAAGGAGCCCACGAAGTCGCTTGAACGCATTCCTCGTATCTCACGCTACATGGCTTTGGCGATTCACTTTGAGGATCTCATCAAGCAAGGCGTAGTTACTGATTACGCCGATCTCGCTCGACTCGGACATGTTACTCGGGCGCGTGTGACGCAGATCATGAACTTGCGGCTACTCACCCCAGAAATTCAAGAGCATTTGCTGCACTGCGAGGCGTCTGGGCAGCTCAACTGCCCCCTCCAACTCAAAGAACTTCAGAGACTTGCATCGCACCACGACTGGCGAAACCAGCGTGTTCAATGGAGGCAACAAAATCGTGATAGCGACTAGGAAACACCGAAATATGTTGCAGCGACAGTTGCTATAATCTCACACGGCAGTGAACCCTTAAAGGAGGCGATACATGTTCGATGACTTGATTAGTGAAATCCAGAATCTAAAGATGGTGCAACCGGGTGGGATCCGGATCGAGATCGACATGCCGCTGGACGACAAGGGCTATTTCGATAGAGTCTGTCCAATTCGGTCTTGCAAATGCAATTTCAAAGTTCTTTTTGTGGACTGGCGCGAGAAGGTTCCAAATGAATGCGCCTATTGCCCAAAATGCGGCGGTTCAGCGACACCAGAGGAATTCAATACGCAGTGGCAAGAAACTTACATCCAAGAAATTGCAAATGAGTATGCCCGTAACGCGGTAAATGAGGCGCTGGGACGTGCGGCGCGCAGAAGTCGGCCAACGAAGATTTCTAATGGTTTGTTTTCAATTTCGATGTCACTTAAACACTCTCCCAGCCCTGTAAAGGTTGTGCTACCGCCTGAGGCTGATGAAGTTCTTAGACAAGACTTTGTATGCTCTTCGTGCAGTTGCAGATACTCCACAATCGGTCATGGATACTTCTGTCCTGCGTGTGGCCATGATTCAGTCATTCGTGACTTTGAGCATACGTTGGAACTGAGCCGCAAAGCGGTTCAGGCGATTCCAAAAATTGCGGAATCCGTTCGCGCGATCCATGACGAGGATTTCGCGGCAAATCTTATTGAGCAGATTGTCGAAGACCAGATCGAAAATCTTGTTACCGCCATGCAAAGAGTTACTGAGGCATTATTCAAAGAACTTCCGAACGCAGCGACAATCAAAGTGGACGTGAATCTCTTTCAGCGAGTTGACGATGCTTCCCAGAAATGGAGTGAGGCCGCCGGAAAGAGTTATACCGATATGCTCACGGTGAAAGAGCTCAACTTCTTGAATGGAATGGTCCACAAACGACACAAGTTAGGTCATTGCCAAGGTATTGTCGACCAAAAATACATCGACAAGACAGGTGACAAGACATACCTGCCGGGGCAAAGACTTCGAATTCAAGCTCAAGAGGTCATAGACTTAACTAACGTTCTGGAGCGACTTGTGGTTGGGCTGAAAAACGTCGTTGCACTGTTGGCGAGTGCCAATACAAGTCCTAACCTATGATTCGGAAACATTGAAAACAGTGCGCCAGCCTTTTTTGTCTTCCGTCAACACAATAGGCTCGCCCTGCATGCCAAAGAAGTTCTTCAAGTTGTCGCTGAGCAATTTGCGGCGTTTTCTGTTTTCACGACTGGCGGAAGGGCTGGTCCAAGTCAGTTCACCTCTGTCCTTCGCAAATGCCTCTAATAAATACCACTGCTTCGTTGGCCCCCGTGATCGTCCGTCAATCATTCCGATGTCTGAGTAGGTCAACTTAGCAGTTTTATCCAATAGTTTTACGGAAACAGTTTCGGAATTGAGAAACCGAATCGTTAATTCGGACCATTTACGATCGGCTAACGATGTAAAGCCAAAGTGGACCGCAGAAGCTTGAGTTCCGCTTGCGTTCTCGACGTCCTGGGCACTAGTGACGTCTTCAGAACTAGTTGCACTAGTCTGCGTTGATGCCGGACTGTCGAACATCGTTTGTCGCGCCTTGCGTAAACGTCGGTTGTATTTCTCGGCTCGCTCAATCGCAGTCTCAACTCCGGGTCGGAATAGTTGCACCATGATCCAAGCCGGTGAGCCTTCTTCTGGATCGTAGGTACCCTTCTTCAGCACATATCGCTGAACTGCAGCTAGAAAGCCATCAGCATGTGGTGCAACCATCAACTGCCACTCGACGTCAGCAATTGTCGTTGGATAAAGATCCTCAAACATTGGCTCAAACTTTTCGGGAAAGTCACTGAGATGATTGTTGTTCCTTAGCAAATTGGTCAGGTTCTGAACCGTCCACATATAGGAATGATTTAGTTCTAGATCCATCGTCGTAAGCCAATCCGAAATGGATGTGGTTGCCTCAAGCATCTTGTAATACGCATGAGCGAACAGCATTAGTAAGATTAAAGACGAGTTACGATCATCTTCTTCGGGGATTCCTTTCAGTAGTTCTTCAGTGGCGGGCTCGGAAGACTCAGGCGTTTCTTTCGAAGTTGCTGCATCGACATCCGCAGAGTTCGACGACTCGATTCCATCAACCTGCGCAAGCTCGGCCGTTCTCAGCTCATGTAGTATTGAGTCAAGTTGCGATACATACTCCCATCGAACTGGTACGGACGCGTACCACTTAGACCTTCCATCATCATGCAATGAAAGCCTTATCGCTGGGATAAAACCCTGGAGCAGTCGGCTGCACCTCTTTCGTACCGCATCTCGCATGCTCGCAAGAATTCGGTCCGCTGATTCTTCAAGATAGACGCATGCGCCGTCATCAATGTACCAAGCTGGCAGTGAACCGCCTTCAACATCTACAACGGTACCTTCGTCTGTTAGCACTCGAGGTTTACTTCCGGTACCACTACCAAATTGACGATAACAAGCCTGAACGAACTTCTCGAGTCGCCGGCGATGGGTAAGCAAGAACTCCCCTTCATCATCAATTTCGTCACTGGTGAATTTCGGGAATTTGTCAGACTGCAAGGTGTCTTGCTGCCACGCATTACCTGTCGCCAACGGGTTAAACTGTTTGGGTACTGCGAAGTAAAGGAATGTTAGCCGGTGTTTTTCGAGTAAGTTGCGTACATGCTCGAATGCCTCCGTTTCCTGACCGGACGTTGAACCATCTGAACACACCTTTGGAGTATGTTTTGCTTCGGTGTGTTGTTGCTGCCTAAGTCTTTTGAGCAAATCTTCCCATTCCTGGGCGCGAAAAAAGAAGTTGGCTCGCTGGAGCAAATCCGGTGTAGGTCTCGGATCATAAATACCGGGGTCGGGATCTTGATAGAGTGCTAGTCCATCAATCGCAGATTGAAAAAGAACGATTTCAGTAATGTTTGTTGGCGATAGCTTTGCCCAACGGAAACCAGTCGCTGTTTGACCGTACTCTGCATTGAATAGTTTGCAGAGCTCGTTAGCCATCCATTCATCTTCTGCCTGGTGGAATACGGCAGACGGCAGAGGTTCGTCGCTGCCGACAAATAGAAAGAACACTGATGCATCTAAACTCTGATCAGTCATTAGTTTGTCTACTTCCCACGAGAGCTTGCCTCTCCATTAAGGCATAATAGCTGGCGAAAATCCACGAAACCGAGCGTTTCATTCTGTCTCGTGAAGAGTCACTGCCCTCCGCTAAGGTCAGAACCACATTATTGCCTATGCTATCAAAACTCTGTAGACTTCGGTAGACTTTGGTGCTTCGACTCAGGGTTCAGCAGGACTGGATAATGAAAACAAAACTCAGTGAGTACGTGAAAGTGGCTGAAGCGGCCGAAATCCTCGGGGTTTCGCAGGGGACTGTTCGGGCCTGGGCAGAAGCGGGAAAGATTCCAATGCACAAAAATCCAGCCAACGGATATCGACTTTTCAAGAGAGAGGAATTGGAGCAATTCCTTGCTCGAATAGAACAGCCAACGTTGATCACCAAACCGCGATAATTGAAAGTTCAAAAAGGTTTTGTCTGTGAAATCCTCTGATTCTCCAATTATCAGAAATGGCAGTATCGTTTCCGGACCTACCATCCCGGAATCGATTGAAGTGTTGACGACAATTCCGATGGGAACATCACTCAAGATAATCGGTCGCGGATTGAGAACCGGGTTGACGTACGATCCAGTGTTGAACGCAGCCCAAATTGCACAGCTAACAGTTTCGGCCGACCGAGAGCCTTTCGATGGTGATGCTCGATTGTTTCGTTTGGGTGTTGAAGCCCAGAGGCTAGGGCTCGCTTACGAATACGATCCGTTCTTCTCACTCTCCATTGCTCGCGTTGATCCGCTTCCGCATCAGCTAGAAGCCGTTTATGAGTATTTTCTCAAGCTGCCCCGTATTCGATTCTTGCTCGCCGATGATCCAGGTGCAGGAAAGACGATCATGGCGGGGCTCTTGCTCAAAGAACTAAAGGCGCGTGGTCTCGTCCGTCGTGTCCTCATTGTCACGCCTGCTAGCCTAACCTTTCAATGGCAACGAGAACTATCGGACAAGTTTCGAGAAAAATTCGACGTAATTCGAGGCGATGTCCTAAGAGCAAACTATGGTCAGAATCCGTGGCAAGAACGCGATCAAGTCATTACCTCTGTGTCATGGGTTTCAATCGTTGAAGATGCCCGCGAGAGTCTTTTGCGTTCTCGCTGGGACCTTGTGATCGTTGACGAAGCTCACAAAATGAGTGCGCCTGCCGAGGATCGAAAGACTTATGCATACCGGCTCGGTGAAGCGTTATCGAAAATGACCGACCACTTCCTGCTAATGACAGCAACGCCGCACAAAGGCGATCCCGATCACTTTCGAAGGTTTCTTGCGCTGCTGGACCCAGATGTATACGGTAGCATCCAGAGCTTGCAACAAGCCCTTCGGGACCATGAAGCTCCTTTCTACCTGAGACGGACCAAGGAAGCCCTCGTAACATTTCCAGACCCAGAGACTGGAGAAGTGCGAAAGCTCTTTACCAAGCGAGAAGTTCGAACGGCTGCTTTTGATTTCGATGGTGAGGAGCTCGATTTCTATGACGAACTGACACGATATGTGGAAGACCAGTCGATGGCAGCCGCTGGTCAGGAATCTGCTCGCGCTCGCGCAGTTGGATTTACGATGGCAATGCTTCAGCGACGAGTTGCTTCGTCTGTGTATGCAGTGCGCCGTAGCTTGGAACGTATGCGAGCTCGCCGGCAGAAAATCCTCGACGATCCTGAAGCATATCGGCAAGATCAAATAGAACGAAAGCTCCCAGAGGATTTCGAAGACCTTACCGAAGAAGAACGCCAGACCATTATCGATCGCCTTGAAGACGAAGTTCTCTCGGTGGATCCCGCTATATTGCGAGTCGAGATTAGTCGACTTTCGGAATTGATTGCGCATGCCAAGCAGCTGGAAGAACGCAATGTTCAATCAAAACTACTAAAGTTAAAAGCGATCTTGAAGGAAGAGGGGGTCTTCGACAACCCAAAGATGAAGCTACTCATTTTTACCGAACACAAAGATACGTTGGACTACCTCGCTGGCGACGGCCGCGATGAAAGGCCGCTTGGCAAGCTGCTTGAATGGGGGCTCTCGCTCACTCAAATTCACGGTGGAATGAAGATTGGCGATCGTGATACACCTAACAGCCGCATTTATGCCGAGCGTGAATTTCGAGAGTCGGCGCAAGTTCTTGTCGCAACAGAAGCTGCTGGGGAAGGTATTAATCTTCAGTTCTGTTGGCTGATGGTCAATTTTGACATCCCTTGGAACCCCGTTCGTCTTGAACAGCGTGTCGGCCGTATTCACCGTTACGGTCAAGAGAAAGACTGTGTGGTCTTTAATTTTGTTGCCCAGAACACCCGCGAAGGACGCGTGCTACAAACATTAATCGAACGGTTAAAGGAGATTCGCGAGGATCTTGGTAGTGACCAGGTCTTTGACGTTGTGGGCGAAGTCTTTCCTGCCACGCTGCTTGAGAAGCTGTTTCGGGAAATGTATGCCCGGCAAATGGACGAGCATCAAATTCAAGATCGGATTGTGCGCGACGTTAGTCCCGAGCGTTTCCGGGCAATAACCGAGTCAACGCTTGAAGGACTTGCCAAGAAAGAGCTCAACCTTTCTGCGATTGTTGGCAAATCGGCGGAAGCCAAAGAACGACGCCTTGTTCCTGAAGTCATTGAGAATTTCTTTATTGCCGCCGCGCCCGAGACCGGCATGCATCCAAAGCCTGTCGATACGAAGAAGAGATCATCGACTCAGTGCAGTGTTTATCGTGTGGGAAAGGTACCTCGGCATCTACTACAAATCGGAGATCAACAGGAAGATCGTTTTGGTCGACTCGGTCGAGAATACGGTAAAGTCGTTTTTGACAAGACGCTATTGGGGACCGACCCGACACTCGAATGGGTCACACCAGGACATCCATTGTTCGAGACCGTTCGTACCGATGTTGTGGCGAGAACAGAAGATTCACTTCGACGCGGAGCGGTATTCTACGATTTACATCGCACGGTGCCGTCACTTATTGATGTATTTGCCGCATCCATAAAGGATGGTCGAGGCCAACCGCTTCACCGAAGACTCTTCGTCATTGAAACTTCCGTTTCTGGTGAAATGCATGTTCATGAGCCAACGCTTCTTCACGACATAATTCCTGCCGGGCTTGATACAGCTTCGCCTAATTTACCAATTCCTGATCGTGGCCAAGTCGAATTGTTTCTATACCAAAAAGCGCTCGAACCCTGGGTACAAAAGGAGTCGGCTGCACGTGAACACGAGGTTGCACGAGTCGCGAAGCATGTTGAAATTAGTTTGAACTCACTTATTGATCGCCAAAACAACCAGCTCGGCGAATTCCTAAATCGACAAATCGAAGGTCAAACCGTTCAAGGCTTAGACGGCATCATATCGCAAGCTGAACAACACCTCGATGACCTGAACAACCGCCTCGAGTCTAGACGCAAAGAATTGCAACTTGAGCGGCACTGTGCAATTGCGGACATCAATCATCTTGGCCGAGCTTGGATCGTCCCGCATCCAGACCGCACCAGTCCACAGATTGCACCTATGGTTCGTGACGACGAAATCGAACATATCGCTGTTCGTCTTGCAATAGCGCACGAGGAAGCCAGAGGCTGGGTCGTTGAAAGTGTTGAGTCCGAGAATCGAGGCTTCGATCTGATTTCCAGACGCCCACATCCAGAAGATCCTAAATCGTTTATCGAAGTTCGTTTTATCGAAGTCAAAGGTCGCGCCGGCGTTGGAGTCGTCGCACTAAGTTCAAACGAATATCAGACAGCAGTTCGTTTGAAGAGCGACTATTGGCTTTATGTCGCATTCAATTGTGCAGGGACACCTCAACTGCATACCATTGAGAATCCGGCGTTACTTGGCTGGCAACCCATTATGGCAGTGGAGCACTATCAGGTTTCTGCAAATCAGATTTTGGGAGTATCACAATCGTGAGTGATCCACGCGCCAAAATAGCAAACCTTTGGAATAGCTCTTCACGATTTAAGACGTTTGGCAACGCATTGACGAAAATCATCGTTCGGGGCGTTCGCTGTCATGACGAAACAACTATTGATTTGCGAAGTCCCGTGACTGCTTTTACTGGTTTCAATGGGACAGGAAAGTCGACACTCCTGCAACTTGCGGCATCGGCTTATAAGAGTTCAATGAATTTGACGATCAATAGTTTCATCCGCAAGGGCCCATTGGATAAGGACGTCTTTTCTCCAAATGCTTCATTCTATTGCGAGTATCAGGATGCAAACGGGGAGAAACCGCTCACGCTTTCATACAACGCTACATCATTACGGTGGCAAGGCTACCCTCGACGACCTGAACGAGAAGTCTTTTTCGGTGGAGTCTCGGTTTTTCTGCCGAGAAGCGAGCAGCAGGATTTTGTTTTTCGCAATTCATCTGTATTGAAGATAGGTGAATCAAAAGAACTGACACGCGAAGTAAAACAGTTCATCATACAGATCCTAAGTAGCGGCTACGACGCAATTCACGACAACGCCGTATCGCATAGGTCACAAAAGGATACAGTTTTGTCGGCCAAGCGAAATGGAAAGTCATACTCTGAAGCTCATATGGGATGTGGCGAGGGTCGAATCCAATGTTTAGTCAAGCGACTTGAATGCCTTCCTGAAAAGTCGCTAATTTTACTCGAGGAACCCGAGATCTCCCTGCATGCCTACGCAGAATATGAACTAGGCAAGTACCTTCTTGATTTGGTTGGACGTCGAGGGCATCAAATCTTAATGACGACTCATAGTTCAATGTTGCTTCGTTCTCTACCCGATGCATCGCTGGTGTATCTTGCTCGCGATCAGAACAGTATTAAGCCGCTACCTGGAATTGGATCTCGGCAAGCCGCAAGCTTGCTGACTGATGGTCAAGACAAGACACTGACAGTCTTGGTTGAAGACGATTCGGCCTCAATAGTACTTAGCGAAATATTACGAAATCACGATCCTTCATTTCTCTCGACGGTTCGAATTGCAGTTGCCAGGGATAAACGAGAGAGTGGAAAGATTGATGCAAGTGGTAAAGACGCAATTCGCAATACCATGAAAACGCTAAGTGAGGCAGGCTTGAAGATTGCTGCAGTTCTCGACGGAGGAGAGCAAGCGGACACCAATCGTTATATCTTCGTGCTGCCAGGCAGTCGTCCACCAGAGGCAGAGCTCTATGAATGTTCGTTAGTAAAGCAGATGCTCGCAGATAGATACAAATTGAACATCCCTGACTTGGATGGTGAGCTTAGTGGTCAGGACTGCCACAGGTTTTTTGAAATTATTGGTCGCAAGGTTACCTGCGCTGAAGATTATCTCGTTCGCGAATCAGCCCGAGAGTACACGCGTGCTGTTCCCGCATCTGTAGTGCAACAGCTGGTCAAATCACTCAAGGAAGCAGCAAGCCGGAAATGAAGTATCCCAAACGTCTGATTGAAGTTGACTTGCCCATCGCACGAATCTCAGCTCATGCTCGGAGGGAAAAGTCTATACGGCACGGACATATTTCGACATTGCATATCTGGTGGGCACGTCGGCCATTGGCTGCTTGTCGAGCTGTGATTTGCGCGGCACTGTGGCCTGATCCGGCCGATCCCCTGTGTCCACCATCATTTCGTGAAGCGACCGCCATTACTCTTCAAGCCTTTGCAAGGCGAGTCAACCCGGCGCGAATCTCGGCTGAAGGAAGGCAGCTTCAGGATACGCTTTCTGACGAGTCGAGAGTTCGTTACGAATCGTTGTCAAATGGTACACTATCTCTAAGCCCAAGCGAGCCTGAGGATATGCTGCTCCTTCGGATGGCGTTGCTTGACTTTATTGCCGATTTTTCGAACTGGGACAATTCTACGTTACCAGCGTATTTAGAAGCAAGTCGGGCGTTGACACAAGCGGCTCACGAGTCGCTCGGTGGAATACCGGGGACTCGTCCGTTCGTAGCCGATCCGTTTTGTGGTGGGGGAAGCATTCCGTTGGAAGCGTTGAGAGTCGGGGCTGATGCGTTTGCCAGCGATCTAAATCCCGTGCCTGTGCTACTTAACAAAGTAGTTCTCGAATACATCCCAAAGTTCGGAAACACTTCAGTGAAAAGTCGCAATGCGGTGGGAGGAGAAGTTACGTTTGACGGGTTAGCTGATGCGGTGCGTTACTGGGGAGATTGGATTAAAGACCAAGCTGAGAAATCATTGGCCGGGTTCTATCCGAAAGACCCAGACGGCGCGACGCCAATTGCTTACTTTTGGGCGCGGACGATTAGATGCGAAGGACCCGCGTGTGGTGTGACTATTCCGATGATGAATCAGGAGTGGATCAAGAAAAAGGGCAAGCCCACATATGCATTTCGATTGACACCAAGTTCCGACCGTTCATCAGTTGATATTACAATTGTTGAAAATCCTCCTCCTAAAGAGGTTGGTAATGGTACGGCTGGACAGGGTGCAGTTACTTGTCCCGTCTGCGGATTTACTAATGCGGCAAAAAGAGTTCGAGAACGTGGAAGAACGGCAGGGATTGGCACGCGGCCTATCGGTGTAGTGCTATCGATTCCAGGTTCTAAGAACCGACGTTTTCGTACCCTGAGCTTAACGGATTTAGAAGCACTAGATGCTGCCGAAAAGGCTGCTGCGAATATTGATGATGAGTTTACTCGCGCGTTTGATGCCCAAATCCCGCGAACTGAGTTGCGTCGTGTTTCGGTTCCCCTATACGGTCTCGTAAAGTTTCATGACCTACTTCTTCCCCGACAGAAACTTGCGTTAGCAACCTTGTCTCGTGAACTACGGCGAGCTTACGAATCGGTGAGTTCATCACCGGATCCAGGAGTCTCGCTCATTGCGTTGGATGTTGTTGCTTTGGGTATTTCCAATGTGCTTCACTACAATATGAATTTATCGACATACCTGTCGAATGGAATGATCTCGGCATTCATACAAGGAACGTCGCTTGCAATGCGGTCAGATTTTGCGGAAGCTAATCCGCTGATGGATACATTGGTTGGCGGTTTAGACTATTCGTTTACTCAGATTGACAGAATGCTTCAGCAGTCTGCCAGCTGCAAACTCACGTCAGGAAGCGCTGAACGATTCAGCGCGACTTCAATCGGACTACCTGACGACTCGGTTTCGCTAGTCGCAACTGATCCACCATATTACGATTCTGTCCCCTATTCTCACCTCTCGGATATTTTCTACCTTTGGCTTAAGTCATGTCTTGGAAGCCGCTATGCGACCTATTTCAAAGACTCGGTAATTCCAAAATCCGAAGAGATTGTAGAGGATCGATCGCATTCTCAGAGTCCTAGTGTAAAGCGCTCTGACTTTTTTGAAGCAGAGATGATGCGTGCAATGCGTGAGACTCGTCGAATTGTTGCACCACATCAAATTCAGATTGTCGTGTTTGCACACAAGTCGACCTTGGGATGGGAAGCAATGTTGCACGCACTTATCGAAGCAGGTTGGACGGTTGTTGCGGCGTGGCCAATTGACACTGAGCGATCCGCTCGAATGAATGCTTTTCAGAACGCATCACTATTGTCGTCGATTCACGTGGTCTGTCGTCCGCGTGAGGATGCGAACGGAGAGTTGACGAATTCGGTCGGCGAGTGGCGGGATGTGTTGGGTGAGTTGCCGATTCGGATTCATGAATGGATGCCTCGACTGGCTGCGGAAGGGGTCGTGGGGGCGGATGCGATTTTTGCGTGTCTAGGACCGGCACTTGAAATTTTTAGTCGCTATAGCCGGGTCGAAAAAGCAAATGGCGAAACTGCCACACTTCACGAATATCTAGAACATGTCTGGGCAGCAGTCTCGACGGAAGCGCTTTCGTTAATTTTTAAGGACGCAAATGGTACAGGACTTGAACCCGATGCTCGCTTGACCGCGATGTGGCTGTGGACACTTGGCGGCGCGTCCAAGAACGGAAAAGAACTAACAACTAGTAATGACGATCAGGAAACAGAGGACAATGAAGATGAGAATGAATCGGGCCCAACAGGAAGGAATAAGATAAGCGGTGGCTTTTTTCTTGAATATGATGCTGCACGCAAGATTGCTCAGGGACTTGGTGTACACCTCGAGCAGTCTGAATCATTAGTTGAAGTCAAAGGCGACAAAGCTCGACTCTTGCCAGTCAGCGAACGAACACAATTTCTTTTCGGCAAAGGCCACAAAGGGAATGAATCGGTCGGTAGCGGTAAGAAGAAAGTCAAGCAAAAAATGCTTTTCGATCAACTTGACGAAGTTGACGCAGCAGAATCTGGATGGACTGATTTGAAAGGACCAGAGGCTGGCAATACAGTTCTCGACAGGGTTCATCAATCAATGATTCTATTTGCAGCGAATCGCGGTGAAATGCTTAAGCGTTTTCTCGTAGATGATGGAGTCGGCAAAGACGAACGATTCTGGAAACTCGCCGACAACCTCAACAAGCTTTATCCAACAGGAACGGATGAGAGACGTTGGGTCGAAGGCGTCTTGGCAAGAAAGAAGGGACTAGGACTGTGACAACGCTAAGTTTTAATCCATCCGCGACCCTAGTAGACACGCAAATCGTGTCACTTGCCTTCAAAGGTCAAGATGATGCGATCAAATTGGTTGCCTCATGTAACATTGCATCCATTACTGCTGCAGAATTTTTGCTTTCGCAAAGTACCGAAAAGGCTAGACCCGAATACGTAGCGCTACCTGTAACGAGATATAGTGGATTGGAAGCGGAAGGCCTGGAATTCGACAATGAACGTTGGGGCAACAAAAAATGGGCTAAATCCTCATATCGAAAAACGGATCAATTCGTAATTGATTTTGGAACTGATTTTCCGATCTTTTTGGAGTACGGTAATCGGTCGATGTCCACGATAATCAACTCACGTCGAAAGCAATTTTACCGGTTTTGTATTTCTCATTTGGATAAGAGTAAGCAAAAGTATTTGCTGAAACGATTTGAGTATCTGTGTCAGCAGGAAGTTTCTTGCATTCCTCTGACTAAGGAGATTGGAAATCTTGGACTGGAAGCAATGAAGCAGTTCCTCACAGAGCATAACCCCAAAGCCAATATTAAGAACACAGTTAACGACATTCTCATCGCCGCCACAGCTAGAGTAAAAAACTTGACGCTTGTAAGTCGCGACAATCTCTTGAATAGATTTGCAGGCAGTTTTTTTGGAGGGGACATGGTTTCCTCCGGTCCTTGGCTTCGAATAACGTTTGACGGAACTCTCAAAACGAGACGCAAAATGTCTGAGAGTAAAGGATATTTGAATAGTAGCTGGAGAGTAAAAGTGCTCAGAGGACGAGATTGAGATGGCAAAACTAAAACCTTGGTATCAAGTCGTAACGCCTCGCGAAGATCTTCGGGAAAACCGCCCGATGGAGGCTTCCGAATTTGCTGTTCACCTTGACCACATTCGAACGCAACGCGACACCGTTTCAAAAGACTACTCGGACCCAGCTCGATTCTTTGAAAGGACCTATTTGACGGGTAGCCTTTTGGACTTGTCTTCCCAAGTGGTTCGTCGCCTCAACGGAATACAGCTCGAAACTTCCGCCGTGTTTAACATGGCGACGCAATTCGGTGGCGGGAAGACGCACTCGCTTACAACTCTATATCACCTGGCCCAGCATGGTGACGCGTCGAAAAACTGGCAGGGGGTTGATCGTATTCTTGCGAAGGCGGAAGTGAAAGGGATTCCCAAAGCGCAAACCGCAGTCTTCATCGGAACCGAGTTTGATGCCATCACAGGACGTAAAGGTGATGGCGAGCCAACCCGAAAAACGCCTTGGGGTGAAATTGCATGGCAATTGGGTGGCGCTGAAGCGTTTGCAAAAGTTGCTGAACATGATGCTAAGGGTGTCTCACCAGCAGGCGACGTCTTGCGCGAAATGCTACCCAAAGGACCAACACTGATTCTCATGGATGAGATGCTTAACTACATCAGTAGTGGCAGAAAGCTCGGTTTGCGAGATCAGTTTTTCAACTTTCTGCAAAACCTCTGCGAAGAAGCCCGCGCCCGAAACAATTTGGCAATGTGCATTTCGATTCCGAGTTCCGAATTGGAAATGAATCCAGATGACCAAAGAGACCACGATTCGATTAAGAAATTATGTGATCGAACAGGCAAGGCGATTCTAATGTCTGCCGATCGCGAAATGCAGGAAATCATTCGACGACGATTGTTCGAATGGGATGGATTTCCCACGGAGGCAAAAGCCACCGTCTCTGCTTATGCAGAATGGGCGGCAGATCATTCGCAAGAGCTGGCGGGTGTCGACAGAGACGCTGTCTACGAACAGTTCAAGTCCTGTTATCCATTCCATCCATCGGTTATCTCCGTCTTTGAACGCAAATGGCAAAGCCTACCACGTTTCCAACGGACGCGCGGTATCCTGCGACTCTTGGCATTGTGGGTTTCGCACAATTATCAAGATGAACACCGTAAAAACTCACAGGAACCACTTATTACTTTAGGGTTGGCACCGCTTGAGAATCCATTTTTCCGCGCTGCCATTTTTGAGCAGCTTGGCTCATCGGAACTCGAAATTCCAGTTACCGCCGACATTACGGGTAAGACCAGCGAATCACATAGCTTGAAACTTGACAAAGAGGCTACCGATGCAATCAAGAAGGCACAGCTTCATCGTAAAGTGGCTACGACAATTTTCTTTGAATCCAATGGAGGACAGAGCCAAGCGAGAGCAGAAGCATCGCTCCCGGAAATTAAGACTGGCGTCTGTGGGCCAGAGGTGAATACGGCCGATATCGATACTGTCCTCGAGGGGTTGGCCGGATCATGCTTCTATCTCCAGTGGGAACGAAATCGGTACCGTTTTGGACTATCTCCAAACCTCAATCAAGTTTTGATGAGTCGCAGGGGCAGTGTCGACGACAAACTTCTGAAAGACCGCGTCAAGACGAGAACTGAGGAGTTATTCCGAAAGAATTCATCGGATGCATGCAAATTCATCGAGAGAGATTTCTTTCCTAAGCGAAGCAACGACGTTCGAGAAATCCCGCGAATAACTCTCGTCGCAATGGCACTTGAACATCCCGCCGAGGATCGCATCACTCGAGAACTGATGGAGTCGATCGTACGCGATTCTGGCTCCAGTGGACGCACCTTTAAGTCAGCACTTATTTTCGCTGCGCCGGACCCCAACGAGAACATTTACGAAAAAGCACGTGAAGTGTTGGCTTGGGAAGATATTGATGGCGACGACGAAACAAAGAAGCGAATCGATGAAGGGCAGCAAAGCCTTTTGAAAAGGAATCTGAAAAACTCGCAGCGCGATCTCGATGAAGCAATTTTCCGCGCTTACAAGCATCTATATCTGCTAGACAAGCAGAACAAACTTCGGCACATCGATTTGGGAAATATCACTTCCAGTTCTGCGGGCAGTTTGACCGAAGTTTATCTTCAGAGGCTGGGCTCAAGTGGGCTCGATGAAATCGTTGAATCCGTGCCAGCAAGGAAACTCGAAGGATTTTGGCCAGCTTCTCTCAACGAATGGTCGACTAAAGCGGTTCGCAATGCGTTTTATTCGTCGCCACTTTTGCCTCGATTGCTTAACCCTGATCAAATCAAGCGATCCATTGCCGATGCTGTTACGCAGGGCCTGTTGGGATACGTAACAAAGGACGCTTCCGGTCGGCTAAAACTGGAAAAACTTAAGGAGAGTCTTTTTGATGCCGACGTCGAAATATCCGATGATGCGTACATCATCAAAGCTGATGAAGCAAAGAAGCTTAAAGACCCTCCGAAGCTCGTAGAGCTGTCGATTCAACCAGACCATGTTGTTCTGAAAATCGGTGAGCAGGCATCATTCTATTGCGCTGGCAGAGATCAGTATGGGCAGCCTATCGCCGTGACTAGTATTGAATGGACTGCTCTTGGTGGCTCGATCGAGCCAAATGGACTCTATACCGCAGACGGTCAAAGTGGAGCATACAACGTCAAAGCGATGGTGGATGGCAACGAGGCTCACGCAGAAGTACGCATTTCCGCGAAGGACGAAGCTCCAGACCCAACACCTAAATCCGGCGACCAATATTTGCGATGGCGTGGAGTTGTACCGGCACAGAAGTGGATGAATTTTTACACCAAGGTGCTTAGCAAGTACGCGACTTCTGCCGACCTCAAATTGGAAGTGAGTTTCGAGGTAAAGGTTGATCGGGATCAAAGCGTTTCAAAAGCGACCGAAACTAAGTCTGCGTTGCGTGAACTAGGGCTCGATGACAATGTTTCCCCTGGTCAGTAAACCGACTCAGTTCCCCCACCGAAAACGAATTTGAAAAAATGAAAGCCGATCCTTACGACATTAAGACCGTGTTCAATTTCGAGCGGCAGCTATTCGCGCCGTTGTTTCAACGCCCGTATGTTTGGAACGAAGAAGATCAATGGGAGCCGCTTTGGCAAGATGTTCTTCGCGTTGCAAATCAACTGTTGGCGGGAAACGTCAACTGCAAACCGCATTTTCTTGGTGCTGTAGTTCTGGATCAATTACGTGTTCCCATCGGCAAACCCGATGCCCGTTCCATAATTGACGGACAACAACGACTGACAACACTGCAGTTGCTCATGGAAGCGGTTCGCGATCTGGGACGTAACATCACCGAGGTGGACCATGAACGTCGACAAATGGAGCGTCTTCTTGAAAACCAGGATGTTCGCGATCCAGACGATAGATTCAAGGTTTGGCCGACAAATGTTGATCGCCCTGTTTACCGCGCGATCATGGAAACAGCGAACCCAACTGAATTGGAAAAATACATTCTAGAGAAGTGCGATGGTAAGCGAAGTCGGCTTGCCGAGGCATACATGTATTTCCACCGGGTGATTGGTGACTGGCTTAATGCCGAACCAAGCAGGTTTGCCAACTTGTATCGAGCGTTGGTAAATACCATTCGCGAAAAGCTTAGACTTGTCGTGATTGACATGGATGAGCACGATGACGCACAAGTAATTTTCGAGACGTTGAATGCCCGAGGTACGCCATTGCTACCGTCGGACCTAGTCAAGAACTACTTGTTTTATCACGCTTTCGAGAAGGGAGAACAAGTCGAGAGACTTTACGCATCGTACTGGGAGAGTTTTGACGTCAACGATAAGTTCTGGAGAGAGGAAGTAGGCGTCGGGCGAGTAAAACGTGCTCGCATCGACGTTTTTTTGCATCATTTCCTATCGCTTAAGAAGCGAGCTGAAGTGCCAATGGGCGAACTGTTCCGAGAGTACCAACACTATGCTGCTGAGTTGAAGGACAAGACTGTCGAGTTTCAGCTCGATGATTTTTCACGACATGCGATGATTTTCAAACGCATGTCGGAACTCAGTGACGACTCCCCAGAGGGAGTGTTTTTCTCTCGACTTTCGGACATGCAAACAACAACGGTGTACCCGCTTTTGCTTGCACTATACGACGCGATTCCCAATCAAAAAGATCGTATGCCTTTGCTCGCAACGATTGAATCCTTTCTAGTTCGCCGCATGGTCTGCCGGCTCACCACGCAAGGCTACAACCGCCTTTTCTTAGACATGTTGGCAAGCTTAGCAAAACAAGGGGTATTCTCGTCCGATAGTGTGGCTAGCTATCTCCTTGTACAAAAGGCGGATTCAACGCGGTGGCCCGATGATATCGAGGTCCAAGAATCCTTACTTGGTCAACCACTTTATACCGCGATAACTCGACCTCGCTTGCGATTCGTACTTCGCGCGATTGATACCGCGATGCATACGAAGAAGACCGAGGACTACGTCTTGAAGAAAGGACTGACAATAGAGCACCTCCTGCCCCAGCACTGGGAGAAGCATTGGGCATTGGTGCAAGGCGAACGGGAATCAGACAATGATTTTGAGGAGCGAAAACGCAATCGTAGCCATGTTTTGCAAACCATCGGCAACCTTACTTTGCTTACGAACTCCCTGAACCCGTTGGTTTCAAATGGTACGTTCAAATCGAAGAAGAAGGAGATACTCAAGCATAGCGCAATCAATCTCAACCGATTCCTTACTGATGAAGATGAGTGGGACGAAAAGCACATAAGGCAGCGAGGTGAAAAGCTCTTCAAGTATTTCATCAAAGTTTGGCCGTACAGCCCAAAAACGGCAGCACAATGAGTCATTGTTCGAAATGTACATTTCCAATAGTCGAGCTTGTATCGCTAATCGAGTTTGCCGCCGATCCAATCGACTTAGTGGCCGCATTCAACGACGAAGGCCAAACATCCGTAATTTGCAACTGAAAGTTTAGCACCGGTCCGGTGATGCTATGACTTCCCCGAAACACGCGACTTCAATACAGATGCAAGGATTTTAATTATTCCGATTGTAGTGACCAAACGTGTCAAACGCATGTGAATGATAGCGTTCGCGATTGGCAGTGGTTTGCTCTGGATGGAATCACTTAGGACAACGGTCATGGACTGATGGATGGGATGCCCAAATCAGGAACAACACTCGGTGGATACCGATGAGACCAACCACTGCCAATCGCTTTTATCTCGTCAGCCGGTTGGATCGATTGACGTTTTTATCAATGAAGGATTGCTATGCGTTTGTAACTTTTTCTAGGCAGACACCATGACCTCTGTTCGACTTCCGCGTCTATCGCGCCCTGGCGTTTTGGAATCGATCGCTCCTAAGCGATTGTTCGAATTGCTCCAACCTTACACTGACTTCTTTGCAAGTCGGTCCGTACGCATCGAGTCACCCGATTCGATCGATTGCCAAGCGGTCATACGCGAGATAACCCACGCTGATCACGAAACACCTGCAGACTTGCTGGACGCGATTTGCCTAATCGACGAACTTGCAAACGCTGTTGCTGTCGAACTGCTGCTCGATCGAGTTCCTGGCCATAAGCTGGGTCTTGAGCAAGGTGGTGAACATTCAGCAGCGGACATCGTTACTGCCGCTTGGTTGACCGAGCGGGAGCAACTTGTTCAAACACATGCGCGAGCCAAGTTGAAACGAGCTAGGTCGTTTGATTACTACCAAGCGAATCAAACGAAGCCACCGAAGTATGTGACGCCGGCCGAGGAAACGTTGCAGCAACTCGAACGCGACATCGATTCGTGGTACGTCGAGCGATTCCGCGGTCAAGGGACCAAGATAGAGATATTCGACCGGAAGGACGAAGTCGATATCTCGATCCTGCATGGCAGCCTGTTTCGACGCCAGCCCGTGGTGAACGCAGGCAACTTCGATATCAAGTCGTTCTGGCCAGTCCAAAGCGATTTGGCAATCTACAATCGTGCGTTCGGAGAACTCCGCATCAACGCGAAGTCTCCGAAGGAGAAGGCTCTGTATTGCAGGCTGTTAGGCAAACACCTGTTCGGCAGCGAGGATTGCTTTCCGACTGGAGTGAAGTATTCCCTTGAGCCGCTGCGTGAGTTCGGCTTTGATGCGCTTTCACCAGGAGACATCGATGGCATACGCGATGTGAAATTGGTGGAGTTGTGGTTAGGCGATCCGGATGAGCGTTACGGTGTGATCACGATTCGGAAAGGAGATGATCTGTTTAATTGGGCTCAAGGTCGCAACAAGGATATCCACATCAAGCGACGGTTGATTTCAGCCACTTTCAAACTGCAGATGTTCGGTCGAAAGAGTGAGTTAGCAGTCACCGTACGGCCGCCCAATGTAGCGATGTACAACCGCGGGCCGATTGCATCTATCATAGAAGCCTGGTTGGCTCAACGCGGCTTCATCATCACTGGACTATCGACGAGGAAGCCTCGACATGAACCGATTCTGGCTAGCGCTTGAACGAGTCTGGGGACTGTCAACTTCCCGATTGTGTTGGCAACAGCGCCTTGGCGATGTAGGCCACAGAAATGCGGATCTTGGGCGATACGAGCTACTCGTGGCAACCAATCAACTGGCAAAGACCCTGCCAGTGATTGGTAATCCGTACGAGTGGCTCGAGGTGTCCGAGTTCGAGGATGGAGTCTTCGAAGGCTACAACGAGAAGACCGAGGAGTATATTCCGGTTGATCGACGCGACTTGGTTTGCTTCGAATTCAACGTTGTGAAGCTCAGCAAGGTACTCTGCGATTTAATCGGATTTGCTCCTGCCGTCGAGCAGTTGGATGAAACTCACCACTGCTATCTTCTCGGGCAGTTCGGTGGAACTTCGGGTGCAGGCTTCGCATTCTACTTGGCCAAAGAATCTGATGGCCGACGCTTTTCGCGATGTCTGGACGCAGTTCAGCTGAAGGACCAACGTCCGTATGTGCTGTTCCTAACGTCGATGAGAGTCTTGAACGCTCAATGTTCGCGAGTGTTGATCGATAAAGGTTGTCTGGTTTTACCCCTGGAACATTCGTTGGTTCACGACGAGGAGGGGTGGGCTCTTACCGATTGGGCTCGCAAACATCTGGTCGAGTTCAGAGACCGGTTATTACCGAAGCCGCAGGCCGCGGTTGGAAAATTCCCAACGCCACCTGGATGTTCGTGGAAGGACGTCGAGATTCGCTTCCAAGATTCGCACACTGTGACAGTGATCGCAGGCGGCAAGCACGAGCGTTTAATGTTTGCACAGTTGGGACTCGCCAACGCGAAGAATGGATTGCCGAACATGCAATGGGAGTTGTTGTACTCGCTCGCACAGAGCCACGGCTTGATGACTTGGAGTTCACCTGGGGCTCGTCGTGAGAATCGCAAGCATCGGGAAGCGTTGAACAAGACGCTTCGTGCTTTCTTCGGCATCGATGGCGATCCGATCGGCCTGACAGATGATAAGAAGGGCTATCGGTGCATATTCAAGCTGGTGCCCGATAATTCTCTTGAGTATGCCCGATTAGCGGCTGAGCATGAAGATTACTGATCTCTCGACAACAGCCCCGAACAAGCATCGACGCGATGACGGGTCAACTCTTCGAGAGATTGTTGTTTCCCGGTCGATGGACGACTTAAAGAAAAAGTCACTCAGGATTTGGCGGATTCCCAGAAAACGCTCCTGATGCCCCTAGGGCGACACCGATCGCGACTCCCATTGCTACACCGATTGCAACGTTACCAAGTGCAACGCCTAGCGCCGCTCCAACGCCACATCCGAGAGCCAACGCTGCTCCCATATTCTTGTTGCCGTTGGTTGTCTTCATACTCTTTCCCCGTTTCCCTTTGCTTGGCTGCTTGAAGCACTCAATCCTACTCAGGCCTGTTTCACGCAGATTCTAGGCGCTGGTCTCTTTCTGGATTGAAGAAATGGGAATTTTCCCACCCCACTCTCGGGATTTTAGCAAATTTCTGATTGCGTTTACCCAGTGTTTTCCTGGGTTTCGTGCGATCTCGTTTGGGAATTTTCTTCTTTCCCAGCCCGTTTTGGGAATTTTCGCCAGTAGCGGACGACAGGTCTGATTCACATCAGAAAACAGCTCGCGAACAAGCGAGCGGGCCTCACAGGCTTTAACTTTCGGACCTGTTGCCTGTGGGGCCTTAATCAGGAGGTCCGTTCATGTCAGACAACCAATCCATCAACCTTGGTGACGACAACTTCGTTCGCAGTGTCATCCATCGGCAGGTTGGAAAGCTAATCGCCAAGTCCGACTTTACACAGCAAGATCGAAACGATCTGGTCCAAGAGGTTTACGTTCGGGCGACCAAGAGTCTTCGCCTCTACGATCCATCGGTTGGCCATCTCTATCCGTACGTCTGCACTGTGGTGCAACGCCATTTGGCCAACGTCGTTCGCGATCGCTCCGTTGTTAAGCGTACGACTGCCGGCCGCGTCAGTCTGAGCAAGAACGTCCGTGGTGATGACGGTGGCCAAGTCGAAATGTCTCAGACGCTACACGACAAGGATCAAGATCGACGGCTAGGTCGTGCACGTCGCCTTGGTGAAGAGGAGCTCAACGACCTGCGCATGGACCTAGCCACGTTCATGTCGAAGCTACCAGAAAAATTCCAAGACATTCTCCGTCGCCGTCAAAACCACTCGATCACCGAGATTTCTCGCGACCTTGGCATCCCACGCACCACGCTAAATGACTGGATGTTGCAGATCCGCAAGCTCTTCGAGGAAGCAGGATTCGACAGATATCTGGAATCGTAACCGTCAATTCACCCGGGTACCGGGTATTCCAACAGATAGAGAAAGCAACTTTTCAATCAACACGAGTCATCAACCAAAAGGAATTCCAGTCAATGAGTGCACCCAACATGAATATCGATCAGCGAGTCACAATTTCGCTCGCTTTGCAGCGATACATACGAGCGGTCGAGCGCTTCGAAGCAGCTTCCAACGAATTCAACGAATCCTGCCAAACGATCCGTCAGGCACTTCCTCGTGAAAGCCGCTTCGTCGCCAACATCTCGCACCAGCACTATCTGGTGACCAGCGACAACGAAGGCAACTTCGAAGTCGAGTCAGTCGACACGGTTTGATTCGCAATCTGTCATCCCCCTCTTCGACCTCCTCGCTGAAAGATCCAAAGGCGATGTCAACAAGACCTTTACCCCATGAACCCGGTGATCGGAAGTGCCTGAAGTGCAACGAAACGTTTCGTTCTAAGAGTGCAGCTAACCGCATTTGCAAGAAGTGCTCGCAGATCAACGCGTCGCTGAAAGTGAGTGAAGCGCAGTTGGCTCGAGAACGAGGCGCTAAGCGACTCAACGGCATTCTGATCGAAGAACAAGACACCTACGAGATGAACTTCTCGTAAGCCTCAAGAAAACAAAGAAAACGCACCCAATTAAAGTTCGAAAGTCTTATGTCACAAGCAACCCTAACCTCTGAAACGAGCGACAAGAACGTGCTGACCTACTCGGCACTCAACACGTTCCGCAATTGTCCTCGCAAATACAAACATCGTTACGTCGATAACCTGCGTCCACGGATGAAGGTTGAATCGCTTTCGTTCGGAAGCGTGATCCACAGTGCTATCGAAATCTGGTATCGCTCGGTGGACGATTCCAACCGACTGTGGATTGTCTTGGATTTCATTGATCGAAGCTTCCCAGAACGAGCGACAGATGAGAACCAGCAAGCCAACTGGCACCTGGCTCGTGCCATCATGACTGGTTACGCCTCGCGGTATGCCACCGAGGACTTCACGATCATCGAGATTGAGAAATCATTTACAGGAAACATTCGCAATCCAGACACGGGTCGCTGCAGCCAAACGTTTGTGATGGCGGGCAAGGCCGATGCGATCGTACAGCGATCCGATGGCATGTATCTGCTTGAGCATAAGACAGCCGCCTCGATCGACTCGAACTATCTCGACAAGCTGTGGACAGACACGCAGATCGCACTGTACTGCTACTACCTGCGTGAACTTGGCTATCCGATCGTTGGCGTGATTTACAACGTGCTGCTCAAGAGCCGCCTCAAGCAAAGCAAAGGCGAAACGCAGGAAGAGTACGAAGCTCGGCACGCAGAACTCGCCGCCAAAAACAAGAGTGGCAAGTCAACGGCCAAACGTCAGTTGCCTGAAACCAACCAAGAGTTTCAAGGCCGGCTGGCAGCTTGGTATGCGAAGCCAGAGGCGTTCCATCGCGAGTTCATTTATCTCTCCGAAGATCGGCTTGCGATGCTGCAAGACGAAGTCTGGGAGATCACCCAGCAATATCTCGACGCGCGACGTCGTGGCAAATGGCTACTCAACACATCGAGCTGCTTCTCCTATCAGCGACCGTGTGAGTATCTGCCGTACTGCCAATCAGGCTTCAATCCAAATGTTGTGGACAACCTCTACGAGATCACTCCACCGCACGAGGAACTCAATTCAATCGATTCTGACGCACCCGTTTTTTGAAAGGAATAACCTCTAATGTCAATTGTATTACCAACTGAAGCATCCAAACCCGTGACCGAACTCGGTAAACAAACCATCCTGCTCTATGGCAGCCCCAAGCTTGGGAAGAGTTCCTTCGCGAGTAAGGCTCCTGGTTCGCTCTTTTTCGAGTGTGAACCTGGGCTCAATCACTTGGAGGTTTTCAAAGTGCCGACCTATTCGTGGGAGGCATTTCTCGAGGCTTGCAAGCTTGTCGCCAAGGGGGATCACAACTTCAAAACAATTGTGATCGACACCGTCGACAACGCTTTCAAGATGTGCTCGGACTATATCTGTGCCAAGCATGGCATCGAGTACGAAGGCGACATGGGCCATGGCAAAGGCTGGGCTCTAGTGAAGAACGAATGGCATCGCGTGCTGACTCGATTGGCCAGCCTGCCATACGGCTTGATCATGATCTCTCACGCGATCGACAAGACCATCGAAACGCGAACGGGTGAATACACCAAAACAACTCCGAGCCTGCCCGATCGCGCTCGCAATGTTGTCTTGGGCCTCGTGGACATCATTCTGTTCGGCGACTCGATCGCCAAGAAGGATGCAGCGGGCAATGTCACCATCGAACGCGTTGTGCGCACCAAGCCGCATCCAACCTACGAGGCCGGCGATCGCACTGGTCGTTTGCCTGAACTGCTCCCTCTCGACTACGAGCATTTCGTCAAAGCTTTCAATTCTCCCGCTCGCAGCTCGGAAACCGGCACCAGCAGCGCAGCGAAGAGCTCCACGCCGGCAAGCACCCTTTCAGGAAAGGCTAAATAGTCATGAGTGATTACGAATCATTCGAACCTACCGATTCGCAAGTCGATCTCACCTCGTTTGATGACGAGTTCGAGACGGCAGACGCGCCGAGCTACGACGAGGTCCCCGACGGCAAGTACCAAGTGAAGATCCAGACTGCGAAGCTTGAATCGAGTCAGAAGGGTGACCCGATGATCAAGTTCGATCTGGTGGTCATCTCGGGTTCGCAGGCTGGTCGGCACATCTTCAAGAACTCGGTCATCACCCAGGCATCCCTGCCTTACGTCAAGGGCGATCTCAAGACGCTTGGCCTGGAGCTGGCAAAGTTCAGTGAACTAGCGGGTCGGCTCGACGAGTTGTTGGACAAGACGCTCGAAGTCACCAAGCGTACGCGAGGCGACTACACGAACGTGTATTTCAACCGTCGGCTGAATATCGCCTCCGCGCCGAGTGCTGGATTGGCGGACGAGGATCTTCCGTTCTAGGCCGCTGGTCGCTTGGCCGGCGTTATTCGTTCCCTGTGAACGGGTGCGGCCGAGGCGGGATGGCGTGACTTGGAAGTAGTTCCTTGCGATGTGGTTCTTTGCCGGGGCCACATCGCACTTCCTTATCCAGACTCCCCGTGCCTGCCTCGGCTCTTTCTATTTCATCACTCGGATTGGATTGTCAGGAAAACATGGATTTCCGAATCGTTATCGACTCGCGCGAGCAACAACCCTACACGTTCGCGTGTGAGGTAGTGAAAGCCAAACTTGACGCCGGTGATTACTCGGTGGTTGGCTTCGAACAGCGAGTGGCTGTTGAACGCAAGAGCCTGCGAGATTTCGTCGGCACTGTCATTCACGATTTTGATCGTTTCGCTCGCGAGCTTCAAAGGCTTTCAGCGATGGAAGCGGCATGTATCGTGGTCGAAGCTGATCTAACTGCTGTGCTTTGCGGCCAACATGCTGAAGCACTTCGGGCAGTCGCTCCACAATCATTGCTTGGTGCGTCCACATACATTGGCGTCAAGTATCGGGTGCCTGTCTATTGGTGCGGATCGCGGCCAGGGGCCGTTCGATTCACCGATGCCTATCTACGATCGTTCATTCGTGTGATCTCCAACGCAGGAGATCTACACCATGAGTAATCGTATCAGTGGTACGGTCGATCGAGTCTTCTTCACCAGCGCCAAGTTCTCCGCCGGCGCACTTGTTCGCGACGACGGCGATCGTGTGCGGTTTCGCGGGCCATTCTGCGTGAGCGAAGGCGAACTGGTCACGCTCACAGGACACTGGAAAAGCGATCCCAAGTATGGACCGCAATTCGACGCCAAGAGCGTTAGCTACGATCTGCCGGAAACGCCTGAAGGCTTGGTGCAATACCTTGCGAAGCATCCAGCGTTTACTGGCATCGGCGAAACCACGGCGCGGAAGATCGTCTCGTACGTTGCCAGCGCAGAGCATCTCGATCGCGTGATCCGCCAGGACATCGAGGAACTGCATCGCGCTTTGAGGATTCCCAAACGGACACTGAATTCACTGCGTGAAGCGTGGATTGCCAACAGTGATGAAAACGAAGTCAGAACGTACTTGGCCAGCTTCGGTCTTTCTCATAACCAGATGGAGACATTACTCGAGGAATTCGGCTCCTCGGTGGTTGGCGTTCTCAGAGCGAATCCCTATCTCATCATCCGCTACATCAAAGGCTACGGCTTCAAGCGGGTAGACAAGATCGCGCGTTCGATGGGCATTCCCAAAGAGCACCCGGGCCGACTCGAAGCCGCCCTGTGTTATCTGGTTCGTGAAGAGGCGTCCGATGGTCATACATGGATCGCGCACGATGAGCTGATTCGCAAGGCGATCGATCTACTGTTGCTCGATTCACTCGACAGTGGCTCGATTATCGAGGCTGCCTTTCAGCGAGCGGTCGAGCAAGAGGAACTCGTTGTCGATGGCGATGCTGTTGCTCTTGCTCGATATGTTGAAGCGGAGCGACTGATCTATCAGTGCTTTGAATTGTACGGACAAGTCGTTGATCCGATCGGAATTGAACCAGCATACGGCACCGGGCTTAAGCGGGCTCAATTTGCCGCTTACGAAGCTGCGATGCGACACGCAATCGTTGTGATCTCCGGCGGAGCCGGTACCGGCAAGACGCATACGTTGGCCCGATTGGCGAAGACTTTTAAGGAAGCCAATCTCCGAATCGCACTTTGCTCTCCAACTGGTAAGGCTGCCAAGCGGATCGAAGAGTCGCTGAAGGCTCTCGGACTCGATCTCGAAGCTAAGACGATCCACCGTCTACTTGCATACAACGGACGGGAGTTCCGAAGGCAAAGTCTCTCGCCCCCAGATGACGAAGGCACACCCGGTATTCCGTCGGGTGATGGATTCGATGTCATCATTATTGATGAGTTCTCTATGGTAGACGTGCCACTGATGGCAGAGCTACTACGTCGCATCGATCTCGACAAAACGCGATTGATTCTCGTTGGAGATCACAATCAGTTGCCTCCTGTCGGCGCTGGTAACGTCCTTCGTGACTGCATCAAACATAAGCTCGTGCCGACTTTCATTCTGGATGAAGTCGTACGCCAGGCCGGCGTTCTGAAGGTCAACAGCATGGCGATACTCTCGCAACGAGTTGTGCCAACGGCTGTTGGCGATCCAGCTTGGAGCGTCATCGATTCACTCAAAGAGCCGATGCAAATTCAGGTCTACCTGCGTGACTTGGTTCTGAACCGCATTCCTAATCGGCTTGGTCTCGATCCAGTGAATGACGTACAGATCATCACTCCGACGCATCTGGGAAAACTCGGTACCAAAGCGATCAACGAGATGATGCAGTATCTGCTGCATGGCGAGGCTGATCGCAAGTTTGCAGTGGGCGACAAGGTCATTCAGACCTCCAACGATTATGACTTGGGAATTATGAATGGCACGATCGGTATCGTATCAGGGATCGAGATAGCGGATGGAACAAAGTACATTGTTGATTTCGATGGGGACGGTCGCCGGCGAATCCAAGATGATCAGATTCTAAATCTTCAGCTTGCCTACGCGTTGACTGCTCACAAGGCCCAAGGGAGTGAGTTTCCTTGCGTCGTTGTTCTCTGTCACAAGTCCCATTTCTTCGCCGATCGTAACTGGCTGTATACCGCGGTCACTCGCGCTTCCAAGTACTGCATCTTGGTCGGCGATCGATGGGGACTCGGCAACGCTGTGAAGAAAAACAATGTTAGCCAGCGGCGAACGTTCCTAGATCGCTGGGCGACTGCGAATCTTGAATATTGGGAGGTGCTGCTTTGAGCTCTGTACCTCAACCACCACTTGAAGCCATCGAGCGAAACTGCCCGAGTTGCATTCGCGATCGCAATCAGTGGGTTGCCTGGAAGTACGTCGAGCGTGGAGGCAAGCCGACCAAGGCTCCCATCAATCCGCACAACGGGTCGCTGGCTTCATCGACTGACGCCTCGACCTGGGGAACGTTCGCTGAAGCGATCGACGCGTGCCGGCGCAATAGTGCGTTAGCTGGCATCGGGTTTGTCTTCACCGCTGACGATCCGTACTGCGGTGTGGATCTCGATGACTCCGTCGATGAAGTAACTGGCCAGTTAAAGCCATGGGCTCAGCGGATCGTTGATCGCCTCGATAGCTACACGGAGATCAGTCCTTCGGGTTGGGGTTTGAAGGTATTCATCAAAGCCAACAAGCCCGGCTCTCGTTGTCGTAAGGCATATGAAGATGGTGAAGTCGAGATCTATGATCGCGATCGCTTCTTCACGGTTACTGGGAATCGCCTCGCAAGTATCCCAAGTGAAGTCAACATTCGCCAAGAGTCGCTCGAAGCTGTTTATTCGCATGTGTTTGGAAATGACGAACCAGGCACGAGCGCGACTCCATCCGCCAATCGAGGGCCGCGGCCAAGCGATAGCGGCTCGGTTTCGCTGAGTGACGACGAGATCATCGAGCTTGCAGGTAAACGGCGCTCCACTGGCATGAAGTTTCAAGCTCTCTGGAATGGCGACTGGAACTCGTATTTCAATTCAGCTAGCGAGGCGGATTCATCCATCGTTTTCACCCTTGCCTACTTCACGAAGGATGCGGCTCAGATTGATCGCATCTTTCGACGCTCACAATTGATGCGAGACAAGTGGGATCAGAAGCATGGCAATGAAAGCTATGGACAACGAACGATCGTCAAAGCCCTGAGCAAGGTCACGAAACAGTACGAGCCGAAGAAAAAACGTCCTGCCGCTCCCAAGCAAGGAAGCCAGCCTCCAGCAAACCTTGGTTTTCCCAAGGCCGCCATCGACTGGGATTTCAAAAGCGACCAGACCGAGAACGCGATGGCTGTGGAATTCATCGACGGCAACCAAGCCAAACTGCGTTATGTGCCATCGTGGAAGAAATGGCTCGCCTGGGACGGAAAGCGATGGAAGGTCGACATCGATCAAAGTCGAACGACTCGATTGGCGCGGAGGCTAGTCCGCAACTACTGGGACCGACTGCTGGCTATTCAAACAGAGAAGCAACAGAAGGAATGGGCCGACTTTTGTCGCTGGGCCAATCGCAAGACCACGATCGAAAACGTCGTATCTCTCGCTCGGTGTGATGCGAGGACCACTATTGATCACGAGCTGTTGAATCAGAACACTTACTTTCTGAATCTGCAAAACGGAACTCTTGATTTATCGACGTGGGAGTTTCGCGATCATCGCCAGACGGACTCGATCACGCAGATTGCAAACGTTGCGTACGATCCCAAAGCTCAATGTCCCAAGTGGCGAGCGTTTATCGATTTGATTTTCGGTAGCGACGATGAGGCCAAACGATACATTCAGGCTTTGCTGGGTTATTCGTGCTCTGGCGATGTCGGTGAGCACATTCTACCGATCTGCTATGGCTCGGGTGCCAACGGGAAATCAACCCTGTGGAATGCAATCGTCGAGTTGCTTGGCGATTACGCCATGCTGGCTCCCAGCAAACTCCTTCTGGGCACGACGAATGAACACGACACAGTCATTGCGTCGCTTTATCAGCGGCGTTTGGTGGCCATCAGCGAGCCCGACGAAGGTTCGAAGTTGCGTGAAGCCCGCGTCAAGGAACTAACTGGCGATGAGCAAATCACCGCTCGGCGGATGCGTGAGGATTACTGGAGCTTTCGGCGGACGCACAAGTTTTGGCTAAGTACGAACCATCTGCCTCAGATCAATGGTACCGACGAAGGCATCTGGCGTCGCATCAAGCTGATTCCATTCCGGGTTGACCTCCGGAAGGTTACCGAGCCCATCCCTGACTACCACAAACTGCTCGTAGGCGAGGAAGGCCCTGGGATCCTGAATTGGCTCCTGGATGGCTTCAAAGACTGGCGAGCCAACGGCTTCATCGAGCCGCAATCGGTCGTCAGCGAGACGCAAACCTATCGCGGCAAATCGGACGAGATCGGGCGCTTCATCGACGACTGTTGCAACGTCTCGCCCGAGCTAGTGGTCGTTTCCAGTGACCTCTATCACGCCTACAGGCAGTGGGGTGGCGAGCAGTCTCAGACCCGTTTTTCGACCGCGATGCAAGCGCGGTTTGTGTGCGCAAAACGCACCTTCGGACGCCTTCGAAACAAGCGTGTATTCGAGGGCATTTCAGTCGCAGAAATGGATGAAATTGAGTAATCGAGCCATGTTCAAAAACCTTCAAAAACATTGGGATTTTCGCAAGTGCGCCGGGTTGCGCAGGGTTGTTTCATTATCTTCCATGCGCGCACGCGCATGGAAAACAACCAAAGTACCCAGCGCAACCCGGCGCACTCGATGCAATCGAAGCCTCTTGGTGACCAAGTGTTCGAGTCCTGTTCGGTCACCGAACGAGACGCTTCGAACTGCCCTATGCAGCCCAGCCATCGACCCTGGCCTTCGCGTCGAAATTTCGCAACTCCAGCATGCGTTCGAGTGTCGCACGACGTTGCGCACTGACGCGAGATCTGTAGCAAGCCGCCCATCGCATCGACCATCGCACTCATCGCAACAGTGGGCCAACGGTGGTCACACAACGCGTCTGCCACTATGGCACTCGCAAGCCCCAAACGATGGGTCCTCCCCCAAAAACCAACGCGTTCTTGGGCCGCGGGAACAGCCGCAAATGGACTCAGAGTTTGTTTCTGTAACGCATTGTCCTAAATCCATGAATCACCAATTAAAAACATTCGAATTCGAGCTGCTTTGTAATGTGATGGCGGACATCGAAACATTCATCGAACTTAGCGACCGCCTGCAACGGAGCGACGAACGATTCGTGCGCGCGATTCGCGAAGTCGGTGTTCCATTTACGCCGTCTTCGTGGAAACGTGGAAGCATAACCTCCGCTCAGAAGATGGCTTACACGAGGGCAGTGCGACGGCTTGAACAATCAGGATTCATCCATCGAATCTCGGAATCCAAACGCGACCGAACAACCCATGTAAGACCAACAGAAACGGCGATTGCTTTCATGATTGATCAGTTGGGCTCGCAAATCGACTGCGATCAGCTTTTCGGTAGCATCAGCCGATTCGACTGGTGCGGCAACCTAGTGGGTAAATCTCAGCGGATGGCCGAACTAGAAAAGATCGAGGACAAAGTTCATGTCGAATAGCGAAACCGAAGTCGAATCTTGGCTGCCAGTCCCCGGCTACGAAGAACTCTACGAAATCTCATCGATAGGACGATTGCGGCGAAAGAACGCTTCAAAGATGGCCCCAGCCGGCTATGTGATGAAGTGTCGTTTGGACGTGCATGGATATCCCAGATACTCGCTGAGCAAGTGTCGCAAGTACTGGACTGTTAAGGCTCATCGGCTGGTTGCCCTTGCTTTCCTTGGCCCTCCGCCATTTCCCAATGCCCAGGTCGCTCATTACGACGGAAACAAGCAAAACAATCACGTAAGCAATCTTCGCTGGGCGACGCAAAAAGAAAACGCAGCGGACAACATTCGGCTCGGCGTCGTGCAAGGAGCACACCGAGGCGCTGAGCACCACTTAGCCAGTTTAACGACTGATACCGTCGTGCGCTTGAGATGTCTTGTCGAGTTTGGTTCAAGCATTGTTGACGCAGCAAAAGCCATTGGAGTCCACAAGATGACCGCCTATGACGCGATCGTTGGAAAGACTTGGTCACACATTCCGTTTCCCCCTCCCGTTTCTCGAAGAAGGAAGTAACTTGCTATGGAAATTAAGCTAACACCCATTGATCAGATTAGACCATACGAAAATAACCCGCGTATCAATGATGGGACAGTTGATGCTGTTGCCAAAAGTATTCAGGAGTGGGGATTTCGTCAACCAATTGTTGTTGATGCCGATGGCGTGATTATTGTCGGGCACACGCGATGGAAGGCAGCAAAGAAGCTTGGGCTATCTGTCGTTCCAGTCCACGTAGCACGCGATTTGAAGCCGGAAGCCGTGCAGGCTTACAGAATCGCTGATAACAAGACTGCAGAGCTATCTGATTGGAATTACGATCTATTGCCGATCGAATTGTCGGCTTTGCAGGAAGCGAACTACGATCTCGGGTTGCTTGGATTCAACGCTGAGGAACTTGCCAAGCTGATGGATACCGGCGTCAACGAAGGCTTGACTGATCCGGATGACATCCCCGAGCCGCCAGACGAAGCGGTCACTCAACCTGGCGATCTTTGGATCCTCGGTAACCATCGGTTGCTCTGTGGCAACTCCTCATCGCCGGCAGACTTGGATCGTTTGCTGGCCGGCGCTGCGATTCACCTTTGCAATACAGATCCGCCTTACAATGTGAAGGTTGAACCGCGATCGAACAACGCAATCGCTGCCGGCCTCTCGTCGTTCACGAACGATGGAGCATCTTCGAGGCTCAAAGGTGGCCAGGGTAACGCTGCTTCATTCGGTGTCGATCATGAGACTGGCAAACCGAAGCATGCGGCGACGCACAAAAAGCTTCGTGCTAAAGACCGTCCGTTAGCAAACGACTTTGTTAGCGATGAGGCTTTTGATCAGCTGCTCGAAGATTGGTTCGGAAACATTGCCCGAGTATTGCTACCTGGTCGTTGCTTCTACATCTGGGGCGGCTACGCCAATTGCGGCAACTATCCGCCCGTGCTGAAGAAGCATGGTCTCTACTTCTCGCAGTCCATCATTTGGGACAAACAGCATCCGGTCCTAACACGCAAGGACTTTATGGGCGCTCACGAATGGGCGTTCTATGGATGGAAGGAAGGGGCTGGGCATAAGTACTACGGTCCCAAGAATGCGACGGACCTATGGCAGGTGAAGAAGATCAATCCGCAGTCAATGTCACATTTGACTCAGAAGCCAGCGGAGCTTGCCGTTCGCGCGATGCAGTACTCGTCAGTGCAAGGCGAGAACGTGCTTGATCTCTTTGGTGGTAGTGGCTCGACGATGATCGGTGCCGAGCAATGTGGTCGCAATTCGTTCTTGATGGAACTCGACACGCTTTACTGTGACGTCATCGTTGATAGGTACCAAAGGTTCTCTGGTAACAAGGCCATCCTGGAACGGACCGGCGAATCTCCGATCCCAATGCAGCCTCGTGAACATAACATGCGATAGGAGGTCGCGATCAAAACTTATGACTATGCCAAGCCTCGTCTTCAAAGACATAGATGTACTCCGCTCCGCAGTTCCTGGCGAATTCATGCAAGGCTGCGCGAGTGGGCATGACAACCGCTCGGTTGCCGTCGGTGAATCGTTCGGGCGTTCCGTCGTTGGCGAGCGACCGAATATCGCCGCCTGCGACCAGCGTTCGCGCCGACTCGATCGATGTGTAATGTTCTTTGAGGACTCTGCCGGCATGGTCTTGGTAGCCATCGAAGTGAAGATAGATAGCCGCGTAGCGACCATCTTCCTGCTTGCAGGCAATCGTTGCTCTTGTGGACATAGGTTGGTTTCCTTACTTCGATGGTTCGTGGTGGTTGGGTTCGACGATGGCGACACAATCGTCGGGCATCGTCAGCATGAGCGAGCGGCCGTTGTCCCAGTCGACATCGACCTGCGCCCAATCGCGGTGGTCATGAACGGCGACAACAGTCCCGAGCGATCCAACGGGGATCGGGTCTGGATCTTGCGGCATCGATACCAAACGGATGCGATCGCCTTTCTTCAATCGTGTCTGCATAGTCATTGGTTCCTTGTTTCATTTGGTGGTTGCGTTGAGTTTGTCGAGCAGCTCGCCGGCTTGAGCCAGGCGTGCGTTGACCTGCGCCATCGTGTGAACGTTCCGCCATCGCAGCTTTGGGTCATCTGGTTGTTGCAAGGCGTCGAGCGAATGACGCAATCGATCGAGGTAATCGCGTGCAACGAGGTGAAGGTTCTCGTAGGGAGCTGCCGGCTCAAGGGCTGGTTGGGCCATGGTTGGTTCCTGGTTGTTGGAGAAACGAAAGACGATCCTCAACAGTCAGCCAGCGAATCGCAAAAACATCAAGCCAACATGCGAGCATGTTTTGCGAAATTCTTCCAAACATGTGGCTGCGCCGGCGAACGGCAGTTTCGCGACGTGTCGCGTTGTGTTGCATGTTGGGCTTATGTTCGCATCAACGAGAAAACGCCCACACGGTGTAAACGTGGGGCGATTGGTGGGAAGCGTTCCGTGCTTCGGGCTTGTCTACAAATCGTGCGGTACCAGGATGGCAGCGCCGTGGCCGGAGACTGCGATCGAGTCTCCGTTGGTCGTTCGCGCGAACAGAACTGGGCCTTGTCGGATCACGTCAACAACGCTGCCGACGTCGAGTCTGCGATTGTTGATCGTTCGCAGGTCGTAGGTGATGCCTGGCTCTGGAGTTGCAATCTCGCCGTCGGCCAGGTCATCCACCGTTCGCAAATCGTAAAAGTATTTCACCGGCTTGGTCTCCTAGCCTCGAGCCGTGAATCGTCCGCGTTCGGTCTTTACGAACTTGCTGTCGTCGCCCTTGGCCAAGTCGCGAAGGATCGCGCTGTACAGCGTCGCGTGTGGAGTCTTGCCTCCAGGGCTTGTCCAATAGCCCTTCGATTCCATCGCCGTGATCAACTCTTGTGCGTTCATCGGTTCGCTCGATTCGCCAAGAACTTTCAAGGCCGCAGCGACGCAGCTCAATCGCTTCTCGCCGGCGTCGCCGGTCTCGGTAGTTTCGGTCTTGGCTTTGCGTGGCTTCTTGAGAACCGCAACCGCTGTGGACGTTTCGCCCCCGATCGTTTCGACGGTTGCCGGTTCGTTCTCAACCACCGTTACGTTGCCTTCAGTGGTGACCTTCGCGCGTCCCCGCTTCGCACCCACTTCTCCCAGAAGGCGTTGAGCGCTCTTAATGAGTATCTTCTTGCCGGTTGCGAGGTTGGTTGCATCCCAGCCACCGCGAGGCTTCTCGGCATCGATTTGAATCTCGCATCGGTTGCCCGAAACGTTCGCGTAGTACTTGCCACCAATCTTTACTTCTGCCTTCTTCATCTTCGTCTCTCCAATTCTGTGTTCGTGGTTGGCTGCCATCGTCAGGCCGATCGAACCACCGATCGACTACGCGCGTCCGTGCTGCGTTTCGGCTTATTGACCAAAGACCAAGTCCGACAATCCCTCGCAAAGGAAGTCGACCACCACTTGGACTTCCGTGTTGACCGCCGGCACATCCAAACCACGGTCGAAGTTGAACATTACTTTCCGGTCGGAAAGTCGCTGAATCCAAAGCTTCGAAATTTTGCTTTGATTCAGTTCGAAGGATTCTTGGTCGGCGTGGTCGGCGAAGACCAAGGCGTCGAAGCGGTATTCATCGTTGATCTTGCCTTGTACCCAAGATCCGCCAGCGGTGCGGTTGCGGTTGCTGATCTTGGTGATTGTGAGGTCGAGGTCGTGTTCGGTCATTTCGTCTCCGTTGTTGGGTTGGTGAATCGTTTTCGCGTTAACACACATGAGCCATGCGGTTCAAAACGCATCAAGCCGGATTCAGAAGGATTTCGGAATCTTTTCTTTGGTGCATACCTGTGTTCGGAAATGTTGGGCGAGCTTCGCAGCCGTGGCTTGCACATCGGCCAGCTCGTCAAAGAAATGTCTCAGGGTTGTTGGGTCGGCAGCGGCAAGGATCGGCATCTCCTCGATCGCTGCGTACAGGTCGCTGACGGACTGGAGCGCTCGTCGGTGTGCGCTGAGGAACTGGGCCGAGGTCAGGCGTGGTCGGTTTGTCATGGTTGGCATCTTGTTTCTCCTAAGCTGGTTTGGACTGAAATTGCATTTGCGATGACACACATGAGCCATGCGGTTCAAACCGCATCAAGCCGAAGGGGAAAAGATTCTGAAGGTTTTTCAGAATCTTTCCCCAGGCGCATCGCTGTGTTGCAATCAGCTATTTCGGCATGTGTCCCATGCTCGTTTGCTGCCGTAACAAATCTGACCACCCTCGACGATGTAAACGATGTTTTCGTCGGCAACGTCTTGATCGTCGTCGGCTTCGTCGTCGTCGTTTGTGTCGTTCATCTCTTGGCCCGAGGTAACGCCACAAATGCGGTTCTCAAATGGCCAGTTCTGTTGGGTCATCAACCGGACCTCGGCATCGCCGCCATGTTCATCGCGGTAGTCGTTGAGGATTTCGATCAGGGTGTCGAGATTCATGTTCTTGTCTCCGTTGTTGTGAATGAAAAATCGTTTTCCGATAACACACATGAGCCATGCGGTTCGAACTGCAGCAAGCCGATTTCAGCAGCTTTTCCACATGTTTTTTCATGTTTGTTTGCATGCCACACATTGCCCCACGTTGGCGTGTGTTGCACTTGTTTCCATGTGGGGTCGTCAGTCGCATCCGAGACAAAGGACGCGACGGTGGGCGACTGTCGCGACCGAATGAGAATACGCCGCGCATCCGTTCGCGGCGTCCGTGGCATTCCGTTGTGCGGTGGTTTAGAGGATCGCGCCGAGCCGACTTCGCTTCATTGCGTCGATGGCTTCGATGGCGTAAAGGTGTTCGACGAGCAAAGGGCCTGCGGACTCTTGTTGGTTGGCGTCGGCAATCTCAAGGGCGTCTGCCAAGGTTCGCAATCCCTCGACCGCGTTGTAGTACGCTTCTCGAATCTCTTGTGCTTGGTGTGCTTCCATCGCTTTGAAAATCACGCGAAGGGCTGCGTCGGTTGCTTTGTGTTCGTTACTGTTCTTGGCCATGGTCTTGTCTCCGTTTCGGAAAAGGGTTCGAATCGTTTATGCGATAACACACATGAGCCATGCGGCTCAAAACGCATCAAGCCGAGCTTGCAAACATTTCAAAAAGAATTTGCCGGCGGCTCCTTTGGGCCGCCGGCCATTCCATCTCTCTCGCTAGTCGTTCTTCAAAAAGAACTTGAGCATTGCCTGCTGCTCGTAGAGTTTGGTGAGATCTGCTTTAGCTTCACGCGCGTTGCGGAGATCGCATTCAGCGAACTCAACCCAGGACATGCTGCAGGGTTGGTTGGCCAGCATGGCCTCTGTGTCGTGAACCGCGTTTTGGGCCCGTCGCAACATCTCTTGTGCGACACCGGCCAAGCGCCGTTGCGCGTCGGGGATCATCCATTCGAGGCGTCGCAGTTGTGCTTGAATCGCTTGCTCGACGTTGTTGGTTGTTTCGCTCATGGTTTTTTCTCCGTTTCGGAAAGGGAATGGAATCGTTTACGTGATGACACACATGAGCCATGCGGTTCGAATAACCTCAAGCCGAGCCTTCGAGGATTCCAAAAGGAATCTGAATGTTTTTTAGGATCGCGTCAGTTCGCACAAAACGCGCCGCGTTGTGTTGCGGTTCGGGTTTGGCCACTATTAGTGACATACACGATTCGACCCCACGGTGACGTAAAATTGGCCCCACGTCGCCAAACGTGTGAAAGCCGAACCTCCGTGTTCGGCGTTTCGTTTGGTTGTGGGCTATGCCGCGCGGTCGTATTTGCGGGCGAGGTCGAGGAGCTTGGTTTTGATCGTTTTCCATTCCGGTTTGGTTTCGCTGGCGATCTCTCCGTAGACCTTGTCGCGAAGGGCACCCTTGTACCAACCCTTGGTCCATCCGAGTCGGTAGAACAATCGGTTGAGTTCCGTCTCGCCAAGGCCGGCACCAGGGCGATCCCAGCAACTCTTGGTGCCTTCCTTTTTGATGTAGTCCCATTCGCTGCAGCGTTTGGTATTGAGGGCGAGTTCAACCAAACCCAAAACCATCATCAGGTATCCGACCACCTTGGTCTTGTTGAGCGTTCCGCCGAAGGCTCGGAACTCGATTCGGTTCTTGCCGCGGGTCAGGTGGGTCAGGTTCAGCAGGTGGTAGCGATCCGATTCGCATCGGCTCTTGGCGTTGTCTTTGTTTCCGTATTGTTTGATTCGCTTGGCGTACATCATTTGTTCGCGTTTGCGGGTTCCGGTCGAAGCGTAAATCGCTCGTTCGTGGTTGCCGACCAAGGAAATCAATCTTGCCAAAGCGGCCGCGTCTCCATTCCAGCTAACCGTTATGTGAAGGCCGCAGCTCGAATTTACTTGGCCACCTCGTGCGTTGATTTGGTCGATCGCGTTTTCGATCTGTCGTACGCCATCAACCCCTTTGAGTATTGGGCTTACAAACTCGCATCCTTTGCGTGCGTTGTTTTCGGGGCGGATGCTCCCGTCGCGTTCTGCTTTCCATCCGGTTGGCAGCCAAGGTACTTGGTATCCGCTGTGGTAGGGTCCGATCGGTGTGTTGTCGGTACCGGGGAGGGTGGTTTCGAATTCGATTCCGAAGGCGATTTCGTTTGCGTTCATCGTTCTGTTCCTTTGTGGTTCGAGGTGTGTTTTGCGTCGCGTTTTCTGCGTCGCGATGACACACATGAGCCATGCGTTTCGAGGAACATCCAGGCGATTCCCGCATGTTTTTCCAGTAATTCTGCATGTTTCCTGGGAGGCCACCGGTGCCCCAACATTACGCGACGGTCGCGTCCAAACATGCTCCGCATAACGAGGCGAACATGCGGCTAAGACGCGACAGTGCGCAATCGGTGCCCCCACGTTTCAAGATGCCAAACCATGGAGAAATGCGATGAGTGAAGGAAACAATCAGGTCGATCCGACGAGGCTTTCGTTAGAGCAAGCAGCGAAGCTATTGTCGGCCGCATTCCGAGAACGCATCGAGCCAGAGGAGATTCGACTGGACGTACAAGAAGGTGCGCCGGTGAACGTTGATGGAACGATCAACCTCGTGCACTACAGCGCATGGCAAGCAAAGGAGATGGGACGTGGCGAGTGATCCAAGGAAACTAAAACCAAGCGAACTATGCCGACTACTCAACTCGACGCCGCTAGGCGAGGTGATCAGCGAACGGCAACTCTATCGGCATCGTCAACGCGCCGGCGCACGCATCGGCGACAACAAGACCGTTGACTTGCTTCGCTATTGCGCTTGGATGCATGTCGTACGACATACGCCTCGTACGACCAACGGTGTCGATCCATACGATGCGATGAAGGAACGAGCGCGTGCGCGAAATGCAGCGCTCGCACTTGCCGGTCGCGACATTGGTGAACTATCAGAGGTCGATAACCCAGATCGCAAAGATCGCGCGTCGCGTGACTTCCGATACTTTTGTGAAACCTATTTTCCATTGACGTTTCATCTGGCTTGGTCGCCGGACCATATTAAGGTCATCAATAAGATTGAGCAAGCCGTTGTCCATGGGGGCTTGTTCGCACTCGCGATGGCTCGTGGTAGCGGTAAGAGTTCGATTGCCGAAGTCGCATGTATTTGGGCAGTGCTCTATGGGCATCGCAACTTCGTATGTTTGATCGGCAGCGATGAAGGGCATGCATGTGATATGCTCGATTCGATCAAAACCGAACTCGATAGCAACGAGTTGCTCTTAGCCGACTTCCCAGAGGTTTGTTTTCCCATCCAAGCCCTCGATGGGATTTCGAATCGGGCGAACGGCCAACTCTATAAAGGGAAACGCACTCAGATTGGATGGACAGCAAAAGAAGTCGTCTTGCCAACGATCGAGGGTAGCAGCGCTAGCGGTGCGATCATCAAGGTCGCCGGCCTAACTGGCCGCATCCGAGGTATGAAGTTCAAGCGTCCTGACGGTAGAACAGTGCGTCCAAGTCTCGTGGTACTGGATGACCCGCAAACGGATGAAAGTGCTCGTTCGCTCTCGCAATGTGCGAATCGCGAAAGCATACTCGCCGGCGCGGTGCTTGGCTTGGCCGGGCCGGGCAAGAAGATCTCGGGCATCATGCCCTGCACCGTAATTCGCCCGGGTGATATGGCCGACAATATCCTCGATCGCAATCGCCATCCGGAATGGAATGGCGAACGCACCAAAATGGTTTATGCGTTCCCCAAGAACGAAACGCTATGGGAACGTTACGCCGAAATCCGCGCCGAAGGGATGCGTGGCGGTGATGGTGGTGAAGCTGCCACCGAGTTCTATCGTCAGAACCAAGCCGCGATGGACGAGGGTGCCGTTATCGCTTGGCAAGAGCGGTTCAACTACGACGAACTCTCCGCGATCCAACACGCAATGAACCTCAAATTGCAAGACGAAGCAGCGTTCTTCGCCGAATATCAAAACCAGCCTCTGCCGGCGGAGACGGTTGTCGATGGGATGCTCAAACCCGAAGAGGTCGCCAGCAAATTCAACCGCATGGAACGCGGGTTGGTCTCGATCGGCGCGAATCATCTCACTGCATTCATCGACGTCCAGCAGAAGCTACTCTTCTTTGTGGTCGCTGCGTGGGAGGATGATTTCACCGGTTATGTGATTGACTATGGTTGCTACCCTGACCAGCAGCGTCCGTACTTCACGCTGCGCGAGGCTCGCCAGACGCTGAGCTCCGAAGCGACTGGAACCGGACTAGAGGGATCAATCTACGCTGGCCTCGAATCGCTGACATCGAAACTGCTCGAACGCGAGTGGCAACGCGATGATGGTGCAGCGATGCGGATCGGTCGCTGTTTGATCGATGCCAACTGGGGGCAATCGACTGATGTGGTCTACCAATTCTGCCGGCAGTCCAAGCACGCCGCTGTGATCATTCCCAGCCACGGTCGGTTCGTCGGCGCTTCGAGCTTGCCGTTTAGCGAGTATCGTCGCCGGCCAGGTGATCGCGTAGGTCTCAACTGGCGTATCCCGAACGTACATGGCAAACGAGCCATACGACATGTGGTCTACGATACCAACTGGTGGAAGTCGTTTATCAACGCTCGGCTTCGTGTTTCGATGGGTGATCGCGGTTGCCTCTCGCTCTTTGGTACGAACGCCGAAACGCATCGCATGCTCGGCGAGCACCTAACTTCCGAGTACTTCATCAAAACCGAGGCTCGCGGACGGAGCGTTGATGAGTGGAAGCAGCGCCCGGAGCAGCCCGACAACCACTGGTTCGACTGTTTGGTTGGTTCTGCGGTCGCGGCATCCATGCAAGGAGTGATTCTTCCAGGCATCGAAGGTAAAGCTGAAGTCCGTAAGGGACGAATGAGCTTTACTGAAATGCAAAAGCGACGCCGGAGCAAATAGCTCTCCAAGATTGAATCAAAAAAAATCTTCTGGTTCGTCCGTCAATCTACATGTGAACCGGGTATTCCTACAGATAGAAGTCCACGTCTTCATTCTTAGGTAGGCCGATAGCATGTCAGATAACTTGCAAGAGACGATTCGCGAGAGTGCGAAAGCACCCGCTAAGGCATCGGGAGATGCCGGAAGCGTCGAGCAGCACAAGCTCACCGAGCAGATTGCTGCTGACAAGTATCTGGCGTCCAAGGCGGCCGCCTCTAAGCCGAAGCGTGGCCTTCGATTTAACAAGCTCGTGCCACCAGGTGCCGACTAACCGTTCGCGCTTGATTGAGCTTGTTTCTATAGGCAGGGGTGTCGGGTTTAACAGAAGGGATTGATTCACGGATGTTTAAATTGTTGTCAGGGATTCTGAGCAAGAACGGCGATCGTAAAGATCGGTCGCTCGTCCGTGGACGCTCGGCCCGACACCCCTGGTCGTTAGTGAGAATGCTGGGGCGCTACGACGCTGCGACCACCACGATCGACAACGTTCGCCACTGGGCAGCCGCAGACGGACTTTCGGCCAGCGCGGCCAACAGCCCTGAAGTACGCCGCACGCTACGCAACCGTTCGCGTTACGAGGTCGCGAACAACTCTTATGCCCGCGGTATTTCGCTGACTCTTGCCAACGACTGTGTTGGTACCGGACCTCGATTGCAGATGCTGACTGCGGATGCATTCGCAAACCGCTTTGTTGAGCAAGAGTTCTTCGCTTGGGCTGATGCGGCTGGCTTGGCAGAAAAGCTACGCACGATGCGGCTCGCTCGCGTTTCCGATGGTGAATCTTTTGGCTTGCTGACCAGTAACCCAAGAGTCGACTCTCCGGTTCAACTCGATTTGAAGCTCGTCGAAGCCGAACAAGTCACATCGCCCATCTTGGCACTCGACAGTTATCGCTACCTCGATGGCATTCGATTTGATGAGCATGGAAATCCAATCTCTTACGATGTTCTCCGAGGACATCCGGGCGATGACGCTTTCTCGTTGACCGAGAACTATGACACCATCGATGCCAGTTCGATCCTTCACTATTTCCGAAGCGATCGGCCAGGGCAGATTCGAGGTATTCCCGACATAACGCCAGCCCTGCCGCTATTTGCACAACTACGACGATTCACGCTGGCTGTATTGGCGGCTGCAGAGACAGCGGCAGACTTCGCTGGGATACTCTACACCGATGCGCCGGCAGGTGGCGAAGCCGATGCAGCCGAACCGTTCGAGCCGATCGAACTGGAGAAGCGAGCGCTCCTAACGATGCCAGGCGGTTGGAAGATGGCTCAGATGCACGCTGAGCAACCGGCGACCACGTACGCCGAGTTCAAGCGTGAGATTCTTAACGAAATCGCACGTTGTTTGAACATGCCGTTCAATGTCGCTGCCGGTAATTCGTCGGGTTACAACTACGCATCCGGGCGACTCGATCATCAAACCTACTTCAAGTCGATCCGTGTCGAGCAGTCCCAAATAGCTCGCACCATTCTGGATCGCATTCTGTACGCATGGCTGCGCGAAGCGATTCTCATCGAAGGCTATCTGCCTAACTCGCTTCGCACTCTCGACTCGTCGTTCGAGCATCAATGGTTCTGGGACGGACATGAGCATGTCGACCCAGCCAAAGAAGCCAATGCCCAGAAAATCCGCCTCGCCAATCATACGACAACTCTGGCCCATGAATACGCGAGGCAGGGGCGTGATTGGGAGGCGGAACTTAAACAACGCGCGAAAGAGATCTCGCTCATGCGCGAGCTGGGACTCTCGACCGATTCAACTTCACTTTCTCCAGGAGATGTAACGGATGACGAAGACATTGCAGTCGAACAAGCAGAGTGAGGTGGATGCCGAGTCGGTACCTAGCTCGCTGCGAATCGTTTGTGACGATGCCAGTTCGATCAGTTTACAAGCCGCTGAGGCTGCCGAAGAAGGCAAGCCGGCGCTTCGAAAGTTCTCAATGGTCGCTTACACCGGTGGCGCTATGCGTCTTGGTGGCTGGCCTTACCCTGTCGTTGTGGACTTAGCAGGCATGCGAGTGACTCGCAAAGCCCGACCGATCCTCAAGGACCACGATCGCGCAAGTATCGTTGGTCATACCGACGACATCATGGTCGGCGATTCGCGGCTCGAAGTTGCTGGCGTGATCTCAGGGGTGGGCAATACCGCGCAAGAAGTCATCGCCACCTGCGAGAACGGTTTCCCTTGGCAAGCATCGCTCGGTGCCAATGCCGACAAGGTTGTCTTCATACCCGAAGGCAAGACTGCGAACGCCAACAATCGCGAGTTCAAGGGTCCAGTCTACATCGCACGTAAGTCAACGCTCGGCGAAGTCTCGTTCGTAGCCCTTGGTGCCGACGATGACACCGAGGCTCGGATTGCCGCTGGCCAGTCTGGCGATGACGAGGACCTTGATAGCGAACAGGCGGATGACGACAGCACCGATTCCGATGATTCGGAGCTCGACCCGGTAAACGCCAGCCTGGATATGGGCAGCAAGCCCAAGCGTCCTGTCACTAGTGGAGTCGTTTCCAAGATGCGCATCGAAGCCGCTGCTGAATCCAAACGTATCGCCGGCATTCGCAAAGTGTGTGCTGGCAAGCATCCAGAGATCGAAGCTCGCGCCCTTGAAGAAGGCTGGAGCGTTACCAAAACGGAGTTGGCAGTGCTGCGAATCGAACGACCCAAGGCTCCTGATCAACAGGCAAGCCAACCTATGTACCGCCGCGAAGTTCTCGAGGCAGCTTGCTGTCTATCGGTTGGACTCGACGAAACCAAGCTGCTCAAGGCCTATGGAGAGCGAACGCTTAACGCTGCCGACCCACTTCGTCATATCGGCTTGCGTGAACTCGTGGCCGAGTGCGCACGGCTCGAAGGATTCGATGTTCCACGCGTGTTCGGTGATGGTACGGCAACGATTCGCGCCGGCTTCTCGACGCTGTCGCTGCCCGGCATCCTTGAGAACGTCATGAACAAGACGCTTCTGTCTGCCTATGAGTCGACACCGATCGCAGCGTTTGATTTGTGCAGCATCGGAACTGTGAGCGACTTCAAGGAAATCGCCAGATATCGATTGCTTGGTACCGGTGGGTTTGAAAAAGTCGCGCCGGATGGTGAGCTCAAGCATGGCAAGCTTTCCGACCAAAAGTACAGCAACAAGGCTGATACTTATGGCCAGATCCTTGCGTTGACGCGCCACGACATCATCAACGATGACCTCAACGCATTCATGGACATCCCGCGTCAAATGGGTCGCAGCGGAGCCGAGTCGATCGACGACCTGTTCTTCACGCTGCTCCTCAAGAACACCGGGTTCTTCTCCTCGGCTAACGCCAACTTGCTCACGGGTCCAGACACAAAGTTCGGTCCCGAATCGCTCACCGTTGCCAAGACAACCTTCCGCAAACAGAAGGCCGGACCGAGCAACAAAGCCAAGGACCAAAAGCCGATCAACATTCGGCCTGAGTTCTTGGTTGTTCCCGTCGAGATTGAAACCGACGCCGAACTGCTGATGGGCTCTGCGCAATTGATGATCGATGCGCAAGGAACGCCGACCAAGATCCCGGTCGACAACCCTCACCGCAACAAGTACCGCGTCATTTCAACGCCGCACTTGTCGGACAGCTACTACCAGGGAGCCAGCGGCTCGGCTTGGTATCTGTTCGCTAATCCGAATGTGCTGCCGGCATTTGAGATTGTGTTCCTCAATGGTCGACGCACGCCGGTCATCGAACGCGTTGAAATGCCTGCCAACACGCTTGGCATGGGCTTCCGTTCTTACATCGACTTCGGTGTGAACTCGCAAGACCCACGCGCTGCTGTGAAGGTCACCGGCGAGTAAGCCTCGTCTCCTGACCGCTCTGAAACCAACCATTCTTTGTCCTCCAGGATTCCATAGTCCATGCAAGCTCAATTCGTTCATGACGGTAAGGCCGTCGATTTCACTCCCACCGTTGATGTCGCGGTTGGATCAATCGTGATCCAAGGCGATCTAGTGGGGATTACCAAACGCGACATCAAGGCCGGCTCGCTCGGCTCGATCGCGGTGGAAGGTGTCTTTGACATTCCCAAAGACCCCGCTCTGGCAATCGAGTTCGAAGCGGGCACCAAGGTCTACGTCGATGAAGACGGGGCTGTGGTCGCTGACGATGTTGGCACCAAGTATCTGGGCAAAGTCGTCACCGACGCTGCCGCCACTGATTCCTTTGTCCGCGTTCGCCTGAGCCAGTGATGAGACACCGTGAGCAACAACGCACAAATCATAAACATTGGAGCGATCCACGTTGCTGACGGCACGACCGTCGACTTCGTACCTGAGGTTGATGTGCCTGCAGGTTCGATCGTCGTCGTGGGAAAGCTTGTGGGCATCGCCAAGTTTGGGATTGGTGCGGGCTCACGAGGCAGCATCACGGTTCGCGGCGTCTTTGACGTCGTAAAGGACCCAACCACCAATATTCCCGCTGGGACGATCCTTTACTGGTCGCAGATCAGTTGGCATGTGGTCAAGAACGCTTACTCCCATTCGATGATCGGCAAAGCCATAGAGGCCGCGCCGCCAGGCACACTCACAGTCCGCTTACGTTTGAGTCAATAGATGATGGCATCAATCGCAAAAGTAACAATCGATCGAGCTCGCGCAACGCAGTCCTTGCGGATGGCCAATGGTCTAGTCAGCCAATGGCTCTCGGTGGGCGAGTTCCGAAGTTGCTTTTGCGTGGCAAGCCAGTCAGTTCCATCGGCATGGATCATCGAAGGTCGTTTACCCAACGGCGATAACGTCCAACTCGCCAGTTACGAGACCGATTTGTTTGATCCGGCCAATCCACGCTACGTCACGATGAAGGCTATGTGTGGGCTGCCTATTCGATTCGTTGCGGCTACGCCTCAAACGAACGCGCGATTGTGGGTGGTATTCAAAAGTTAGCGACGACTACCGCTGGCCCGCACCAGGGGCACGAGTTGGGCCACGGCTCTCCAAACGATCCCTGCGTTTGCGGTCCAGCGTTAGTTGTCACTTCACAATGTTTCTGTTTTCTCTGCTTAAGGATCCGTGTTCTATGAGAATCGCAATTCACGTCGCCATGTTGGCGATCCTCACTTACCTTGCATCTACTGTCTCAGCACAGGAGGTGGTTTGCAAAGATGGCCAATGTTCGATTATCCAATTGGTTCCTCTCACTGAAGAGATTCAGATCGATACATCCACCATCGAAAGCTCGGCCGCTAGCGATGAGGATCGATTCACCCAAGTCATTCGAGCCACAGTTCGTGTCACCATTAGCGGCGTTTGCGGGAGCGGAACGGTTGTCGGTCGCGATGCAGATGGAAACGCGATCGTTCTTACCAACGCTCACGTAGCGGGCACTCAACGAGGTCGCACCGTTAACCTCGAACGGTGGAACTCAGATGGTTCCGTTGAGCGAGGCCGAGGAGCTATCATCTCTTCCGGATATGGCCGAGGGATGAGCGTCGACTTTGCCTTGCTTAAATGCAACGCTGAGTTTGCAAAAGATGTCCGCCCGATCCCGCTCGCCGACCGTTATCCAACCAAGGGGGCAATGGTCAGCACTTACGGCTGCCCTCGCTGTGAATGGCCTAGCTTGCAAGTGCTTAGCTTGAATCGTAGCGAAGGACAAATT
>Ga0315904_10000745_pt1 | contig 51709 bp, 39 predicted proteins | sample LakEriMetagenome_6_FD_203529 | JGI IMG/M metagenome (GOLD analysis project Ga0315904, IMG submission 203529) | Freshwater fungal communities from buoy surface, Lake Erie, Ohio, United States - Buoy 12 MA120 | ecosystem: Environmental > Aquatic > Freshwater > Lake | place: USA: Lake Erie, Ohio...
GGAGAGATGCGGGAGCTTGGCCCCGACGCCTGCGGCCTGCACGAAGAGGTCGGCCGGGCCGCGGCGGGGCACTTGGGCGCCGAGGATGCCCTCGTCGCCGTCGGTCCGCACGCTGCGGCGTTGGTCGTGGCCGCGCGGGGCGCCGGTTTCACCGGCCGCGCCATGTCGGCCGAGGCGTTCTCCGAGCCGTTTGCGACGGATGTCGCCGGCACGATCCTTGCCGGCATTCCCTCAGGTTCGGCCATCCTTCTCAAGGGAAGCAGGGGTGCCCGCATGGAGCGGTTCCTCGACCCGCTGCGCGCGGCGCTCGCCTCGGCGTAACCATCCGCGAGTTTGAAGGCTTTCGCCGCGGATTCCCGATAGACGGAACCGCGAATGTTCTACATCCTGACGAACCGCTTCCAGGACTGGCTCGACTCCGTGGGGCTGTACCGGGTCATCCAGGTGTTCACGCAACTGGAGTTCCGGGCGCTCGCCGCCGGGCTCTTCGCGTTCCTCTTTGTCATCCTGCTTGGGCCGCGCACCATCGCGTGGCTGAAGCGGCTCCGTGTCGGCGACAACCCAGAGTTTGGCCACGCCGAACTGAACACCCTGAACAAGCCGAAGAAGGACACCCCGACCATGGGCGGGATCCTGATTGCGGCGGCGATCCTCACGTCGCTCTTGCTCTTCGCCGACTTCGTCTATTCGCGCTACGTGCATCTCTCGATCGTGGTGCTGCTGTGGCTTGCAGGAGTCGGGATTTTCGACGACTGGCTCAAGTTGACTGCGGCGCGGCGGGCCACCGGGTCGCGGCAGGGGCTCTTCGCCAAGGAGAAGCTCCTGTTCCAGCTTGGGTGCGGCGCGCTCGTCTCGTTCTTCCTGTTCCAGGCGGTTGACCCCTCGAGCAGCGCGGCCCTCTCGCTGAACTTCCCGTTCCAGCGGACGTACGAACCCTCGTCCCTCGGCTCGATCGGCGGGGCGCTCCTGAATCCGAACGTCATCGTGCTCGGCGTGGTGGCCTACACCGTGATCGGGATGCTGGCGATCGCTGGAACTTCGAACGCCGTCAACATCGCAGACGGCATGGACGGCCTCGCCGCCGGCACCATGTCGATCGCGAGCTTCGTGCTCATGGTGCTCTGCTGGGTTGCGAGCAACCAGACCGCAGCGCAGTACCTGATGGTGCCGCACGTGCCGGGTGCCAAGGAACTCATGGTGCTGACCGGTGCCATGGGCGGCGCCTGCCTCGGTTTCCTGTGGTTCAACTGCAATCCGGCCCGGGTGTTCATGGGCGACACCGGCTCGCTTGCGCTGGGAGGCCTGCTGGCGTTCGTCGCGGTCGCGATCCGCTGGGAACTGCTTCTCCCCCTGATCGCCGGCATCTTCTACCTCGAGCTCGGAAGCACCGCCCTGCAGGTCGCCTACTTCAAGCTGACCGGCGGCAAGCGCATCTTCCGCTGCGCCCCGATCCACCATCACTTCCACCTCGGCGGCTGGAGCGAGGGGCAGGTCGTCGTCCGATTCTGGATCATCACCGCCATCCTCGGCGCGCTCGCTCTCGTGACCGTGAAGATGCGCTGACGCCTCGGCGTGCGCAACGTCCTCGACTGAGCGGCGCGTCCCGCGCGGCCATCCTCTCGCGTACCCTCCTGACATGGCATGGACGTCCCGTCGGACTCCCGCAGGATCCCGACGCTCGCTTCCCCGGTTTGACCGGCGAGCAAGCGTGCTTGCTGTCGTTGCGCTCGGGGTGCTGCTTCTGCTGGGGCTCCAGGTGTTCCGACTCGCCATCGTCGAGCACACGACCCATGCGGAGAACGTCGAGCGACATCTCGTCACGAAGAAGCTGTTGCCCGCGCCACGCGGTCGGATCGTCGATCGGAATGGCGTCGTCCTCGCGATGGACCGTGCGAGTTGGGACGTGCTGCTCGAGTACGACGCCATCGCAGGCCGATGGGCAACGGACATGGCGCGCCGCGAGCTCATGGCGGAGCTCGGCGGCGCGGCGTGGCGCGAGCTCTCAACCGCGGAGCGTGCGGCGGCGGTCCTCGCCCGTCAGCCGCGATTCGACGCATTGCTCGATGACGTCTGCGCGCGCATCTGCGAGGCGGGCGGCTTCGATCGGGCGGAACTCGACCGGCGCCTCGATGCGATCCTCTCCCGCGCGGCGCGGGAGTCGACGTCGCGCCGGCAGGCGCTCGCAGAGCGCGAGATTCGACTCTTCGGCGACGACGCGCGTCTCGGCGAACTCGACCGCGAGCGCGTCGCAGCGCAGCGTGGCGCGCACGTCGTTCTCGCCGACGTCCCCGATGAAGTGGCGTTCTACTTCCAGCGACTCGCTGAGGAGCTTCCCGGCACGGTCGAGGTCGAGCCCTCGACGCGCCGCGCGCAGCCGTGGGGTCAGGTCACATTCGATGTCGACCGTTCACGGCTACCGTCGCCCATCCGATCGTCGAAGTCCGTGTCGGTGACGCTCGACGGCGTCGCCGACCACCTGATCGGCTCGACGCGATCGCAGGTCTTTCCCGAGGAACTCGCGCGCCGTCCCATGATCGATCCCCGGACCGAGACCATCGTCGATCTCGGCGGGTACCGCGCCGATCGCGACGTCGTGGGCGCGTCTGGCGTCGAGCGCGTCGCCGAGTCGGCCCTTCGGGGCGCGCGCGGCATGATCGAACGCGACCTCGAGACGGGAAGCGAGCGGCGGCTCGAGGCCCAGCAGGGCGGCGACGCCCAGCTCACCATCGACATCAAGTTGCAGTCGCGCATCCAAGCGCTGTTCGCGCCAGAGGCGCGGCTGGCGGTCATCCAGCAGTACCAGCGGCGCGTCGACCGAGAGGGTAACCCTCTCGGCGGTCCGCTCCCGCTCGGCTACGAACTCAACGGCGCGGTCATCGTCCTCGACATCGAGAGCGGGGAAGTGCTGGCAGCGGTCAGCCATCCGACGCTTGCCGACGGCGCGCTGATGACACCCGAGCGTCGGGCGATCGAGCACCCCGCCATCTTTCGTCCGGTCGAAGGGCTCTATCCGCCGGGTTCGATCCTGAAGCCGCTCGTGTTCTGCGCGGCCGTCGCCGAGGGCGTTGCGCGACCGAGCGATCGTATCGAATGCGCCGGCCACTACTTCCCCGAGCGGAAGGACACCGCGCGCTGCTGGATCTATCGGCCGGCGGAGGGGCAAGACGGCGTGCACGGACCGCTGGATGCTTCCGAGGCCCTCGCGCGGAGCTGCAACATCTACTTCTACGCGTTGGCGGATCGCCTCGGACCGGAGCGACTGGTGTCGTGGTTCGAGCGCTTCGGCCTCGGGCGGCCTGTCGGCACAGGACTTGGCTACGAGGTGATCGGGGATGACGGGACACGGCGGCTTCGCGGCGAGGCCGCGGGAAGCCTTCCGCCTGACGCAGAGCGACGCAACCGAGGTTCGTTGATTCAGCTTGGAATTGGCCAGGGACCGCTGACCTGGACGCCGATGCACGCTGCGAATGCGTTCGCGACGCTCGCGCGTGGCGGTCGCGTGCTCGAGCCGACCATCGTGCGCGGCGCAGCACGTGCGCCTGCGGTCGACCTCGGCATTCCGCAGGCCGCGATCGACGCCGCCCTCGCTGGGCTGCGAGGATCGGTGAACGCCGAGTATGGCACCGCACACCACATCACGCTCGAGGGTGGAGTCCGCGAGCGGCTCTTCGCCTTCGACACGATCGATGTCTGGGGCAAGACCGGCACCGCGACCACATCGCCGTTTCGTCTCGATGGCGATCGCGACGGCACGCCGGAAACGCTTGTGAAGACCGACCATGCGTGGTTCGTCGGAATGGTTGCGGAGAAGGGCGCCGCGCCGCGCTACGTGATCGCGGTGCTGCTTGAGCATGGCGGCTCCGGCGGCCGGGTGGCGGCACCGATGGGCGCAGCGGTGATTCGCGCCATCGCCTCGGAGGGCTACCTGGGATCCGGCGCCCAGAGTGAGTCCGCCGTGGAGCGGTCGCCATGAGCCGTCGCGCGTTCACGGCCGCAGAACTCTACGAGGGCACCGACGCCACGCCGCGCGCGCGAGTCCGCCTCGCGACTCCCGTCTGGCTTGCGGTCATCGCAGCGCTCGGACTCTCGATCCTCGGCGTCGTCTCGATCTCGACGACCGAGCCGCAGCTCGCGGCGCGACAGGCGGTGTTCCTCCTCGTCGGTCTTGGCTGCGCCGCCCTCACGTCGCTCGTCCATCCCAAGACCCTCCAGGTCGTCTCGTGGATCGTGCTCGCGGTGGCGGTTGCCGCGCTCATCTTCGTCCTCCTTCCGTTCGTGCCGAAGTCGATCGTGACGCCCCGCAACGGCGCGCGTGCATGGATCGACCTCGGCATCGTCGACTTCCAACCGTCGGAACTGGCGAAGATCGCCTTCATTCTCTGCGTCTCCCAGTGGCTCGCGCTTCGGGGCAGCCCGCGCACGCTCCGGTCGCTTGTGGTTCCCTGCGCCATGATGCTCGGCATCGTGGGCCTGATCGTGCTCGAGCCCGACCTCGGCTCGGCGCTTCTCTTCGTGCCGACGCTCTTCGCGATCCTCATCGCGGCGGGGGCGCGCTGGCGGCACGTCATCGTCGCGGTTCTCCTCGCCGCGACTGCGGTTCCCGTCGGCTATTTCGCCGTGCTGAAGCCCTACCAGCGCCAGCGGATCGACGCGATCGTCGCACAGGTGCGCGGCGACACCCGCTACGAGCGCGACATCGGCTTCCAAGGATGGCGCGCCATGCGGCTCGTCGGCTCAGGCGGCGTCGTCGGGAACGACAAGGATCATGCCCGGGCGCTGGTCGTACACAACAAGCTGCCCGAGGAGCACAACGACATGATCTTCGCGGTCGTCGTGTGCCGGTTCGGATTCTCCGGGGCCGTCGCGACGCTCCTCTGCTACGCGCTGTATCTGCTGGCCGCCATGGCGGTCGCAGTGAGCTCGCGCGACGGGTTCTCGAAGCTCGTCGCGGTGGGAATCGGAGCACTCACCTTCTCGCAGATGGCGGTCAACATAGGAATGACCATCGGCCTCCTGCCGATCACGGGCGTGACGCTCCCCTTCGTGAGCTACGGAGGCAGTAGCCTTGTGGCGGTCTGGGCGATGACAGGTATTCTCGTCGGACTGGGAATCAGGCCTCCGACTGGCAGCGAAAGGGAAGCATTCGATGACACATGACAAACGAGGATCCAGCCGCCGCGCCGATCCGGAGACCCTGGCGGCACGCGAGGCCGAGCTCTCGCGCTGGCTCGAGTTCAACCCCGAGCCGCCGTCGATCCCGTGCGACGCCTCAGCACGCGAAGCGCTCGGGAGGATGGGAATCGAGGTGACCGCCGAAGAGGAGGCGCTCCTCGCCCGCTATCTCGGAATGCTCTTTGCGGCGAACGAGCGGTTCAACCTGACGCGAATCGACGCCGAGAGCGCGTGGAGCCGGCACATCGTCGACAGCCTCACGCTGCTCGCGCCGCTTGCGTCGCTTGAGAGGGTGGAATCCGGCATCGACATCGGCTCTGGCGGTGGACTGCCCGGCATCCCGCTCGCCATCGCCCGGAGCGACATCGCGTGGACCCTCGTCGAGTCGACGGCGAAGAAGGCCCGGTTCCTCGAGGCGGTGGCGCGCAGGCTTGGCCTTGCCAACGTCTCGGTTGTGCAGGAACGCGCCGAGCATGCGGCGCGCGGCGCGTTGCGCGAGCGATTCGACGTCGCCACGTCGCGCGCGGTCGGCGCGCTCGACGGCCTTGCGCGCATCTCGATCCCGTTCCTGAGGATTGGCGGCGTGATGCTCGCGATCAAGGGTGCGCGCGCTCCCGAAGAGGTTGTCGCGGCGAAGCAGGACCTCTACGAACTGCACTCGACGGTGGTCGGCGAACTCCGCAACGAGACAAACATCATCGTCGTCATCGAAAAGCAGCGGAAGACCCCGGCGAAGTTCCCGTGAGTCGCGCACCGTGCGCACGCGAGATCGTTGAGCGACAACCTAACGGGGAAGTTCCAGACTTCGGAGCGCGTCGCAGAAGGCGTGCGCCTTGGCTTCGTCGAGCGCGTAGGTTCCGCCGGCAAGTCCGATCCTGCTCGGGAGATCGGTGAGGACCAGCGGTCGTTTGCCCGACTCGATCTCGGTCGACGACTCGATCATCGACCCGATTGCCGATTCGATCACCGAGAGGCACGCCGCGAACTCTGCGGGCGCAAGCGAATCGCCCAACTCGTCGTGATGGAGGCCGATATCCGGCCGCCGCGAGAAGCGCATTGCGATCGTCCACTCACCAGCCGCGTGGACGACATCACCCTCTCCCACGTAGTGGAGCGTCTGGGCCGGCGGGACGGTCTGGCGGAGATCGCTGCCCGCGCTGTTCGCTCGTGACATCACGTCACGCGCGAGGCCTCGCCGGTCGGTGTCCGGGGTCATGGTGAGCGCCACGCGCACTGCGGAGCCGGTGGAGTCGAGCGCGAGCGCGAGCCCGCCGTTGCGGCCGATGCGCCAGCGCAACGTCAACTGCGTCGATTGCGAACCGACCGACACTCCCGAGGCACGATGCAGCGCTGCGCGCTGAGCCTCGCGCGCTTCGCCGGTGGTCGAAGGAGTCGCCGGCTGCGTGCGATAGGCGGCGCCCGGCTTTGGAGCCATGCGGGTCATCGTGCAACTCCCAGTACCCGCGCGAGGATCTTGGTCGCGCGCTCGATTCCCTTGCCAGACTTCGAGATGGTGTTCGCAAGGCCGTCGAAGAACACGCACAGCGCGAGCAGTTCCTCGATGCGCTGGTCGTGCTGCCGCTCGCGCTCCGACTTCCTGCCGGCCTTCGCGCCCGACTTCGCGGCCGTCTTCGAGGCAACCTTGCATTCAACCTTGCATCCATCGAGTTGCTCGATCAGCGGGTCGAACTCGCGGCGCTTCCTTGCGCGGAGGATGGTGTAGAACAACTTCCAGACGTCCTGCTCGGCCTGATGGAACTCGCGGCGGTCGGCGCGGCCCTTTGGCTTCACGCGCTGCACGAGGCCCCACTCGACCAACTGCTTCAGGGTGGTGGAGACGCTGCCACGGGAGATCGCGAGGCGCTCCATGATGTCCTCGGCCGAAAGCGGCTCGCCGGCGATGAAGAGCAGCGCATGCACCTCCGCCATCGATCGCTGCACGCCCCAGCGGGTGCCCATCTCTCCCCAGAAGGAGATGAAGCGGTCCTGCGCCGCGCGAACGGCGCTGGGCTCGGTCAGGTCGCCGCCTGAGGAGAGGATGCCGGGAGGTTGCTTCGTCATGGCGCTCACGAAGGAACCGTACCTTTCAGAGGGCCGGCTGTCCATCGAACTTTCAGAAACTTCTGAAACTTGTGCAGGCGCGCTCTCGCGCCGACAAGCTGCAGGAGCGCCTCGGCAAAAGAACACCGGCGGCCCCTGCAAGGGCCGCCGGTGGATAGGTCTTCAAGATCGTCCCGATCGATCAGGGCTGGCCGATCGCGCCGTTCGGCACGATCGAGATCTGATCGTAGACGGCCTGGTAGGCGCGAACGTTCCCGAGGCCAACCGTCCAAAGCCGGACTTCGATCTCGTTGTTCGCCGGGTTGTAGTACGAGGCGCCAAAGCCGCCCGCCGGCAGCAGGAACGTGTTCGCGGCATCGGCGGTGGTGAGGAAGTCCGCTCCGATGAAGTCGTACTCGCCGGACTCGAAGTTCTTCACGAACGCACCCATCATCACGAAGCCGCGGGTGGCGCGACCGATCACGTTGATCGCAACGTTGTCGAGCTGCGTTCCCGGGTCATCAAGCTGCAACTTGACCTTCGCGATCACGTCGGTCGTGAAGCCAGTCGACAGGTAGGTAAGGCCGCGGACGGTCGTTCCTGCCTGACGAGTCACAGAATTGATCTGCAGGTACATCGAGTCCGTCGAGCGGATCAGGTAGTTCGACCACGGCGGGGCGCCGGTCGTCGGGAACGTACCGGTGACGACTTCGATGTCGGTGCGAGTTCCATCCCAGCTGGTTCCGGTGAACACGCCAACAGCCGCGTCGCGGAGGCTCGGGAACAAGCCGATGTCCTTGAACACGCCGTCGCACTCAGGATCTCCGATGATGCAGCAGTCGGCGGTCGAGGTCTCGCACTCTTCCGGCGACACCGAAACCTGCGATTGGAGCTCGCCCTCCGAGAGGATGTTGCGAACCGCAGCAGGATCGAGCGGAGTTCCATAGACCTGCTTCGCCATCGCCTGCACCAGCGCTGCCGCGCCCGCGATGATCGGACCGGCGGAACTGGTTCCGTTGAACTCCGCCGTGTACATGCGGAGCTTGTTGATCTGCTCGATGTCGGGGTCGTTCGGGGGAAGCCCGTTCTGTCCGAGGAAGAGATCGCCGTAGCCGGTGGTCGTCACCGCATCGCCCCACGCCATCAAGTGGACGCGTGCGAGCTCGCCCTCACCCGAGTAGTTCGAGAAGGGCATGCGCAGGAACGCGCCGCCGCTCGGGCGGCCAGCGCCGGCCGCGGCGTAACCCGGGCAGCCGAGCTCGGGGACGTAGCGACCAGCGGTGGAGGCTCCAACGATGATGACTTCAGAGTCGAGGTCGCCGGCTTGCGGCTGGATTGGGCAGTTCGAGTTGCCCGCCGAGCAGACCGTGGTGATGCCAAGGTCAGAAGACATGGCGACGAGGACGTAGAGCTGCGGGATCGACGGGATGGGGCGGTCCGGCGGCGAACCCCACGAGTGGTTCACGATGTCGCCGGCCTCGAGCGTCTCCATCGAGGAGACGAGCGCGTTCTGCGCGCGCGAACCCTCTTCGACGGACACGATCGGGAAGAAGTAGCCCTGCGCCTCGTGCGCGATGCCGGTGACGCCGAAGCCGTTGTCCGCGGCGACGACCTGACCGAGCGTTGCGGTGCCGTGCTGCGGACCGTTGTTCGAGCCATCGATCAGAACGAGCGTCTGTCCCGGCTCCTGAATGACCTTCGGCTGAATGAGGTTGCTGCCGAGGGTGTCAGACTTGGTGAAGTCCTCGTGGTTCACGAACGCGGAGAACTCAATGATGGCGACGTTGACGCCCTTGCCGTTCAGATTCGGGGTGACGCCGCCGAGGTACTGCGACGCGACTTGGGCGTGCACGGCGGACATACCGGCGATGTCGAGGCCGCGACCGGAGAAGAACCCGGCTCGGGCGAACGTGCCGTCCGGATCTGCCGGACGAGCCTGCAGGTACAACTGCTGGCCATCGACGAGTCCGGTGAGAGGATCTGGCGCCGAGGGGGTGTACGACGGCGTCGGTCCCGGGTTTGGGGTCGACTGGCAGGCGGTTCCGAGCGACGGGCTGAGCGCGAGATTCACGCAGGTCTGGTCCCACTCGATGTTGCAGCAGGCCGGGTCGACCGTGCAGACCGCGAAGCAGCAACCCGGCTTCGAGCAACCGCGACCGGTGTGCGTGTCGAAGCAGCCGCCCTGCTGGACCGTCGCGTAGACGGGCGCGAAGAGCGGGTTCAGCGCCGAGTTGTCGAGGGGGTCGGTGAAGCAGGGGTCGTAGCGATCCGTCAGCGGCGGATTCACGTTGTCATAGATGCTGCCGTTGCAGAGCAGGTTCGCGTACGCGGCGCAGACCAGATCCCAGCCGTTCGGTGAGTTCTCGTCGTTGCAGTACGGGATGAGATCCGCAACCAGCTGGCAGCAGCTGGTGTCCTGGCAGCCGAATTCTGCGGCGTTCGCCTGGTTGCCGGGGTCCGGGTTGCAGCCGAAGCCTTCCGGGTCATTGCAGGTGGGGTCGGGCACGTTGCACGGGCCGGGTGCATCAGGACCGCACTGGTGGAGGATCGCGATGCGCTCGACCTCGGCGAACTCGATCTCGGGGAGCGAGTTGATCTGGCGCGCAAGCTCAGGGAGCAACTTCGGCGGCACGTCGCTGATGACCATCATTCCAGCGAGATCGGGCTGCAGGCGACCAGAGCGCTTGAACGCACGCTGCTCGAGCTGCTCGAGCTGCTCAGGCGTGCGGTTGATCCACTGGCGCACCGAAAGGTTGTTCGCCGCGAGGATGTGCGTGAACTCCGCCATCGACCCGCCGGAGAGGCTCGCAATCGAGAGCGCATCGATGCGCGGCGCGCGCGCGCGGACCTCGTCCTTGAACTTCAGGACAATGTTGCCCGTGTACCAAGCCTCGCCGGTCTTCGGATCGACTGGCAGATAGAACGCGCTGTCCGCAGGCTTGCGGACCAGTTTGCGTGGAAGGAACTGGTTCTTGTTTCCGCCGCCAATCACCGGGCCGTCGCCGCCGCGCGGCGGGGCTGCCTGCGCAACGTGGCTTGACTCGAGGGCGAGGCCGAACAAAGTCGATCCGCTCAGGATCGTGGCGAGAAGGAAGCGGGGATTCATGCGGTGAACTCCAATGTCGGTTCGGTCCGTCGAGGACCGCGTCTAGAGAGCCTGTGAGTGTAACAGGAATCGAGAGGTCGGAGACAAGGTTCTCGGATTCTGGATTTTCGGATTCTGGGTATTCGGAGTCTGGCGTGAGGATTGATTCTGGGCGGCACCGCGCCCGACGGGGCCGGGGCGCGCGGATGTTCATCCACGGCCGCAAGGGGTCGGTGCGGCGCGATCGGATGCTCGGACTGCCGCGAGTGCGAATCGGCCGACAGTCAAGAGGCTCTCTATACGCACCCTTCCGCCGCGCGTGGCAGAAAACCACGAACATACGTCTTTGAAGGCACTTTCACCGGGTGCCCAAGCCCTGGTTTGGACCTCCACCCGATTCGTGGACACCCCGAACCGGCGGGACTGGAAAGCACCTGTCCGACGAATCGGTCCTCCCAAGCGCTCGGTCCGACCCACTGAGGTCGCTTCGCGGCCTCGCCGGTCACCGGCTCGCGGCGGCTTCGGCCGTTCGACCGATGTCTCGACGGAAAAAAGCCCCTTCGAAACGGATGCGCGAGGCGGCGAGCGACGCCAGCTCCGAGGCTCGGGCGACGTCGCTGGCAAGCGCGGTCACGCCCAGCACGCGACCGCCGTTCGTGACCACTTTCCCGCCCTTGCGGGCGGTGCCGGCGTGGAAGATGACGATTTCCTCGCCCGGGTTGCGCTCGATCGACTTCGCCTCCTCGAGGCCCTCGATCTCGAGACCCTTCGGATAGCTGCCGGGATAGCCCTTGGAGCACACCACGACGCAGCAGGCCGCGCGCGAGTCGAAGGAGAGCGCGACCTCGTCGAGCTGTCCGGTCGCCGTCGCCCAGCACAACTCGACGAGATCTCCACGCAGGCGCGCCATCAGCGGCTGCGTCTCCGGGTCACCGAAGCGCGTGTTGAACTCGAGCACCTTCGGGCCTGCGGGGGTCAGCATGAGTCCGGCGTAGAGCACGCCGCGGAACGGGATATCCATGCGCTTGAGCGCATCGACGGTCGGTACGAGCACGTCCCTCTCGACGATGCGCAGAAGCTCGGGCGTCGCGCGCGGCGTCGGGCAGAAGGCGCCCATGCCGCCTGTGTTCGGCCCAGTGTCGCCTTCGCCGACGCGCTTGTGATCTTGCGCCGGATCGAGGATCCAGAAGCTGCGGCCGTCACAGAGCGCGAGCACGCTGACCTCCGGGCCTTCGAGAAGGTCCTCGACGAGGACGGTCGTACCGGCATCGCCGAAGACTTTGCGGACGAGGCAATCCTCGACGGCCTTGCGCGCCTCCGCCACGGACTTGCACACGACCACGCCCTTGCCGGCGCAGAGCCCCGTCGCCTTCACCACGCAGCCATCGACTCGGGTTTCGATGTAGGCGAGCGCCTGGTCGATGTCCGTGAACACCCGGCCATCGGCGCTGGGAACGCGCGCGGCGCGCATCACCTGCTTGGCGAACGCCTTGTCCCACTCGAGCTGGGCGCCGGCGCGCGAGGGCCCAAAGACCACGCGGCGCGGGGGATCCGACAGTTTGGTGGCCATGTCGGCCGCGAGCGGGGCCTCGGGGCCGATCACGACGAGCGAGACGTTCTCCCGCTCGCACCAGCGCGAGAGCCGGAAGGCGTCGTTGGTCGGCTCCGGGCAAACCCGGCCGACCTCGAGGATTCCGGCGTTTGCATCCGCCTCGACCCAGAGCGTCCCCAGCCGGACGCTCTTCGAGAGCCGCCACGCCAGTGCGTGTTCGCGGCCGCCGGTGCCGAGGAGGAGGACATTGACCTTGTCGGGACAGCGCAGTTTGCTCATGGGTGGGGACACTCTACCCGTGAACCGTGCTAGATTGTCGGCCCCACTGGGATCCACATGATGCTCCGCGATCGACTCTCCTCGCGTTTCCTGACGTCCGCACCCGCCGTGTTCGCCCGGCTCCTCGCCGTCGGAGCGCTGCTCCTGACGCCGGCCGCGACCGCCCAGTCGACCGAGCTGCTCGACAAACTCAACGAGCCGTGGCGGCGATTGTCCGAGACGTCGCGAAGTTCGACCCGACTCTTCACCGCCTACCTCGACATGACGGCGCCGCCGGCTGAAGTCGGCCCGGACTTCAACCACACCACGATCTGGCCCGGCATGGAGAACTGGGACGCCGTGAAGGGCTGGGCGGCCGAGAACAGCAACATGGGCAAGGCGCTCCTCGAGGTCCAGGTGTGCGAGGTGCTCGGCGTGCCCTACGGCACCGATGGCGTCGATCCGCGGTTCGTCGAGCGTGGACTCGTCGCGTTGATCGCGCCGGATGGCGACCTCACGCGCACGAAGTTCCCGTATCTCAAGGCCATCGAGACGATCAGCGCGTACGCCTCCGCCGAGATGTACCGGCTGTGCGAAGAGGGCAAGTTCGACGAGGCCTTCAAGGTTGGCGTCGCGAACCTGCGGGTGCTCCGCCAGGCGTGCGACGCGCAGATGTACGACGAGAAGTTCGCGGCGATGACGCTGCTCGCCGAAGCGATGTCCGTTCACCGCGACGTGATCTACTCGTATCGGTCGAAGCTCTCGCTCGATGTCCTTCGCCAACTGTCGATGAAGGAGTACCCGTTCCTCAAGCCGAGGGACGACCAGCGCCTCAAGCGCATCGCGATGCCCGAGGGCGACCTCTGGCTTGCGACCGACCTCCTCGGCTCGGTCTTCGACGACAGCGGGCAGGTGGACGGCGAGAAGTTCAGCAAGACGTTCTCTGACATGCAGGCCCGTAGCGCCCCCATGACCGGCTTCGGCGCCGTGAAGCGCTGGGAACGCGTCGCCGGCGTACACGGTTCGCTCGAGGCGAGCACGGTGAAGCTGAACGCGATCTACGACGACTGGTGGCGCCGCTGGCGCATGCGCGGCTACGACCCGCTCATGTCGCTGCCCACCGAGCTCTCGGTCGTGAATCCCGTGAAGTACGCGGCTGTGGTGTTCGCGGCGCGCGACATCGAGGAACTCTTTGTGCTCCGTCGTCGCCTCGTGGCCGAGTTCTGCGGCCTCGTCGTCGGCAGCGGCATCACGGCCTACCGTGCGCAGTTCGAGGATTGGCCGAGGGCCGTGAAGATGGCCTACACGCAGTTCTTCCCCAAGCGCTTCGACTTCGACCCGTATGACCGCGGATACGGCAGCATGGAGTACGTGTACCTGGGGTCGCGCACGCGCGGCATCGAGACGGCGACCGATCGTGTTGAGGTCTCGGGTTGCCTGCTCTTCGCACGCAACGGCGACAACACCTTGAACGATGCGACGCAGCACCTCGAGGCCGGCCAATCGGGCGACTTCGTCCTGTGGCCGCCGATCCGAGCGGTGCTCCGCGGTCAGGGTGAGTGAAGCGCGAAGGCGCCGATTGGAAACGGAGAATCAATGACTGCTTCGAACGCTGCCGGTGCCGACTCCGTTGAGAAACTCGTGGTGATCGGCTCAGGGCCCGCCGGATGGACGGCCTGCATCTACGGTGCACGTGCGAATCTCGCTCCCCGTGCGATCATCGGCGTCCCGGCGTCGAATCCCGCGCCTGTGCTTCCAGGTGGCCAGCTGATGCTGACCACCGAGGTGGAGAATTACCCCGGGTTCCCGCACGGCGTGTCCGGGCCCGAGATGATGGATCTCTTCCGCAAGCAGGCCGAGCGCTTCGGGACGCGGATCACCGACGCGGACGTCGTTCGCTGCGACTTCACCCAGAAGCCGTTCGTACTCGAGACGAGCGAGGGCGAGACGGTGCGGGCCCATGCGGTGGTCATCGCGACCGGAGCCACGGCGAACTGGATCGGACTCCCGAACGAGATCCGCCTTGCGATGAACGGTGGCGGCGTGAGCGCGTGCGCTGTGTGCGACGGCGCGCTTCCGGTCTACCGCGATCAGCCGCTGGCGGTCGTGGGCGGCGGTGACACGGCGATGGAGGAGGCGAGCTACCTCACGAAGTTCGCCTCGAAGGTGTATGTGATTCATCGTCGCGACTCGTTCCGTGCGTCGAAGGCGATGCAGGCGCGCATTCTCGAGAGCCCGAAGGCGCAGCCCGTGTGGAACTCGGTCGTGGTCGACGTGCTCGGCAAGGATTTCATCGAGGGCGTGCTTCTCGAGAACGTTGTGACCAAGGAGCGGACGACGCTTCCGGTCCGCGGGCTGTTCATCGCGATCGGTCACTCGCCGGCGACGAAGTTCCTGCAGGGAACGGGCCTCGAGTTCGACGAGAAGGGCTACATCGCGCTACGGACGCGCACGAGCCATACGAACATCGACGGCGTGTTCGCGGCGGGCGACGTGGCCGATTCGACCTACCGTCAGGCGATCACCGCGAGCGGCATGGGCTGCCAGGCCGCAATTGACGCCGAGCGCTGGCTGGCCGAGCGCGGCGTGCATTGACTCCGCAGCGAAGCTGCGGAGTCAATCGTGGTTTGAGCGGCGGCTGCTTGCGGCAGCCGCCTTTGGCGTGTTCGGCACCAGAGCGAGCGAAAGCGAAGCGAGTCGCGAGCGCTACATCAATCTCGCGGCAGCCGCCTTTGGCGTGTTCGGCACCAGAGCGAGCGAAAGCGAAGCGAGTCGCGAGCGCTACATCAATCTCGCGGCAGCCGCCTTTGGCGTGATGAGCACCAAAGGGAGCCGCCGCAGCGGCGACCGCTCAAACCACCAGTCGCGAGCGCCGGAAGTCACGCGGCGGCCGCTCAAATCACGCATCCGGCGCAACCCGCGTCATGATCTTCGCCACCACGCAGTCGCCCCAGACATTCACGACCGTGCGCGACATGTCGACGAGGCGGTCGACGCCGATGATCACGCCAATCGCCGCGATCGGAAGCGGCTCGATTCCGCGGCCCGCGATGGTCGAGTTGACCGCCGTGATGACGATGACCATCGTCACGAGCCCCGCGCTCGGGATGCCCGCAGCCCCGATCGCGGCGAGGACGCTGGTGACGACCACCAGCAGGATCTCGGAGAACACGAGGTCGACGCCGAAGAGCTGGAACAGGAAGAGGACAACGACTGCCTCATAGAGCGCGGTGCCGTCCATGTTCATGGTGGCGCCGAGCGGCACGCAGAAGTTCGTCGCCCGCTTCGAGCAGCCGCCCTCGTTGATGCATGACTCGATCGTCACCGGAAGCGTGGCGTTCGAGCTCGAGGTCGAGAACGCCGTGAGGAACACGCGGCGCAGGTTCCACATGAGCCGCCAGCCGTTGCCGCCGCCGAAGGCCACGCAGTAGAGCGGCAGGATCACGAAGGCGTGGATCGCAAGTCCCGCGAGCGCGACGCCCATGTAGCCGAGGACGGGCGTGGCGATATTCTGAAGGCCGATCTTCGCGATCACAGCGGTCACGAAGAAGTAGAGCCCGATCGGTAGAAGCCAGAGCACCCAGCCTACGATCTTCATCACACCCTCAAGGAGCGAATGGAAGACGTCGAGCGCTGGCTTGCCGCGGTCGCCCGCCGCCGCAAGGCCGAGACCGAGGAGGATGGCCGCTGTGATCGCTGCCATCGTCGAGCCCTCGACCAAGTCCTTGAGCGGGTTGCGCGGGAAGATCTGCGACAGGATGTTGAGCCACGCGCCGCCGACTCCTGAACCCTGCGCATCCTGCATGCGTTGCGCTCGCGTCGGGTCGGCGGCGAACTCCTGCGTCGCCTGCTGCATGAGCGCGTCGCGCGTCTCGGGCGCGACACCGACGCCGGGGGCGAAGTACTCGATCATCGCGGCTCCGAGCGATGCCGCGATCAGCATGCTGAGGACGTACAGGACCACCGTTCCCAGTCCGAGCTTGCCGAGTTTCGAAGGGCCTCCGACCGAGGCGATGCCGCAGGCGACGCTGAGGAACACGATCGGGATGACGAGCATCTGCAGCGGACGCACCAGCAGGTAGTCGCCCGTGATCTGCCAGAACGCGCTCGGCGTGCCGCCTTGCGAGTGGATGAACTGCCCGGTGACGATCGCCGCGATGAGCGCCGCGAAGAGAAGCGTGGTCTGGATCGCAGCGCGTCTTGAGGATATCGCCATGGCGCGATGCTACCTCGCGCGAGGCGCGACGGCACCGACGCGGTCAGGCGGAACCGAGGTCACGCCTTCGCCGGCTCGGGCACCGTGGAGCGCACATGCGTTTCGACGAGCTGGTCCGGGTCGACCGGGCCAGGGGCCTCGGTCATGAGATCGGCGCCCGACTGCGTCTTCGGGAACGCAATCACGTCGCGGATGTTGTCCGTGCCCACGATGTGCATCACGAGCCGGTCGAGGCCGAACGCGATGCCACCGTGCGGCGGCGCACCGAACTTCAGCGCATCGAGGAGGAAGCCGAACTTGATCTTGGCGTCTTCCTGCGTCAGGCCGATCAGCTTGAAGACCGTCTCCTGGACCTTCTGGTCATGGATACGGATCGACCCGCCGGCGACTTCGCTGCCGTTGAGGACGAGGTCATACCCAGCGGAGAGACAGGCGCCCGGATTCGAGTCGAGGATCCCGAACTGATCTGGGTTCGGGCTCGTGAAGGGATGGTGGAGTGCCACCCAGCGCTTGCCTTCTTCGTCCCAGTCGAACATCGGGAAGTCGATGACCCAGAGGAAATTCCACTTGCCCTCGGGAACGATCTCGAGGTCGCGCGCGATCTTCTGGCGCAGCTCACCGAGCGTCTTGGTCGCGATGTCGTAGTGGTCGGCTGCGAACACGACGACGTCGCCCGGCACGAGGCCGAGCGCTGCGGTCAGTTCCGCGCGCACTGGCTCGAGGAACTTCGCCACACCGGTCTCGAAGCCGTTCGCGCCGAGCTTCGTGTAGGGGATGCCGCCCGCCTTGAAGGTCTTCGCGAACTCGCTGTAGCCATCGAGCGCCTTGCGGGTCAGCTTCTCGTTCGGCGCGGGCACCCGGATCGCCTTGACGACGCCGCTGCGTCCCGCGCGCGTCTTGCCGAGCGCGTCCTTGAAGACGCCAAACTCGGTCTTCGCGGCGATCTGCGAGACGTCTCGGATCTCGAGTCCGTATCGGGTGTCGGGGCGATCGATGCCGAAGCGCTCCATCGCCTCCCAATAGGTCATCCGCGGCACCTCGCCGATGTCGTAGTTGAAGATTTCCTTCCAGAGCCCGCGCGCGAAGCCGGTCATCATGCCGATGACCTCCTCGCGCTCGACGAAGCTCATCTCAAGGTCGATCTGCGTGAACTCCGCCTGCCGGTCTGCGCGGGGGTCCTCGTCGCGCAGGCACTTGCAGATCTGCAGGTAGCGGTCGCAGCCGGCGACCATGAGGATCTGCTTGAAGAGCTGCGGGCTCTGCGGAAGCGCATACCACTTGCCCGGGTGGAGCCGCGCCGGCACGATGAAGTCGCGCGCGCCCTCGGGGGTCGTCTTGATGAGAAGCGGCGTCTCGATCTCGAGGAATCCGTGCTCGCTGAAGTAGTCGCGAGCGAACTTGGTGATGCGCGAGCGCGTGCGGAGGATGTGCTGCATGCGCGGGCGGCGCAGGTCGATGTAGCGGTACTTGAGGCGCGTCTCCTCGCCGATCTTGTCGGCGTCGCGGTCGTCAGGGAGGATCGGCGGCGGCTCGGCGCTGTTCAGGAGCTCGAGCTTCTCGGCGACGATCTCGAGTTCGCCCGTCTCGAGATTGGGGTTGGCGCCGCCTGCGCGCGCGCGGACCTTGCCGGTCACGGCAATCACGTACTCGCGGCGCAGCGTCTTGGCGAGCGCCACGAGCTCGGCGGGCGACTGCTCGAGGTCGAACACGACCTGGCACAGGCCATCGCGGTCGCGAAGATCCGCGAAGATCAATCCGCGCCCCTGATCCCGGTAGGTGTTGATCCAACCGCAGAGGGTGACTGTCTGGCCGACGTGGCTGACCCGCAGGGAGCCACACATGTGCGTGCGCTTGAGCATGGGGCGAGAATGGTACCCGAGCCGTGAGGGCGTTGCGGTGGGCGGGAATGCGCGAAATACGCTAGCCTCTCGGCCGTGAGTCAGGGAAGGCGACTCGTTCTCTTCACGGCGATGGAGCCCTCGGGCGACGCGCACGCTGCACCGGTGATTGAGGCGCTCCTCCGGGATCACCCGCATCTCGAGGTGGTTGCGTGGGGAGGCCCCCGGATGGAGCTCGCAGGCGCGACCATGCTCGGTCGCACCGCCGACGACGGCGTCATGGGCCTCGCCGGCATCACCAAGGTCAACGCCGTCCGCAAGCTGCACGACGAGATCGTCGCGTGGGCCTCGACGCGCGCGGTCGCCGTGCACGTCCCGGTCGACAGCCCGAGCGGCAACTATCCGCTCGCGACGCGTCTCAAGGCGAAGGGCGCGCGCGTCGTCAACCTTGTTGCGCCGCAGCTTTGGGCGTGGGCGCCTTGGCGCATCAAGAAGGTGCGCGCCGTCTCCGACGTGCTGCTCTGTCTGCTTCCCTTCGAGGAGAAGTGGTTCCGCGACCGCGGCATGCGCGCGAAGTACGTCGGCCATCCGGTGCTCTCGCGTCCGCTTGACCTCGAGAAGATGGCGGAGATGCGCTCGCATCTTGCGCCGGGTGGACCGCGCATCCTGATCCTTCCCGGCTCCCGATCGGGCGAGGTGCGGCGCAACGCGCGGCTCTTCGCCGATGTGTTCTCGCTGATCCAGGGCAGGCACCGCGCGGCGCGCGCGGTGGTCGCCGCATCAAGCGAGGCCAACGCCAAGCTCTTCAGGGACCTGATGGGCGGCAGGATGCCGCCGGCGATGAACGTGGTGAACGCGTCGGGCGACCACGCGCTCGAGGGAGCGATCGAATGGAGCGAACTCGCGCTGGCCGTCTCGGGCACGGTGACGCTCGACTGCACTCGGCAGGCGAAGCCGCTGATCGGCGTCTATCGCACGTCGTGGATCGAGAAAGTGCTTGCGAAGGTCGTCATCCGCGCGCCGCACCTCCTCCTTCCGAACATCATCGCCGGCGAGGAGATCGTGCCGGAGTTCGTCCCGTACTCGGGCGGCCCGGGGCCGATCGCGGAGACAGCGATGAACCTCCTCGGCGACGGCCGTCAGCTGGCACGGATGCGAGACGACCTCCGGAAGGTCGCGGCGACCTTCGAGGGACGCGACCCGGCGCGGGCGGCTGCCGCCGTGATCGCGCGCGCCGCATCGGGCGAGGGACTGTCGAACGCGCATCTCGACCAGATTGCCGGCTAGGTTCTGTCTGTTGGCAGATGCGGTGAACCGCCGCGCGCCGCGCACACACCCGTACTGCGATTTCGTAAACTCTCGCGCTGTCGGGCCAACTGTGTTCGTTCCCGAGAGGCTGATGCATCTCGGTCCGCAGTCCCGCATGCACGTGATGTCGACGTGGGCGTTCGCCTTCAGCGTGTGCTGACACGCACAGAGGAGATTGAAACATGGTGCTGCTTCAGGCTTCGGCCGAGGGAATGCTGTTCATGATCGCGCTTGCCGTCTTCGGAGGCATCGCGTTGCTCGGGCTTCTCTACTTCATCGTCACGCGATGGATCGTCAACGTCGGCTCGAGCGAGATCGTGATCACCGAGCGGCGCTTCTCCGGGAAGCGTCTGCCGGCAGGCCGCGCGTTCGCCGCGAATGGAGAGGTCGGCATTCAGGCGGCCTATCTGGCGCCTGGCCTGCACGTCATCCCGTGGCCCTTCATGCGCGTGGTCGGCAAGTTCCAGTTCGTCACGATCGCCCCGGATGAACTCGGTGTGATCACGGCGACCGACGGCGAGCCGATGCCTTCGGGCCGCATCTACGCCGAGGACAAGGCGGGCGGCTCGCACGACAACTTCCAAGATCCGACGGCGTTCCTCAACAACGGCGGCATCCGCGGCAAGCAGCTGCGGTTCCTCACGAACGGAACCTTCAAGATCCATCCGCTCCTCTTCCGCGTCGACAAGATCAAGAAGACGGTCGTGCCCCAGGGTGCGATCGGCGTCGTCACCGCGGCGGACGGCATCGCCCTCGAGCAAGGCCAGCTCCTCGGCAAGTCGGTCGAAGGTCACGACAGCTTCCAGAAGGCCGAGATCTTCCTCACGAAGGGCGGCCAGAAGGGCCCGCAGATCGAGTTCCTTCGCCCCGGAACCTACAACATCTTCGCCGACATGTTCCAGGTCGAGCTGCACGAGGCCGTCGCGATCCGCGAGGATCAGATCGGCATCGTCGAGGCGCGCGACGGGCGGCCGATGTCGAAGGAAGACGTGGTCGCGCCGACGCCGGACGTCGGCAAGCACAACAGCTTCCAGGATGGCCAAGCGTTCCTGAGCAGCGGCGGCTTCCGCGGACCGCAGGAGGCCGTGCTGCGGCCTGGCACCTACTACGTCAACCCGTACCTGTTCTCGGTGGTTGGCGCACCGCTCACGGTCGTCAATCAGGGCGAGGTCGGGGTGCTGATCTCGAACATCGGCCGGGATCCCGCCGCGCTCGGAGTCGATGGCGACGCCCTTCCATCATCGTCGTTGGCGCGGCGTCCCGAGGATCCCGAGGAAGTTCGCGTCGACCGCGGCATCCGCACGCGCCACGTGGTGCCCGATGGTTTCCGTGGCATCCAGCGCAATGTGCTCGGGCCCGGCAAGTACAACATCAATCCACGCGCGTTCACGGTGATTCCGATCCCGACCACGACGCGCTCCGTCGAGTGGGGCGGATCCTCGCGTGGCGAGCACTTCGATCCCTTCATGGTGGTCTCGCACGACGGCTTCGAGATGAAGGTCGAGGTGCGCTGCCAATACCGCATCCTCCCCGAGAACGCGCCGTATGTCGTGCAGAAGCTCGGCTCGATCGCCGACCTCGAGGCGAACGTGATTCACCCGCAGATCGACGGCATCTTCCGCGCGCAGGTGTCGAAGTCGCCGGCGATCTCGTACCAGCAGAACCGCGCCGAGGAGCAGACGGCCGCCGAGCGCGCCGTGCGCGAGGATCTCTCCGGCTACAAGGTCGAGGTGGTGTCGGTCATGATCACCAACATCCACCTGCCCGAAGCGCTGATGAAGACCACCCAGGAGAAGAACCTCGCCGAGCAGCGCAAGTCGATGTTCGACGCGCAGGAGCAGGCCGAGAAGCGCCGCATCGAGTTCCAGAAGACGAAGGCGCAGGCCGATCAGCAGGATTCGCTCATCAAGGCCGAGGTCGGCATTCAGATCGCGCGTCACGAGGCATCGCAGGCCGAGGAGCGCGCGCGCGGCACCGCGGCGCAGATCCGCATCCAGGCCGAGGCGGAGGCGAGCCGTGACAAGCAGATCGGCGACGCCGAGGCGGCGGTCATTCAGGCGAAGGGCGAGGCGCAGGCCGAGGCGTATCGCAAGCAGGTCGAGGCGCTCACGGCGCAAGGCGTGACCATGGTCGAGGTGACCAAGTCAATCGCGAACGCTGGCCTCAAGATCACCCCGGATGTGGTGGTCGGCGGTGGCGGTGCGGGCGACTCGAACGGCGGGCTCGTGCAGTTGCTTCTTGCGAACATGGTGAGGGAGCAGCGATTGCAGGTTCCGGTGGTCGCGGGCGCACCCGCCGAGCCGAAGCGCTGATCGTCGGGCCCTGAGCGGTATCTGGGCGCTGCATCCGAGCGCCGTATCCGGGCGCTGTATCTGGGCGCTGCATCCGAGCGCCGTATCTGGGCGCGCTATCCCAGCAAGGAATCTTCTGATTTCCCGGGGCGTCTGTTCGCGTTGTCCGCGCAAGCGCCCAGCGGGGGCGTTGCTGCGGGTGGGCCCGGTTTCCGCTAGACTCCGCTTCCGCCTCTTGTAGAAGGATGAGCGCCATGATCACCCGACGAATCCTCTCTGTTCTGGCCCTGACCACGCTCCTCGCGCCCGCCGCGGCGTTCGCTCAAACCGATGCCGCCAAGAAGCCGGATGCAGCGATGAAGCCGGATGCGGCCAAGGGTGGCAACGATGGAATCATCAAGATTGTCTCGAGCCTCCCGCGCACCGGCAGCGCCAACGCCCAGACCACCAGCATGGTGAACGGGATCCGCATGGCCATCACGGAGGTTGGCGGCAAGATCGGCTCGCGCGAGATCGTGTACGAGGACTGGGACGACGCCAGCCCGCAGCGTGGCAACTGGGATCCCGCCGTCGAGGCGCAGAACGCAGAGAAGGCGATCGGCGACCCAACCGTGCTCGCATACATCGGCACCTACAACTCGGGCGCCGCGAAGATCTCGATGCCGAAGTTGAACGAGGCCGGCATCGTGATGGTGAGCCCCGCGAATACCGCGCCGAGCCTGACGAAGCCCGGCTTCGGCGAGGCGAACGAGCCCGCCGTCTACCGTCCCACCGGCAAGGTCAACTACTTCCGCGTCGTCCCGACCGACGACGTGCAGGGTGCGGTGGCCGCCGACTACGCCAAGGAGATTGGTGCGAAGAAGGTCTTCGTGCTGAACGACCGCGAGGTCTACGGAAAGGGCGTCGCCGGCGTCTTCGAGAAGCGCGCCCGTGAGATCGGCCTCGAGGTGGTCGGAGTCGACGGCATCGACCCGAAGGCCTCGAACTACAAGAGCCTCGTCACCAAGATGAAGCAGGTCGGCGCGGATCTCGTCTACTTCGGCGGCACGACGCAGACCAACGCCGGGCAACTTGCGAAGGACATCGTGGCGGGTGGCCTGCGTGCGAAGCTGCTGGTGCCGGATGGCTGCTACGAGAAGGCATTCATCGAGGCGGCGGGAAACCGTGCGCTCGAGGGGCGTTGCTTCATCACCTTCGGCGGCGTCGATCCGAAGCTCCTGACCGGCAAGGGCAAGGAGTTCTACGAGAGCTACAAGTCGACCTACGGCGGCGAGCCGGAGGGCTACGCGGTGTACGGCTACGAGGCGACGAAAGTCGTGCTCGCCGCCATGCAGCGCCTTCACGAGGCGGGCAAGCCCATCACGCGCGCCTCGGTGCTCGATGAAGTCAGCCGCACCAAGGACTTCACGGGCGCCCTCGGCACCTGGAGCTTCGATGCGAACGGCGACACGACCAACCGCACGATGAGCGTGAACACCGTCAAGGACGGCGAGTTCGTCACCGTGAAGGTCGTGAACTGACCCGCTGCGCCCGAGCAGTCTGAACGAGAGCAGGGGCCGCGCCTGATGACCGAGACCGAAGTCTTCCTCCAGCAGGTGATCTACGGCCTTTCCAATGGCATGATCATCGCCCTGGTGGCGCTCGGCTACACGATGGTCTACGGCATCGTCGAGTTGATCAACTTCGCCCATGGCGACGTGTTCACGCTTGGCGGATTCCTCGCGCTGACGATCGTCGGCGCGCTGGGCGCCGCCGCCATCATCGACACCGGCACTCTCGGCGACAGTTCGCACTGGCTGCTTCTCTTCAGCCTGGTGATCGGCGCAGGACTCTTCTGCGGAGGCCTGAATGTCGCGATCGACCGCGTGGTCTACAAGCCGCTCCGCCGGACTCCGAAGCTGACCCAGCTGGTGGCTGCGATCGGCGTCAGCTTCATCCTGATCAACGTGGCGCTCTTCTGGGGAGGCCTCCCGATGGACGTGCTCGGCGGTGGCAACGCCGCGGCAGCGCCCAAGGACTTCCCGGAGGTGCTCGAGGGCTCGAACCTCCTCGGCGAGGATTCGAACGTCGTGCTTCGGCTCGAGGACGTGGCGATCTTCGCGATCACCCTGCCGCTCATGCTGGGCCTCACGCTCTTCGTCAAGAAGACGCGGCTCGGCCGGGGCATGCGCGCGACGGCACAGAATCCCGTCGCCGCGAAGCTCATGGGCATCGACACCGACCGGGTGATCTCGGCCACGTTCCTGATCGGCGGATTCCTCGGCGGCGCGGCCAGCGTGATGTGGTCGGTCTACAACAACACGATCTCGTTCCAGATGGGTTTCCGTGCCGGAATGGATGCGTTCACCGCCGCCGTGCTCGGCGGCATCGGCAGCCTTCCTGGCGCCATGCTTGGCGGCATCCTCATCGGCCTGATCCGCGCGATGAGCGACCAGTACATCGCGACAGAGTGGACCAACGTCGTTGTCTTCAGCGTCCTGATCCTGATCCTCGTGTTCCGGCCGAGCGGACTCCTCGGCCTCAAGCAGCGGGAGAAGGTCTAATGGAGGCTGGCGCAGCCCGCGTTCCGCTCTTCTCGCGCGGCCAGTGCCTCGTGCTCGGGACGCTCGCGCTCGTGCCGCTCGTCGACTTCCTCCTGCCCTCGGTGCAGCTGAGCGCGCAGATGCGGACGGTGGTCGTCTTCGCGATCCTCGGCATCGGCCTCAACATCGTCGTTGGCTGGACAGGGCTCCTGAATCTCGGCATCGCGGCGTTCATGGCGGTCGGCGCCTATGCGTACGGGATCCTGACCTGCGAGATCTACCCCTTTCAGGTCGGCTTCTGGCTCGGAATCGTGCTTGCTGGCGCGATCGGTGCGCTGGCTGGCTTCCTGCTCGGCGCGCCGACGCTTCGCCTTCGCGGCGACTATCTCGCCATCGTCACGCTCGGCTTCGGCGAGATCGTGCAGGACGGCATCAAGAACCTCGAGCCGATCACGAAGGGCACCGAGGGCATCAATCCGCTTCCGACCCCGTGGCTTCCGTTCATCGACATCAGCCGCGAGACGCCGGTCGCGTGGTTCTTCGTCTATCTCGCGATCCTGGCCGCGATCGTCTTCCTCGCGCGGAACCTCGAGATCAGCCGCCTCGGCCGCCAGCTCTTCGCGGTGCGCGAGGATGAACTGGCCGCGCGCTGCATGGCGATCGAGCCGGACAAGGCGAAGCTGAAGGCGTTCGCGATGGGCGCCGCGCTTGCGGCGATCGCGGGCGCGCTGTTCGCCAGCGGACTTTCCTCGACCGGCGAGCCGGCGAACTACGACTTCCAGGTCTCGATCCTCGCGCTCTGCATCGTGATCGTGGGCGGCATCGGATCGATCACCGGCGTCCTCGTCGGAGCGATCGTGATGGTCGGCCTGAGCAACGTGCTGCTGCCGAACCTCACGCAGGCGCTGCAGCGGAGCGGAATTGGCTCGACCGGCAGCGTCTTCGCTTCGCCCGACAACTACAAGTATCTCATCTTCGGCCTCGCGCTCGTCCTGATGATGCGCTACCGGCCCGACGGCATCGTCCATTCGCGCAAGGCGGTGCGGAGGTGAGCGCTCCGCTGATCTCGGTGGATCGCGTGACGATGCGATTCGGCGGTCTCACCGCCGTCAAGGACGTCTCCGTCGACGTCGTTCGCGGCTCGATCACGGCCGTCATCGGCCCGAACGGCGCCGGAAAGACCACCCTCTTCAACGCCATCACCGGCGTGTACGAGCCGACGGAGGGCGCGGTGCGGATCTCCGGCCGCGATCCGAGGCGCGCCTTGACGCGGGACGTCCTCGTCGGATGCGTGCTGACCGGAATTGCGACCGGCCTCGGGCTTGCGCTGCTCGCGCGCGTGGAGACGGTCTGGCAGAAGTCGATCCTCGATCTTTACGTGTTCCAAGAGGCTTTCCCGTGGGGCAAGGCCGTGGCCGCGTTCTTCGCGACGCTCTTCGGCGGCGGGTTCCTCGGAACGTGGCTGCCGATACTCGTTGGACTCTTGCTCGGCACCGGCGGGCGTCTCGTGATCTGGTCGCGGACGCGCCGCACGCCCGACGTCGTGGCATCGGCCGGCGTCGCGCGAACGTTCCAGAACATCCGGCTCTTCCCCGAACTCTCGCTCGTCGAGAATGTGGTGGTGGGGATGGACCGGCGCCTGTCGGGAGGGATGCTTGGCTCGCTTCTCCGGCTCCCGGGCGCGATGCGCGAGCGCGCCTCCGCGCGGACAGACGCGATGCAGCTTCTCGCGTTCGTCGGACTCGCGGACAAGGCGGAGGATTCGGCGGGCAATCTCCCGTACGGCCACCAGCGACGCCTCGAGATCGCGCGCGCACTCGCATCGAAGCCCGACGTCATCCTCCTCGACGAGCCCGCCGCGGGCATGAATCCCACGGAGACCGTCGACCTCATGCGCCTCATCCGCGCGATCCGCGACAACGGCACCACCGTGGTGCTGATCGAGCACCACATGCGCGTCGTCATGGGAATCTCCGACCGGATCGCGGTGCTTCAGTACGGCGAGAAGATCGCGGAAGGCACTCCGGAGGCGATCAAGAACGATCCGCGCTGCATCGAGGCCTACCTCGGCAAGGAGGAACTCGGATGAGCGCTTCCGCCACCGGCGCGCAGCCGCTTCTCTCGGTGCGGGGCATCGTCGCCGGCTACGGGTCGGTCGAGGTGCTGCACCAGGTATCGCTCGATGTCCATCAGGGCGAGATCGTCACGTTGATCGGCGGCAACGGCGCAGGGAAGTCGACGACGCTCATGTGCGTCTCGGGCATCGTGCCGTTGCGCGGCGGCGAGATCCACTTTGCGGGCGAGCGGATCTCCGATCAGGCCGGCGGCGTACGCGCCGACAGACTGGTCGGCCGCGGACTCGTGCAGGTTCCCGAGGGGCGCCGCATCTTCCCGCGGATGACCGTGCTCGAGAACCTGATGATGGGCGCCTACGGCCGCGACGACCGCGACGCGATCGCGCGCGACCTCGAGCACGTCTACGCGCTCTTCGACATCCTCAAGCAGCGCTCGGCCCAGCTTGGCGGCACGCTCTCCGGCGGCGAGCAGCAGATGCTCGCGATCGGCCGCGCCATCATGTCGAAGCCGAGGCTCCTGATGATGGACGAGCCTTCGATGGGCATCGCGCCGCTGCTCGTGGCGCGCATCTTCGATGCGGTGCGCGAACTCAATCGCGAAGGCCTCACGATCCTGCTGGTCGAACAGAATGCGCGCGCCGCACTGAAACTGGCGAAGCGCGGATACGTCCTCGAGACCGGCCGAGTCACGCTCACCGACGAGGCCTCGAAGCTCCTCGTCGATCCGCGCGTCCGCGAGGCATATCTCGGCGACTGAATACACGCCTCCCGTGGGCGAAGCGTGGCGAAACCGCGCGGGGCCGGTCGCTTCTGGCGCGCCATCGCTACCATGCGCGGATGCGCGAGTTCCGTCTTGATCCGAACCTGAAGCGGCTGAGCCTTGGCGAGTACATGCTGCCGCTCGGGGTGGCCGAGACCAGCCTGCGCGAGCCGACCCAGGGCTACACCGTGCGATTCCAGGAGGGAACGGAGGAGGAGCCCGACACCTACGTCTTCCACGCCGTGATGAGCCACGAGAAGGTTCGTCCGCTCGTGGATGCCGCCTTCAATCTGCTGCCGAAGGAGGTCACGCCGGTCGTCGAGATCGGTTCGCGCGACGCCTATCGAACCGTCGACATCTACCTCGGTGAAGAGCCGATGCCGCTCGTGGAGTTCCTGCGGACGTGGTACGAGTTCGAGGAGGTCCTGATCGAGGACGTCACCATCGGGGTGGGGGCGAATGCCGAGGAACCCTGGGTCGATGTGTTCGTCGACAGCTGGAAGGGGCTCCTCATCTCGGTGCCGACTGAGATGCGCGACGAAGTCGAGGCCTTGCTCGCGAGCCATGGATTGCGGGAGGTCACCGAGACGTGGGAGGACCGTCCGGCGTCGGGGGCGGACGAGAGCGAGATGCTGGTCACGCGCGACGTGCTCGAGATCCTCGACGATCACTCGCCCGACCTCGACGAACTGCTGCTTGTCCTGCGCGAGCGCTGGCTGCTCGAACTGAACGTCGATCGCGAGACGAATGTCGACGACGCGGGCCGGCATCTTGGCATGACGCTCTGGCACGCGATCGTGCTGGCGACGAGCTCGGAGGGGGAGGTTGACCGGGGTGCGTACATCTCGGTCTGGATGACCGCCGGCAGTCTCGCACAGGCCGAGGAACTCCTCGAAGATGCGCTCCTCGACCACCCCCAGTGGGTGTTCGAGTCGATCTACACGATGGACCGGGTCGCCTTCGACGATCGTCCGCCGTCGCTCTCGAGTCTTCCACCGACAAGACGCCGCGCCGCCGTCCACGAGCTCGACATTGAGCCATGGGGCGAGGAGCCGCCGCCGGGTCCCGGCGATAAGTCTGCGCGTCGTGGGCCCACGCCAAACGGGGGCGGCGGTGGCAACAACTGACGGGGCTGGCGGGTCCGAGGGCGAGACCAGTGCGCCCGGCGAACCGGGTTCGGCGCCGTGGTATGCGAACGGCCTGCGCTTCGACTGCACCCAGTGCGGGAACTGCTGCTCTGGCCCGCCTGGCGCTGTGTGGTTCAACGACGCCGAGGCTGAGGCGATGGCCAAGGCCGTCGGGGTCACGCTTCCCGAGTTCATCGAGCGTTACACGCGCCGGGTCGGCGGACGCCGCAGTCTGAAGGAACTCAAGATCGACGGACGCTTCGACTGCGTGTTTCTCGACCGCTCGACGCGGCCAGGCAAGGCGGGGTGCTCGATCTATCGGGCGCGTCCGGGCCAGTGCCGGACGTGGCCCTGGTGGCCAGAGGTGGTCGAGTCGCCGGAGGCCTGGGCGGAGACAAAGCGGCGGACCCCGTGCCCGGGCATGGACAGCGGTCGCGTCCATAGCCTCGTTGAGATCACGATCGGCCTGACCGGCGGCGGGTGAGGTTTGGTGGCGCCGACGTGACGGGGAACGCGGCAGTCGCAAACCCTGTATTCGGGAGTATTGGATTCGGGAGTATTGAATCTGGGAGTCCGTCGCGTCGCTCATCCGGGTTGAATAGAGTGGCGCCATGAACTACCCGCCGCCTCCGCCTCCTCCCGCTTCGCCTCATGCGCCCGCGATCGATGCATCGACGGGCCGCTACTCCCTCGCCGAGTTCGTGCGTTCGCGCGCCCAGCGCGACCGCGGGCACGGCCTCTTCGAGCTCGAGAGCGAGCGAATGCTCGAGGTCAACCTCAACGGCGAGATGTGGACCAAGACCGGATCGATGGTCGCGTATCTCGGTGCCATCAAGTTCACGCGCGAAGGCGTGCTTGAGCATGGCCTCGGCAAGTTCCTGAAGCGCGCGGTCAGCGGCGAGGGTACACAGTTGACGAAAGCGCAGGGACAGGGCCGTCTCTACCTCGCCGATGAGGCGAAGAAGATCTCAATCCTCAAGTTGAACAACGAGGCCATCTTCGTCAATGGCAACGACGTGCTCGCGTTCGAGCCCTCGCTCAGGTGGGACATCACCATGATGCGCAGCATGGCGGGTATGTTCGCCGGCGGACTCTTCAACGTCCGCTTCGAGGGCGCGGGCATGCTGGCCATCACCACGCACTACGACCCGCTTGCGCTCGAGGTGAAGCCCGGGCAGCCGGTGTTCACCGATCCGAACGCGACAGTCGCGTGGTCGGGCACGCTGCAGCCGCAGATCCACACCGACGTCAGTCTCAAGACGTTCCTCGGGCGGGGAAGCGGCGAGTCGGTCCAGCTTCGCTTCGACGGCTCGGGCTTCGTCCTGATCCAGCCGAAGGAAGAAGTCTACTTCCAGCAGCAGACCGGCGGTTGAGTTCGGTCCGATCGCCTAGGGAATCGTGCGCGTCGCGCCGCAGTTGTCGCATGGACGACGGGGGAATCATGTCGGCGGCGGACCACTGCCCCACGACCGCGCGGACCTGGATCCTCGACCGTCTCGCGGAGGAGCATGGGGGCTCCTCCGCGTTGAGGTCGCGCCTCATCTGGCGACGGCGTCCAGCGCCTCGCGCCACTCGAGGTAGCGGTACGGCACGCCGAGCCGCTCGTGCAGCGCCATCGTGGCTGCGTGGAGCTCCTCGTAGAGTTCGCTCTGCCACTCGGCGCCGCGCCCATCGGCGCCCTTGTCGCAGAAGTAGATCCTGCAGCCGAGGGGGCGCTCCTCGTGCTCGCCGCAGAGGCCCGCGCGCAGGTACGGGCAGTCGCCGCGCGCCTTCGCGTCGTGGACTTCGAGTATGCGCAGCGGGTTCGCGGCCCGCGCCGCCCTCGCCGCGTCGATCCGCATGACGACGAAGGCGGCCTCGAGCCCCGACACGTACATGCGGTGTCCATACTCCTCAAACCGGCAGCACGCGCCCGAGGCCAGGCAAATCGGTCGTCGTGCGCGAACGACGTCGGCGACGCGCGCGCGGCCGGCATTGAAGAACGAAGCGACCTCAGTGTGCCGCGCGGCCTCACGCCATCGTGCGATGTCCTCGGGCGTGGTCACGCGGACAGCGTACTTCGCGTGGCGCGATGCGTCGAGGTTTTTGAGTTCTCTCACGGAGGCACGGCGGCACGGAGGGCAGGGGAAGGCTGTCACAAAGCGCGCGACGGCCGCCAAGAAGGAGACGGGGAAAGAAGATGGGGTCTTCACGCTTTCGCGTGGGTTACGGCACCATCGGCCCCCGCCGGGCGACGTGCAGCTGACGGTCTCGAGGTCTCTCACGGAGGCACGGAGGCACGGAGGGGAGGGGAAGGCTAGCACGAAGCGCGCGCCGGCCGCCAAGAAGGAGAGGGGGAAAGAAAGAGGATCCTTAGAGCCCACTTCCTTCCTTCGTTCCTTCCTGACCTCCTCATGCAAGCGTGACGCCTGAATGCAACGCATGGCCTCGGTGCCCCCGTGCCCCCGTGCCTCCGTGAGAGACCTCCTCATCGTCAGCAGCACCCCCGCCAGCAGCACCCCCAAAAATGAACCGCGGCGAGCGCTGGAGAGCGCCCGCCGCAGGGGGATTCGACTGAAGGAGATGTCACTCGTCGGAACTTGCCGCCATGAACTCGCGATCGCCGTCTGCGCCGGCCTCCTCGCCTTCCGCCATGTTTCCGGGCAGGAAGCTCGCGAGGCGCTGACGACGAACCGGATGCTGGAGCTTGCGGATCGCCTTCGACTCGACCTGGCGCACGCGCTCGCGGGTGACCTTGAAGATGCGGCCGACCTCCTCGAGGGTGTAGGTGTAGCCGTCGCCGATTCCGTAGCGGAGCTTGAGAATCTCGCGCTCGCGGTAGGTCAGCGTCTTGAGCACGTCGTTGATGCGCTGGCGCAGCATGTCGCTGGTTGCCGACTCGGAGGGGCTCGCCTGGCGCTCATCCTCGATGAAGTCGCCGAAGTGCGAGTCCTCGCTCTCGCCGACCGGACGGTCGAGCGAGATCGGGTGACGCGAGATCTTCATCACGCGCCTCGTCTCCTCGATCGGCATCTTGGCCTTGATCGCGATCTCCTCGATCGTGGGCTCGCGGCCAAGCTCCTGCAGCAGCGCCTTCTGGATGTTGCGCAGCTTCGACATCGTCTCGATCATGTGGACCGGAACACGGATCGTGCGGGCGTGGTCGGCGATGGCGCGGGTGATGGCCTGGCGGATCCACCACGTCGCGTACGTCGAGAACTTGTAGCCACGCTTGTACTCGTACTTGTCGACGGCGCGCATGAGTCCGGTGTTGCCTTCCTGGATGATGTCGAGGAATGGCAAGCCGCGGTTTCGGTACTTCTTCGCGATCGACACCACCAGGCGGAGGTTGCCGCCGGAGAGGTCGCGCTTCGCCTGCTCGTACTCGCCGAACACGCGCTGGATGTCGCGCATGCGGCGCTCGAACTCGTCCATCGGCTCGAGCACGAGGTTGCGGAGGCCGTCGAACTCCTCCTGCATCACATACACGTCCTCCGGGTCGTAGCGATCCGGGTGCTTCTCGGCCTTGTGGAGGTTGCGCTGCATCTCGCGCATCTTCGAGATGATGCCGAGCAGCTTCCGGTAGAGGGGAATGATGCGGCCGGTGCGAAGGCAGCACTCCTCGAGGAGCGTGCCGATGCGGCGGCGCCGCAGCGTGATGTCGCGCTGGAGCTGCGTCCGCTGGCTTGCGGAGATCCCACCAGCCTCGAGCTTCTCCCACGCTTCGAGGTTCGTCTTGAGAAGACGCTCGATGGTGGGGAGGTTCGCGGGGATGCGCTGCTCGATCTTCTGCTTCGCGTGCGGCTCGGCGGTCGAGATGCGCATCGTCCGGTCGAACGGCAACTTCTGGGCGTGCACGTCCTTCAGGATCTTCACGGCCTCGCCGGCGGCGTAGTCGCTCTCGAGCACCTTGCGGCGGAAGATCATGCGCGTGGTCTCGATCTTCTTCGCGAGACGGATCTCCTCTTCGCGCGTGAGCAGCGGAATCGTGCCCATCTGCGTGAGGTACATGCGGATCGGGTCGTCGATGCGCTTCGAGCCTTGCTCGGCGAGCGCCTTCTCGACGGCCGCCTGCATCTCGCTGTCGTCGAGGATGTCCTCCTCGACATCGAAGTCGTCGGGATCGGGGCCGTCCTCCTCGCCCTTGGCCTCTCCTTCGGCGGCCTTCTTCTTGCGCTTGTTCTTCTTGATCTCGAGCTCTGCCGCGGCCAGCGCCGCCGCAGAGGGCTGGGCCGGGCCAGCGTGGGCAGCGCCATCGGCGCGTGCGCCGCGCTTCGGATCGTCGCGCTGGAACTTGAGGTTCGTCTGCAGCGGGGCCTCGAAGCAGACGTAGTTGTTGCGTCGGACTTCGACCTCATCGACCATCTCGATGCAGTGCTCGCCCATGAAGACGAGCAGCTCGTCGATCTTCTCCGGATCGACGAACTCGTCGGGCAGGCACGTGTTCAACTCCTCGTAGCTGATCCAGCGACGGCTCATGCCGTGCTGAACGAGCTCCCGAAGGACTGGCGAGGCGGTATCGATCGAGTCAATTGACATGCTCACTGGTTGCTGCTCCGTCCTGGATCCGTCTCGGGGCCAGATGCCCGTCGACGGAAGAGTGCGCTGACGGCGGTGGCGTCGTGTCCGCGCTCGCGCAGACGCGCAAGACGTTCGACGGCACCGCGAAGTTCTCGATTGCGGGGATCAAGTTCGCCTGCGTCGGATGCGGGATCCAACTCGGCGTTGGGCCCGACGCTCGGGCCCATCCCATCCGCTCCTTCAACCGGTACTCCCGGCGAGAGGTGCGGTGTGTGTGATTCGTGTGACTGGTTCCTCTGTGTGCGGCTTGCTCGTGGGTTCGGGTCGGTTCCGGACAGACGTCCAGGCTCGTGCTCGCTGCCACGGTCTCGAAACTGTGACTCCATCTCTTCGACGGCAGCCTGTCCAGCGGCCGTGCTGTCTACCGAGTCGTGGCCGCCACCAGCACGGAAACGTTCCCTGCGGGCAAGCGACTCGAGGTCGTTCCAACTGATGACGATCTCGTCGGCGACGGACCGCTCCACACTGCCGAGTCCCGACTGAACTGCCGCGGCACGGAGCACCTCCGTGCCGAAGATGTAAAGGTCGGATGCTAGGCGCTTTACATCAGGATCGGCAACTTCACCGAGGAGGCCATCAAAAGAAAGCGCTCGGCCGTCGTCGCAGGCCTGTTGGATCGCAGCAAAGATTGCCGAATGGCGCGGATCCACAAACTCGGACGGGGCGACGGCCTCGGAGAGCGGCAGGGTGCCGGCGCCGGCCACGCTGACGGCGACGTTCGCCGCGGCCGGGTCCACGCAGAGCAGCGCGATGAGCCGCCGTTCGCCCTGGATTCGGGCGCGTTGACGGGCGCTGCTGCCCGGGAGGGGCACCTCGATGATGGCAGCCGTCGAGCCGGAGTGGCCGCCGTCGCCGCCCGGCTCGCCGCGGGGGCGCAGCGACCGAGCGACCTTGTCGAGGTCGGCCGGCGCGACGTTGAAGAGCTCAGACATCGTCTGCAGGACCAGCTGCCGACGGAGTCCGTTCATCGCATTGAGACCAAGATCGACGAGCCGCGCAAGGGTCTGCTCGATCGCCTGCTGCCGTGCCGAGAGCCCGCGGCCATCGATCTGGCGACGGATGCGCGAGGCCATGAAGGGCAGGGCGTCGATCGAGCGTCGGAGCGCATCCTCGAAGCGCTGCGCACCGCCCTCGGAGCGCAGGAGATCGTCGGGGTCGAGGTTGTCGGGAAGGACGCAGATCTTGATGTCGATCGACTCGGAGAAGAAGACCTCGAGCGCGCGGTCGGCCGCCTTCTGTCCGGCCTCGTCGCCGTCGAACAGGAGGACGACGGTGTCGGCCATGCGGCGCAGCACGCGGGCGTGCTCGCGAGTCAGCGCGGTGCCGAGCGTCGCAACGGCGTTCGTGAACCCGGCGCGATGGCACGCGATGACGTCGGTGTAGCCTTCGGTCACGATCGCCTGCTTCTTCTCGACGATCGCGCGCTTCGCGCGATGGATGCCGTACAGCGCGCGCGACTTGTGAAAGACGGGAGATTCTGGGCTGTTGAGGTACTTCGGCTCCTGCTCCGGGTCGAGCTTCCGGCCGCCGAAGGCGATCGGACGTCCAAGTTCGTCGCAGATCGGGAACACCAGACGATCCCTCAGGAGATCGATGTGGCCGCCTCCAGACCTCGCGGGGCGAATCACGCCCGCCTGCACGAACGCCTCGAAGGGCGGGTAGTCGGCGCCGCCTGCTCGAATCGCGCGTTGCACGCCTTCGACCAGCGCGTCGCTGCGTGCGGGCGCTGCACCGATGCCGAAACCCTCCACGACTTCGGGCTCGAACGCGCGGCGCTCGACCTCTGCGCGCGCCTTCGCGCCCTTCTCGGGGTCTGCGTAGACGCGGCGGAAGAATTTCTCTGCAAGCGCATTGGCGCGGAGCACGTCGTCTCGGGTGGGCTCGCCCTCCCGGCGCGGGCGGGACGGCTGGAACGGGGTGAGCTCGACTCCGGCCTTCGCCGCGAGGAACTTCAGCGCCTCGATGAACTCCATCCGGTGGTAGTTCATGACGAAGTCGATGGCATTGCCGGCAGCGCCGCAGGCGAAGCACTTGTAGAACCCGCTGCCGCCGAACCCCGCCTTGTGCGTGACAACCGCCATGGACGGCGAGCGGTCCTCATGGAACGGGCAAAGACCGACGTGCTCGCGGCCCTTCGGACGCAACGCGATGACCTCGCCGATCACGGACAGGATGTCTGTCGCAGCGAGGACGCGATCACGGTCGGAGATGGTGCTGCTCTGGGACAAGGATCTTGAGGGAGTGGCTGGGCGAAGGGGTCGCTGGCGATCGAGGCAACTGGATCGGTACGGAGATCAGCAGGTGCGATTCGGGAGGTCCGTCGGTGTCGGCTGATGTCGTGGCTTGTCTTGACTGATGTCGTGGCTTGCAGGACCGTTGTCGTCTGGCTGCCGCTTCGCTGTGCTCTTCGTGTTCTTCCGTACAACCGCGCAGTGTTCTTGCAGTGTTCTCGCAGTGTTCTCGCAGTGTTCTTGCAGTGTTCTCGCAGTGTTCTTGCGGTGTTCTCGCCGCTCGAACCACAGGCGCCGAAGTCCGCGCACGCCGGCGCGTTCCGAAGGCGTCGGCCGACGGAAACTCGGGTCGCATGCACGTTGCCGCGAACCGAATCGGGAAGGCGAAACAACACGCAACGAGGTTGCGTTCGCCGCATTTCCCACACGCGGAGATGGACAGCGAGCCTCAGCGCATGGAGCGCGAGACACACCCGGAGCCATCGACTGACTTCCGCGAACTTCGTGAACCCCGCCGGCCCGTCATCTGGACGGTTCGGCGAGTTTGGGATGGAGGAAGGTCGGAGTAAGTTGTCCGGCCCGACTCAGCGGCGCAACGGACGAGGAAGTCCTTCCGCGAGAGACTTTACCCCGATTTGAGCGGAGGTCAAAGACGTGTTCAGAAATCCGCACACATTGGGTTGCAAAGTGCGGGCGCAGTTGATCTCAGCGCTGCCGAGAAGCCGCGGCCGTGGCGAGGACGGCAATCGCCGCATTCGCGCAACGCCCGAGGACGAAGCTCCCGAGGACGAAGCTCCGAAGGACGACACTCACAACAACAAAGCCCGACATGGTCGGGCCGAGTGTGGTTCATGATGTGGCGACGGGTGTCGCGGCAATCTCGCGCCGTGCGTCCGGAGACGCACGGAACATCAGACCGCTTCGCCGTTCTTGACGCGCCGCGTGTACGCGAACTTGCGCTTGATCGGCTTGACGACGAGGCCTTCACGGATCGCGCGAACAGAAGCCTTGACGCGCGTCGGCGTGCCTTCGATCACCGTGGTGACGACCTGGAGGTTCGGCATGAAGGTCCGCTTCTTGCGCGAGGTGGTCTTGATGCCGACGCCGCCAAGGTACTTCGCCTTGCCGCGATACTTGCAGACCCAACCAGACGAAGTGGAGGCACCGGTGAAGTGGCAGACGCGAGGCATAGTGAACTCTTTCGGGACTGGCGCGACGGGGAACCCCCCGTGCGAAGCGAGCCGAACACTATACCGTCTCTGAGCGCATCTGCAAGCGATCTGCCCGAATCGGGAGGTCGCGGTCGAGGAGGCCGGCGGCCCGAAGGATTCCGGCAAGGCCAGCCACGTCCACCGAACCGAAGCAGGCGTACTCGTGGCTGTCCGCGTCGAGCACGCCCCATGCGGTTCCGTTCCGATAAATTGGAATGACCAGCTCTGAGCGGTCGCGTGGGTCGCAGGCGATGTACCCGGCCCCAAGCAGCGCGACGTCCTCGACAAGCCTGATCGCCTCCGCCCGGAACGACTGCCCGCAGGCGCCGTGGACGCCGATGGGCGAGCAGGCGGGCTTGTCGCGCCTGGCTACCAGGAGCATCCGGGCATTGTCTCCGCACGCCTCGACGGTCGCCTCCGGGTCGAGCAGGTAGAAGCCGATCCAACTGACCCCCCGAGTTGCCAGCGCGTCCCAGAAGGCGTCGCACAGCGGCTGCAGCCGGTCAAGCGGGTCGGAGTGGGCCACGGCGAGCCGAAGCGCCTCGCGCCGGAGCGCTTCGTAGGTCGCCTCGTCGCCACATCCACGTCGGAACGAAGGTTCAGGCATGGCGGGGCGCTCAGGCCGACTCTCTGCCGACATGCCGGACGAGTTGCACCAGCGGCGTCTTCCGCTCGATCGCCGCCGCGTCGATCGTGTAGACAGCGTCGCGATTGTCGAGTTCCGGCAGCACGTACATGTGCGCGATCATGATCTCATCGATCACGGCGCGCAGCGCACGGGCGCCCGTCTCGCGGGCAAGCGCGCGGTCGGCGATCAGTTCGAGCGCGTCGCGAGTCAGTTCGAGCCGCGCGCCTTCGAGTGAGAAGAGGTACTCGTACTGGCGCACGATCGCGTTCTTCGGCTCCGTGAGGATCGAGATCATCGCGGCGCGGTCGAGCGGCATCAGCGGCGTGATGATGGGGAGACGGCCCACGAGCTCTGGGATGAGGCCGAACTCGAGCACGTCCTCGGGGAGCACCTGCGACAGCACGCTGCGCAGCGACTCGTCGCGGGTGCGCGGGGAGTTGTCGTCATGGTTGAAGCCGATGCGGCGCTTGCCGAGACGCTTGCGGACGATGTCATCGAGGCCGACGAACGATCCGCCGCAGATGAACAGGATGTGGGTCGTGTCCATCTGGATGTACTGCTGCTCGGGGTGCTTGCGGCCGCCCTGTGGCGGAACGTTCGCAACGGTTCCCTCGAGCATCTTGAGAAGCGACTGCTGCACGCCTTCGCCAGAGACGTCGCGGGTGATCGAGACGTTCTGCGAGGTCTTGCCGATCTTGTCGATCTCGTCGATGTAGATGATGCCGCGCTGCGCGTTCTCCAGGTCGTAGTCGGCCGCCTGCAGCAGCTTGAGCAGCAGGTTCTCGACGTCCTCGCCGACGTAGCCGGCCTCGGTGAGGGTGGTGGCGTCGCCGATCGCAAACGGCACGTTCAGGATGCGCGCGAGCGTCTTCGCAAGGAGCGTCTTGCCTGTGCCGGTCGGGCCGATCAGCATGACGTTCGACTTGTCGAGCTCGATCGCGTTCTCCTCGCCCTCGACGACGGTGAGACGCTTGTAGTGGTTGTGGACGGCGACGGCGAGCGCGCGCTTGGCGGCGTCCTGGCCGATCACGTACTGGTCGAGGAACTCCTTCAGCTGGCGCGGCGACGGAATCGTCGAGAAAAGCGGGCGAGCGGCCGCGACGCGGCGCTTCTCCTGCTTGAAGATGTTCTGGCAGAGATCGGTGCAGTTCGAGCAGATGTAGACGTCGCCAGGGCCCTCGACCATGGCGCCGACCTCGCGGCTGGTCTTTCCGCAGAAGCTGCACGTGGTCATCTTCTTGCCGCGGAAGCCGCCGCCGTCGCCACCACCGCCGCCGCCAGCACCGCCGCCGCCAGCACCGCCGCCGCCGGCACCACCTCCCCCGGCACCACCTCCACCGTACTCGCCGCCCTCACCGCGGCCGGAGCCGCCGTTCGGGCCCCTGCGGGGCGGTGTCGATGATGCGACGATCTCGGTCGGCGCGGTCGCTCCGCTGTCAGGGCTCGGAGCGGGTTGCGACGACTTTCGGGGTGTGGGCTCGTGCATGTGTGCGGTGCCTGTCTGGCGAGGAAGCGAGAGTCTATCGGTTCATCAGACCGTCGACCGCGAAGATCGACGCATTCCCGACGCAGGTTGCTCGGGCGCGCGGGATCTGTCGTGGCAAGCGGCTCACAAGATTCGCTCGACACGCCGCTCCGGCAAACCCACCCACGGGAATTCGCTGGGCTTCCGAATCTTCCGCCCGCACAGAACGCACAGACGGAACGCACCGCCGTCGCAATCGGGACGAGGCTAGTTCTCGGATCCGGAAGGCGGCGTAGGCCGAGCGGGGGCACTCGGCGAGTTCACGGAGGGCTTGATCGGTGACCTAACAGGCTGGGGAGCGGCGCCCGGCGCGGAAGGTTGGCTGTCCGCGATGCGGATGCCCTTGACGCGCACGGAGGACTCTGCAGCGCGGGCAGACGGTTCCGGCGCATGTTGCCCGGACGGGGCGGACTGCGGCGGCTGCGCGTCGGTCGGAGGCGCCTTCGCTGGAGCGGCTCGGGCCAACGGAGCCGGCGGCTCATCCGTCGGAGACTCGGCCTTCGGCTCCAACTTGATGGGGCGAAGGCTGGTCGGCTTCGACTTCGCGTCGGCGGCCTTCACGCGCATCGCCTTCGCTGCCACGATGATGCGTTCGGCCGCCCGGTCGTACTCCTCGTCGCTCAGTTCTCCATCGCGCTTCATGCGGCGAAGGTCGTCAAGCGTGAAGCCATCGGGAACCGCCTGGTCGTTGCCGCCCGACCACTTGCGGATCATCGTGATCGCGATCCAGCCGACCAGCACGATGACGACAAGCGCGAGCAGCGCGCCGCCGATCGACTTGAGGAGGCTGAACATCGGGTCCATGACGTCGACATGATCGTCTGAACGATCCCGAAAGGCAAAAAGACCGAGGCCGCGCCGGGGCACTCCTCGCGACGCCGCTCCGGATCGCGGAGTGAAGACCGGCGAAAAGCGGAGAGGCCCGATGGGGACGGGTGTCGCACCATCGGGCCTCAGGATCCTACCTCGCGAGGCGTGTCCCGCCTCGCGGCCTCGGAAGGGTCAGCCTCGGAAGGGTCAGGCTCGGAAGGGTCAGGCTCGCGCCTTGGCCTTCGCCTCGACCACCTTGTTCCACTCGTCGGCCGAGATCTCGGAGACCTTCGCCTGCGAGATGATGCGGTCGCTGACCTTCGCGTCGCGGATGACCGAGATGACCTCGCCCATGCGGCCCGACTGCTCAAGCTGCTTGCGCAGTTGCTCTGGACGGACGCCTTGCTGCGACGCCATGAAGGCGATGCGGCCGTTGAGCTCCTGGTCGGTGATGTTCACGTTGAAGTGCTGCGCAAGGCGCGACATGATGAAGAACAGCTTGAGGCGGTCCTTCGCGGCCTTCTCGCTCGAGCCCCGCATCTCGGCGAGGCGGTTCTCGACCGCGTTCGCATCGAGTCCGCGCGAGAGGAGCTCCATGCGCTGCTGCTCGAGCGTGCGGCTGACCTGCTCCTCGGAGACCTTCGCGGGAAGCGCGAAGTCGACACCGGCGATGAGCTGCTCCGCGATCTGCTCGCGCATGGCGGCGCGCTGCTCGCCGTCGCGGCGCTGCTCGAGGGCGTCGCGCACCTGCTCGCGGAAGATCTCCTCCGTCTCGACGCCGTACATCTCGGCGAGTTCCTTGCCCAAGCGCGGCGCGATGCGCTCGGCTTCGAGGACCTGGTACTGCACCGAGATCTTCTTGCCGCGGAGTTCCTCGCGCTCATGCCCTTCGGCACCGGTCATGCTGACGGTGACGGTGTCGCCGACCTTCTTGCCGAGGAGCGCCTTGTCGAGGTCGTCGAAGATGAGGCCGAGGAGCTGTCCCTTGCCTTCGTCTTCTTCCGCGGGAACCACGCAGAGAGCCTTGTCGGTCTCGAAGTAGGTTCCGTCGCGGCCTTCGACGGTGACGGTGGCCTTGCCGAGCATGCGGTCGAGGCGGTCGAACGGACCGTCGATGCGGCTTGGGGTTCCGAAGCGGTAGCTCTGGCGCAGGATCTCGCCGTCGACGTGGTCCTTCGTGACCTCGATCGTCGGGCGCTTCACCTCGAAGGTGCTGAAGTCCGGGGTGGCGAACTCGGGAGCGACCTCGATCTCGACCGTGAAGGAGAAGTCCTTGCCGCGCGCGAGCTCGGGGACGGTTTCGCCGTCGACGGGACGCGGATCGGAGATCGGGGTGAGCTTGTTGTCCTGGATCGCCTTCGAGTAGGCCTCGCTCATGAGCTGGCCGCGGGTCTCGTTCAGGAGCGCGCCGCCGACGCGCTTCTCGACGAGGGCGCGGGGGGCCTTACCCTTGCGGAAGCCCGGGAGCGCTGCGTCGGCGAGGTACGCGGAGAGCGCGAGCTCCAGCCGCGCATCGACCTCCGAAGCCGGCACCTTGATGGCGATGCGCTTCGTGCAGGGTGCGGTTTCGGTGATCTTGATCTCGACGTCGAGCTGGGTTTCGGTCGCGGTGGCCATGGTTCAATCCAATCTGGGCCCAACGGTGGGCAAGGGGGCGGAGTATACCGCGTCGCGGGGGGGTGGAGGAAGTCCCGGGCGCATGGCCCGGAAACGCGCCGTGCGAAAGATGGGATCGACGGCTTCCCGCAGACGAGGCAACATGAAACAGGCCAGGCGCGTGGCCTGGCCTGCACGGTCGGTCGGATTGCGGATCGCGTTCAGTGGCGCGTCGAGAACAGGAGTTCCGCGTAGGTCGGCATCGGGTAGAGGTCGGCCGGCATGACCTTCTCGAGGCCGTCGCAGAGTTTCCGGATCTCGAGCATGGTCGGAAGCACGGTGTCGCGGAAATGCTTGGCCTCGTCGCCGTGGTCGCCGTGGAAGTCGTCCGACTTCTCGAGCTTCGCGACCGCCGCGCGCAGCGCCTCGACCATTCCCACAACTTCCTTCAGTTGCGCCTCGGCTCCGGGGCACTCGACGCCGCAGCCCTGCGTGGCGCCGATGGTGTCGGCGAGCTCGGCCTGGAAGCGCATGGCGCAGGGGATCATCGCGGTGCGAACCATGTTCTGCAGCGTCCGGCACTCGATGCGGAGCAGCTTGATGTACTGCTCGACCATGATGCCGTGGCGCGCCTCGAGCTCCCGCTTCGAGAGCACGCTGTACTTCGCGAACACGTCCGCGGCCTTCTTCGTGCCGAAGACCGCGATCGCGTCGACGGTCGACTTGTGGTTGGCGAGGCCGCGCTTCTTCGCCTCGTCGTGCCACGCCTTCGAGTAGCCGTCGCCGTCGAAGCAGACGCGACGGTGCTGCTTGACGACTTCCTGGAGGAGGCTCTTCACGGCCGACTCGAGCTTCGCCTGCGTCGGGCTCTTGCCAGCGCGCTTCTCGAGCTGCGTGGCCATGAAGTCGAGGCTGTCGGCGATGATCGTGTTGAGCACGGTGTTCGGCCACGCCACCGACGCGCTCGATCCGACCGCGCGGAACTCGAACTTGTTTCCCGTGAACGCGAACGGCGAGGTGCGGTTGCGGTCGCTCGTGTGGCGCGGGATCTGCGGAAGCGTCGTCGCCCCGAGCTCCATGGCGCCGCCCTTCATGGTCTTCTTCGGATTGCCCGACTCAAGCTGGTCGAGGATGTCGGTCAGCATGTCGCCGAGGAAGATCGACATGATCGCCGGCGGCGCTTCGTTCGCGCCGAGGCGGTGGTCGTTCGCCGCGCTCGCGATCGAGCCGCGCAGCATCTCCGCGTGGACGTCGACGGCGCGGATGACCGCGCAGAGGAACACGAGGAACTGCATGTTCGTGTGGGTTTCGTCGCGGGGATCGAGCAGGTTGACGCCGGTGTCGGTCGACAGCGACCAGTTGTTGTGCTTGCCGGAGCCGTTGACGCCGGCGAAGGGCTTCTCGTGCATGAGGCACATGAAGCCGTGGCGCTCGGCGGTCTCGCGGAGCACGCTCATCGTGATCATCTGGTGGTCGACCGCGACGTTCGCGTTCTCGAAGGTCGGCGCCAGCTCGAACTGTCCGGGCGCGACCTCGTTGTGCCGGGTCTTGACAGGCACGCCAAGCTCGAAGAGCCGGGCCTCGACCTCGGCCATGTAGGCGAGGACGCGCTGCGGGATCGAGCCGAAGTAGTGGTCCTCGAGCTGCTGGCCCTTGGGCGCCGGTGCGCCGATCAGCGTGCGGCCAGAGATCAGGAGATCGGGGCGCTGCGACGCGAGCTCGGTGTCGACGAGGAAGTACTCCTGCTCGACGCCGAGGGTGGTGATGACCTGGTTCACGCCGTGGTCGGCGCCGAAGATCTTCAGGATCCGCATCGCCTGCTTCGACGCGGCCTGGATCGAGCGGAGAAGCGGGGTCTTCTTGTCGAGCGCCTCGCCCGTGTAGCTGACGAAGGCTGTCGGAATGCAGAGGGTCGACTGGTCGCCGGATCGGTAGATGAACGCGGGGCTCGTCGCGTCCCATGCCGTGTACCCGCGCGCCTCGTAGGTGTCGCGAATGCCGCCGTGCGGGAAGCTCGACGCGTCGGGCTCGCCTTGGATCAGCTGCGATCCGCTGAACTTCTCGATGGCGCCCCCGTCCGACGTCATCGAGAGGAACGCGTCGTGCTTCTCGGCGGTCGCGCCGGTGAGCGGCTGGAACCAGTGGCAGTAGTGCGTCGCGCCGTGCTCGAGGGCCCAGTCCTTCATGGCGCTCGCAACGGTGTTCGCGATCTTCGGATCAAGCGGCGAACCGTTGTTGATCGTGCGCTGGAGGTTCATGAACACGTCGGGCGGCAGGCGCTTCAGCATCACGTCGCCTGCGAACACGAGTGAACCGAACGAATCAGAGGCACGATGCGGCATGGTGGATTCCTTCGCGTGGAAATCGTGGAAGCGCGAGTCGGGTGATGCGGGCATGGTCGTGGGGTGGGCTCAGCGGGGCGGGCTGCGCGGCCTGAGAGCGTCTCAGGCCAAACCGCAAGTATCGGACGGCAGCCCGTCCGATGCAAGGGGCTGTGAAGCAGGGATTTCGGGCGTTTCGGGGGCCGACTTTGGCCCGTGCGCCGCCTCTGGCCCGACTTCAGTTGCCGGGCCCGCTGGCGCGGCCCCGCACGCTTCCCGACGGCCGCCGCCGCTGCCTCGTCCGGGTTCGGCCGCCGCGCGACCCGATGAAGCCGATGAAGTCCGCCATGTCGAGGGCGAGGCCATCGAGGCCGTGCCGGCGCTCGGCGGTCGGGTCGGCGAGCCATCCCTTGCGCCAGAAGAAGACGATGAGCGAGATCGACACCAGGCACATCACCCCGAGGACGCCGAGGTAGCCGTAGCGCCATCCGAGTTCCGGCATGTTCAGGTCGCTCGCGGAGCGGTCGAAGTTCATGCCGTAGAGCGAGGCGAGGAAGCTCAGCGGCATGAACAAGGTCGAGATGATCGTGAGGATGCGCATCACGTCGTTCAGCCTGTTCGAGATGCCGTTGAGATAGAGGTCGGTCAGTCGCTGCACCTCGTCGCGGTGGAAATCGAGCGTGTCGCGGAGCTCCGCGAGTTCATGCTGCAGGCTGCGCAGCGAGAGCAGAAGCCGGCGGCCCTCTTCATCGGGCGTCGAGAGCCGGATCGTGATCGCGGCGATCGACTCCTGGAGCGGCACCACCTGCTGGCGCATCTCCATCAACTGCGTCCGGAGCGCGTGGATGCGCGTGAGCATGCCTCGTTCCGGGCGAATCGCGAGGGTCGACTCGATCTTCTCGATCCGGTGCGCGATGCGCTCGAGCATGGGCTGGTAGCTGTCGCAGATCGCGCGACCAAGCAGCGAGAAGAGGAACTCGGCGCCGAGTTCGCGAACGTGTCCTGCGCCGGCTTGGATCCGGTCGCGGACGCCGTTGAAGCAATCGCCAGGCCGCTCTTGGATCGTCACCATCACGCGGTGGTCGAACACGAAGTCGATGACCTCGCTGGTGCGCGCGTCGTGCAGGAAGACCATGGTCGCGAGGCGATGGGTGCCGAAGTCCTCGACCATCGCGCGTGCCGCGCCATTGCGGAGAAGGTCCGACGCCATCGGATGGAGGGCCACGAGACGCTCGAGTTCCTGTGCGATCTCGTAGGCGTGCAGTCCCTCGATGTCGAGCCACACGCGGCGCGAGTGGTCGGAGAGGAAGGGGGCCGCATCGGCGAGCGTCGCGATGGTCCGGCGATCGACGTGCTCCGCGTCGTAGGAAATCAACTCGATGCGAGGCGGCGCTGCCGGTGAAGGCGTCGGGGGCTGGTCGGCCATTGCCGGGAGGATCGGCGGTTGAGGCCTTTGGCGCAAGCGGTCACATCGCGACGGCGGTCGGACGGGCCGAAAGCACTTGCCAGAGCATGGCGGCGACGATGGCGGCGCGCGCGGACCACGCGACGGTCCGGATCCAGTTGCCCGAGACGAGCGTCGCTGCGGTGGACGCGTCGAAGCCAGACGCGAGCCGGCCGTGCGCCGGGATCTGGAGGAGCGCGGTGCTCGCCCAGATCACGATGACGAGTGCGAATCCCGCCCACGCGAGCCACGCTGACACCCCGGCTGGCCGCGCGACGACCAGCATGCCCGCCGTCAACGCCTCGACGAGCATCGGCGGGCCGACGACGAAGGTCGTGAGCGACTGATGGAGCCGGGAGTAGGCTGGGAACTCCGAGTTTCCAACCGCTGCGAAGAGCGGGTAGTGCACGACCTGGACGAACCAGATGAGCCCCGCCATAAAGAATGTGGACGCCGCATTGGCGATGAGAAGCCACGTCATGGAGGGTCGCCTTCGCCAGAATGGGCGGTTCGGTTTCGCGCTTCGGCGGCGCAGCGCTCAGCCGGCGTCGTCGATGTCGATCCATTCGGCGGAGCCGCTCGCCGGGTCGAGCAGAAGCGCCGTGTAGCGGCTGGCGCGCGTGAGTGCGCCGGGATTCATGACCCGGGTCGGCCCGATCTGGTCGTCGCGCACCTCATGGGTGTGGCCGTGAAGCAAGATGTCGACCTTCTCACGGAAGAGCCGCGCGACCTCCTCCACGAGGTGGCCATGGGTGATGCCGAGCCGCACGGAGCGCGAGGCGGTCTTCACCTCGATGATGGCCGCCGGGTGGGCGACGTTGATCCCGAGGAGCTCCGCGTAGCGCCGGAGATTGCGGGCGTCGTCGCCGTTTCCGAAGACGACCGTCGAGTCGAGCCCGGCGAGATGATCGAGCACGGCTTCGCTTCCGACGTCGCCGAGGTGGATGATGCGCGTCGCGCCCCGCGCGCAGAGCAACTCGACGGCACGGCGCGTGCGCGCCACGTCACCATGGGTGTCTGAGAGGATGCCGAGTCGCACAGACACGGGAATCGCTGGGAAGGGTCCTCGGCATCAACGAATGCTGCCATCGGCCCATGATCTATGGTGACGGAACGGCGGGGGAAGTCAATGATTTTCCCTAGAACGACGGCGATTCTCCCATGCGCTACCCTGCCGATCCGACTCCGATGCCCACCGATATGACCACCGCACCCGTCACCCGCTTCGCCCCCTCGCCCTCCGGCCACCTGCACGTGGGCGGCGCCCGCACCGCGCTGTTCTCCTGGGCCTTCGCGAAAGGCCGCGGCGGGAAGTTCATCATCCGCATCGAGGACACCGACCAGAAGCGCTCGTCTGACGCCGCGAGCGTCGGGTTCCTCAAGGACCTCGACTGGCTCGGCATCCGCTGGGACGAGGGCCCCGAGTACAAGGCTCCCGACGGGACCGTCGTCGGGGGCGGACCCAACGGCAGCTACTTCCAGAGCGAGCGTCTGGCGATCTACGCGCGCTACACCGAGCAGCTGCTGGCCGATGGCAAGGCCTACGAGGCCTGGGACTCGACCGAGGAACTCGAGGCGATGCGCAAGGATGCAACCGTGCGCAAGGAGGCCTTCCGCTACCGCTTCCGAGGCGAGGTGACGCCGGCGCAGCGCGCGGCGTACGTCGCCGAGGGACGGGTTCCGGTCGTGCGATTCCGCGCGCAGCAGGTGCCGGTCACGATTCCCGACCAGGTGCTCGGCGATGCGACGCTTCCGGCGGGCGAGGTCGACGACTTCGTGATCCGCAAGAAGGACGGCTTCCCGACCTATCACTTCGCCGTCGTCGTCGACGACGAACTGATGGGCGTCACGCACGTCCTCCGCGCGCAGGAGCACTTCACGAACACGGCGAAGCACATGCTCCTGCAGGACGCGCTCGGCTTCCGCAGGCCCGTCTACGGGCATCTCTCGATCATCAAGAATCCCGACGATTCCAAGATGTCGAAGCGCGACAAGGACAAGGTCCTGCGCAAGGCGGTGAAGGAGAAGGGGCTCACGTCGCCGCCGCCCGCGACGGTGAGCGCGGAGGCGTGGACGACGTGGCTTGGCGACGACAACGTGCAGCTTGATCTCGACGGCGCGATCCGGCTCGCGGAGGCGCTGAAGGTCACGCTCCCCGAGATCAATGTCGACGATTTCCGCCGCTCGGGATATCTACCTGAGGTGATTTGCAACTTCCTCGCGCTCAACGGCTGGAGCCCGGGCCACGACATCGAGAAGTTCGACAACGCGTTCCTCAAGGAGCGGTTCGGTCTCGATCGGGTGATGAAGACGGCGGCGAAGTTCGACCGCGTCAAGTTGCTCGCGTTCAACACCGATGCGATCACGGGCATGCCGCCCGACGAGTTCGCGCGTCGCTGCCATGCCCACGCGGTGCAGTACCGGCCGGAGTACCTCGCGAAACTCGGCGACGGGAACTTCGCGCTCCTCATGAAGGCGTGCCAGGAGCGTTCGAAGACGCTCGATGACCCGTTCCGCTCGAACGGCTTCCTACTCGTCGCCGACGACGCGCTTGCCTTCAGCGACGACAAGAACGTTCGCAAGGCGCTTGGGATCGGCGCAGCGCCGGCGGACGGCGCGCGCAGCGGACTCGATCACATTCGCGCCATGCGTGGGGTGCTCGCGGGGCTGTCCGAGTGGACCCAGCCCGCGCTCGAGGCCGCCGCGAACGCGTACGCCGCCGAGCATGCGCAGGCGAAGATCGGCGCGGTCGCGCAGCCGCTGCGGATCGGCGTCTCGGGTGGAACCGTGAGCCCGCCGATCTGGGATACGCTGGTGCTGGTCGGCCGCGATTCCGCGCTTCGCCGCATCGACCGCTGCATCGAATGGGCCTCCGGTCTGAAGTAGGCCGTTTCACGCCTGACTTGCGCGGCCCTTGAACTGGGCTATACTCCCGCGCTCTGGACCATTGGCGCAGTTGGCTAGCGCGTCTCCATGACACGGAGAAGGTCACAGGTTCAAGTCCTGTATGGTCCACTGACACATTGCCCGCGCATCATGCAACGGACTGCATGATTCCGCAAGGGGCAGCACCGCAAACCCAGCAAAATCAAGGGGAAATGGCTCGGCGGTGCCATGGCTGCATGGCGTTGCGGCGGGCTGCTTCCCGCCCGTCCCTACACCCGGTGTAGGAGCTGATTTAGGGGGTCGCTCCCCGTCTGGCCCTCCACCACCAGCCGCGCGGCGGAACGATGCGTCCGTCGGTCGAATGTAGTGGTTGGTCGCCACGCGGGGGCTGTTGCCCGCGTAGGCGGCCGCCGCCGCCAGACCCTCGGCCGCGTACCAGTCCGTCTCGCAGGACGCCCGCAGCGTGTGGAACGGCCTCGGCCACGGCTTGACCTTCGCCGCCTCGATGGCCCGCGCCAGCCGCATACCGGGGTTCGTGTGCGTCCGCAGCGTCGGCAGGATGAAGCCGTCGGCCTCGCGTGACCGCGAGTGGGCTTCGAGTAGAACCTCCTGCAACCTCGTGCTGATCGGCACCACGCGCGATTCCTTGCCGAGCCGCCTCGTCTTGGGGCTCTCGACGCGCAGCGCGGCGGGGTGATCCCACTCCACATCCGACCATCTGAGGTTCGCGATCTCGCTCGGCACCCGCAGGCCACCGAAGCGCGCCAGCGCCACGAGCACCCGCAGTTCGGGATCGCAGGCCGCCAAGAGGCGATCCGCGTCCTGAACCGAGAGGTACACCTCGCGGCCACGGTTCGGGCCCGCCGCCTTCGGCACCTCCTCGAACGGGTCGCACGAGACGAGCCCGATCTTGCGCGCGGCCTTGATGGCCGACGAAACCACGCCGCACATCTTCCGCACCGTCGCCTCGGCCATCGTGTCGCCGATGCGGCCGTTGCAGCCAAGCAGGTACTCGCGGAATCCAGCGCCGTCCTGGGCGTCGAGCGACGACAGCAGGCGCCGTCCAAAGTGGATGCGCGCGTGGCGCAGCGCGCGGCCCCAAACCTCGCGCGTGCCCTCCGTGGCCATCTTGCGCTTGGCCTCGCGAGCGTGGTGCTCCTCGATCCACTCGACGATCGGACGGTCGTGCTCGCGCTTCGGCAGCAGCCCGTGTTCGACGAGACGGCCGTACAGCCGATCGGACAGCCCCGCGAAGTACGCGGCGACCGCAGCCTCGGGCGCGTGGCCGAGCTCGCGCGACGCGATCAGCCGCCGCAGCTGGCGCATGAACTCGTCACGCTCGCGCTCGCTCGCGCCCGCCGGTAGACGCACCTGCCCACGGCGTCCGTCTGCGCGCCTCCAATCGACCTTCCATCCCTTGCCGTCGCGGTAGAGGCTCGCCATCTCACCACCTCCAAAGGTACTCGGATGCCTTCGCTTCCTTGCATCGGTTGCCGTTCTCGTCGAAGCGCCTTCCGCGCGACACGAGCTCGAGCGCGCCGACCTTCACGATCTTCCGAAGCCACACGCCGACCGTCGGCTGCTCCACGCCAAGGACCAAGGCCGCCTCGCGCTGCGACAGGAAGAACGGGCGCTGGTGTTGCCGCCGCTGGAGAACCACGCACATGCGGGCGAGTAGACGCAGCTTCTCGCCCGCGTTCGGGAACGCCTCGCACATGCGCGGATCGTCGGCCGCGAGGTCGGCCTCGGCGCGCACGGAGCCGAGTCCAAGCAGGTTCGCGTCGAACCGCTCCCAGCCGTCGATGAAGTGGTCGACGATCTCATCGCGCGGCTTCTCGGTGTTCGAGCCGCATCGGTCGATCCATCGGTCGAGGAGCCGCAGCACGAACTCAGGCGGCTCATCACCAGCACCGGGGAGCGCGCCCCTTGCGTTCGTCGCAAGCTTGAAGATCGTTCGGTTGGCCGTGCCGCGCTGCTCGATCGAGATGCGGTCGAACACGCCACGGACGGCGCTTCGGACGATATCGCAGGATTCCGCGACTTCCTCGCCGACTACTTTCCCATCTCCCATGTCCCATCTCCCATCTCCCATGTCCCATCTCCCAATAGGGAAAGCAGTGGGGGAAACTCTCAAATTTCGCCGCTTCAGTCGATCGTGCCACGGCTTCGGCATCGTCGCGATCTCGGCGAACGAACCGGCCACGAGCGTGTACTCGCGCCCGTCGATCGACGAGCCCGGGCCGACCGCGTGAGTATGGCCCGCGAGCAGGTCCAGCTCCTTGCCTAGCCACGGCACCGTCCGCACGATCGACGCGGCATCGGCGCATCGGAAGTAGAGGTGGCGCCCACCCTCGGGCCGCTGGCTCTTGACCTCGAGCGTCGGCGGCAGCGCGCCGAGCATGTCGCTCTGCGCGGCGAGCACTCGCTCGCCTTCGGGGCCATCGACATCGACCACGACGATGCCGCTCGCGCCGGGATTGATTCCCCAGTTGCAGCCCTGCTCGATCCACCGCACGAGCTCGCCGCAGTCGCGCGCGGGCGTGTCGAGGAAGTCACTATCGAAACCCCGCTTCGAGTTTGGCCTGAGCCTCACGACGGCGATGTCGTGCTCGAACGCCTCGATGGCGTGTCGCGCGCGCGCGATCATGGCCGAGCCGCCTTCACGGGAGCCGCCGCAGGTTCGTCCTCCCCCTCCGAGTCCTCCCACGGGTCGGACGGCTCCACGGGGCTCTCCGTGGCTTGGGCGCGGCGACCTTCGTTGATGCCCGCCGTGCGGATCGGGTACTCGACGCCGTTGCGGGTGGCAACGCGGGTGGCCATCTGATAGCCGTTATCAGATGAGGAGATATCCAAACGGACCTTCCCGACGAACGGTTGGGATACCCCGCAGTGCTGCGCGATCGCGCGGTCGCTCAGGCTCGGCCGCAGTTCGAGCGCGAGACGCACGGCGCGTGGCGAGTCCATCTGGGGAATTTCCCCAGATGACTTGGCGCGCTGGATAGCCACGGTCTTGTGGTCGGCGCCAGTGCGGAGCGGCGTGGGGTCCGACTTATAACCGTTATAAGTGGCCGCGATCTCCGAACGAACCTTTCCGACGAGCGGATGGGATACGCCGTCGGCGCCAGTGCGGATGTTGGGGGTGTCTGACTTCGGAAATTCCGAAGTCGCTATCTGCGGAATTTCCGCAGATGACGCCCACCTTCGGCCGTTGGCGCCAGTGCGGATGGTTGACTGGCGGTTTCCGATAGTGGACTTAGCGCGGCTGGTTGGGGCGTTCGACTTGCAAATGTTGCAAGTGGCCGACGCTGCGCGGCCGTCGAGGCCGACGCGGGGTTCGCTTGTGAGGTGCGAAAGTTTCGCACCTGAAAGACTCCTGCGGATGCCGTTGCGGACGGCAACGCGGGGCGAGTCCATCTTCGGAAATTCCGAAGATAGACCCGCACGGATGCCGGTGCGCATCTCTCCAAGATGGATAGATGCGCGCGAGCGGTTCACGCCGCACCGCCGCAAGTGCGACCTCGCGCCGTTCCGCCGCGACGCAGGAACTCGCGCAGGTCTTCGATGCGGTACCGCTTCATGCGGTTGAGTCGCGAGTGTGGCACCTCGCCGCGCTGGGTCAGCGTGAACAGAGTGCGCTCGGAAATGCGAAGGAAACGCGCGGCCTCGTGCGGAAGCAGAGTCTCGGTTTCGCCCTTGCTCGTGTTGTGCATAGCCATGCGCGGCATTGTGGGGGCGATCCGCAGTATTGCAAGCGAGAACCACCCCGATGCAAAGAAAATCATCCACTCGCGCGCACATGTCGAACGAGTGCAGGAAACTCCGAATATTCGCGGGGATTCCCGTTCTTTCGCGTTCTTCGCATCGACCGCACTTCGCGGCGCATCGAACACTCGCGCGCATCGCGTGCTCGTGCTTCGCCATCATGATGAGAGCGTGCATGTTCGCCTTCCTAGTTGGCCGACCCCGGCGAGCGGGAAGGCGGTTCCAAGCGCCCGCCGGGGATCGGCCGCCGCGCGTGGATCAGACGCGCGGTTTTGTTCATTGTCTCACGACCACACGAGTGAGTCTCGCTGCCGCTTGCCTTGCTCGAGCAACTTCTGAAGGAACTCATTGGACCGCTTCTGTTGCGCGACCATGTCATCGGCGCCGCCGAACATCCCGCCGAGCGCGGCCGCGTTGAAGCCGCCCATCGCGCTCATGCGAGCCTGAATCTCCGCTTGCGCCGGAGCGAGGTCCGGCAGCGCGGGAGCATC
>Ga0315904_10000746_pt1 | contig 51708 bp, 39 predicted proteins | sample LakEriMetagenome_6_FD_203529 | JGI IMG/M metagenome (GOLD analysis project Ga0315904, IMG submission 203529) | Freshwater fungal communities from buoy surface, Lake Erie, Ohio, United States - Buoy 12 MA120 | ecosystem: Environmental > Aquatic > Freshwater > Lake | place: USA: Lake Erie, Ohio...
TGGCGTTTGGGCTCCATATTCCCAACGCGGATCAATTGCTGGAGTCCTGCGAGCATTACCGCAACGAGTCCCGAGAACTGTTGATTCGCTACGTGGGCGATCCATCCCTCGGTACGTGAGCCGACCAAAAGCTAATCGGCGAGTTCCGGAAAATTGTCGCGAGTCGCCTGGCGGCTGATGAGGGAACGAGTTCGATTGATGAAATCCGACTTGTAGTTTGCGACTTGCTGCTCGGTGATCCCCAGCTCTTTCGCAGCGTCCTTGTTGTTGATGCCGGCGACGAAGAGCAGCTCGATGCACCGTAGTTTTTGATAATCACCTCGCGACTTCCATTTGGCGATTTGATCCTGCAAGGCCAGCGCAAGTGACTTCTCGTCTTGGGATCGCTGCTCTACCGAGCGAGCCATGCTGCTGACCGCCCGAGCGACCGCCGGCACATGCTTGGCCCCATCGCTTGTATCCCCATGGGACGGGAATTGCGTGGATGGCCTTCGCCCTTCGCGGCGCAAGTGATCGGTCAACTTGTATGCCGCGATCGAAAAGAGATAACCTTCCAGGGGACGGGAGCAATCGTAGTTGGGGAGACTGTTGACGAACCCGATCAACGTTTCCTGGACGATATCTTCGGCGTGCGATCGATCCGCTAAGCGGGCGCCGACGAACGCGAGCAATCGCCCTTCGAATCGATCGATGAACCGCTGCCACGCCTCGGCGTCTCCGTTGCGGATGCTGTCGACCAGAAGTTGTTCGGAGGTTGGATCACTCATGCCGTTTGCCGCATCTGTTTGCGGTTTCTCTCGCGGGTAGACAGGAACTTGAATACCTCGGAGAGTCCGGCAAACGAGCCGAGGAAAGCCAGGGCGAATCCACCCAACGTCCAAACGCGAGAAACCGTGGTTACCTGCCGTTCCCAGACGCGGATCTTATCGATTTCCTCTTTGTCGATCTGCATACGCACCCACAATTGATGAAAATTGCCGCTAGGTCGCTCCTGATAATTGTCGTACTCGACGGAGTCATCGATCAAGAATTGTCGGATGTACGAGGAGGTCAATTCGGGGATCTCGGATGCGTCGGCCTGTTCGAGAACATGCGCGTCGAGAATCTTTTTGACCTCTTCGGGAAGTTTCTCCTCGAGTTCCTGACGGCATTCTTCGAGTGTTGCGTGCATCGAACTCTCGATAGGTACCACGATGAGGTTCTTCTCGATCACGCGTTGACGGATCCAACCCGGCGTGTTCCCTCCGAGCACGGGTAGATCAACTCCGGCTGCGATCGAAGGTTCGCTGGTATTGAGTCCTTCAAAAGCCTTCGTGTCCCCGGCGATCTCGGCTACGACGTTGGCGCTCTCGGCATCGTCATTGCTCTTGGCCGTGGCTCCTTTACGATTTCTGTTGGTGTTGCTCGCCTTAGCTTTTTTGCTCTCCGGTGTGGTCTTGGCTTTTCTAGCCGAGTCTTCCTCGGTTTGGTCTGAATCGAAATCGCCGACGAACGCCTCGCGGAAGGCTTTCTTGATCTCTGCCTCCACGATTTCTTTGTCTTGCATGTTCTCGAGGTTGTCGGAGATCTGATTCAATTTGTCTTGGAGCGAATCCATCGACTGGGCAATCCATTTCATGGACGTTCTCAGGGACTGGTTCGCGCCCGAGCGTTTTTCCGTCGACACGCCCGCCTCGCGAACCGATTTGCTCACGGATTCCTTGATTTGATCTTTCAAGTCGTCGAGATCCGAGTCGAGGTCCGGGATGTTGGAAAGCTGCTGCAAGATCTTCAGGTCCGGCACGTCGAGTTCATCGACCACCTTCTCCTCCGACCTTCGCGACTCCATCACGACGGCGAGGATGGCGATGGCAGCAAAGATCCCCCAAAACAATTTCACCGAGTATCGAGATTTTCGGCAAGGGATATTCATGATGGAGATCGCTCCAGGGAGGGGACAGGACGCTGGCTCAAATCTTGGATTCGCGATGTGGTTGGCTCCTTCCACGGAGAGGCCATCTGCACGACAAAGGAAGTCGCAGCGGCGAGCAACACGTGCCATGGGCCGGGGAAGTAGAAGATTCCTTGCACCAAGGCCGCCAAGATCACACTGCACAGCATGGTCCAAACCGAGAAGCGTTTCTTGCGCAGGATGTCGGATTGTCGCCACCATCGCAGGATCCACATCAAGGAGGCGAAGTAGGCCATATGTCCAGCCAGGACTGGCATTCCTTGCTCATCGTAGAAACCCTTCCATCCTCGATTGATCTCTCCGTCGAACACCTCAATCTCCAATTCCGCCTTTCCGATATCCGTAATCTGCGCCCACGGGATCATGAGGTACTCGCTGAGCTGAAAGCTCGCAGCGCCCAGCAGCAATCCTGCCGCCATGAGAACAAACCGAAAAACGATGGAATCCTCCTGGCGTGATTCCCAGCGCCGACTGAACATGATGATGACCCAACTGGTCAGGGTTGTCATCACCCCCAGCCAAGCGATCGCACCCAGCCATTGGTTGTCGGTATTCTCGCCACGGGACATCATCAAGAATCCCCCACCGACGACGTTGACTCCCATGATGAAGGCAGCGAAGGTCATCGCTCGCGTGGCGGAGTAGATGCGGGTCCACCGTCCCTCCTGGCCCAGGACGCCCCGTTCCTGTTGGTGCCACATGCGAAGTGCTTCTCTGCTGGAAATCGGTTTTCCAGGGGGTATCGATGGGACCGCTACCGATTGCTCGGGCGCTCCTCGAACGCCGCGCTCGAAATGGACGGTTTCTCGATGAGCGGGATTCAGCGCCGCGGCAGCGACTGGACGCGCATACGGAGTCCGTTGGGCCGTGGGCGATCGGGACGGGACCGAGGGTGGGGAATCAACACCGCACTTGGTGTAGCCGACGTTCAGGAACCACACAAAGTAATAGATGAGGTAACTCCAACCAATCATCACGAGCAAGGGAGTGATCCAGCCGCTATTGATAAGCACGAAAATCGCAACGGCCACCGCCACAGGCACGTACCACCAGCCTTTGTCAGCCTGATCGCGCGACCACAATCCTAGCCCTTGGAGGGCATCCAAGTACATTTTGGCAATCGGCTCTTGCTTCAAGGCCTCCGCGTGACCCTTGAGTCCGACGTTGATAAACATCTGCATGCGATCGGCCAGGGGAGGCTTTTGACCCGGGATCGCGACCGGCACCTGGCCTTTGGTGTAGACCACCTTCGGAAGCGTTGGCGGTTGGGGGGGAATCGCATGGGCGGGAATCGCATGGACCTTCGCTTGCCAATTTGCTTGAGGCCCACTCCCCCGGGTTGCTAGGCCGCTGGGATCGATCGCATAGCCCAAATCGGCGAGCAGCTCACGGCCATCGCGATAGCGGCTGGTCGGGTTCTTGGCCAGCGCCTTGGAAACCACGTGGGCGAAGAGGGGGGGCAGCATCGACAGATCCGGATCGGCTGTTAGATGCTTGAGAATGATTTCCTGGGTACTCTCTCCATCGAACGGGACGTTCCCGGTCAGCATCTCGTAGAGGATGATTCCGAGGGAGTAGATGTCGATCTCCTTGCCGTATTCCCCCTTGCCGATTTCTGGGGCCATGTAGTGAAAGGTTCCGACGCTTTCGGTCTGGCCGGCGCGACGCGACGCGCTGATGTACTTCGAGAGCCCGTAATCCCCGATCTTGGCCATCGAGTTTTCGATAAAAATATTGGCTGGTTTCAGATCCCGGTGCACGATTCCCTGATCATGCAGGTAGGTGCAGCCAGCGACGATTTGAGCAAACAGCGGAACCGCCTGCTCCGGCGACATGCCTTGCGGAGTTCGGTCGAGGGATTCGCGAAGGGATTCGCCCTCGATGAATTCCATGACGATCCAGCCCTGTTCGTTCTTGTCGAACCGGATGTCGTAGATGCCGACGAGGTTGGGGTGACGGAGGTTCAAGCAGTGTCGAACCCCACGCATTTCAACATCCAGGTTTTTCTGGATCCGCTTGAGCGCAACTTCCTTGCCCGAGTCGCTTTCGGCAAAGTAGACCTCGCCGAAGCCGCCAACCCCAACCCCTCGCTTGATGGTGTATCCGTCGAGCGGTTGGTCACCGTTGCCGTGTTGGAATTTCATGGAATCACCCGAGGTCGTCGAAGGTTTTATGGCTTGGCTTTGGAGCAACGCGAACATGGCTCATTCTCCACTCCGATTCTTATTTATTGTGGTAGATCGCCATGCAATGTCGAGTTCTACCGGATGCGCTGTCTGTCTCTTTTTTCGATGGCTTTGGGCGTTGCTTGGCGAAAAAACCCGGGCAAATCATTCGAGGGTCATGGAAAACTCGTCGCTGCGGATTCTCTGGCCCGGAATCAGCGGAAAGGGGGCGCTGACCACCTTTCCACCAACACTCACCGGAGTTTCTCCGCTGCAACGGCACATCCAACCCCCTTGGTGGCGGAACAGTACCAATCGCTCGGTCCAGTCCGGACAAACGATGTGCGACTGGGGATCCGGACCGAGAACACAGGACTCCCCCATCAAAAGTGGGGCGGTCAAAAACGGTTGCCAACGATGCGCCCCGACGAGGTCGAGCCTCGCCGTGCCGCTGAGTTTGGTCGGGCGGACGTACTGGATCGCAATCCGCTCTCCCAGGGTCAGCGTGCTACCGTCGTTCAGAATCGTTGCTCGCTCCAGCACCCGGCCATCGAGCCGGGTCGTCTGCAGGGGCTGAATCAAGTGGTCTTCGCCGTGCCTACGAAACACCAACGCTTGACGGCTCAAATCTCCCCGGATCGCCAAATCGACTGGGTTTCCCGGAAACGATTGGCCCACGCTCACTTCGTTGCCATCGCACATCGCGAAACTCCCAACGCCATCGATCCATAAGACACGCGGTTTGGGCATAGAATTCTCATGGCGATACGCGGAATTCGTCATAGCAACTCGTCGTATCATACCGTCCTCCTCCCCCGGCGGGAGGGAATTCGCGTGTCGCGAATACCGAGAATACCGAATACCGAGAATAAGGTGCTTTGGGATGCAAGGAGGGCGGCAGCTCTCGAATCGATACACTGCCGCCCTGAGGAGTTTTTCCATCTAGCAGATGCGACTTAGAGCGAGCCACCTGCGAGTTGTTCGACCGACACTTCGGCGTTTCCGCGGGAGAAGTACTCGGTGATCTGATCAACGAGATTCTCTGCAGCCACTTCCTCCCCTACAGGAACCGAACCGCCATCGTCATACACCTGAACCATTTTCTCGGCCACATCGATCCGCGTAGAGATGTCATCCAGCACTTGCCGGACACTCCCCAGCGCGCTGTCGTCGACGACGAACTGGCTGCCCGCTTGAGCAACTTCGACCATCGTCAGCCGAGCTTGCAAGTTCTCGACCTGGACTTCCAACTCGCGTTTGGCAGCCAGCATTTCGTCCAACTTGCGACGTGCCCCGATCAGGTTCTTTTCGCGTGCCTCGAGAATCTTGGTCAGCTTGTCCGACGTGGCTTCGAGCGCCTGATGATGCTTGAAGCGATCTCCCAAATCCTCGCGAACCTTGTCGATGTCATAGCGTTTGCCCCGATAGACGACGTACTTCACGCCGCTCTCGACGTCTTCCTTGAGCTTCAGAATCGCGTCCTTGGATTTGACCAGGGATGCCTGCTTGGTATTGACTTCCCGCTGCAGTTTGGCGACCTCGACTTCTTCGCGAGCAATCAATTTGAGATTGTCAGCGATTTCCGGCTTGAGGTCGGCGATCATGTCCCGCGCCCGCTTGATTTCGACTTCGATCGGAATTTGCTCCTTGATCGATTCCCGCAAACACGAATACCCGGTCTTCAAATAGCTGAACGAGGAGGTACCCAACAACAATCCACCGCCCCCGACAGCCAATGCTGACCCCAACAAAACTTTCTTGATCATTGGATCAACCTCCAAAAATTGGTGAAACTTACCCATAACCCACACAAGAGCATTCGAGGGGGATTCGGGGATCTTGAAAAAAAATCGCGTTTTTCAACAACCCAGGAATTCCGGGGTGACCACCCGGGGGGAAAGACCATCGGTGGTTGACAGTCTGGGAGGGAGAGACCACTCTAATATGCACGGTATTCCTCTCATTTCACCTCCCTAAGGACCGGGATGTAGCCTCCCATGATGGAACTGACACCTCAACCCGATTCGACCGATCCCGATCCCCTCGCGGCGGGCCAGGATTCCATTTCCGTCCTGGATGCGCCCGGGGGTGGTACTCCCTGCCAGGAAGATTGGTACGAGGCTGCCTTGGCTACCGGATTGCCCGCTCCAGGACGCATTCGAAGTTCCTGGGGAGACGATGACGACGCCGAGGAGGAAACTCCCGAGGAAGACGAGGACGTCGAAGAAGAGGAACCCGACCCGTTCGAGGATTTCGACGAAGAAGACTTCGACGATGATTTCGACGACGATTTTGAGGAAGAACTCGAAGACGAATACGAAATCGAACCCGCCGATGACGGCATGCTCGAAGGGCATCCCGATGCCGAAGGCACCGACGATGAGGACCTGGACGAGGAGGATCCACCCATCGAATTCACGGAAGAAGAGTAGTTCCTCAGGATAGGTCCGATTCCCGCCGCAATGTTCCGAGCTGTCAAAACCGATGTCCGCTTCCCGGACCAAGAGGTATCGATTCTCCAGTTCTGGAAAGAGCGGGACATCTACAAGCGGTCGCTCGAACTACGCGCCGGCGGCCAGCCATTCGTCTTCTTCGAAGGCCCGCCGACCGCCAATGGGATGCCCCACCCGGGCCACTGCCTGACCCGCGCGATCAAAGACCTCTTCCCCCGCTATCGCACCATGCGCGGTTATTGGTGCCAACGCAAAGCCGGCTGGGATACCCACGGCCTCCCCGTCGAAGTCGAAGTCTGCAAAGAACTCGGCATCCACAGCAAAGAAGAGATCGAAGCATACGGCGTCGAATCCTTCATCGCCAAATGCCAACAGAGCGTTTGGCGATACATGCAAGAATGGGAACGGGTCACCGAACGGCTCGGCTTCTGGATCGACCTGTCCCAAGCTTATGTCACCTACCACCAAAGCTTCGTCGAGAGCGTCTGGTGGTCCCTGAAGAACTTCTTTGATCGAGGACTCCTCTACCGCGGCCATAAGATCGTTTGGTGGTGGGCTCAAGGGGGAACAGCCCTCAGCAGCGGCGAAGTCGGACAAGGATATCGCGAAGTCGCAGACCCCAGCGTCTACGTCCGTTTCCCACTCCTCGACGAACCGCAAACCTCCCTGGTCGTCTGGACGACCACCCCATGGACTCTCCCTTCCAATCAATTCGCCGCCGTGCATGAAGGGATCGAGTACGCCTACTGCCGCGACAGCGAATCGGGTGATACCGTCATCGTTGCCGCATCCCTGGTAGAGATGCTCTCGGAAAAAATCAAACGACCCCTCGCCGTTGAGAAAACGGTCCCCGGTCGCGCGCTGGTCGGAAAACGCTATCGTCCCCCGTTCGACTTCTACGCCGCCAAGCTCGAGTCCCAGCAAGGAACCCTGCTCGACGGGACCCAAATCGCTCGCCAGTGGCGAATCGTACACGCCGATTTCGTGACGCTCGACTCGGGAACCGGCATCGTTCACTTGGCCCCCGCCTTTGGCGAAGTGGATTACGAAGTCCTGGCCACGGAGCGCGAGCTGTTTCAGGAAGGACAAGGCCCAGGCTTGCTATGCGCGGTCGGACCCGACGGCAAGTTCACGGACGAAGCACCCGAGTACCAAGGGACGTGGGTCAAGGATGCCGATCGTCCGATCACCCGCTCGCTGCGCGATCGCGGCTTGCTGTGGCACCAGGAACAGTACGTCCACGATTACCCGTTCTGCTGGCGAGCGAGCGACGATCCCCTGATCCAATACCCGCGCGAGAGCTGGTTCATTCGAACCACCGCCTTTCGCGACGCCATGCTCGCGAACAACCGCGCCATCGGTTGGCACCCGGAACACATCGGTCCCGGTCGATTCGGCAATTTCCTCGAATCCAACGTCGATTGGGCCCTCTCGCGCGAACGTTACTGGGGAACCCCCCTGCCGATCTGGGTTTGCGAATCGACCGGCCAAATGGAGGCGATCGCCAACTACGACGAACTCTGCGCCAAACCGGGTGTTCGAGGACTCGAGGTCTGGGACCAAGCCAAGAAACGCGATCCCTCCCTCGCCGAGGACCTGAAAGTCCACAAACCCTACATCGATGCGGTCACCTACGATTCGCCGTTTCGCCCCGGTTCTCGGATGCAACGTGTCACCGAGGTGATCGACTGCTGGTACGACAGCGGCGCCATGCCCTTTGCCCAGTGGGGATACCCACTTCGGGGCACCGAGTTGTTCGAATCGCAGTTCCCCGCTGACTTCATCAGCGAAGCGATCGACCAGACGCGAGGCTGGTTCTACAGCCAACTGGCGATCAGCACGCTTCTGTTCGGGAACCAGCCTGGCCAGATCGCTCCCAAAGGGAACATGCCCTATCCCCATCCCTTCAAGAACTGCATCGTCCTCGGATTGATGCTCGCCGAATGGTACGAAAGCAAAGACGGCAAACAGAGATTCCTTACCGAAGAAGATGCCCGCGATGCTGTCGGCAATGAGTTTGTTCAAAAGACCGGCAAGATGTCCAAACAGCTGCGCAACTATCGCAGCCCGCAAGAAATCTTCGACCGCTACGGAGCGGACGCGCTCCGCTGGTACCTGTTCGCCAACCAGGCCCCCTGGAACTCGATCCTCTATTCCGAACGTGCGATCCGCGACTCGATCCCGGAGTTCTTGCTGCGCCTCTGGAATGTTTTCAGCTTCTTCTCGATCTACGCCGAGATCGATGGCTTTCGCGGCCCGTCCGAGATCCCATCTGGCCTCGATCAATTGAACGGCGAGGAACTTGCAAAGGCCCCCTCGTATCGTCCCGTCCCGCAGCGAAGCGAACTGGACCGATGGATGCTCAGCGACCTGGCGGCCACCTGCCGCGTCGTGATCGAACGGATGGATCGCTACGACAGCTACGGCGCATGCCAGGCACTCCACCAAATCGTCGATGCGCTGAGCAATTGGTATGTGCGACGCAGCCGCTCTCGCTACTGGGCCGCGGAGAAATCCTCGCCGGACAAACTCGATGCCTACTGGACCCTGTACGAATCCCTGGTTGTTCTCGCCAAGTTGATCGCTCCGTTCACCCCATTCATGGCGGAAACCCTCTGGCGGCATCTGACCGCAGGGCTGACAGGTGTGCGCGAAAGCGTCCACTTCTGCGATTATCCCGACGGCGATTTCGCCCAAACCGATACGCTCCTCAACACGCGCATGGATCTCCTCCGAGAGATCGCGTCCCTTGGTCGATCAGCGCGCATGGACGCCAAACTGAAAGTGCGGCAACCTCTCGGTCGGGTCGAAGTCACCTTGGCCGACGGCTCGCATATCCCTTGGCTCACCGCTCATGACGATATCATTCGCGAGGAACTCAACGTCAAGGAGATTCATTACGCCAGCGGGGCCAGCCCCTATGTCTCGTATTCGGTGCAGCCCAACTTCCGCCGCCTCGGACCTCGTGTCGGTCCGTTGCTCCCCAAGCTCAAACAGGCCTTGGCCGGTGCCTCAGGCGCCGAACTGATGGACGAGATGAGCCGCGATGGCAAGATTACCCTCTCGATCGATGGTCAAACGATCGAGCTCGATGGTGAGGAGATCCAAGTCCGATTCACCGCGAAAGAGGGATGGGCCGCCGCCCAAGGAAAGAACTGCGTCGTCGCCCTCCATACGGAACTGACCCCCGAACTCATCCAGGAGGGGATCGCGAAGGATTTCATCCGGATCATTCAAGACTTGCGCAAGAAGCAGCAATGCCAGTTCACCGATCGGATCGTCATCGAAATTGCTGCCGACGATGCAAGTCTGCGCGAAGCTGTCGAGGCATATCGCGACTTCATCGCGAGTGAAACACTCGCCCTGGAGATCCTGCTTCACTCCAACACCCAACTCGACGGCGCGGATATCATCGAGTTGGCGGACGTTCCGGTAGCGATTCGTATTTCTGTTCGGACTCACGGACGATAGATACGCATTGCAAGCGTCTGCGAAATTTCTCGGGAGCTACATGATGCATGGTTGTCGCTTTTCTGCGATTGCGATCCTAGGTTCATTCGCTTTTCTGATCTCCAACGTATCGCATGCGTTGCCGCAATCCACGCCTGATGCGAACCGGCCCAACATTCTTCTCATCCTGACCGATGACCAACGAGCCGATACGATCGCGGCGTTGGGAAACCCGGTGATCAAGACACCCAACCTCGATCGTCTCGCCAAGCGAGGTCTAAGCTTCGACCGCGCCTATGTGCAAGGGAGCATGCAAGGAGCGGTATGCGTACCGGCTCGCGCCATGTTGCTCTCCGGTCGCAATCTCTTCCGCGTGGATGAGAAATTGCTGCGAGATCGATCCTGGCCCGAAGTCTTTGCCGAGAACGGGTACGCGACCTGGATGAGCGGCAAATGGCATAACGGTCCCGCTTCGATAGCGAAAACATTCCAAAGGGCGAACTCGGTCTTCCTGGGAGGCATGACCGATCCGATGAAGACACCGGTGCAGGACTTGGTCGATGGCAAACTCGCCTCACCCAGGCGCGAGCCGAATCATGCATGCGAACAGTTCGCCGACGAATGCATTCGCACGTTGGAGACCCTCGGAAAACAAGAGAGTCCGCGAAAGCCGTTCTTCTATTATCTGCCGATGAGCGGGCCCCATGACCCCCATATCGTTCCCGAGGATTTCCCGGTCCACTACGATCCCGCATCGATCCCTTTGCCCCCTAATTTCCAGCCGTTGCATCCCTTGGACAACGGCGAGATGACGGTCCGGGACGAACGACTCCTCCCGTGGCCTCGCTCCGAGCAAGCGGTTCGCCAGATGATCGCGGACTACTATCGCTACGTCTCCTACGTCGATCATCAGGTCGGTCGCGTGCTCGACGCGCTCGAGGCGTCCCCGATGGCGGATAACACCATCGTTGTCTTTACGTCCGATAGTGGCGTGGCTCGCGGAAGCCATGGGTTGATCGGCAAGCAGAATCTCTACGAACATTCGGTGCGTGTCCCGCTCATCTTCTTCGGTCCTGGCATCGCCGAGAATCGTCGCACCCATGCCCTTTGCTATGCCTTGGACATCCTTCCTACCCTGGCACGCAAATGCGGAATTCCAAACGATGTGCCGGGCGAATACGCCCCCCTGAACACAGTTCTCGAGAACCCCGACCGCAAGGGTCGCGATCGATTGCTGCTGGCTTACCGGGATTCGCAGCGCGCGATCACCACCGGACGATGGAAATTGATTCGCTACCCCCGCATCGATCGCAACCAACTGTTCGACCTGGAGTCGGATCCGCATGAGTCCAACGATCTTGCCGGCAATCCGGAGCATGCATCGCGAATCGCCGAACTCAGGACCGCGATGGAATCCGAGATGCGAGAGAGCGGCGATTCGGCTCCTCTGGAATCGGATCGACCTCAGCCCGCACTTTGGAAACCGCCGGTTGCGAATCTCCAGGACCGCAAGGCGAACATCGTATTCATCCTCGCCGATGATCTCGGCTACACCGATACGGGTTGCTATGGGAGTTCCTATTACGAGACACCCCACATCGATCGATTGGCGTCGCAAGGGATGCGATTGCTCAATCACCATCATTGCCCGAATTGCACCCCGACGCGCGCCGCGCTAATGAGCGGTCAGTACGGAGCCCGGACCGGCGTCTACACGGTCGGGTCGATCGATCGCTTCGATTGGAGCAAACGCCCACTAAGGCCGGTCGACAACGTCGAGCAGCTTCCACTCGACCGAAGCACCGTCGCTGAGCAACTCCGGTTGGCCGGGTATGCCACCGGCATGTTCGGCAAATGGCATATCGGAAACAGGGGGCCCTACCATCCCGGAAAACGGGGCTTCGACCAAGCCATCGTCAGCATGGGTGCCCATTTCGACTTTGAAACCAATCCTGAAACACCGTATCCCAACGGCCAGTATCTTGCCGACTTCTTGACCGACCGTGCGGTCGATTTTATCGAACGCCACCAAGACCGCCCCTTCTTCCTGTACCTGCCTCATTTCAGCGTCCATTCTCCCCACGATGCCAAACCCGAATGGAAAAAGCACTTTCAAGACAAACCCGGAGTGGGTGGCCACAAGAACCCGACCTATGCTGCCATGATCGCATCGTTGGATGAAAGCGTTGGACGGATTCTCAAGACACTCGACGATCGGAGGTTGTCGGAAAACACCATCGTCCTCTTCGCCAGTGACAACGGAGGTGTGGGTGGATACGTCCGCGAAGGGATCAAACAAGAAGGGGACATTACCGACAACGCCCCGCTTCGATCCGGCAAAGGAAGCTTGTACGAGGGAGGTATTCGAGTCCCGTTGATCGCGCGTTGGCCGGGAGTCATCCAGCCAAGTTCCACCTCCAACGTGCCCACCATCCACGTCGATGTGTTCCCGACTCTTCTAGAAATCGCCGGAGCCCCCAAGCCCAGCCAGGTCCTGGACGGCGAAAGCCTGTTGCCGGTCTTTCAAGCAGGCAAACTCCAACGCACCGCCATTTACCAGCATTTCCCAGGTTATCTTGGGGCCGGCGCCAATGCATGGCGAACGACCCCGGGGGGAGTGATCCAGGAAGGGCCCTGGAAGCTGATCGAATACTACGAAGATGACCGGACCGAGTTGTACCATCTCGAAGAAGATCCCGGGGAAACCCGGAATCTTCGCTCTGAGAAACCGGAACTCGCCTCGGCGATGAAGAAGCGTTTGGCGAGTTGGCGCGCCAGCGTGAAGGCTCCGATGCCAGTCCGGTCGCCCCAAGGAAATGATGGGGAACCCCAACCCGATCGGTGAATCCCGGCTCGGTCTTTCGGTTTCGGTTGAGTTATCGGATGGACACGGATAGACTCCAAGAGTCCGTTCATTTGGCCGGAGGAATCTCTTTGAGACTTGAAACGCAACGATTGCTGACAACCCCGATCCGCAAATGGGTCGGGTTGGCCGGTTCGACCGCGATCCTTGTATCGGTCATTGCGGTTGGCAGTTGCGCCGACGAGCGCGAGGTCGCGCGTTCCCTCGTCCAACAGCTCGACGACCCTCGATTCTCGGAACGCAAGGAGGCATTCCTGAGGCTGTGCGATCCGCGCTGGGACATCGATGGATGGCTCGAGGAGCAATCGAAGGGCTCGGATCCCAATCGCGCGGCCTTGGTCCAATGGATTCGTCGTTTGCGACGTATCTCCGGATCGATGGACGATCGATTGAAAATGATGGCGGACTACCAATCCCTGAATGAAGGGGACCTATCGGTCGTATCGAAGTACATCGACGATCGCAAGATCGAGTCCTTGGTCGATTTGATTGAGCAACTGCCGGCATCCGCTCGCGAGAACTTTCTGCGCTACCCATCCGGAGACAATCACTTCGACCAGGTGATCTCAGCCGCATGGCGCGATGGGAACGAAAATGTAATCCCTCGGTTGTTGAACGCGATCCTTCCCAAGCATCCGATTCGCGTCGGGCTCAATGCACGCTGGCGAGAGATCGGAATGCCTCCGGAGTGGCGCGTCGATATCCCCGCAGGCATCCCGGAGATCGAGGTGTTCGCATTGGAACGCGACGGCAAACTAGACGCTGCGCTCGCGACAACAAAACGCTACGGGTTGAACGAGGAATATGAGAAGCTGTTGCTTCGAGGCCAACGTTGGGACACCTGGATGAATCTCGATCCGACCCGAAAAGGAACCGCATCCACCGGATGGGAGGAGGTGCAGCGAGTCCTGTTGCTCGAATACCTTGGCCGTCACGAGGAAGCGACGGTCTACTACGACCTTCGAAAATCGGACAAGACGAAGACGAAGAGTTTTTATAACCAGCAGAAGGCGCTCATGGCGCTGATTGTCGGAGACCAAACCGCATTCGAGCATATGGTCAAGAGCGAGGCACCCAGCGCGTGGGTCGATTTCCTGTTTCTGCAAAATGATTTGAAGAGGCTGCTCGAAGCCGAGGAGTTATCGGAGCTGACGATCGATGCGACGAATCGATGGTTCGACAAATGGGCCCGGGTGGGAACCCCGATCGTAAGGCCGGTTCGGTTCCAGTCCCTCTTTCATCGTTTGGGACTGTTGGAGCTCGAGGAAAACCTGAACCGTCGCATCCATCGGCATGTCAGGACGGATTCAGGGGAGCAGTCGCTCCAGGAATGGGATGGGATCCTCACCGAATGGTCGAGATACGGCCTCGACGAGCGGAGATTAGAAGCCATCGCGCTCTTGTGCGCGCGGCGCGAACAAACGAGGCCAGGAACCGATTTGTTGTTGACACAACGAGGCCAACAGCCTGCCCAGGAAGACACTCGCGCGGTGACGATCGAAACCATCTTTTTCAAAAACTTTCCCAATATTCGTTTCGCTGCGTTGGTCATTTACGACACCCTCCGAAAACAGTTTCCCGAGTTGGATCCAGCCACCCGCATCGCGATTGTCGAGGATCTCAATCAAGGCCGTATGCCAAAAGGATGGACCGAGACAGACCTGACACTATTGTCGCGCAACATGATCCTGGCGACGATGAGCGAACCCAGCGTTTTCGAACCGATGCTGGTCGATCTCGCGGACATCTTCGCCACGCTCGGCATGACCGAAAAAGCGCTCGAGCTGTTGCAAGGCCAGTCCGAATCGCATGCGGCCGATTTGCTGATTACCCAATATGCTCTCAAGCTCGGGCAGATCGACGAAGCGGCACGCCTCAGTTTGCAACTTGTGGATCGCCATCGTGATGATGTCCATGCGCATCTGATCGCCAGTCAATGCCTTGAGGATGCCCGTCGCTTCGACCACTGGCTGAACCTGCAGAAACGCACCTTGTCCCGTTTGGATTTGTGGGCATGGGTCGAGCAGTACCTGCAAACGGCCAGGAGGACTCAGCGGATGGAGACGCAACCCGAGATCCTGTTCCTGCTCGAGACCTTGCAGCAGCACGCTCCCTCGACGTGGCAGGAGCTTTGGTATGGGAATGCGTACACGCATTATGGGGCTCGCAACCAAGCTGACTGGTACCATCGTTCCATTGCCGAACATCCGGAACGAATACCAAAGCTGTACTCTCTCGCGATCCAAAATGCGATGGAAGAGATTCGCAGCCGGTCGCGCGCTCAAGCGCCCGACCAAGGGATCGGTGGAACGGCCGGCATGGCGGATATCGATTGGTCGCTATGGAGCCTTCAATACGAACGAGTCTTCGCCGCTTCCTTTTGGCAAGCGGTTCAGCGAGGGGACCGCGAACTGGCTGACCGAATGATCCGTTCCGCGCGCCAAGTTTATCCGGAGCAGATCAACACCCTGATCGATGTCGTCCCCTTGGTCCGGTCGCAATTTGGAGAGGCTACCCTTCAAGCTTGGTACGAACTATACGCCGGTCCGATGCGAGCCCATCTCGAGCAATTTCCAAACGACACCTTGGTCGCCAACAACGCCGCTTGGCTCTCGGCCAAGTGCGGACTGGATCTCCAGCGAGCGCACCAACTGGCCACCAGTGTCGTCGAGCAGCGGCCTACCGACACGTACCAAGACACCCTTGCCGAGGTGGAGTTCGCGCTCGGCAACGGTGCCAAGGCGATCGAGATATCGGAGCGATGCCATTCGATCAAGCCGCGCGACCCGCATCATCTCCGGCAGTTGGAACGATTTCGTGCCGGAGCCGGGAATACCGCGAAGCAACCCGAATAACCAGTCGCCAGCGGATGGCATGGGTTGAAAATCCTTTAGAAACCGGGTCGAGGTTGGCTTGTGGTTCGAGCCTCCTCGGCTAGACTTTGACGATACAAATCCATGAACCACTTCCTTGGGAGTGCGGTCTCGGTGGATTTCGGAGGGTAAGCGAATGGCTAGCGGCATCATTGGAAATGATGTGCCCCGTAAGGGGTTGCGGGTTCGAGTCCCGTGCCCTCCGCTCTCATTCACAAGAAGTGGCACGACGCTCCGCTATTGCGTCGCTTCTCCCCAAACAGTCGAGGCCCTCAAATCTACGAAGCCTCTCGCGGAGACGCAGAGAGAAGCGAATGGGCAGAAAATGGTCGGGCAGAAAGATAACAGCCTGTCTGTGCTAGACCTCTTCGGTGACCATGTGGGTCCCTTTCGAGTTCGCCGTGGCGGTAGCTGGTTCTTCGAGGCTGAGTATTGCCGGTCGGCGTGTCGCCCTAGGCTCGACCCGTCGTTCCGGTTCGACGATTGCGGCTTCCGCGTAGCCCTGAGTTCCCCATCCGGAATCCCCGGGTCGCCGTAGGCGTCCAGAGAGTTGACACGAGAGAGTGGAAAGTAGAGCAGAGCGGATCCTGGGGTCGCAGTCACGGAGGGAGCGCGAAGCGGCGACCGGAGGTGCCTTCGACCGCAGGCGTAGCGATCGCAATAAAAGCCGAGCAGCGTGAGCTGCCGGGTTGAACTGTGGTAGACGTTGCGAGGTTTAGTGCGATTCCACCCGGATGCTTGCGCATCTCGGCTAATATTCGGACGGCTCTTAGCTCGATAGGTGTTTGCCGACAATGGCCCACAACGATCGTACTTCAACCATCTGCGATCGATTCATCTGTAACAAATTCACGGTCGCCAACCCAATTTCGGTCAGCCCTACGAGCAAGGTCCCGTTCACCGACCAATCGAAGTGATCAAGCCAATGATCGCGTTGAGGATGAAACAACCGCGATTCGATACCTTCATCGGTGTATCCAGTTATTCGGTTAGCCTTGTGCCGATTGCAACTTGGACATGCGAGACAGAGATTCTTGAATTCCGTCCTGCCGCCAAGCGACGTCGGATGGATATGTTCGATCTCGAAGGTGACAACCGTTAGTGCTTCGCTCGACCGGCAATAAGCACAACGCTGCAAGAAGTGGGCTCGAATGCGTCACCTGAGCTCGGCGGGAATGGAAACGCTCAAGGATGTGCCCTAGTTCCTGATTCGGTGCAGAGTCGCAGCGGCACGAGCTTTTACTAGATTAAGTTCGTCTACTTGCGTCAGCAGTAGATCGAGTTCCATCGTCTCGTCGGCGGACAGCTTTCCATCGGCATTCTTGGCCAGGAGCTCATCCAAACGGGTCTGGCTCTTGGTGGAAAATGCCATCTCAGCTAAAGCCGTTAATCCTTCCGTGGTCACCATGAGGCTTACTTCGTCCGACATAAGATGTGTCTCCTTTTGTGCAGCTTGCTCCTGAGTATATAAACCGTGAGCAAGGCATTCCACACGAAAACGCGAGATGACGGCCTGTTACCCATAAAAAGACACTTCCCGGTCACCGTAGGGAAACGTCAAATCACCGCAAACAACTAAATGTTCGCGACGATTCGGAATGCCAGCAAATCGGAGTGACGATCGAGTAAGTATTCTCGCGGAGTTTCGGTGACGCGGAGATCTGCGGCGGTTCAGGCGTCCGCACGAAAAGAGGGAGATTTTTACGTGATCCAGTGCGATCCTAACATTCGATTTCTTTCCGAGAATGCTCTAACAACTTTTGCCTACTCACATCATCGAGGAGGACGAATCGCTGAATCCGTTCCAGCAGTTGGGCTAGGAGATCATCGCTCAGTTCCGGTGGTCTTCCGATGCGGAGGATAGGCGAGTTCACCTCGTGTTGCCAGCGATCGATGATGGCTTGGAGGAGCGGGTCGATGGGTGCTGGATTTCCGGGCAACGATCCCGGATGCGTCGTGTCGCTTCTCCCCAAACAGTAGAGGCCCTGGAATCTACGAAGCCTCTCGCGGAGACGCAGAGACGCAGAGAGAAGCCAATGGGCAGATGCAAACACGCAGATGCAAACAAGGACAGGCACTGCGTTCCGGTTTGTTGCGAAATGCTTTCATTGCATGGGTGCTTCGTTAGCGGGTAATTTCGATAGCATTCCCGCCTGCGAGGATCCGACACCATGCATGGCCTTTTTTATCTCTGGCTACGGTAGCCTTCTCGCTACGATTTATTGAGGACCGTGCCGTTGCAATCGGGGTATCCCGAGCAACCCCAGAAGTCGCCTTTGACCGATTTGCGGCGACGCATTGCTTTGCCGCACTGCGGGCAGCGCGGATTCGTATCCCCTGCGGCCCTAGGCTCCTCGCGCGGCTCGCTGCGGCGGACAGCCTGCCGTTCGATCGCCGGCGCGGGTTCCTCCGTAACCTCCCGTGGTGGGGAAGATGGGTTTCTGACCATTCTTATGGTCCGGTTGACGAGACTCAGCAATGCGTTGGCTACCACGATTGGGTCCTCGGAATCCAACCACGGGGCGAACTTGCGACGCTGATCCAACGCGTGCTTGGCGGTGTCGTACTGCATGTCGTCGGAAATCGGTGGGCGATCCAACGACATCAAACCCATTTCCTTGGCCTCGGTAGAAAGGGTGGACCATGGCAGTTTGCGTTGGTCGAGAAGGAAAATTTCGTAGTCCCGCCGCAATTCGCTCAAACACGCAATTGCCAGGTCCTGGGAGGTCGTCTCCGAGTCCCTGGACGTCGATGCTAGCATCGAGCCCTCGAGAATCTTGAGACTCGCGTTTCGAGCGGCCTGGTTCATCTGCTCGTATTGGTGGCCGTACGGATCGAAGAATTTTCCCCCCGCGTCTCTCGGGTCTCGCGTCAGGAATCGCCGACAGAATCGAAGCGTCTCCAGCTGCAAGATGGTGGCCAGCGAGAACGCTTGCAGACGTCGTAATTCCGCCTGCGCTTCGGCTAGTTCCGGCTTCACTTCTGGTATTACGTCAGATATTACGTCAGGCATAGTGAGTGTTCATTCCATCGCGGATCATGATGGCCCGAGTGGGCATTCTAAGCGATATGGTGTTCAACACGATAAGCAATCCTCTCCATTACGCCGCGCGGCGAAACGCACCGGTCATATAAAACGACTCAATACCCTCTACCACCGCTTCCTGTTCCTGTTCCGTGAGTTCGGGGTAGATCGGCAAATGCAGGATTTCGCGGGCTGCGGTCTCCGTATGGGGAAGACAACCCAACGAATATCCGAGATCCGCGAAGCATTCCTGCATGTGAAGCGGAACAGGATAATAAATCTCCGTCCCGATCCCAAGGTTCGTCAAATGCTGCTTCAGCGCGTCGCGCCGCCCATAGGGGATGCGGATCCCGTACTGGTTCCAGACATGAACCCCGCGAGGGTCCCGGTACGGCAGTTGAATCGTCTCGTGAAGCTGTGCGTTTCGGAACAACTCGGTGTACCGATCCGCGTTCCTTCGGCGAGCTTGCGTGTATTCCTCCAACCTAGCCAGCTTGACCAGCAGCACCGCTGCTTGCAGCGTATCCAACCGGCTGTTGATTCCGAGGAGCTTGTGATGGTAGCGAGGTTGCATGCCGTGCGCTGCCAGCAGTCGCAATCGAGCCGCCAGCTCGTCATCCTGGCAGACCATCATGCCGCCATCTCCCATACCGCCCAAGTTTTTGGTCGGATAAAAGCTGAGGCAACCCACCAAACCCATGCTTCCCGCAGGGCTCCCCTGCCATGCCGCGCCGATCGCCTGCGCCGCATCCTCGATGATCGGAAGGCGATGCTTGCCCGCGATCGATTGAAGTGCATCCATCGACGCGCATTGGCCGAAGAGATGCACCGGAATGATCGCTCGCGTCCGAGAGGTGACGCAGTCGGCGACACTCTGCGGATCCATGTTGTACGTTTCGGGATCGATATCCACAAACACCGGTTCGGCCCCCAGTCGGGCAACCGCGCTGGCGGTGGCGAAGAAGGTAAAGCTCGGGACGATCACTTCGTCCCCCGGCTGGACATCGAGCGCCATCAAGCCGAGCAGCAGCGCGTCGCTTCCCGAGGCGCAACCAATCGCATGCTTGGTCCCACAGACACCTGCAACCGCGCACTCGAGTTCGCCAACTTCGGGTCCATGCAGAAAACGCCCACTGTCGATCACTTTCGCGACCGCTTCCAGGTACGCTTCCCGCAGCGGCTGATTGCCTCGCCCCACATCGAGCAATGGCACGTTCCGCTTCGGAGTCGTCGTTACCGGCCTCTCTGTCGTCATTCCAACCCCCATCCTTGGTGTGCTAGCGTTCGGAGAAATCCGTTCATCCGGAAGGGAGAGGGTAGCGGTTGGGGCAGGATCGGGTCAAGGCGAATCGGACCGTTCTGCAATTGCGTTGAAACTCGGTCGTTTGGTAAATCTGGGGCATGTTCGCAAGGATGGTTGGGAAACTTGGTGGGTATCGCATCGGGGCGTGGTGGTCGGGAACGGCTGCCGGGTGGGTGGTTGCGTGTCTGGTCCTCGTGAGTGCGGGAGTTTTTTCCGATACGGCGGCAGGACAGGAGACGGATCGAGAGTCTTTGTTGGAGCGGACGCTTCGGAATCGCCAGGGAAGCGCGTTGAGCGGCGCGGTGCGTCGCAGCGCGAATGCGATCGGCGGAGATGCGGTCGACGGCAAGCAAGGGGAAGCGTTGACGCAGCAGTTGCTGGGAGGCCCAGACGTTTGGTTGAGTCCCAAAGGATTGACCAGCTCGCTGCAGGTCGTCGGTTTGTTGACCATCCTGAGCGTCGCGCCGGCGATTTTGTTGATGACGACCTGTTATGTTCGAGTGATCGTGGTATTCGGTCTGCTCAAGCAAGCGATGGGGATGCAGCAACTGCCCCCCAGCCAGGTGATCACAGCGATTTCGATCTTTATCACGATCTTTGTGATGAGTCCGGTTTGGACCGATGTCTACAACGATGCGATTGAACCGTATACCTCGGAGGGGAGTCGGATGAGCGCGTCGGAGGCTTGGGAAAAGGGAGTGGCTCCGATTCGGCAGTTCATGTCGCGGCAAATCGCGATGGCGAACAATTACGACGACGTCCATTTGTTCTACAGCCGCTACGCGCCGGGGAGTACGGAGCCGAAGAACTTTGATGAAGTTCCGTTGCAAGTGTTGTTGCCGGCGTACATGCTGAGCGAACTCAAGACCGCGTTTATGATGGGGTTCCAGATTTATCTACCCTTTCTCATTCTCGACATCGTGATCGCGTCGGTCACGGTATCGATGGGGATGATGATGTTGCCTCCGGCGATGATTTCGATGCCATTCAAGCTTTTGTTGTTCGTGCTCGTGGATGGTTGGCGGTTGGTGGTGCAGATGTTGCTCGACAGCTTCGGCACGTACAGCGGATAGTTTTCGGATAGGAAAGGGATGATATGGCCGCGCAGGATGCCATCGATTTGGTCCGCAATGCGATCGTGATGTCGCTGGTTTTGGGGGCACCGGTTCTTTTGATCGGGATGCTGGTGGGTTTGTTCATCGGGTTGATTCAGGCGCTCACGCAGATCCAGGATCAAACCGTCAGCACGGTACCCAAGTTGCTGGCGATGACAATTGCGATCATGGTCGCACTGCCATGGATGGCGGACCAGTTGTTGGATTACTCCCGCAACTTGATCCGCGAGATCCCCGCCAATGTCATGCCGAAATAACTCTCGCGCAAAGGCCGCACGTGCCGTATGAACACCGCCGTGGGAATGGCCAGCGAATTGCTCGGAACGGTTCTCCTGGGGCCTGTTTGGGTGTTTTTGTGTGTGCTCAGTCGCCTCGGTCCGATCCTGGCCATGATGCCGCCGGTGCAGGGAACGCTCGTTCCGAACCGCGTGAAGGTCCTTTTGGCCCTGATGATTTCGGCGTCGATTACGCCGATGCTCGATGTGGTGGGGGTGAATCTACCTGCTCACCTGTTGGATGCTGTCGTGGCGTTGGCCAAAGAAGTTTTGCTCGGGTTGATGTTTGGAACTTCGGTGCTGATCGTCATCACGTGCTTGCAAGTCGGCAGTCAGATTGTCGGATCGTTGAGCAGCATGGAGTTGGCCACCGCGGCGGATCCGTCGACTCAGGAGACCGTATCGGTGATCAGCCAGATGATGTCTCTCTTGGCGATGGCGCTGTTCGTCGTCCTGGGTGGCCACCGCATCATGATCGGAGCATGTTTGGATAGTTTTCAGCATTACCCTGCGGGCGGTGTCCTGGCGGACAATCACTGGATCACGCATGTCCACGAACTGGTTGGCCATTCCCTATCGATTGGCATCCGGGCTTCGGCGCCCGCCGCGATCGCGTTGTTGTTGGCCAATTTTGTGACGGCTTTGATCGCCCGTACGCTACCCCAACTCAATATCTTGGTCGTCGGTTTCAACATCAACGTGACCGTAATGCTGGTCGTTCTCGGCCTCACCCTTTCAAGTGCGGGTTGGGTTTTTCAGAACGAGTTGATCGATTGGATCGATCGCACGCTCCATGTGATCCCTAATACGGCATCCCTCCCGAGCAGCGCGATACGGGAACCGGGGAATGGCTGATTCGGCGGGAGATAAAAAACATGAGGCGACGGAATACCGGCGCCGCAAGGCTCGCGAAGAAGGGAATGTGGTCCGCAGCGCGGACTTGGGGTCGGCAACCCTGTTGCTGGTGGGGGTGGTTCTGCTCGATGTGACCGGTCCCAACATGATGGAGGCCCTGTCGGTTGTTCTTCGGGACCAACTGGGAGCACCCTTTGACTGGGCGACCGATTCCCGCACCTGGATCACGCGGCTACTGCTCGTCGTCACCCGCAGTTGCTGGGCTTTGGCCCCCCTCATGGCAGGTGTCTTTCTAACATCGATTGTTATTCATTTCGTCCAGGTAGGTCCGTTGTGGCTTCCGGACAAACTCGCGCCGGATCTCCAGCGCATCAACCCACTGAGTGGACTGCAACGGATTTTCTCGATTCTCAACGCATCGAGGCTCGGTTTTGGATTGATCAAGATTGGAATGGTGGTGGGGATCTTGGTAATCGGTGTCTGGTCGCGGTGGGACGCGGTCCTAGCGCTCGGAGGCGCGACGCTGGAAACCGCCTCGCGCTTTGTGTGGGAAACGCTCATCGAACTTTGCCGCAACGTCGCGGTCGGACTGCTGCTGCTCGCGATCGTCGATTATGCGTTTCAACGTTGGAAGTACGAGCAGGACCTCCGAATGACCGACGAGGAGCTTCGAGAAGAGTTCAAGATGACACAGGGGGATCCGCAGACCAAAGCTCGACGTCGGCGGGTACAACGAGAGCTGGCCAATCAGCGGCTCCAAACCGATGTTCCCAAAGCCGATGTCGTTATCACCAACCCTACCGAATTGGCGATCGCGCTCCAATACGATCCGTTGACCATGAAGGCTCCAATCGTGCTGGCCAAGGGAGCGGACCTGGTCGCGGCTCGAATCCGCAAGATCGCGCTCGAGCATGGCATACCGATTGTCGAGCGCAAGCCCTTGGCCCAAGCTCTCTTCCGAGATGTAGATATCGGCAAACCGGTCCCGGTAACTGAGTACGCGGCGGTGGCAGAAGTCCTCAAGTACGTCTACCAAGTCCAGGGCCGCAAGCTCCCCGACCTGGATACCATCAAACGGGGAAGCCCGCAGTCGCAGTAGATTCGGTCGATTTAGGATTCTGCGTCGCTGCGTGGTAAGCTGTAACGGCGGTTCGCGGAGGGATTCGTCTTCCGGTAAACTCTTGCCCTTGCTGAGTCTCTGGACTGTTTGCTCGGAACTTTCTCGGTAGGAATTGCAAGATGAAAGACCGTTTCGTCGTCGTTTGCTTGGTCGCGTCACTTTTTCTCACCATGCATGCCTCCGAGGCTACGGCCCAGGCTCGTTGGACTCCCGAGCAGGCGCGAGCTTGGCAGGCCAAGCGCGGCTGGCTGGTCGGAGCCAATTACGCACCGGCCTATGCGATCAATCAGCTCGAGATGTGGCAAATTGGAACCTTCAATGCCGAGCGAATCGATCTGGAAATGTCCTGGGCGGAGAGCCTCGGGTTCAACTCGATGCGAGTCTTTTTGCACGATCGATTATGGACCGGCGAAGGGAAGGACCTGATCGAACGATTGGATCAGTTCCTGGCGATCTGCGACAAACACAAAATCGGCGTTGTGCTGGTTCCCTTCGACTCGGTTTGGGACCCGCAACCCCAAGCGGGCAAACAGCGAGATCCCAAGCCAGGAGTACACAACAGCGGCTGGGTGCAGTCTCCAGGGGCTGCCATTCTCGGGGATCCCGCCAAGCACATTCTCATGAAGCCGTATCTGCAGGGGATCATCCGACGCTTCAAGGACGATCCGAGAATCCAAGCATGGGATCTCGTCAACGAACTGGACAACGACAACGCCAACTCCTACGGACGCAACGGCACCCAAACCGAACTGCCCAACAAGGCGGAGATGGGATTGTTGTTCACGAAGAAATGCTTCGAATGGGCGAGGGAGATTCAGCCCTCGCAGCCGCTGACGTGCGGGGTATGGATCGGACATTGGGAAGATGAATCCAAACTCAACCCGATGGAGAAGTTTTGCCTCGAACAATCCGATGTCATCACCTTCCACAATTACGGTGACGGAGAGAGTCTGAAACGGGCCATCACAGCGCTGCGTCGTTATCAGCGTCCGATACTGTGCACGGAGTACATGGCTCGCGGAAACAAGAGCTTCTTCGACCCCAACCTGCGCATTCTGAAAGACGAACAGGTGGGGGCCCACAGCTGGGGGTTCGTCGACGGCAAGAGCCAAACGATTTACCCGTGGGACAGCTGGCAGAATCCCTACGCCGAAGAGCCCGAACTGTGGTTCCACGACATCTTTCGACGCGATGGAACGCCGTATCGCCAGAGCGAGGTTGATTTCATTCGCCAGGTGACCGGCGCGTCCAAGAAACCGGACAAGAAGCGTTAGGCGGCGGCAACCGAACCGCAGATACTCAGTTCGCTTGGCATCTCAAAAACGACGAGAAGCGAGCTGGTTCCAGCTCGCTTCTCGGTGAAAGCTTTTCAGTGAGACTTCAATCGCTCTAGCGGTTGAATGCGACGCCGAACGTCAGACCCGGCATGACCAACTGCTGATTGTTGTCGTTCTGCCTAAACCCTGAAATTGGGGTCGCACCTCGCCAAATCCCTTGGCCGAAGTAGACCATCTGGAAGCCTGCCCGGAGGTCCATGTATCGGAAGAGTCGGTAGGATCCTTCGGTCCGCAGATCGAAACCGACCGGGGTCGCATTGTCTTTCTTCATCGTCGTCGTCGATCCTCGGAAATCGCCGTCAAAGAGGGGTGGATCTCCAACGGTGACCGGATTCTCGTAGGTCGCCGTTTGGACAACTTGGGTATAGCTTTGACTCTGGAAGGTGTGACCGGCGAACGCTTTGAATTCGCTGGACATCGTGAACTGATTCCAATGCTTGAAGTAACGGAATCCGATCTGGCCGAGAAGCATGTCATTGCGGGTGTCAACGAGATGGTTCACATAGATTTCGTCGAATTCGACGATCTCGGGGTCGGGCGGAATGGCAACGCCGAAGAGGTTGTATGTGTCATTCCTCGCGAGATCCCTCCATCCGCTGTAGCGAACACCGATCAACCATTCGGTCATGCCACCATACCGGTATGGTTCGATCCGCCATGTTTTGTTGGCTTCGAAATTGTTGTAGCTGCCGACGTTGACGCTGTTGACGACGTCGAAGGTCCGTTGCCTGGTGAATGGGTCATTACCAAAAGATTCCGGCAAGTACGGATCGGCGGGATCCAATTCGTCGTCTTCCGTGAATCCGTTCAATCGCAACTGACGGAACCCTTGGAAGACATTCGGACCGGAGATCTGCTGCGTGGAGAAGTACCAGCCGCTATCCCGGTCATTCATCCAACCGAAATCCCATCGATTGCCCCAGGCACTATCCAATTGGTAGGTGCGATTCGTATTCTCTGGTCGAGAGACCCCGGTGAATATCCGGTCATACGTCAGGAAGAATCCGTGGGGGGCCCGCTGACGTGCCGTCAGGTCCTCCACATCCTGCAAGTAGCTGGGTGCAAATAATTGCCAATCCGGATCGAATCGCACCGGTTCCGAAAACGGATGATATCCGCTATCGGCCAATCCCAGTTGACCAGCCATCATGGCCGTACCAAGTACAAACAGGCGTATCGTTCGCTGCAACATGGACATAATCAATCTCACCGTTCCTCAAAGGTCACGAGCCCTCCAACCATGTAAATGGCTGGGCGCATTCGATCGGTTTGTGCTGCTAGTATCGGAACTGTGGCTCGGTGAAATTGAGTCGGTTTAGGTAAAGCGTAACGAAAAGTCCGAAGCCAACGGCAAAACTTCGATGCCAGCATTTGACTTTATGAGGGGGTTGGACTCGATGGAGCGAGGTTTCAGTTCATCTGCTGGATTACGGCGAAACAAAGCAAAACAAGTGTTTTTCGCCTCGGATAACGAGTTCCTTCCCCCCCAGTGCGGGAGTGGCGTCGACCCCTTCCCCAACCTGGTTGGTCGCCAGCACTCGGAACGTCGGGGCATCTTCGATCACCGTGATCGCTCCGCCCCGATCGGTCAAATAAATCCGTCCTGCCGCAGCCACTGGCGAGGCGTAGGTACGGTTGACTCCCGGTACCCGGGTTGCCGAAAACAGGGTCGTGCCTGTCTTCGCGTCCACACAGGTCAACAAACCCGTCTTTTCTTTGTAGTAGTAGAGCCGTCCGTTCGAAAGCAGCGGGCTAGCCACGTCGGGCGTGTCCTTGGACTGGCTCCACAAGAGATGCTTGGAACCCTTGAGGTCACCCCTTCCCAACAAATCAAACGCGCCGATGAAGGATCCGCGAAACCCGCTGGCCACGTACGCTACCCCATCGGTGCCTACGGCAGAGGCGCACGGGCGTTGGGACTGGCCGCCACAGCGCCAGAGTTCCTCACCGGTCTTTAGGTCGTATCCACGCGCCGCGGTCTGCCCATTCATGACGATTTGCTTGCGTCCTGAAGCATCCGAGAGCACCAGTGGAGTTGCCCAGCAGCTCGGCTCATCGCGAGGCGTTTCCCAGACCGTTTCGCCCGTCCGTTTGTCGAGAGCGTAGAGCATCGATTTTCCCTCGTGGTCCCACGGAACGAGGATGAGATTGTCCGCTAACGTAGGCGAACTTCCTTCGCCGAACCCGTTTCGGATCCGCATATCCCCGAAGTCCCGTTTCCAGACCGGCGTTCCGTCCATGGTGTAGCAGTACAGACCGCGCGAGCCAAAGTGCGCATAAACATGCGAGCCATCGGTACACGGGGAGGCAGAAGCAAAGCCGTTGGTTTCATGCGTTCGGTCGTGGGGAGCAGCAACCACGGCGTTTTGCGACCATTGCACTCGCCCCGTTCCGCGGTCGATCGCCAAGATTCGAAAATCGTATTCCTTCTTGGCATTGCCGGAAGGAACGGCGGTCGTAACAAACACCTGGTTGTCCCAAAGAACAGGTGAACTGCTTCCGTCGCCAGGGATGGGGACTTTCCACTTCAAGTTCTTGTCGGGGCCAAACTCAAGGGGAGGATTGGCATCGGGAGCAACCCCGTTTCCCGTCGGGCCGCGCCAATGAGACCATTGCTCTGCGTTCGCCCCGGATGCTCCCAGCAACGTCCCGAGGATTGCCAGCCATACTCCCACACCCCACGTTTGCCATGCTCTGCTGGTCATCCGGATTCTCCTTGTGTCCAATCAATCCCCTCGCCGTGCAGTCCCATCGTACCCAAATTACTGGGTTTCCAAAGGGTACAATCCCCACGGGACCGATTGCCGCTTCCACTTCGGCGCACCTGTTTGTTATGAAAAATCGTCGAGACTGCCTGAATTGTCGGGAAAAAGTCGAGGAGGCGAGGGACGTGTTTTGCGGGATGGGGAAAGGTTGCTAAAATGCAAACGAGACAAGTAAACCTCCCACAGACAAACCATGAATATTCAACGCAATCCAACGCGATCGGTCAAAATCGGGACGATTTCCATCGGCGCCGGGCATCCGATCGCGGTTCAAAGCATGACCGCCACCCACACGACCGATATCCCTGCGACTGTTGCCCTAGTCAACGACCTGCATCGAGCGGGGGCGGATGTGGTTCGCATCGCGGTCGACAGCGACAAGGATGCGGCGGCCTTGGCGGAGATCCGCGCCCAGACGCAAGCCAACTTGTCGGTCGACCTCCAGGAAAATTATCGCCTCGTGGTTCAAGTGGCGCCGCACGTAAACAAAGTCCGCTACAACCCTGGGCATTTGTATCACCACGAAAAGTCCAAGCCTTGGCAAGACAAGGTCAAGTTCATTGTCGAAGCGGCGACGGCCAACGACTGCGCGATAAGGGTCGGAGTCAACTGTGGCAGCGTCGACCCGGCGATCAAGGAAAAGTTCGATCCTCACGATTCGATCGGTCCGATGCTCGCATCGGCGACCGAGCACTGCGAGTTGCTCGACGCGATCGGTTTTACGCGCTACGTGGTGTCGCTCAAGGATAGCGACCCTTCGAAGGTGGTCGAAGTCAACCGACGGTTTGCGGAGATGCGACCCGACGTTCCCTTGCATTTGGGGGTGACTGAAGCGGGGTTACCTCCGGATGGAATCATCAAGACCCGAATCGCATTTGAGCAATTGATAGGTCGTGGGATCGGGGACACCATTCGTGTTTCGTTGACGGTCCCCAATTCCAAGAAGTCGATGGAGATCGAAACCGGCCGCCAGATCATCGACGATATCTACAGCGGACGGCTTCGTTCGGTGGTCGCCCTGGATCCATCGAAGCTCAACATCATTTCCTGCCCGAGTTGTTCCCGCGTGGAGAACGAAGCGTTTGTCGAGTTGGCCCAGCAGGTCAAGGAGATGACGCAATACGCGAAGGACTATGCCATCACGATTGCCGTCATGGGATGCCGCGTGAATGGTCCGGGGGAAACCGACGATGCAGACCTCGGCCTTTGGTGCGGTCCTGCCAAAGTGAATCTGAAGCGAGGCAGCGAATCGCTCGGCGCCTTTGCCTACGATGAAATCCTGCCCCGGCTGCGTCAGGAACTCGATGCCATCATCGAGGAACGCACCTTGCAATGACCGAACCGGCAATGGACTCCGATCGACAAGTTTTGGTGGATGCGCCGACCTGGATTGTGAAGGTCGGCTCGCGCTCGCTGACCGATTCCCACGGCCGATTGGATGCTGACCAGATCGCTTCCCTCGCCACGCAGTTAATCGTGCTCAAGGAGATGGGCAAGGAGGTGGTGCTGGTTTCCAGCGGCGCGGTGGCTAGCGGGATGGGACGTTTGGCGATGACATCCCGCCCCACCGATCTTGCGACGTTGCAAGCGGTCGCGGCCATCGGCCAGACCCATTTGATCCAGGTTTACGAGCAGACGTTGCATCGCCACGGTTCGCGCGCCGCCCAAATCCTGTTGACAGCCGCGGAATTGGACGACCGCGTCGCTTATCTCAATGTTCGCAATACGCTTCTTCGACTGCTCGAACTGGGCGCGATCCCGATCATCAATGAAAACGATTCCGTCGCGGTCGACGAGTTGAAAACGACCTTTGGCGACAACGATCGGTTGGCGGGGATGGTGGCGGGTTTGTTTCACGCTTCGGCCCTCGTCATTCTCAGCGATGTGCACGGGTTGTATGACCGGGATCCTCGCGATCCGAATGCGTTGGTGCTCTCGACCGTAGCCAAGATCGATGAGTCGATTGAGGATCTCGTTCGCGATCGCAACACGGGAATCAGCAAAGGGGGGATGTCCAGCAAGCTCTCGACTGCCCGGTTTGTTACCAACAGCGGCCAATCGGCAGCAATTGCCTGGGGACGCGAACCGGACGTGTTGGTCCGTTTGGCGCGAGGAGAGTCGATCGGCACGTTGTTCATGCCGCAATCGCGCAGCCTGGTTTCCCGAAAACGTTGGATTGGCTTTTCCGCCCAGCCGATCGGCGCGGTGGTGGTGGACAACGGCGCGGTTCAAGCCATGAAGGCAGGGGGCCGGAGTCTGTTACCGATCGGCATCCTGCGTGTCGAAGGGGATTTCGGCAAAGGGGACGTCATCTCCGTGCGGACGGGAGAGTCGCAGGAAATCGCCCGCGGGCTGACCAACTACAGCGCCGAACAAATCCGCAAGATCCAAGGAGTCCGATCCGATCGAATCGAGCAGATTCTCGGACAGTGTCCTTACGAAGAAGTCATTCATCGCGATAACTTGACCATTGTATAATCGCGAGACCATGCAAACCTCAATCCATCGATCGACGAACTACCCATGGCAGGATCGCGAAAAACACTTGCTCGCTTCCTACGCCATGCACTCGATCGATTCGCAAGGTCGGGAATACGACGAGCCGCAGCACCAGTATCGCGGTCCCTTTCAGCGGGATCGCGACCGTGTCCTGCACAGCGCGGCATTCCGTCGATTGAGCGGCAAGATGCAAGTCTTCACCGGCGACATGGGAGATTACCACCGAACGCGGCTTACTCATACGCATGAAGTCGCGTCCTTGGCCAGAACCATCGGCCGAACCTTGGGACTCAACGAAGACTTGATCGAAGCCTTGGCGCTCCTGCACGATATCGGCCATCCACCGTACGGTCATTGCGGCGAAGACGTGCTCGACGAATGCCTCCGCGAATCAGGCGGGTTTTCCCACAACCGATTCGCCCTCGATCTGGTGACTCGGATCGAGCAGCGTTACACCAATTACTCCGGGCTCAATTTGACGCGCGAGGTTCTCTCGGGGCAGCAGTTCCGAAGCCACAAGGATCTCGAAGCAACACCGATGCTCGAAATCCAGGTAGTCGATGCAGCCGACAGCGCGGCATACGATGCGCATGATGTGGACGATGCCCTCAAACTGGGCCTGCTGAACTGGGAGCAACTGGACGGTTTGGCACTGGTGGAGCGAGCTCGTCGGGTTGTCCCCTTGGATCAAACCGAGCCCCTGCGCCGGCGACAATTGCTGGTCCACACCCTCATCGAGTTGCAGATAAGCGACTTGCTCGAGCAATCGCAACGTGTGCTGAAGCCCTTTTGGGGAAAGAGCGCGACGGAAGTGCAGGTCAATCGTTGCCGTTTGCAAATGACCGAGGCGTTTGCCCGGGAGAAAGAGCAACTCGAGCGTTTTTTGTTCGAACACGTCTATCGGCATCCCCGATTGATTGAGATACGCCAGCTTGCAGCGGCGCGACTGCGGGAATTGTTTGAGTTTCTGGCCCATCATCCGTCCCGTCTCCCGGAACGCTTTCAGGTCTTGGCCGACTCGTGGGGCGTGCAACGGTCGACCGGCGTCTACTTGGCGGGCATGACCGATCGGTTTTGCGAAGAGCAATACCAGGCATTGTTGGTTCACAAGGTCGAACGGGCTGCCGATTGGAGCTAAAATACTCGGAGCGATCTCGGGAAAAATTCCCGCAAGATTCAGCCAGGAACCGCGAATACACAAGACTATGAAACAACCCTACACCATTCTTGCGGCACTCTCTTTGTTCTTTTGTTGTGGGCTGGCGCCCGCGTTGGCCCAGCGACCGACGGCGCCGCGGCTGTTTTCCAACAAAACCCTCCTGTACATGCGCATCGACGACACGAGGGACCTGAAGGAACGATTGTCCGTCACCGGAATGGGAAAAATGGCAGAGGATCCGCAGATAAAACCGATCCTCGGGACTTTCTATTCCACCTTGATCGGCAGCATGCAGGGGGTGCAGGATGCGATCGGTCTGAATATTGAGGAACTGCTCTCGGTCCCTAACGGGGAATTCGCAATCGCTTTGGTCGGTACCAAAACGGAGCCGGCATTCTGCGTGATGCTGGAAGCAGGCGAGGAATTGCCTGCCCTTCAATTGCTTCTCGATCGCGCATTGCAAGCCGCCGAGCAAGCGGGCCGTACCCCGGAAACCAAGGAAGTGGGCAAGATCACGCTGACGACGGTTTCCGGCAGACGCTCCGGAGAGAACGCTGGATTTTTCATCGATTCCGGCGTCTTCGTGGCTTGCACCAAAATCGACTATCTGGAGCAATTGGCCCTCGTGTGGACCGGCAACGGCATCGACCACAAACCATTAGCCGACAACCGCGACTTTACCACCATCATGAGCCGCTGCGTCGGAACCGAAGGAGAGCGCCCCCAAGTTTCCTTCTTTGTCGATCCGTTGGCCATGGTGCGCGAGATCGGCAAGAGCAGCAATGGCTCGGTCGTTGTGCTCTCCGCCCTCAAGACACTCGGTATCGACGGCATCAAGGGGATCGGTGGAAGCATGATCATTGCTCCGAACGAGTTCGACTCGATCATTCACGGCCATCTTCTCTTGAATCCCAACCGGCAGGGCATTATGCGAGTCCTTCGCCCCAAGAGCGGATCGACCGAACCGGAACCGTGGGTCAGCGACCAAGTCGTCTCCTACACGACCATCAATTGGGATATCGCCAAGACATTCAAGGCAGTCCAGGAGATCGTCGACACCTTTGGCGGAGAGGGAACCTTCGAAAACCGAGTGATTACGCAAGGGAACAAGACTCTCGGAATCGATATTCGCAAGGATATCGTCGAAGTGATCGACGATCGGTTCACGCTCGTCCAAACAATTGTCCCGCCCAAGAAGATCAACAGCCAATCGAACGTCTACAGTCTGCACCTCAAGGAAGCATCGCGCGTCAAAACCGAGATCCTTCCGAAGCTGTACGAAAAGTTCAAAGAGACAGGACCAGGGCTGAAATCCAAACTCGTCGGGGATGTTAACGTTTATTATGCAGAAATCCGAGCCGAGGCTCCGGAAAACCCCCGGATTCGGCTTCCGCAACCCGCCTGGTGCGTGCTCGGCAATGAATTGATCGCCAGCGATTCGCTCAAGGCGTTGGAAGATCTCATCTCCTTTTACTCGGGGGGAGATGGTCCGTTGTCGGATTCGATCGAGTTCAAATTGGTTCGGGATCGGATCAAAGCCCAGACCAAGAACGCCGACATGTCGATCATGGCGTACCAGCGGCCCGAGGAAGGGATGCGGCTCATGTACGATCTGGCGACCGATCCTGACAATATCGATAGCTTGGAGCAAATGTCCGAAAACAACCCTTTTTTCCAAGCGATCGTCACTGCGCTCAGGGGGAAAAAGCTGCCGCCCTTTGAAGTGATCGCCAAGTATCTGGCTCCTGGCGGTGCGTTTGTCATCGACGAGGAAACCGGTCTTCATTACACCGGTTTCTCCATGCGTCGCGAGTGATTCTCGCATCTCGCTCGGTCGATCGCCTCAATCTACACGCGGAACGAGAATCCGATTACCATACGAGGAAATCATTCTCTCCGTTTCCTTGAGGCAATCACCACTATGTCGCACTCTTCGGACGTTTCGCATCGGCGCCGGTTTCTTTCGCAAACACTGGCATCCGGTGCCGCAGCCGCTTGGTTGGCCTCGGGCGATGTCCGGGCTGACGATCAGCCAGTGAAGTCGCGAGGCTCGACCGTCATTCCGCCAGATGGCAAGCGGATCCTGTTGTCATGCAAACTGTCGATGATTCAATCCGAGGCCAACGGTCACTCGCTGTCGCTGGTGGAGCGTTTGAAGATGGCGCATCAAGCGGGGTTCGATGGGGTCGATTTCGACGAAGCGGGGAAATTCACAGTCGACGAAGCCAGATCGGCAGTCCATGAGTCCGGAGTCTTTTGCCACAACGCGATCAACCACGAGCATTGGAGCAAGCGGTTGACGAGCCCCAACGAAGACGAACGCCGTGCGGGAGTCGCGAACATCGCTCACTGCATTCGCGTGTCCCACGCGATCGGCGGCAGCGGCGTTTTGATCGTGGTCGGCCGCGGCGATGACGGTTCCGAATCGGAAATCAATCAGCGCGCGCACACGGAGATCAAGAAGCTGCTGCCGCTCGCTGCGTCGCTCGGTCAGCCGATTCTTGTCGAAAACGTCTGGAACAAGATGCATTACGATCACGATAAACCGCCTGAGCAGTCCCCGAGCCGCTTCATCGAATTCGTCGATAGCTTTTCAAGCCCTTGGGTCGGCATGTACTACGACATCGGCAACCACTGGAAATACGGTCAGCCACGCGAGTGGATTCGCGCGTTCGGCCATCGCTGCGTGAAACTCGACGTCAAAGGCTTCAGCCGCGCCAAGGACAAGTTCGTCGATATCACTTCCCCCGACGACGATGTGCCTTGGGACCAAGTGCGACAGGGGCTCGATGATATTGCTTGGAGCGGATGGACTACCGCCGAGGTCGGCGGAGGGGATGTTCAACGTCTCACCGTTGTTCGCAAGCAAATGGAAAAAGCATTCGGCTTGGTGTAACACCAGCAGCGCCGCCAAAAACGTCACCGTGTCGAGCACCGTCGCACGGCTACTTCGGCGCATGGTTTTGTTTTGAATGTTATGGTCAATGCACTAGTCCTGGCCTGGGATCCAGAGTTTGCTTCCACTGCTGGATGCGGGAGCGCTGGGTGAGGGTTGGGACGGAGCGTCGGGGGTCCAAAGACCGCTGGCTGTCGTACCGCCAGCAGCGGCCACCCCGCCTGGGCCGGGGATATCCCCGCCGGGCATGGCTGCCCGGGCACGCGCCGCCATTTGTTGTTGCTGCATCATCGCCGCTTGGAGGAACTGCAGCAGGACGGGGTCGTTCGGGTTTTCTCGCAGGGAGGACTCCAGGAATTGCCGGGCCTCGGTTCTGCGATCGAGCATGTTGAGGATCTCGAAGCGTTCGAGGATCGCATTTCCCACGGATACTTTCAGCTTTTTCCCGGCGTCGATGATGCGAGCCAAGAGTTTCTCTGCTTCGACCGGATCGGCCACGGTACGGGTTTTGAGATTCAGGACGGTGTATTCCGCCGATGTCTGGAACTCGCTCGGCCAGGACACGGTCTCGGCTTTGGAGACCAAGGTCCGGTACATCGAGGTGACCGAGCGTGCCAGGACGGACTGCATCAACTGAATCAGACTGCGTGGATCGATCGTAGACAGGTCGGTCCAGTAGTACGCGGCCCCGCCGACTCGATCGAAAACATCGCTCTCGGCGGAAAGAGAGGGGCGAGAAACTTGAAGGATCTGGTGGATGTGTTGGAAGTCTGCGTCATCCATGGTGTTGGGATTGTGCGATTGCCAGGACAGGAGCAGCGCCTGCAGTGGCAATCGATGTTCGGCCATGCCAGCGCATTGGCGAGGTGTTTGGTTCCCTAGGCAGTCGAATGGGATGTCCAGGATTTCATCGATCATCAATTGGCGGATGGCGTCGCGGAGGGCTTCGCGACGTTCGACGGGGACCTCGTGCTTCAGAAGGATCTGACTGTTTCCCATGGCCAACGGGGCGACATGCAGTTGTTCGACCAATTCACGCTTGAGGCTTGTCAAACCGAGTTCGCGTTTGACTTGATCCATGAGGGTCTTGCGGTACCCGAAGCCTGGCTCGAGGACTACCAATCGCGCCGGCTTGTCGGTCTGCTTGCCGTAGAAAGCCATCCATGAGCCGGGGCGTTGTGCGTCGACTTCGGCGAATTGTTCCTGCAAGATCGGTTGCAGGGTCGCGAACGCGGACTTGGGGGGAACCTCTTCGTCGAGGAAAGCTTCGAGGAGTCCGCGGGCTTGTTCGACGGGAATCGGAGACAAGTGTTTGTTGGTGGCCAGGGCGGTTTCGAACTCGGGATCTTCGATGGTGTAGATGGAAAGGTCTTCGGTCTGCGTTACCCCTCCCGATTTCGGCGCCAACTCGTAGACCATGGCTTGGTAGTAGATGCGTTGCGATTCGTCGAGCGATGTGCTGCCCGCGAGTTTGCGGCATGTCAGAGCGGCGCTCTCCAGGTCGGTCAGAAGGAGTTGGCAGTAGAGGAGGTTTTGGAGAATCGGCGGCTGCTGGCCGAATTCTCTCTGCATCGATTCGAGCTTGGTCTTGGCGGCGGAAATTCGAAAGTTGGCGACGAGCGCTTCGGCTTCGGCCAGTCGTTCCGCGTAGGGTGTTCCTTCGCCCGACAAGGGGGACGGGGCGGTTTCCTTGGACAGAGTTCCCGCTTGCGGGTGTCCGACCAGGGATTCGACGGCACCGTGGGCGACGCGAGCCATAACGTCCCCCATCTCGAACATCAATTCGGCATGCAGCAGGGCTGGCAGAATCATGGCTCGCTGGGCCATCACTTCGATCAAATTGATCGCGACGGTCGCGGTCATCGGCGGGAGCGATTCCTGGGCTTCCGAGATCGATTGCAGGAGCAGGTTGGCCCCTTCCTCGGTATTTCCTCGGATGACTGCAACCAAGGCTCGGTGCAATTTGGCGAGAGGATTGTCGGGCTGGAGGCGAATGAATTTGGCGGAGGTTTCCTCGAGCGACGCGAATTCCCGAAGTTGCAGCAACAATTCGCACTTCATCGCCAACAGCCATGGCTCGGACGGCATGGTTTTGAGGTTGGCATTGATCCGGTCCAGGGCTGCGACATTCTGCTCTCCCTCGATCATCCGTTGGATGGTTTGCATCTCCTGGAAATGCTCGTTGCACTTGCAGAACTTGATTTTTTTGCCGTTCCCGCAGGGGCAAAGGCTGTATTGATCGAGGGTCATAGGATCCAACCGTAGAAAATCGCGGAATGTCAAAAAGTCTTGGAAAAGTCGGACAAGTGTACCACAATTTCCTTCGGTTGCCCATCGCTGCGGTTGTCCGGTTGGAACTCCGTTCGATTGCGCTAGCCGAGCACCCGTTGGGCAAGTCTAATGGAGGTTTGGTGACTTGCCTTCCCACGAAAAATGATTGTCCTCGATTGAGATTGTTCGATGAAAGACGTTTTGAATCGTTTGGTTTTGGTTGCGGGTTTCTGCTCGGTCGGATGGTGGGCTACCCCCCTGCCGGTCGCGAGGGCTCAGGATTCCGCAGCGGCTCCCGCGAACGGTGCGGCGTCCGAAGGGCGTTTCCTCAGCGGCACCCGACAACTGACCTACGAGGGTCTGCGATCCGGCGAAGGCTATTTCAGCCGCGACGGTCGAAGCATGGTCTTCCAAAGCGAGCGGGAGCCGTCCAATCCTTTCTACCAAATCTATTGGATGGATCGTGAAACCGGGGATATCGAACGGGTATCTCCCGGGTTTGGGAAAACGACCTGCGCCTGGATTCATCCCGATGGAGACCGTGTTCTGTTCGCTTCCACCCAGCAGGATCCCGAAGCGATTACCAAACAACAAAACGAGTTGGCCTTTCGTGCCAGCGGCCAGACTCGGCGTTACGCATGGGACTACGACCCGCAATTCGATTTGATCGAATGGAATCGCAAAACGGGCCAGTACACGAATCTGACCCACACCCTCGGCTACGACGCCGAGGGGTCCTACAGTCCGGATGGGCAATACATCGCGTTTGCGTCGAACCGCGATGCCTACGCGAAAACGCTCAGCCCGCGCGAACAGACTCTGTTCGCCAATGATCCCGCCGTCGCTTTGGATTTGTACGTCATGCGAGCCGACGGCACCGACGTACGCAAGATCACCGATGTCTTCGGATACGATGGCGGACCTTTTTTCTCTCCCGATGGCAAACGGATCTGTTGGCGACGGTTCAGCGAGGATGGCGCGACGGCGGAGGTGTTCTCGGCCAACCTCGATGGCTCGGATGCCAAGCCGTTGACGCGATTGGGTGCGATGAGCTGGGCTCCCTTCTTTCACCCGAGCGGCGATTACCTCATCTTTTCGACGAACCTCCAAGGCTTTGCGAATTTTGAGCTGTATCTCGTCGATGCGGCCGGGACTCGCGACCCCGTGCGCATAACTACCACGGAAGGCTTCGATGGCTTGCCTGTTTTCACGCCCGATGGCAAGAGTATCGCGTGGACCAGCAATCGCACCGCCGACAAGAAGTCGCAAATCTTCATCGCCCAATGGAACGATGCCGCAGCCAGGGAAGCCCTCGGTCTTCCCCCATCCACCAACGGCAAGGACGCGGGTCTCAGCACCTCGGCGGTCGCGCAAGCATCCGGATTGGCCAAAGCCAACGCGGCTGCGAACGACCAGGACTTCAAAGCCTCGGACGTCGGACGGCATGTCGATTATTTGTGTCGACCGGAACTCGGAGGCCGATTGACGGGGACGCCTGGGGAACAACTCGCGACGGCCTATGTCGCCAGCTATCTCGAATCGCTCGGCCTCGAACCCGCCGGCACCCAGCGTTGGCCTGGACCTCCCGACGCGGCGAAGGATCCAACGGTCTCCGACAATGCGGACTCGGTGGGACCCTTCTTCCAGTCCTTTCCCTACACCGCCGGCGTGGAGGTGCTCTCCAGCAACCTGCTGCAGTCAGGGGACATGACTTGGCGGTTGGACGAAGACTGGCGGCCGTTGGTCTTCTCCAATTCGACCAGCATCGAGCCCAGCGAAGTCGTCTTCGCGGGCTATGGCATCGTCGCACCGGCCGATCAAGGATTCCCGGAATACGACTCCTACGTCCACTTGGATGTCGAGAACAAATGGGTAATGGTCCTGCGGCAAATGCCCAGCGATGTTTCTCCCGAGCGACGACAGCACTTGGCTCGGCACAGCTCGCTGCGCTACAAGGCCATGGCGGCTCGTGACCGCGGAGCCAAGGGGATCATCGTGGTCAGCGGACCCAAAAGCGGTGTGCGTCAGCAGTTGGTCCCGCTCCAGTCCGACGGAGCCCTGTCGGGTTCGAGCATTGCCGCCATCAGTGTGTCGGACGCAGTCGCCGAGAAATGGTTTGAAAAGAGCGAAGAGAAACTCGCGGATCTGCAAACGGAACTCGATCGGGGCGAGTTGATGATGGGCTTTGTGCTTCCCGAGGTGAGCGTCCGCGCGACGATCGATCTCCGCCAAATCAAACGCTACGGCACCAATGTTCTCGGAATCCTTCGCGCAGGGGACAAACCCGCCGACTCGCTCGTCATCGTGGGGGCACATATCGACCACTTGGGAACTGGCGCGAACGGGTCCAGCCTCGCGCGAGACGAGGAACGGCAAGGGGTGCATCGCGGCGCTGACGACAATGCGTCCGGAGTCGCTGCCATGCTGGAGATTGCACAATCCCTCGCGCTGCAGAAAAAGCAGGGCAAGCTGCAACTCAAACACGACATTCTGTTCGCCGCCTGGTCTGGTGAGGAAATGGGGCTGCTCGGATCCGCCCACTTCGCCGATCGCTTCTACGAAACGTATCCTCATCTCCCGAAAGTCGAAGGCAACAAGCTCTACCCGACGGTCGTCGCATGCTTCAATCTCGACATGGTCGGTCGTTTGAGAGAACAATTGGTCCTCCAAGGAATCGGTTCCTCGCCGTTCTGGAAGGGGGAAATCGAACGCCGCAATGCCGTGGTTGGGCTTCCGGTGACGCTGCAGACCGATAGCTACTTGCCCACCGATGCCAGTTCCTTTTTCCTCAAAGGGATCCCGATCTTGTCGGCGTTCACGGGATCGCACTCGGAATACCATACGCCGCGCGATACGCCTGAGTTGCTCAATTACGACGGGGCCGCCAAGATCGCTCGTCTCATGGGTTTGATCACTCGCAGCGTCGCGAGCTCGGAAACCATTCCCGAGTTCACGGAGCAAAAAGCGCCCGAGAATCAAGGAGCACGCGCCGCGATGACGGCGTACCTGGGCTCTATCCCCGACTACGCCCAGGGGGATATTCAAGGAGTATTGCTATCCGGGGTTTCCAAAGATGGACCCGCAGCGAAAGCAGGGGTGCAGGCCAAGGACATCGTCATCGAACTGGCAGGTCGCAAGGTCGAAAATATTTACGACTACACCTACGCGATCGAGGCCCTGAAGGCCGGGCAAGAAACGGAAATCGTCGTCCGTCGCAAGGAAGAGGTCCTCCGCTTCAAAGTCACTCCCCAATCGCGTCAATAAAGGTTCATCGTACCACCTTCCGGCGGCTGAACCGTGACAACGCTCCCCGTAGCTACCGTCGCCAGACGGTGGCTCATACAACGTAGCTACCGTCGCCAGACGGTGGCTCATACAACGTAGCTACCGTCGCCAGACGGTGGTCCCTACAGACTCTGGTACCTTCCGATCCGCTCAAGCTCCTTGAGCAGTGCTTCTGGGCTCGCGTATCGTTGGTCGGGATGTTTGGCAATCATTCTCAGAACGATCGCTTCGAACGGAGCGTGGATCGCCATCTGGTACTTGGTCGGAGGGACAGGCTCTTCCTCCCGGATCTTTCGAATGATTTCGATCGTGGAGTCCCCTTGGAAAGGGGGACGGCCCGTGAGCAACGCATAGAGTGTTGCCCCGAGTCCGTAGATGTCCGAACGCGTATCCGCGATGTTCGAATCGCGCGTTCGTTCGGGGGACATGTAATTGATCGATCCGACCATGGTTCCCGGACTGGTGACTTGGCGAGCCAATGTTCCTTCGAGCGCTTTGGCGAGCATCAAATCCCCGAGCATGCAGACTTTGTCCGATTTGCGGCGCAGGATGTTTGCCGGAGTGACATTGCGGTGAATGATTTTCTCCCGAGCTGCTGCATCCAGGCCCGAGGCGACGTCGACAGCCACTCGCCAAGCTTGACGCCAGTCGAGCATCCCCTCAATTCCGATGCGATCGATGACCTGGTTCAGATTCTCCCCGTCCACGTACTCCATCGATGCCCAGCAGTACGGTCCCGACTTGCCCGCGTTGTAGATCCGGATCAAGTTCGGATGCCGGATGGGGAGCATGGTTTTCATGGCGCGGATGAATCGGTCCCGCTCCTCTTCATTGGTCATGCGATCCGGGAACAGAACTTTGATAGCGACGGTTCGATCTTTCTGTGTGTCGGTACCCTTGAAGACGAGGCCAGTGGAACCGACAGCCAAGAGCGAATCGACGCGATAGCTGGCGAAACTCTTGCCGATCAGATCCTCGGGTCGTGCTGAAACGGGTTCGCTCTGCTTGGACGGAGGGGTCGGAGCCGCCGACTTCGGTTGAGGCGCATTGCCGGGGAGGACGGTTTTTTGATCCGAGATGTCTCCGATCAAGTAGCGGAAGGTGCTTTGGCCGGCTTTGAACTCCGCGCCGGATTCGAGGATCGCGGTTTCCGTCGGTTTGCCGTTTACGAAAAGATTTCCCCCCGAAGCGTCGATGACCTGTGCTCGATTGCCGTCGATCGAGACGCGGCAATGGATGCGCGACATGTACGGATCATTGATCTTGGTATCGCTGTTCTGGCCGCGGCCGATCTGCAATGACTGGCCGTCCACCAGCACAAAGCTCCGACCAGCCTCGGGACCGGAGATAATCAAGATCAGATGATTCGTATTCATTCGGGGATCTCTCTGTCAATTGCGAGTCGGTTTTCTCGATCGCTCGCGGAATTCATGGCGTGAAAATCACTCGTCAGGAAATGGTAACGACGAGGACCCACTGGCCACAAGTAATTCCTCACCGAAGCCGCACAAAAAACAGGGCTTGGAGCGTCGTTTTCTTGATCTGCGAGAAATCCACGAAGGGATTTACGGGGCTTCTGGGGATGGTCGAGCCGACGGCATCGATCACCCGCGTTTTGGAATGCGTTCGCGGTGGAGTTTGTACTCGACCGCGTCCACCAGCGCCGACCAGCTTGCCTCGATAATGTTCTCGCTCACCCCGATCGTTCGCCAGGAATCGTGATCGTCCGAGCTTTCAATATTGACCCGAATGCGGGCTGCCGTTCCAGCTTCGCTATTGACCACGCGGACCTTGTAATCGACGAGCTTCATCGACTCCAGGCAGGGATAAAACGGGATGAGGGCCTTGCGCAGGGCGGCGTCCATGGCGTTGACCGGACCGTGCCCTTCGGCCGCCTCGACCCGCGTCTCCTCCCCCACCCGCACCTTGAGAATCGCCTCCGCATAGATCTGATTGCGCTGGGTGTCGAGATCCCCGGCCAGGATCTGATACTTGATGGTTTCGAAGTGGGGCGCGTACTCTCCCGAGCATTGCTTGGCCAGCAAGTCGAACGATGCTTCGGCAGCCTCGAACTGATAGCCTTGGTTCTCTTTCTTGACGACTTGTGCCAGGATCGATTCGAGCAATTTAGGATCGGCCGGTGCCCCCTGCGATTGCGTAAGCGCGGCAATGTTGGACCGACCTGACAGTTCGCTCACCAGGATCCGGCGTTCGTTGCCGACCAGAGATGGATCCATGTGTTCGTACGTGTGCGCGAACTTGTTCACGGCATGAACGTGCATGCCACCCTTGTGCGCAAAAGCGCTTCGGCCAACAAACGGTTGGCTGCTTCGCATCGCCAGGTTGGCGGTCTCGTACACGTAGCGCGACAGCTCGGTGAGATGGTCCATCGGCCGGCCACCGAGGGTTTGGTAACCTTGCTTCTTGAACTGCAGGTTGGCCAGGATGGTGATCAAGTCCGCGTTGCCGCAACGTTCGCCGATCCCATTGATGGTTCCCTGAACGTGATCGCAACCGGCATCGATGGCTGCGAGCGAGTTGGCCGTCGCAAGATCGCCGTCATTGTGGCAATGAATACCGAGTCGAGCTTTGGTGCTCGCGAGACGAGCCTTGGCCTGCGCGACGATCGCAGCGACTTCCTCGGGGAGGGTTCCGCCGTTGGTATCGCATAGGACGATCCACTCGGCTCCGGCCTTGGCGGCGGTCTCAATGGATGATAACGCGTACTGCGAATTGGCTTTGAAGCCATCGAAGAAGTGCTCCGCATCGTAGACCACTGCGGCGTGCTGCGCGAGGTAGGCCACGCTCTCGCCGATCATGTCGAGGCTTTCTTGCAGGGAGACACCGAGGACTTCCGTGGCGTGAAAGTCCCAGGACTTGCCCACGACGGTAATGACCGGTGTTTGTGCAGCCACAAGAGCTGCGAGGCCGGGATCTTCCGCAGCCTTCACGCCGCGTCGCCGGGTCATGCCGAAAGCCGCCAGTCGGCTGGTGCCCAGCGAGAGCCCTTTGGCACGCTGAAAGAACATGGCGTCTTTTTCATTCGACAGCGGGTACCCACCCTCGATCATGTCGATCCCGATCTCGGCCAATCGAGACGCGATATTGAGCTTGTCCTGAAGCGATAGGCTAACCCCTTCGCCCTGCGTTCCGTCGCGCAGCGTGGTGTCGTAGATGAGGATCGATCGCGGGGACATTGCAGGACCTGTCACTCGAGAACAAATAGGATTTTCCGAGCAGAGATGCTATCGAAATTTGATATCCTAGACGAGTCGATTTCGATATTTTTTCGTTTTGTGATCGGAGCGGTAAGCCTGTGAATCGTGGAAATAGTTGGCTCCTTGCCTGTGTCTGGCTCGGACTAGGGTTTTTCTCTTGGGTTCAGGCCCAGGATGCGATGGATCGGTTGAAACCGGATTGGTTGCGGACAATCCGCGAGGCACGCGAGCGGTTTGACCGCGACCGTCAACCGACCTCCGTCAATGAGACGTATCGCGAGGTGCGCGCCAATTTGCACGTCCACTCCGAACTATCGCACGACAGCCGAGGCAAAATAGACGATATCGTCGCCGCTGCCAAACGGGCCGGGACCGAGGTCCTGATGTTCACGGAACATCCCTCCAAGGAGAAAGACTTTTATCTCGACGGCAATCAAGGGATGCGCGAAGGTGTGCTGCTGATCCCGGGTGCCGAGATGAAGGGGATGCTCGTCTACCCGACGTTGAGCTTGCGGCAATACGAAGGATCCGAGCCGATCGATTTGGCGCGACTGGTCCGATCGCGCGGTGGGCATGCATTCCTGTCGCATCTCGAAGAGCGAATGGATTGGGAAATACCAGGCTTGTCGGGGGTGGAAATTTACAACACACACGCCGACTTCAAAAAGCAAAAACGGATGGTCGAGGCGATGAAGAACCCGCTGTGGCTCGTCAAGCTCGGGGAACTCGTCAAGGAGTATCCGCAGGAAGTTTTCTCGGCGTTGCAGTCCTATCCGAGCGATTACCTCGCGCGCTGGGATGTGCTGTGCCAGAGTGCACCGCATTGCGGTGTGGCAGCCAACGATGCGCATCAGAACGTCGGAGTCCGCATTCGATTGGAGAGCGAAGATTCGCTTGCGGTCGAGGACCCACTGGGGGAGTTGCTGCTGAAACTGCCGCGCGTGCTCGCCTCGGCAGCGATCAAGATTCCTCAGGATGCCAAGGTAGACGATGTATTGTTCTCATTGCAGCTCGACCCATACGAGTACAGTCTGCGGCATGCGGGGACGCATCTGCTGGTGGAGGATCTCACGCGCGACGCGGTGTGGGATGCGCTCGAGCAAGGCCGCGCGTTCGTCGCCTTTGATTGGTTGGCGGATGCGAAAGGGTTTCGCTCGCAAGTCGTCGATCGATCCCAGGGTGACACGTATCCGCTCGGAAGTCAGGTCGCGTGGGGGAAAGAGTTGTGGTGGACAGCCGAGGCACCGCTGGATTGCGCGTGGCGGTTGTTTCGCAACGGAGTGTGCGTCGCTGAGAATGCAGGCTTCAAATTTGAAGAGCCCCTCGCCGAGTCGGGTGTTTATCGCATCGAAGCGTGGTTGATGGTCGGTGACGAGAAGCTGCCGTGGGTGCTGAGTAATCCGATCTATGTGAAGGGGGGTGACGATGGGGGATGATGAGAAGCAAGCAGAACATTGCGGAGGGGAGCAAAGCCGCACTGACATCGAAGGAGACGGAGATCAAGCTCACGAATGTGGCACGCGAGAGTCTCGAGGAGTTGCTGGTCGACTATCGCGATTACCTTCGCGTCCGGGATCATGCCGTATGGGACAAGGATTCGAAGGAGTCGAATTTCGTGCGGCAATTAGGTCGCCGGACACCGCAGACGTATGAGCTGTATCGCGAGTACATGGAGACGCGTCCGCCACAAGTGATCGCGAACATCGCAATCTGTCTGATTCATCAGACGAACTATTTGCTCGATCAGCAGATCAGGACACTGGAAAAAGAGTTCCTCGAACATGGCGGCCTGCGCGAGAGGATGTACGAAGCGCGACAGCGGCATCGCCGCAATCCCCCGCGCTCGTAATCGCTCCTAATCACCCCTCAACCAACCTCACCCCCAATCCCATCCTTCCCATTCCTCCCATTCTTCCTCTGACTCCCATTGGCTGCACTCCCCTCCGCTGTTCCCTCCCATTCCGCCAACAAAAAAACCCAGCGGCAACGCTGGGTTTTGAAAAACATCAGTGACCCCGACGGGGTTAGAACAACCTTCAAAACCATTGGGGAAAACTAGGGTTGCCGAGGCGGTTCCCTTGCCAGTTCCCTTGTCCCCTCCCATCATCCCCAGCGATGCCCGGGAACTGATCGACCTGTGGCCGGCCCTCGATCTCGATGATCGGGCCCAGGTGCTGCGCATGGCTCGGGAGTTGGCTCGGCGTGAGAACGTGCGACAATGAAGGCCCCCGGGGTCGATGGGTCCCGATGGGGTCGATTGAGGCGATCGAGCCAAATGCCAGCCACCCCAAACGAAAAAGAGTTAGTGAGCCCCGATCCGTTTGGGGGATTGGGGGCGGTGCGTGCTACCTGGGGGTGTGTTTTTTCTGGCAGTGGCCGGCCAACGATCTTCGATTCCCGCGAGCAGAAGGGGGATGCGTAAATGAGATTTTCGAATTGCCTGCCCCCGGGGTGTCTGGAAACTTTCGACCTGCCCGTCAGCGATCACGTCGCTCCCTCTCTGACGGTTTCCTCGATTTGAAAAACCTGAGACAATGACCCACGGTAGCGGGGCTGATCCCCCTGCGAACGGCTGCCCGGGGCATCGATGACCCATAGCATCGAGCCCCCGGTGGCCGGCCTTCACACAAGCTATGGGAGTCTGAGATGGACGAAAAAATCAATGATGTGCTGGCTGCGGTTGCTGCGCTTCCTGAGGCGGCTCGAGATGCTTTAAGTAAGTTGATGGAGGAAGCGTCCGATCTTGCTGTGAGGATTCCTGAAGTACCCGGCCTCGGAATCGGCAAAACGGAATCGCTCAAACTGTCGATCTTGGCGACTATGGCGAGGCTGGATGCGAGTAAGCCTCTTGATGCCGACAAGGAAGCGGAACTCAGATCATCTCTTGGTATGCCCATTCAGTCGTTGCTCGGTTCCATCACCGGGGATATTGATCGGATGGCCGATGAATTGGTAGAGCGTGGATTTCCTGATCCTCGGCTGCGCGATGACGGTGAGGGCTGGCGAATCATCGCAAGAATGGTTGCGTGTGATCCTGATGCGTTCATCGAGGATATCTACGAAACGGCGATTGCTAAGCATCTGTCCACGACGGAGCATGACGGTTTGCCGAATGAGGCCTTGAAAGCGATCGTTGCGGGTGGGATGGCTGGGGTGCTTACTGAGGCCGGGAAAATCCCTGCGGCCCAACGGTATTCCCAAACGATGATGCAGATGTTCGAGCAGGATTCCCGGTATCTCGAGTGGACCCTCGAGCAGTGGCAGGCTCACTTGAGAGGTTCAAAAAAAACGATCCAAGGATGTGATGCGTGGAGGTATCGGATGGCTCGACGGGAAGAAAACAAGCGTGAGAGGCTGAGCGAATAGTTTCCATTTTGGTTTCCTAAAAAACCGTCAGTTTTTTTCCACCCATGAAAAGCATGGGTTTATAGGTTTCCTAGTAGGTTTCCTGTCTGGAATTGGAAACCGAGGGCCCCTTCCTTTGAAAGGAGGGCCCAAGTATGCCCCAAGAAAAACGTGGCCGAGCTGCAACGGCTGAAACGATTGCAGCATTGATCCGAATCTACCGATCTGCGGTAGCGAGTGGTGATGAAAAGCTGGCTCAATCGACTGCGGTTTCGTTGCGCAAGTACGGAATCCAAGTCGGTGATTTGGCTATCGAGCGATGCCAAGAACAAGGGGGTGATGCATGACTCCCGACGAACTAGAACGAATTGCCGAGGCGGTGGCCGAGCGTGTTGCTGCAAAGATGACCGGGATGGATCCCGACCCGATGGGGGATAGGCATCAGGCGGCCAAGTGGCTCGGGGTGAGCGTTGCGACGGTCGAGCGTTTGACACGATCGGGAGCAATCCCCAGCGTGAAACTCGGGCGGCTGCGGCGGTATCGTCGAAGCGATCTGACCGGAAATAGGAAAGGGGGTGCGGCGTGAACCACTACCCCCAATCCAACAAGCATTCTGATTTTATCCCGGCGGCTGATCTGAGGCGAATGGCCCGAGGCCGATGGCGGGAAATCCTGATTGCGGCGGGAGTCCCTGCGCATGCCCTTGATGGGCAACGTGGCCGGCCCTGTCCGAAGTGTGGAGGGCGTGATCGATTCTCTCCCATGAAGGATCTCGATGATCGTGGGGCGGTGCTGTGTCGGCATTGCCACAATGCATCGACGGATCCGAAATCCGGTGATGGGATATCGTCCCTGCGTTGGTGGCTCGGTGTCGGTGCGGGTGAGGCGTTGCGGTGGCTTGCATCGTTCCTCGGGGTGATGCATGGGAATCATTTTTCCATCGTGAGGCCGGCCCATACCAAGGTGATCACCAAGGATGACCGTGGCCTCTCCCATCGATTCGGAATGGCTGCCGACGTGATGCGTCGGAATTTGCGTCCCGAGGCGATGGAGCATTGTGCAAGGTTGCTCGGTTTGCCTGCAGCGGCGTTGGCTCGATTGGGCGTTGGATGGAGTCCATCCCATCAGGCGACAACGTGGCCGATGCGAGATGCCGATGGCAACGTGATCGGGATCCGTTTGCGCTGTCCAACGTCTGCTCGGAAGTGGGCGTTGAATGGTTCAAAGGCCGGATTGATCTTTGACCCCGATTCAATGGCCGAGCCCATCGATCGGTTGTGGTGTGTTGAAGGCCCCACCGATGCAGCGGCATTGCTCTCGATCGAGTTGGATGTTGCTGGAGTCCCATCGGCGGGTGGAGCTGCGGATCTGCTCGTTGCCCTGGCTCGGCGGGTTCGTCCCTCGGATGTGGTGATCGTGGCTGATCGTGATGATGCCGGCCAACGTGGCGCGGAGCGGCTGCGGGATGCGCTCTTGATCGTGGCCCCGGTGCGAATGGTGACCCCTCCCATCGGGATTAAGGATCCTCGGGCGTGGGTGTGTTCGGGTGCGGATCGTGCGAGCATCGAGCGCGTTGCTGATGCGGCCCCGGTTCATCGAGTCGAATTGCAAGGAGGTGCATCGTGAGCGTTGTTCTGAGAAAGTATCGAGCCCCAGGTGGGCGGGTTGTGGTCGAGTTGGCGAGTGATGGGGTGGCGTTGGGGCGTGGGGATTTTGATCCCAGCGATGCGAAGGATCGGAAACGATGCGCGGCATCCCTGCATGATGTGGCCCTGGCCCTGACCGTGAAAGCGATCGAGGCGGAATTGTCTGCGATCGATCCAGCGGCGTTAGAGTTGGTCGATGAGCGTGGCATGGTGTGGCGGCGGCCTGATGCGTTGCCGGATCCATTGCCCCCGGTGATGCCGTATGCGAGCGATTTGCTGCCCCGGTCGGTAGGGGCTGCGGTCGATGACATTGCCGAACGGATGCAATGCCCCCCCGATTTTCCTGCGGCGGCGATGCTCGTAGCGATGGGTTCGATCCTGGGTTGCCGAATCGGAATTCGACCTAAGAGGCGTGACGATTGGCTCGTGGTTCCTAATTTGTGGGGCTGCGTGATTGGTCGGCCAAGTCTCAAGAAATCCCCAGCGATAGCAACGGCGGAAAAACGGCTGCGAGCGATTGAGGCTCGGGATGCGGATCGGATGGCCGATGCCCTGCGTGAGGCTGAGGTTGAGACTCGGATTGCTAGGGCGCAGAAGAAGCAAGCCGAAAAGGATCTCGAAAAGGCGGCCAAGGATGGAGACCGGGAAGCGATGCGTCGGCTGGCTGAGGAAATCGAGAGGCTGGATGAGCAGGTGCATCCCGTTTCTCGTCGAATCATCACCACGGATTGCACGATAGAAAAGTTGGCTGAGTTGCTGAGGGAGCATCCTGCGGGGCTGATTCTCTGGATCGATGAATTGATTGGATGGATGCGTGGCCTGGATCGAGAGGATAAGGCCGGCCAACGTCAACAATTCCTAACCCTGTGGAGCGGTATTGGCAAACTGAATATCGATCGGATTACCCGAGGTTCGATGGTGGTGGAGTCTGCGTGCATGTCCTTGTTCGGGTGTGCGACCCCCGGCGCGCTGTCGGATTATGTTTCGTCAGCGGTGCGTGGTGGCCGAGGTGATGATGGGCTGATCCAGCGGTTGCAAGTTTGCGTCTGGCCCGATTCTCCAAGAGAGTATCGGCATGTGGATCGTTTGCCCGATAGCATGGCCCAGCGTGCGTTGCGTGAGGTGTTTGAGGCATTGGCCGATCTCGATGCATTGGCGACGGTGGAACGGGATCCCGATGATCCTGGGGCGGTTCCCTGGGTGCGGTTCGATGCAGATGCTCAAAGGGTGTTTGATGCCTGGGATGCTGAGATGCAAACTAGGATCCGAAGCGGTGATCTGCCAGAAGCGTTCGAGAGTCATCTGAGCAAGTATGCGAGCCTGATGCCGAGCGTGGCGTTGATCCTCCATCTTGCGACGGGTGGGAGCGGCGCGGTATCGGCTGCGGCTGCGACGATGGCGGTGCAGTGGTGCGAGTATCTCGAATCCCATGCCCAGCGAGTCTATGCGATGGCAACGTGCCCCGAGAGGCAGGTGGCGTTGCCGTTGCTGAGGCGGTTGATTGAGTGGCCCAAGGATGAGCCGATCCGGGTGAATTCTATTCGCGCAAAGAATTGGAGCGGCCTGAATGACAAGGAGTCGATCGAAGCGACGTTGGAATTGCTGATGGATGCCGGATGGGTGCAATCGAGCCCCCATCGTTCTTCTGGTGGTGGCCGGCCAACGATCAATTTCGTGGTGCATCCTGAGGCGGCCGAAAATCTGAATACCCTGAGAGAAGGCACCCCCGAAACCCCCGAAACCCCCTCGAAACCGGGTTTTGGGGGTTTTGATGGTGGGGGGTTAGCGGGTGTGCAGATTATTTCCAAGGATGCCGGTCGGATCCGTGGGGTGATCGAATGAGCCCAGCGGAGTCGGTTTTCAGGGAACTGCGTGCCCTTGGGGTGGCATTGTCCATCGATCGAAATGGTCGGTTGATATTCGATGCCCCCGAGGGCTCGGTGGCCGAGCCGGTGGTGGCTCGGATCCGATCCCATCGGGATGAACTGCTCGGGATCGTGGAGCGCATCGAGGAGCGTGCTGGCATCCTCGAGTACGATGCCGGCCTGAATCGTCGAGAGGCGGAGCGACGCGCGTTGGCCGAGGTGATCGATGATGCCCATGAGCCGATGCCGATGGGAGTGCATTGCCCAGCATGCCAAGGCCGGCGGCTGATCGATGACCCGAAAGGAATGCGGTGCTGGGATTGTCGTCGGCTGGCATGGGTGCGGCGTGGTCGATCAATCATCCGATCGGACTGCTTGGAAATCGACCTCGATACGTGAGGTATAGCGAGCGTTTGAATGGTCGGTTGATGGTTGATCCGTCGGTTGACCGATGCGTTCCTGGGGCATTTTGGAGCGTTTGGTGGGATGTGTTGCGAGGTGATGGCCGATGACTTATGGTGATGGTTCCACGGCTAGGAAATCTAGAGCCGAAAACCGATGACCCATCATTGGCTGCCGTGGATTTTCTTCGATGGGTTTGATCAACGAAATGGGAGTTGATGATGGCGAGTGTGAGCAGAAGGTTTGCGGGAACTCCGAAAGAAGGTTTTCGGATCCGTTTCTATCAAGGTGATCGGCAACGAGAAACCTTTCTTCCCGGTGGCTCAAAAGCAGTGGAGCGCATGGCCTGGAAGATTGCCGAGCATTGCGAAGCGTTGGCAATGGCTCAAGAGCGAAGCGTGGCTGCCCCGGCGGAATCGCTGCAGTGGGCTCAAGACGTTGATGGAGTGCTGCGCGAGAGTCTCGTGGCCTGGGGGTTGGCCGATCCCATCAGCGAAAAGTTAGTCAGCGATGAGGGGCGATTGCTCGGCCCATTCCTCGATGCGTACATTGCGAGCCGATCCGATGTGAAGCGAACTACCGAAACCAACTACAAGCAGACCCGGCGATTGCTGGTCGAGTATTTCGGTGCATCGCATGCCCTGCGAGCAATCACGGCTGCGGATGCGGATCGATGGCGGCGGTGGATGCTGGCCCGACCGATGGCAATAGCAACGGTTTCCAAGCATTGCAAGCGAGCCAAAACGATGATGGCCGAGGCGGTGAAAGATAGGTTGCTGAAATCCAGTCCATTCCAATCGCTGCGGGGTGGCAAGGAATCGAACGAGGCTCGGCATTTCCTGGTTAATGATGAAGTATCCCAAGCGATCTTGGGAGCGTGCCCGGATGCGGATTGGCGGGTGATCTTCTCGTTGGCTCGTTGGGCCGGCCTGCGATGCCCGAGTGAGGTGCTGGCGTTGCGATGGTCGGATGTGGATTGGGAGAAAGGCCGATTGCGGATCGATTCCCCGAAAACCGGCCTGAGATACTGCCCGTTGTTTCCCGAGATTCGTGATGCGTTGCGTGAGGCGTTTGATCCTGAGGCGGTGTACTGCGTGAATCGGTACCGATCGAGTGAACAGAATCTTAGAACTCAATTCGGTAGGATCCTCAAGGTGGCCGGCGTGAGCGCGTGGCCGAAGTTGTTCGTCAATCTGCGATCGACACGGCGCACGGAACTCCAAGAAAGGTTCCCTGACCATGTGGTCAATCGATGGATGGGTCATTCTGGCAAAGTGGCGGAAAAGCATTATCTGCAAGTGACGGAAAAACATTGGTCAGATGCGTGTTCCGGTTCCCTTGCCAGTTCCCTTGTAACTAGCCCATCGGGGCCCGTCAGTGAGAATCACGAAACGAAAAAACCCTGCGAAAAGCAGGGTTCTGAGTGCGTGAGAGGGATCGTGATACCCCAACTAGTGACCCCGACGGGAGTCGAACCCGTGTTACCGCCGTGAAAGGGCGATGTCCTAGGCCTCTAGACGACGGGGCCAGTCACTGTTGTGGACGCGAAAGTGTAAGGGAGCCTGACAAAGT
>Ga0315904_10000748_pt1 | contig 51667 bp, 28 predicted proteins | sample LakEriMetagenome_6_FD_203529 | JGI IMG/M metagenome (GOLD analysis project Ga0315904, IMG submission 203529) | Freshwater fungal communities from buoy surface, Lake Erie, Ohio, United States - Buoy 12 MA120 | ecosystem: Environmental > Aquatic > Freshwater > Lake | place: USA: Lake Erie, Ohio...
TTCATCTCGATGACGATCATGCGGCCGGTCTTCGGATCGGTGGCGAACTGGATGTTCGAGCCGCCGGTTTCGACGCCGATCTCGCGGATCACGGCGAACGAAGCGTCGCGCATGATCTGGTATTCGCGGTCTGTTAGAGTCTGGATCGGAGCGACGGTGATCGAGTCGCCGGTGTGGACGCCCATTGGATCGAGGTTCTCGATCGAGCAGATGACCACGCAGTTGTCGGCGCGGTCGCGCATGACTTCCATTTCGTATTCCTTCCAGCCTAACAGCGACTCTTCGATGAGGACTTCGCTCACAGGCGAGAGATCCAGGCCGCGGGTGATGATTTCCTCGAACTCCTCGCGGTTGTAGGCGATGCCGCCGCCCTGGCCACCGAGGGTGAAGGCGGGACGGATGATGAGTGGGAAGCGGCCGATTTCCTCGGCGACTTTCTTGGCTTCCTCCATCGTGTGGGCGGTGCCGGACTTGGGAAGATCGAGGCCGATCTTGAGCATCGCGTCCTTGAAGAGTTGGCGGTCCTCGCCTTTTTCGATGGCGTCGGGTTTCGCGCCGATCATGCGCACGTTGTGGCGTTCGAGCGCGCCGTTCTTGTGGAGAGACATTGACGTGTTGAGGGCGGTTTGACCGCCAAGAGTGGGCAGGAGCGCGTCGGGTTTCTCGCGGGCGATGATTTTCTCCACCACTTCCGGCGTGATCGGCTCGATGTAGGTGCGGTGGGCGAACTCCGGATCGGTCATGATCGTGGCCGGGTTGGAGTTCACCAGGACGACCTCGTAGCCTTCCTCCTTGAGCGCCTTGCAGGCCTGGACGCCGGAGTAGTCGAATTCGCAGCCTTGGCCGATGACGATGGGGCCGGAGCCGATGACGAGAATTTTGCGGATCGAGGTGTCTTTGGGCATGGTGGGAGGCTGGTTTCCGGCGCGCCGCGGCGGCCAAATTGGACGGGGTTTGGCAGGGAACGGCCCGCTTGTAAAGGGTGGGAATCGTCCGGATTCCGGATCGCCGCCAATCGGCCTGCCGACGCCGCGAAACCGCTGTGGACTCAGCGGCGCGAGATGCCCTGTGGCATCCAGTCACGGCTCATGCGGCGAAGGCCGCGAAGGATTTCCTCGACCCGTTGTTCGATGCGGTCGCGGGGCCAGAGACCCTGGATTTCCAGCTCTCTGGACGAACCGGCCATGACGAGGACGGTCGGGTAACGGCGAATCCGCTCGGTGGCGGCGCGCTGAGGATCGCTGGCGACATCAATGCGGGTGACGAGGATCTGGCCGGTGTATTTGGTCTTCAGGGCGTTGAGGTGGTCGGCCATTTGTTCGCTCTGCGGATTTCCCGGTTGGTGGAAATGGAGCAGGTCGAGTTCGTGTTTCGGTGCCGCAGGGGCGAAGGTCTTCGGTGCGTCACGGAGCTGGGCGATATTCTCGCGGTAGAGCCAGGCGGCGGTGGCGATGCCGATGAAGATGGCGGTGACGATACCCCGGCGGAGCCATTCCGTGCGTTGTTCGCGGGTCATGGGGGATGGGAAAACGGGTTCTTAACGGCGTTTCATGCCCGGAGGCAGCCAATCCTTGTGGCCCGGGGTGATGGCCGGCTGCGGCGCGGCGGCGGGTGCCTCGGGATCGGCGGCCGCGAGGCTGAGGCCTTGGGTGTGTTTGGCGATGAGCGCCTTGACCTGATCGGCGGGAGGCAGACCGACGAATTTGTCCACCTGCCTGCCATCGCGGAAGATGCGGACATCCGGGATGCCTTGGACACCTTCGCGCTGGGCGATTTCGCGGCACTGATCCACGTTGACCTTGCCGACGAGGACGAGCCCTTGGTTTTCACGGGCGATCTCATCGAGAATCGGACCGAGTTTCTTGCAGGGCGGGCACCAATCGGCGTGAAAGTCGATGACCACCACGCGGCCCGGTTTGTCGCTGAATCCGGTGTATTCGGCGGCGGACAGCTCGGAAACGAGCGCTCCGGAGTAGGCGGGGGCGGGTGCGGCGGGCGCGGCGGCCTTTTCCTTCACCAAGGAGACGAGTCCAGCGGTCTTGTCGCAGGACGGGAGCAAAGCCAAGCCAAGGAAAACCCAGCCGGTCTGGAGAAAACGGTTCATCGGACGGCGGTGGAGCGGGACATTCCGGGTGGCGGGCCGTCCGGTTTCGCCGGTGCGGCGGATGGGGCTTGTGTCGCAGTCGGCCGGGTGGCCGGTGCCGGGGCGGCGGGGACTGCCGCCACTGGCTGGGCGCTTTGCATGCCCTGCACATCGGGGCGCCAATCCTTGCCCATGCGTTTCAGGCCGTGGAGGATCTCATCGACCTTGCGCTCGATCTGGATCTGCGTCCAGACGCCTTGGAATTTGCAGGCGCGCACGGTTCCCGCCATCATCACGACCTTGGGTGGCTTGGTGACTTTTTCCGCCTTGGCGCGTTCCGGTTCCTTCTGGACATCCACGCGGGTGACGAGGATCTGCTCGCCGTATTTGGTTTGGATCTTGTTGAGGTGATCGGCGATCAACTCGCTCTCGGGATTTCCCGGAAGGTGGAAATGCAGGATTTCGATGAGGTGCTTGGCCTCCGCTGCGGCCGCCACCGGTTTCGGCTCGGGTTTCTTCTCCGGAAACAACCACACTCCGAGCAGCACCCCGATCGAGACGAACAGGATGATGCCACGCCGGATCCAAATCGCGCGTTCCTCGTGAGTCATTGGCTCGTAATGCCTGATAGTCAGGAAAACTCAACCAAAATCCTGCCTCCGCGATCGCGTAGGAGGGCTCACTTCGCATCGAAGACGAGGCGGAAACCCAGATCCGGCCGTCGCAGCGAGCGGTCGTCCACCCACTCGCGGCTGAGTGCGTTGGTGCCGGGCTTGAGGTAGGAACCGCCGATGATGAGCCACTTGCGTTCGCCGAGCGGATTGGCGGGATTGGTGGCAGGGCGGCGGGTCCATTCGGCGACCGATCCAGCCAGTCCGAGCATGCCGAGCGGTGTGCGGTCGGTGCTGGCGGCGGTGACCGGTTGCCACGGCGAGGGGACCAGCGCGGCGGGTGCGGCGACGTCATTGCGGAGGGCGGCAAACCACTCTTCCTGAGTGGGTAGGCGAGCATGTTTCCACTCGGCGTAGGCGGCACAGTCCCACCAATCGACGCCGACGACGGGCGATTCCGGGGTGACCGGCCGGCCGTTCCAAGTATCCTTCGACCGCGCGGCGGACAGCAGGTTTTCCCAATCGTCAGGAACATGGGAGGTCTTTTCCGGCGGCTGGTTTTCGTGATCAAAGGTTCGATCGCGCTGATCCTTGGCCAGAGTGGCGAGGGTATCGAGAAACGAGGCGTATTCGCCGATGGTCACCTCGTGTGCCGAAATGCGGAAGGCCGCGAGCGGCTCCTCGGTGCCGGCGGGCGTCGGGTGAGTGCCAGCGGGGATGAGCACGGCATCGGGCAGCGAATGATTGGCGGAATCGGGAGTGGTTCCGGATTTGGATTTCAGCCAGAACAGCACGCCGACGATGGCCAGCAGCGCGGCAGCGCCTGCGATCAGGGCGACTGGTGGTTTCGGGTGACCCCGGGTGGCCGCCTTGGTAGTGGCGGCGGCGGCTACCGGCTCGGCGAGCTGTTGCTCGATCTGGATGGCGATGTCGCGCACCTGCTCCCACGAGAGCGGATTCTGGATGCCCTCTCCGCGCATCCAGCCGAGCAGCGTGAGCACGCGGGTGGAGCCGGAGCGGCCATCGGCGACCATGGCCCGCAACCGTTCGCCCAGTCGGACGATGTCGCGACGGGTGTGATCGGCCGGGCGCGCGCCGCCGACCGCGAGGTTTTCCAGACGGATCACGCCGTGTTCGTCGAGATGGATGTGGTCCAGCCCGAGCGGCGAGGTGGCGGTGCCTGAGGACTCCTGCTGGATTTGTGCCTCTGCCACCCTGCGGATCACGTGGGCGAGGCGCGCGGGCTGCAAGGCGGCACCGGCGCTGCGGCGGTCCTCAAGCGTGGAGCCGGGAAGCAGCTCGTGGGCGAAAAAACAGACTTCCGGCTGGGCCAGCGCCTCATACACCGACCCGACCAGCGGGTGATCGACCGATGCCTTGGCGCGCACGTCGGCCAAAAACTCCTCGCGGTATGCCTCCTGCTCCGGTTTCAGCTCGTCCACCAGAACCTTGCGGCCCACCGACACCTGCTCGGCCAGCCAGCGCCGGATCACCGACGACTCGGCGACCAGTTCACGGAGGCGGTAGTCGCCCAATGAGCGTTCGTTGGCATCGGATTCCATGGGTGCGGGAAACTATTCGGGAAGTGGTGGCAGCAGTGGGACCTCCGGATCGAAATCCATCGGCAGTTCATTCTGGAATTCCGGCGGCATCTGGTCGGGGCCGCCTCCGGGGAGCGCCTGGCCCGGCAGGCGCGCGGCGAGGTCGCGCGGCCATGCCTGGACATCGAGCACCTCGCCCTTGTAGGTCAGCGTGACCACCTGGCCGTAATAGCGGCGGTCGCCAAACAGGTGCTCGGTCTGCTGGTCCTGGGCGGGAATGTTGTAGGTCATGCGCAGGTTTTCCTCACCGCCCGCCCAATCGAACGGCAGCGTCACCCATTGCTCCTGCACCCACGAATTGTCCTCAAGCTGCGCGATCTCGCCCTTCGTGCTGCGGTTGAAAAACACCACCTGCACCGCGATTTCCCCCACATCGATGTCCTCCGCCGGGGCCTTCTGCACCGGGATCGTGAGGATGACATTCCGCCCGTCCCCCGTGCCCGGCGGGGGGAAAATCCGGACGCGTCCGAGCGAGAGCTTGCCGAGCATGTCGCCGGGTTGCTCGAAGCCGTCGCGCAGCTTGACCGCCGCCATCTGGTAGAGCGCCCCCGCGCCGTCGATGCCCATCTGGAACACCTTTTCGTAATGCGCCGCCGCCGTGTCGTAGACGCCCATCTGCTCGTGGACCATGCCGAGTTCGTAGTGGACGTTCGCGTCGTCCGGCGATTGGCCGAGCGCGTCCTGCAGCTTGATGATCGCCCTGCCCATGTCACCCGCCACGCGGGCCTCGCGGGCCTCGTTGACCAGGCGCTCGGACTGCGGATCCGCGATGCGCGGTGTGGCCAGTGGTGTCGGCGGCGGCATCGCCACACTGTCGGCGGCAGGCGGCGGTGCGGGCGGGCGTGAAACCACCCCGGCATCGGCCGCCATCGCCGGAGCGGGTGCCGGGACACGGATGACCACCGGCTTCGGCACTTCCTTTTCGATCACCCGGACCACGCGGGATTCCTCCAGCCGCGTCGCCAGCGCCATGCCGGCCACCAGCAGTTGGGCAAAGGCCATCAGCGCCAGAAACCAGCACGCCGCCGCAAAAACCGGCAGCCTCGGCCGGGGCAGGGCGGAACGTTTTCCCGATGGCATGCGGCGCAGCATGGGTGGCCGGTCCGCCGCTGTCAATCCACCGACCCGCGGATTGCACCTGCCATGCCAGCGGCACACGCATCTATTGACTTGGCGGCCGCCGCCTCCGCCACCACCGTTTCCCACACCGTGAGAAAACCCATCGTTTCACTCCTGGCGGCCGCCACTTCCCTGTCAGCCGCGCCGATCCCGCTCACCAACCCCTCCGGCGAGATCAACCCCGGCATCAACCCCACCCTGATCTCCGATCCCGCGGTCATCGGCTGGGATTCCGATGGCGGGCAGGTGATCCGCAATGGCACCGACTACGGCAACGGCGCCTGGCGGATGTCCTTCGAGGATAGCCGGCACATCCGCCAGATGACATCGCATGTCATCCAGGCCGGTGCGTCCTATGCGCTGCGCTTCGATGCGGCGATGTTCGCCACCGGCTCGGCCGACGGCTATGTCTCGCTCATCGGTGGCGCGTTGCGCAATGGCAACTTCAACGCGGACACCTCCGCCACCTCCTCGCGCCCCTTTGCCGACACACCGGACTGGTACAACGTCGGCGGAGCCCAGACCATCGAGGCCACCAAGACGGACATTCCGGTCGACGGCACCCGCAACGGGGTCTTGTCCGAATCGGGCAACCGCCTCTTCGCCAATGATACCGGCCACACGCTCGTCACCGGTCAGACGATCCGCGCCACTTACCAATGGCGCGACGCGTCCGGATGGACCGATGCCAGCGACAGGGTCGGAGTCTCCCTTTTCACGACATCCGACAACACGATCACGGGCACAAGGACCATCATCGAGACCAAACTGTCGGCTCTCTCCGCCGCCGACTCCACCTATCAGTCCGAAACCGCCGACTTCACCCCCATTTCCGCGTCGGATGCCGGCAAGCGCCTCTTCGTCCTCGTCCAAGGGGTGAACGGGGATTCGAGCACCGCCGGCTTCGCCCGCTTTGACAACTTCACGCTTGAGATTGTCCCTCCCGGCGGGGGCGGACCACCCGATCCCGCCAGTCGCGTGATCATCGCCGATCTCTACGTGGACGACAACGGCACGCCTCTAACAGTTGCCACGCGCGTCTATCCTTTCAAAAGCACCGTCGTGGGAACCTGGGCGCACTATCATCTCGCCGTGCCCGCCGGCTCGCTCGACGCCCACGCGGGCAAAACGCTTGGCGTGCGGTTCCGCTCGGATGATTCGGCAACCGGAAACTTCCAGTCGGTGGACAACATCCGGCTCGATTTCTGGCCCGCGGGCTCACCCGCCGGATCGTTCTCGACCGATTGGAACAGCACGCCCAACCAGCCATGGGCCGGTCCCGGATACTGGGCCAACCGCCTGCAGGACTGGCAGGTCAACGCCAACCGCGTCCGATGCGTCAATGGCGCCCGCGAACGCCTCACCCTGCACCGCCCGGGCACCTCCATCCGCGGCAACGGCGGCAACTTCTCGCTCGGCGTGCGCACCGGTTTGAACAGCGGCACCAATAATGCGGGCTCCCGTGCCGGATTTCTGTTAGGTGGCGCGCCCAACGTGGATTGGCGCGGAGCGCTGCTCGTGCACGACGGCATGGGCCGCGACTTCGGCCTGTTCCTCGGCATCGCCGGCGATGGCAGGCTTTACATCGAGGACTACTCGACTGGTGCCGCCACCTCGCTCGCCTCCACCGCCACCGCCGGCTTCGGGCAGAACACCCGCCTCGACCTGAGCGCCACCTACAACAGCGGACCCGGCACCTACACCCTCACGCTCACCGCCTTCAACAGTTCCGACACCCAGATCGGCACGATCAGCACGGCGGTTCCGTCCGACCGCGTCCTCGGAGCCTTCGGCTTGCTAAGTCACTTCGGAACAGGCGCCGCCACCCATTGGTTCGACAACTTCACCGGCAGCGGCGCGGCGCTGCATCCGGAAACCGACCGCCACCTCGCCATCCTCGGCGCGATGCACACGCTCTCGAAGGGAACCCTCAAACTCACCGCACAACTCTCGCCGCTCGATCTGAACTCGAACCCAAGCGTTGCCCTCGAAACATGGAACGGCTCGGCATGGAACCAGGTCGCCACCGCGCCGGTTGACAATACGGACGGCCTTTCCTCCTACACCGCCACCTTCTCAATCACCGAATGGAACGACACGGTGGACACGGATTACCGCCTGCGAGTCAACATCGGCGGCACCGATTTCACCTGGAATGGCACCATCCGCCGCGATCCGGTCGAAAAGGAGGAAATCGTCGTCGCGATGACCACCTGCCAGCGCCTCAATGACGGCAATATGCAAAACAACGGCTTCGACTGGTCGCCCGTGATGTTGTGGCAACCGCATGCCGCTTCCTACACCCACATCGCAAAACACAACCCGGACGTCCTGCTGGCCCACGGCGACCAGATCTACGAAGGCCAGCCGACCTCGCCCGACAAAACCTCGGACACCAACCGCCAGCTCGATTACCTCTACAAATGGAACCTGTGGGTATTGCAAGCGCGCGACCTCACCCGCGACATCCCCACCGTCTCCATCCCTGACGACCATGATATCTTCCAAGGCAACCTTTGGGGCGAAGGCGGGATCTCCACCACCGTTCAGGAAACCGGCGGCTACACCGAGCCGGCATCGTGGGTGCGCATGGTGGAGCGCACCCAGACCTCAAACCTGCCCGACCCTGATCCCTACAATTCGGTCCAGCCCGCTCCGCCTGCCAACTCCACCACCGGCATCAAGGTCTATTTCACCGGCATGACCTACGGCCGGCTCGGCTTCGCCATCCTGGAGGATCGCAAGTTCAAGACCGGCACGACAAGCCCGCCGCCGGTCGACCAGCAGAATCTGTTAGGTGAGCGCCAGCATGAGTTCCTTCGCCAGTGGAACAAGGACTGGGCCGGCCAGGACGTGAAGCTGGTCGTTTCCCAGTCGCCTCTCGCCAACTTCCGCACCCATGCCAGCACCGGCTACACATTCAGCCTGAACGACAAGGACACCCACGGCTGGCCGGTCCACCGCCGCAACGAGGCGTGGCGCCTGCTGCGCGTGTCGCGCATGTTCCAACTGGCCGGCGACCAGCATCTCGCCACGCTGGCCCACCATGGGGCCGACGCGCCGCGCGATGCCGGCATCTCGTTCACCGCCCCGGCCATGGCCAACTTCTTCCCGCGCAGTTTCGATCCGGTCCACAACGCCACCGGCACCACCTCCATCGTCAGCCCCTACAAGGGCGATTATTATTTCAACGGCATCGGCACGTTACCCGATGGCGTCACGCCGAACCTCACCGCCAACGACCCGCACCACTTCTCCGTCCTGGGCGCGGCCAACTCTGCGGAATATTACCAACAAACGACCGGCATCAACCCTGCCAACTATCATGACCGCGGCGCCGGCTATGGCATCACCCGCGTCAACAAGACCACCCGCATGATCACCTTCGAATGCTGGCCCATCCACGCGGATCCGGAATTCCCGTCCACCGGTGGCCAGTTCCCCGATTGGCCGCAGACTTTCCGCCAGACCGACAACGACGGACGCGCCCCCACCGGTTATCTGACCACCATCGACACCCACTGGCGGAAGAACTCCGTCATCCGTGTCTATGATGAATCTGACAACTCGCTCGTCTATGCCATGCGCGTGCGCGGCAATCTGTTCCGCCCGCCGGTTTATGATAACTCCAGGACTTATCGCATTGAAGTCTCCCACGATGACGGCCCGGTTTCGGAAACCTTCAACGGGCTCGTTCCCACCGTCGCCGGGGCGCCTGCCATCCATTCCTTCACCTCCATCCGGCCATCGATCGTCAACGGCGCCGCCAGCACCCTGCGCTGGGATGTGTCGGGTCCCGCTTCGCTCACGATCAATCAGGGCATTGGTAACGTGATGGTTCACACCGTCGATGGCATCGGATTCCTGGAAGTCTCGCCGACATCAGACACCACCTACACCCTCACGCTCAACGGCAGCGTCACCGCATCCACCACCGTGCGGGTCTTTCCGGTTAGGGCGGCATGGAACACCCTGCACTTCACCCCCGCCGAACTGGCGGACCCGGCCATCTCCGGCGGCGGCAGGGATCCCGATGGCGACGGTTTCACCAACGACATGGAATACCTTTTCCAAACCAACCCCCGCTCCTCCGCCTCCCGGCCGGTGCTGCGCGGCGAGGTGGTGAACGACGGCGGCATCCTCCGCGTGGATTTCTCGTCGCCTTGTCCGCTCGATGCCGCCGGCTGCACGCTCTTCGTCGAATCCTCCACCGACCTCGGAACCTGGACCCGCCTCCCGTCGAACAGTTTCTCCGAAACCTCGCGCGACAACTTCCCCGCCACCGGCACCAGCCGCATCACCATCCGCCTGAACGCCCCGGTGCCCACCCCCGCACCCCGGCAGCTCTTCCGCGCGGGTTGGGATTTTGACTGATTTTTTTGTGAGGTTCGCACCGCCGTGGACTATCCCTAAGGATAACGCCCCATTCCGGGGTGTTCCGTCCCAAAAACCCAGAACCTACCCTTGTTCGAAAGAACAAACACAAGCGAATCTGACTCTGTCCGCGGATGTCCTGCCCCACCAATCGGCTCACGGTGCCCGGGGGGGAACCTATCGGCCTGCCGTGGAGCGGACTCATGCGTCGACCCGGCGAAAGCCGGGCCGCGACCGCGGGCAGGGTCAACCATTGCCGACACGGCCATTCCGGCACATGGAAATTCCTGTGAGATCGACCGCCGCCGGCTTCACGGGCTTCGATCAGAAAGAAAGCGGTTTCCTCACCGCTACCGTCGCCGGTTCGCCTTACGACACCCTGAAAACCCCATCAACAAAGGGTTGGACGGGCGCGGCGCGGCGCACTCGAACGACGTCTCTCCCGTCGGTGACTGCCAACCGCGCATGGCCACTGGTGGGCGGTTTGTGTTGCCGAGCCCAAGGATCGGGAAACCGAGCGTTTGCCAACCACCCCAAAAGCCTGCAAGTGCCGGGTTTGATGGGAAATTTAAAAAAAATCTCCCGGCCCCCGTGAGAATTTCCGGCGAGGGGCCTAATCATTCGGAGATCGATATTCCCGTCATCTCCCGAAACCCAAACCCGGCTGTATCCATAACCCATGAAATTCCCCATCGCGCCCCGTCGTGCCTTCATTTTCCCAACCCTGATGGGCATCACCATCGCTTCCTCCCACGCCGCGACGCTCGCTCCGGTGATCACGGAAGGTGAAGTCATCGGCACGACCTACCTCTTCGATGGCAACGCATCCACCGGTGGGGGTGATTTCAACAGCACCAATGCCAATTTCATTCGCACATGGTCGCCATTGAACGTGGGTCTTGGCGGCACTCAGGTTACCATCACCGGGCTCGCCCTCGGACTGCCGCTCGCAGGCAACACTGATAACAATTCCATGACCGCCACCATCACCTACTACGGCGCGAACGGCGTGGCGGGCGGTGGCGATGACGTGTCCTTCGGCACCACCACCGCAACCCTCGATCTTGGCGCGGCCGCGGCCCGCTACGAGTGGCTGTTCGACACGCCACTCGTCCAAACCATCGATGGCGCGAACTCGGTCTTCGTTGTCAACTTGACCGGAACCAGCAGCTTCCGCCTCAAAACGACCACCGGAACCACTGCGGCCAACGTGAAGATCGACATCGCCGGCTCCTCGCTTGCGGTGATTCCCGAGCCATCGGCTTCCCTGCTCGCGGGCCTTGGCTTCATCGGCCTGCTGCGCCGCCGCCGTTGATTCCGTCGCCAACCGTTTCCAAACCCACTCCATGCCGCGCCTCCGCTTCGTTAGCCCGATGGTTCTCTGCCTGCTCGCATGCGGCGCGCGCGGGGCTGACATCGTCATGGGCGATGTGACATCGGTTCTGGGACCGGATTTCTTCTTCGACGATGCGGCCACCGGCGGCGGTGACAACAACGCCACCACCTTCACCCGTGACATCAGCGGTTACTGGACGCCCGGTGCCACCGTCACGCTCAAGGGTCTCGGTTGGGCCTCGCCCTCCACTGGCGCGCCGGGAGGAACGGCGGCGACCACCGCCACGGTCACATTCACCGACCTCGGGCCGGACAATGCCTTCGGCACCACCGACGATGTCGTGGTCGGCTCCGTCACCGACGACTTGGTCTTCACCGGGACCGCCGGGGAATTCGTCTGGAATTTCGACGCGGACCCCACGTTTTCCGCCACCGGCTCGTCCTTGCGAATCTCCATTGTCGGAAATGGCAACATCCGGCGGAAAACCGTCACCGGCACGACCACCCAGGCCGGCGTGAAACTCAGTCTCGCCGGCACGGCGGTCGGAGGCACTCCCCCGCCCGTGGTCAATACCGCCACGTCGTCCGGTTTCTGGGACTCGGTTTCCTGGAACAACGGTTCCGGTGCCACCACCGGCGGAGTCGGCGGTGGCGACACGGTCGTCATCGGGCAATACCGCCGCATCACCTACCGCGGCACTCCCTCGAACGAGACCTTGGCCACCCTCCATCTGGGGGAAAACTCAGGCAACACCGGCCAGGGAACGCTGGTGGTGAATGCCGGCACCCTGCACGTGACGGGCAACCTGGTTGCCGGCCGAAACGACTCACCCAACGATTCCTTCGTGAGCGTCACCGGCGGCACCCTCCAGATCGGCGGCGACGCGATCTTCGGCCGCTCGGCCCAGGCATGTGACGGCTCGCTCACCGTCGCGGGCGGCACCTTTCGGGTTGATGGCGATCTGGCGATGGGATCGTTCGCCCACGGCGGATCGATGCTGCGTTTTCACAACCCCGGCTCCTCACCTCCGGTCGAGATTGGCGGCACACTTGTGCTCGGCCGTTGTTCGCTCGATCTCACTTTCGATTCGGCTTACACCCATGCTCCGGGATCCGTCATCACCCTTGCCAGCTTCGCCGGGCGCGACGGCCAGTTTCTCAACTTCCGCCAAGGCGAGGAGTTCAACAGCGGCCCGAACCGCTTCCGCATCACCTACACGGCCACCGCCGTCTCTCTAACAGCGCTCGCCAACTGGACGCCGCCAGCCAACCGCCCGAACATCATCCTGATCTTCGCGGACGACGGCGGCTATGCCGACCTGAGCCTCAACGGCAATGCGAAGTTTCCCACTCCCGAGCTCGATTCGCTGGCCGCCGACGGGGTGCGTTTCACCGATCACTATGTGACCGCCGGTGTCTGCCATCCATCGCGTTGCGGATTGCTGACCGGGAAATACCAACAGCATTTTGGTACCGATAACAACCTCAGCGGTGCATCCGTCAACGGCATGGCCGTCTCGCAGCGCACGGTCCCGCGCCGCCTCCAGGGACTCGGATACCGCACCTACGGCATCGGCAAATGGCACCTCGGCGATACCGTCGAATTCCACCCGAACTGCCGCGGCTTCGACCGCTGGTACGGCATGTGGGGCGGATCCCGCTCGTTCTACGACGCCGGCTCCAGCGAGAGCCAGGTGTTCCAGGACCAGATGACTCCCGATTTCGCCTCGGAAAACACCGCCTACCTCACCGACCGCATTGGTGACAAGGCCGTCGCCTTCATCAACGAACACCTCGCCTCACCCCAGGCCGCCGAGCCGTTCTTCATGTACGTGTCCTTCACCGCCATCCACGCGCCGATGGACATCCAGGGCAACGACCCGCGCTTCGCGCGCCTCCAGAGCGAGTTCGGCCTCACCGCGGCCGACTATCAGAATTCCTCGCCCGTTTTCGGCGGATCCAATCAGGCGACGGTCGACCAAAACCGCTACGAACTCGCCGCCATGACCCTCGCCATGGACGAACAGATCGGCAAGATCCGCGACAAGCTCGCCAACGCGGGAATCTCCAACAACACGCTCGTCGTTTACACCAACGACAACGGCGGAGCCGGATGGACCGCTTCCTCCGGGGGCAACTACTCCTACAACACGCCGCTGCGCGGTTACAAGGGAGCATCGATGACCGACGGCTCGATCCGCGTCCCCGCCGCCGCCGCATGGCCCGGAACCATCCCCGCCGGGCAAACCGTCACCGAACCGGTCATCGCCCTCGATTGGGGGGCCACCTTCGTCAACGCCACCGGCAACGCGCCGCCCGCCGCCCGCAACGGCCTCGACGGGCTCGATCTCATGCCCTTGCTGCGCGATGCCACTCCGCTGCCGGCCGACCGCGTGCTGTGCTGGCGTGCCGGTGGAAATGTCAGCGGTGGCTCCGCGGCCCGCATGGGCGATTGGAAATTGCTGATCGCCGATCCCGGCGGCACTCCCAAGTTATACAATCTGCGCAACGACATCGGCGAGAACAACGACCGCGCCGCCGCCCAGCCCGCCATCCTCAATCACCTTCTGAGCCGTTTCCGGGCTTGGGAAGCCCGCACGCTCCCGCCGCTTTACGGAACCGCCGACACGCTGATCGACTCCGGACTGGAGTATTGGCCAATCTCAGGAGGATTGCGGCTTTCGTCTCCGTCCGCCACGCCCCTGTGGATTTCCTCAACCCGGCGCGACGCGCTCTCGACGGCCGCCGACTTCGATCTCGCCTTCTCGATCCGTGCCAGCGAGCCCGCGCCTTATCCCTCCGGAGCCGCCCTCTGGAGCGGACTGGGCGATTCGACCAACCGTTCGCACTTCATCCGGGCCGGCGTCGACTTCGCCGCAGGAAGGCTGGTTCTAACAGAAGGAAAGACCGGAAACACCGCGTCCGCTCCGCTCGCCACACTGCCCACCAGTCCCGCCCGGGCCATCCTCCGCCACCGCGCCGCCACCGGCACACTCAGCCTGGAACTTGGCGGCCAGTCCGTCACCCTGGCCCTCAATGGCACCTACGGCAGCCTCGGAATCCATGCCATGGGCTCCGCGGCCATCGAAGGTGAGGTGTCCACCCTGAGAACCATCGGAACGGGAGATCCGGGCACAGGTTCCGTCACGTCATCCAACTTCGGTTCATCCCCGCTTCGGCTGAGGTTGACTTGCGCTTCAGAACCGCCATCCGCGCCGGTCCTCGAACGTTCCCCCTTCCTCCATTCCTTCGCGCCGGACCCGGACGCACTGGTCGAGTCACTCGGCGGCGGAATCTATCAGTATTCGACGCCGTCCTCATCCCTCCCACGTGAGTTCTTCCGCTTTTCACATCCATAAACCCCGAACCCCATCCCACCCAACGACCATGAAACCCAAAATCCTTAGTCTGCTGGCGCTCGCGCTCGCTCCCGCGGCACAAGCCGCGAATCTCGCCGCCGTCACCACCGAGGGCGACTTGATCGGCACCACCTACCTCTTCGATGGCAACGCCTCCACAGGCGGCGGTGACCACGACAGTAGCAACGGACCGCCGGAGAACACCAACTTCGACCGCGCCTGGACGCTTGCCGTGCCGGGTGGCGGCGGCGTCGATCTCTCGATCACCGGCATCGCTTTCGGCATGCCGACCACCAGCAACACCAATGGCAATGTGATCACGGTCACGGTCACCTATCTCGGAGCCGATGGTGTCGCGGGAGGTGCCGATGATGTGGTGCTGGGTTCCCGAAACGCCACGCTCGTTCTGGGTGCGGCAGCAGCCCGCTACGAGTGCCTCTTCGACACGCCGATCACCGGCAACGTCGATGGTGTCGGCTCCAATTTCCGCGTCCGCTTGGAATCTCTGGAAGCCAACAACGGCGGCTCCACTTTCAACATGCGTTTCAAAACCACCTCCGGCACCGCCGCGTCCGCGGTCAAGATGGATGTCGCCGGCACTTCAACCTCCAATGGCCTGGTCGATGCGGATTCGGATGGTCTCCACGACGCCTTCGAGACCAACACCGGCATTTACGCCGGTCCCACCAACACCGGCACCAGCCCGGCCAATCCCGACACCGACGGCGACGGCCTGCTCGACGGTGTGGAAAACAATACCCGCACATGGGTCAGTGCCGGCAAAACCGGCACCAGCCCGGTGGACAACGATTCGGACAACGACGGCCTCCTCGATGGAGTGGAAACCAACACCGGCACCTTTGTCAGCGTTGGCAATACCGGCACCAGCCCCGTCAACCGCGACAGGGACAACGACCGCCTGAGTGACAAATACGAGGTGGACAACGGGCTGAACGCACACAGCAACGCGGATTTCGACGGCGACACGTTTTCCGACGCGCTTGAAGTCCTGTTCTACGGATCGAATCCCAAGCTCAACACCAGTTTCCCCGGAGATGGCACCCACCCGGCACCACTCAGCTTCACCGCGATCCAAGACTCCGGAGTCATCAACAACGTCGATCTCAACATCCCCTCCACGCTCGGCTCGACGATCATCAACGAGGCGGGCGTCGGCGGCAGCGTGGATGCCGACTTCGCCACCGGAGTCACCAGTTTCGTCCTGCATTTTCCGAATGCCTTCCCGGCCGCCGGCAGCGCGGTGAGCATCACCGGCTTCGCATGGCCCGTCGTTTCCGCCATCAATGCGAGCGGCGACATCCTGCTTCAGTTCTTCGACCCCGGTTCGGATGGCGTGGTGGACGGGATCGATACGGACACGCTGTTGGGCACCGCCAGGGGCACGCTCACAGTGACCGGAACGACCACCGTCATGTATTGGAATTTCGCACCGATCAATTTCACCAGCGCCGGCACCGGACTCGTGGTCAAGATCCAGTCCACCGCAGCCCTTCGAATTAAGGCTCAGGACAATCTGGCCTCGGGCATTTGGCGGACCAACGACGGCATCTCCACCTTCGGCAACATCCGATCCTCCCGTGTTTCGATCGGTGGCACGGCCATCGCCCCGATCCCACCGGAAATCCTCAGCATCACCCGCACCGGCAACACCACCAATCTCGTTTGGGACCTCGGCGATGCCACCACGGTGACACTCCAGCGCTCGACCACGCTCCTGCCCGGAAGCTTCATCAACGTGCCCAGCCGGACGAACACGACCCAAACCAGCTATTCGGAGGTATCCGCGGATCCCAAAGCGTTTTTCCGCCTGGCCACACCCTGAGGCGATCCTTCCGGGTCGCTTGGTGCGATGGCTTCACCAGCGGGTCTCGCGGTTTTTCCGTTCACCCTCTGAAAACCGGTTGCCTGAACCGCCAATACCCCGGAGTTTAGACAAAGATGCAGGTATCAACGTTGCCCCTGTCACGCCGCCGCCATGCGATCCTCGCCATGGCGGCGGTCCTTTTAGTCGCGACGGATGTCCACGGACTTCGGGCCGCGACCATCCAGACGGGTAACGTCACCACCGCGCTCGGCCCCACGTTTTTCGTGGACGATGCGACCAACGGAGGCGGCGACGCCGATATCAACCAACCCACCGTCGCCTCATACGTCCGCAGATTCTCCGGACTGCTCACGCCCGGCATGGGCCCGGCCCGCGTCACGCTCACCGGCTTCGGCTTCGCCGCCCATACGGACGGGCCATCCAACGACGCCACTTCACTGACCGTGGCTTTCACCTACCTCGGCGCGGACGAGGCGGTGGGCGGAGGTGACGATGTGGCGATCGGATCGACGACCGGAAGCTACGTCCACACCGCTGGCGGAGAATATGTCTTCGCCTTCGACGCCCCCCTGACTGCGGATCTCAACCTGACCGGTGTGAGGTTCCGAATCCAACTGACCCCAACCAACGGTTCGAACAACGGCTCGCTGAAACTCAAGACCGGCCCGCTCACCTATGAAGCGACGAATGGAGCGAAATTCAGCGTTGCCGGTTTTGTCACGCCGCTGGGAGTGAATCTCGCGAAGTTCCAGCCGGTTACGGTCGATTCAACCAACGGCCAGTTCCTCGCCTCCTACGTGACCGATGGCAGAACCGGAACCTTCAACCGCTGGCAAAGCGTCAGCGGTTCGTCCCCCCACTGGGCGCGCGTGGATTTTCCATTCCCGGTGGAAATCGGCAGCGCTCAGGTTTTCACCGGCACGGATGACGCCAATCCGCAGACCAATTTCCGCATCCAATATCTATCAGGAACGTCATGGCTGGACATGCCCGGCGGAGTCATCACCGGAAACACCAACGTGGAGCGGAACATCGTCTTCACCACAGCCGTCACCGCGTCTTCGTTCCGCATCCATACCGGCGATGGCACCTTGCGCGTCCGCGAACTCGCCCTCTATCCGCCGAACGGCGGCATCGCCTTTCCGTTAGGCGGCGATCTCACCCTCAACCTCGCCCACCAGCGTCCGGCCGTGGCCAATGCCCGGACCGCGGGAAACTTCGCACTGCACGCGGTGGACGGCCGGGTGAACAAGGACTCCAAGTGGCAGACTTCCACCGCTGGTGCCAACTCGCTGGAGATCGACCTCAGCCTGAGCACCGACTCGGCTCTGAATGTCAAAATCGGCAGCGCCCACCTCTACACCGGTTCGCCCGGCGTGGCCCCGCTCGCGGATTTCGTGCTGAAATACTGGGACGGCTCCGCATGGCAGAACATCCCCGGCGGCAGTGTGACGGGAAACACCGCTGCCGATCTGGTAATTCCCTTCACCACGCCCGTCACCACCGGCAAGGTGCGGCTCGAGTTCACCAATCCGGGAACCACCTCGGTGCGCGAACTTTGCGTCTTCCCCGCGAACACCGGCAACACCGGTTACCCCATCGGCACCAATGTCACCGGCGCGCCGCCGCTTACCGCGAAGGCTGATGATTACTCCGACTCGTTCTATCAGATCACCAATCCCGCCGCCAGTCGCTACATCGCGGTCGGAAACGACGGCCAGCCCGCGTTGCACTCGACCGGCATCACCACCGCGCAAGGCCAGTATCAGATTCTGCTCAATCTCTCCGACGGCACCTACCGGCTTCGCAACCGTGCCACCGGAAACTGCCTCTCAGGCGCGGGGTTCTCCAAAACCACCGGCTCCCTCATGGGCGATGAGCCATATATCGGCTCCGTCTATCAGAACTGGATTCTCGATCCACTCGACGGTGGCGCGTTCCAACTCATCAACCAGTGGAGCGGCCTGGCGCTCGACATCCAGGGCGGTGGCACCGCCGCGGGCACCGCGCTGGTGCAAAACGCTCCCAACGGCTCGGCATCGCAGCGCTGGACCATGGTTTACCATACATGGTTCCCCAAGAAAGGCATCGGCGGCACCAGCTTCGGCACCAGTTTCAACGCAAACTGGGCTTACAACTGGGGATTGACGAGTTCCCACCTCCTGCCCGCCGGCGCGGTTTTCAATCCGATGCAATGGGGTAACTTCAACTGGACCTACAACACCAGCGCCGCTTCAACCTGGAAGCTCTATCCGGCCTGGAGGGCCAGTGCGCAACCGCTTTACCTGATGGGCTTCAACGAGCCGGACGCATGGAGCCAATCGGGCGACTCGCTCGATACCCAAAACACCAACGAAGCGGACTTCAGCACCACGCGCTCGATGCAAAGAGCCGTCGATCTATGGCCGCGCCTGCAGGCGATGGACCTGCCGCTGGTCAGTCCGGCAGCCGCCTACAACATTGCCGCCGGTTGGCTGGATCAGTTTTACACCAATGCGGAGAATCTCGGCTACCGCGTCGATTACACCGCCCTGCACACTTACCCCGGACCCTCCGGCGGCTCGTCCGACGGCTTGATCAACTTCCTGGAGACGGCATACAACGACTGGGCCCGCCCGGTGTGGCTCACCGAGTTTTCCTTTGTGGACTGGAACAAGGAATCATCCTGGAGCGAGGAGGATTGCTACAACTGCCTCGCCGAATTCCTCTGGCGCGCCGAAAGCCTGCCATGGCTGCGCAAATACGCGCTGTTCGTCTTCACCGAGGATGCCAACAACCCCCAGCCCGCCAACGCCTGGAGCACCTCCGTGACCACCGGCGGCGCCCCGCGATCGAACGCCCGCGACATCAACGGAGATCTAACAGCCTTCGGCAAACTCTACGCCGCATGGGACAACGACGCGACCGTCCGCCAGAACAAGACCTATTACTTTCACAACAAGCAAACCCGCAAGCGCATCGCCAACAACACCGCGCAAACCAGCCCGGCGGGCAGGAACATCCGCATCGACGGCAGACTCGTCCACTGGACCTTCGTGGACGCACCCACCTCCGGAAGATATCACATCGTTTCATCCCTCGATGGACGCCGCCTGTCCACCGACGGCACCACCGTCAGCCTGGTCGCCGCGGGAACGACCGGCACCGCCGTCGAGTGGACACGCGCCGCCACCACTCCGGCCATTCCGGGAAACCCGGATGGCTGGTTCTACATCGGCCATCCCGCATCGGGCAAGCGGCTGAGAATGGCATACAACAACAGTACTTTGGTCGCCACTTACACCATGGAGCCCGGATCCAGTACTGGCGACGATGTCAGATGGCGTTTCATCGTCCCGCCTGCGCCACCCGTCTGGTCCGGTGCCGTCGGCAACTCATGGACCGACGCCCCCAACTGGATTCCCGGCGTGCCGCCCGCCAGCGGAGACGCGATCACCTTCAACAACTCCTCCACCGCCAACCTCGCCACGATGCTCGACCAGAATTTCGATCCGTCGGGCATCAGTGTGGTTGATCCTGCGGGTCCGGTTTCGATCGGCGGAACCCACAACCTGACACTTGGCTCCGGCGGTTTCGATCTCGCCAACGCCAGCCAGAACCTGACGGTGACCGCACCGCTGACACTCAGCGCCGCGCAAGACTGGAACGTCGCCTCGGGACGCGCGCTCAACGTCAACGGCCCTGTCTCCGGCGCGTATGCCCTCAACATCGCCGGTGCGGGTACGGTCACGCTCGGCGCGGCCGTCGATCCCTTGACTTCCATCACCGTTTCCGCCGGCAGCACCTTGAAGAAAGGCGCGTCCGGAGTGCTTGCCAGCGGCGTCGCCGCCGTCACTCCCACCGTAAGCGGCACACTCGATCTCAACGGAACAACCCAATCGGTCAATGCCATCGCTGGCTCCGGCGTCATCGACAACACCGCCGCGCCAAGCGCGCAACTCACCGTCGGCAACCATAACGCAGCGGTCACTCTCAACGCGCAGCTCCAGGATACCGTCGGTAATCTTGCCCTCGTCAAAACCGGCACGGGCACCTTGACGCTCCCATCCGCCAAAACCTTCGCCGGAGGACTCACCAACAACGGCACCGGCAACATTGTCCCGCAGAACAACAGTGCCTTCGGCACCGGTCCCGTCGTGATGAACAGCGCGACGATCTATGCCACCACCGCGAGTTTCACCTTCGGCAATGAATTGACCTTGAATGGCGCCACTCTGCGCATCGGCGGCAGTGGCGGCAAAACCATCACCTGGACCGGACCGGTCAACATCACCGGAAACTCATTCATACAATGCGATGGCGGAACCGGCGGCATCACCCTCTCAGGCGGAGTGAACATCGACGGCGGAACGCTCAACTCCGCGCCAAACGGCACGGCCAACACGATCTCCGCTCCCATTAGCGGCACCGGCACCATCGCGGCAGCCAGCTTCTCGACCGGCATCCTCAACCTGAATGCGGCAAACCCGTTTTCCGGCACCTACCGCGCGGCGCTCGGCACTTTGAGAATCGGCGATGCGAACGCCCTGCAAAACGGCACTCTCGACATGAACGCCTCGGACAGCGGGGCCGTGAACCTGAACAACCTCAACGCCGTCATCGGCGCGCTCACCGGCTCGCGCAATCTCGGCTTGGGCAACGGCACGGTTTCCATCGGCAACAACCACGCCAGTACTTCATACAGCGGTGTTCTCAGCGGCACCGGCTCGCTGGTGAAAACCGGCACCGGCACGCTCACGCTCTCCGGATCCAACCATTACACCGGCACCACCGCCATCCAATCCGGAGCGCTCGCACTCGGCGCGAACGATGCGCTCCCAGGCACCGCGCTCTCCATCGGCAACGCCACCCTCGACGCCGCGACATTCAGCGACGCCGTCGGCAGCTTGGCGATTGCTGGAAACGCGACCATCAATCTCGGCGGCGGAGCATCACTCGCCTTTGCCGCCAGCAACGCGGTGCCATGGAGCGGCGCGCTCAACATCACCGGCACATTCGTTTCCGGACAATCGCTCAGGTTCGGCGCGAACGGAAGCGCACTGCTTCCAGCCCAACTCGCCCTCATCACCGTGAACGGTATCGGCCCATTCACACTCAACTCCACGGGTTATCTCATCGAAGCAAGCGCCGATCCCTACGACCTTTGGAAAACCCAAATCACCAACGGCCTCGACGAACGCGGTGAGGACGCTGACGGCGACGGCCTTGCCAACCTTGGGGAATTTCTCTTCGGCACTCCGCCGATGTCGGGCAACGCTCCGCCCGTGACCACCACCTCAAGCGGCGGAAATCTCACACTCCGCTGGCTGCAACGCGAAGGCGGAGCGACCTATCTCCTCAGGCAAAGCACCACTCTCGCCAACGGCTCGTGGTCCACCGTGGTCTCGCCGGTTCCGGCAATGGATGGCAACCAAACCGGCGCGCCCGAAAGTTACGACTTCCACACCGTCACGATTCCAGCAGGACCGGACTCCAGGTTCTACCGCATCGAAGCCTTTGAAAACTGACCACCTCCACCATAAGCATCAAGACACATCTCCCCGCTCAACCGACGATTGATGAATAGCGACCTTAGACCTCCGATCCCCATGCTCCGCTTTCTGTCCTTGCTGCTGTTTTCCCCGCTGCTGTCCGCCGCCACGCCCAATATCGTTCTGATCTATGCCGATGATCTCGGCTTTGGCGATCTCGGGTGTTACGGATCGAAAGCCATCCCCACCCCGCACCTCGACCGTCTCGCCGCAGGCGGCTTGCGCTTCACCGCCGCCTACGCGACTTCGTCCACCTGCACGCCTTCGCGTTACGCCTTGCTCACCGGCAAATACCCTTGGCGCAAAAAGGGCAACCAGATCCTTCCCGGCGATGCCGCCATGGTCATCCCTCCCGGCAGCACCACCGTGGCCTCCGTGCTGCGCGATGCCGGTTATCGCACCGGTGTCGTCGGCAAGTGGCACCTCGGTCTAGGAACCGCCGCCGAACCCGTCGATTGGAACGGCGAGATCAAGGCCGGTCCGCTCCAGATCGGCTTCGACCATTGTTTCATCATGGCCGCCACCGGCGACCGCGTGCCCAGCGTCTATGTCGAGAACCGCCGCGTGCGCAATCTCGATCCGGCCGATCCCATCCGCGTCAGTTATCAAAAGAAGATCGGCGACTGGCCCACCGGCCGCGAGAATCCGGACCAGCGGAAATTCGGTGCGGACGACCAGCACAGCGACACCATCACCAACGGAGTCAGCCGCATCGGTTTCATGACCGGCGGCAAGTCGGCGCTTTGGAAGGATGAGGAACTCGGCGACGACTTCACCGCCAAGGCCCTCGAATTCATCGGCGAAGATAAAGGCAAACCCTTCTTCCTCTTCTTCGCCCTGCACGAACCCCATGTGCCGCGGGTTCCCGCCCCGCGGTTTGTCGGCAAAACCCCGCTTGGCCCGCGCGGCGATGTGATCGCCCAGCTGGACGACCACGTTGGCAAAGTGATGGCCAGACTCGGCGAACTCCACCTGTTGGAAAACACCATCGTCATCGTCAGCAGCGACAACGGACCGGTGCTCGACGACGGATACGAGGACCATGCCGTCGCGAAGAACGGCGATCACCGGCCCGCCGGCCCGTTCAGCGGCGGCAAGTATTCCAAACTCGAAGCCGGCACCCGTGTGCCGATGATCGTTTCATGGCCGGGCACCATCCAGCCCGGCGTCACGGCGGCGGTTTTCACGCAGTTGGACCTGCTCGCCTCCTTCGCCGCTCTAACAGGCAGGCCCGTTCCCGAGGGCGACAGCGCGAACGCCCTCGACGTGCTGACCGGCAAATCCGAAACCGGTCGCGCCGCCATCGTCCAGGAGGGCATCAGCGGCCTTGCCCTGCGCGTCGGCGATTGGAAATACATCCCGCCGCACAAGGGCGGAGCGGCCTTCAAGGACATGCGCTCCGGCAACAACCCTCAGCCGCAGCTCTACAACCTCGCCCGGGATCCCGCCGAGACGCTCAATCTCGCCAAGGAAAACCCCGATCAACTCCGCAAGCTCGCCGCCATGCTCGATCAAATCACCGGCCGCGGCACGGATGGATGATCCCAGGCGGAAACCTCGAACGACAGGACGGTCGCGCTCCGGAAGGCGCAGGTTCCTTGCACACACGCATTCTCCTGATCCAGTCGTTTGTGGTAAGGCGGGCGTTCGCGACGGCGTAGAGGACAAGCGCTTGAAATTCGGATGTCACATCGCCTGCCTGATCGCCACCTGCCTGCCATCGCACGCAGGTGATAAGATCTCCTACGCCCGGGAGATCCTGCCGATTCTTTCCGACAAGTGTTTTTTCTGCCACGGTCCGGACAAGGACAAACGCGAGGCTGACCTGCGGCTTGACCTGCGCGCCAATGCCATCGAGGCCTTTGCCTGGGACCCGGAGAAGCCATCCAAGTCCGAGGCACTCATCCGCATTTTCTCCACCGATCCCAAGGAGATCATGCCTCCGCCGAAATCCCATCTCACCCTCACCGGCGAGGAAAAGAACCTCATCAGGAAATGGGTCGAGCAAGGTGCCGAATACGAAGCCCACTGGGCCTTCGTCGCCCCACCGCAGGAGGTCCCTGTGCCGGACACCGCCGACAAGTCATGGCCGAGGAATTCCATCGACCGGTTCATCCTCGCACGCCTCGAAGAAGAGAAAATCAATCCCAATCCGCCCGCCGCGCCCGAGCGCTGGCTCCGCCGCGTCACCTACGATCTGACCGGCCTTCCGCCGACCCGTGGAGAAATCGACGCCTTTCTAACAGACACTTCGCAGGCGGCGAAGGAAGCGGTCGTCGATCGCCTGCTCGCCTCGCCTCGTTTCGGCGAACGCATGGCCACGCCTTGGCTCGATGTCGCTCGCTACGCGGATTCATTCGGCTATCAGGCGGATATCCAGACGGACGCCTGGCCCTACCGGGATTGGGTCATCAGGGCTTTCAACGACAACCTGCCCATCGATCAGTTCATCATTCAACAACTCGCCGGCGACCTTCTGCCCCATCCCACACGCGATCAAAAGCTCGCCACCGCCTTCAACCGCATCCACCGCAAAACCAACGAAGGCGGCTCGGTGCCGGAAGAATTCCGCCAGGAAGGCATTTCCGACCGCATCCACACCATCGGCATCGCGTTCATGGCCCTCACCATCGAATGCGCCCGTTGCCATGATCACAAGTACGATCCCATCTCCGCCAAGGACTACTACTCGATGGGAGCGTTCTTCAATAGCGTCGATGAATTCGGACTCATCCAGGGCGGCGGCACCCGCGGCACGGTGTTGCCCCAGCCCGCCCTGATGCTCCCCACCGCCGAACAGGAAAAGCAGCTCACCGCCCTTGAGCGGGAAATCCATGCCGCGGAGGCCGGGCTCGCGGCTTACCTTGCATCCGCCGGGCACGCGTTCGAGGCATGGCTCGCATCCGAGAAAACCTTCCCCACTCCCGAACTCGTCGGAAGATTCCCCTTCGAAACGCAAAACAAGGGAAGCCTGGCCAACCAAGCCGACCCCAAGAAGCCCGCCAAAACCGGCGGCAACCGCCTCGCTCCCGGCAAGCAAGGCAACGGCATCCTTGCCGATGGCGACAGCCTGACCGCGTTCCCTGACTTCGGCATCAAACACGCCGATCAGCCGCTCTCGATCTCCCTGTGGCTCAAACCCGGCGAGGACTACAAACGCGCCGTCGTCTTCGCCAACACCTCATCCTTCGACGTGCCCTTCTCCGGCTACGAACTCCTCCTCGAAAACGGCCACCTCACTTGGACCCTCGCCCGCGAACTCCCCGGATGCGGCGCCTCCATCACCACCAAACAAACCATTCCCACCGGTGAGTGGACCCATGTCACCGTTACCAACGACGGCTCGCGCAAGGCCGCGGGTCTCAGAATTTTCGTCAACGGCAAAGCCGTTGAAACCATCACCGTCCGCGACAACCTCACCCGCGATTTCTTCATCGGCAATGCCCTCAACTTCACCGCCCGCGGCCGCGATATCGGAATCCGTGGCGGCATGATCGATGAGGTGCGCATCCACACCCGGGCCATCACCCCAATCGAAGTCGCGGCCATCCACGCGAACAAGGATCTAACTGAAATTGACCGCGCCCCCGATCAACTCCGCGACTATTACTTCTCCGCCATCGACACGCAGGCCCGCGCCCTAACAGCCAAACTCGCCGCCGCCCGCGCCGCCTACCGCGATGCGGAAAGGCCCATCCACGAGATCGTCACCATGCGCGAAACGGAGAAGCCCGTCCCCGCATACATCCTCGCCCGCGGCGACTACACCCAGCCCACCGTCAAGGTCGAACGCGAAACCCCCGACTGGCTCCCGCCCTTCCCGGCCGACCAACCGCGCAACCGCCTCGGCTACGCGAAATGGCTCACCTCACCCGATCATCCGCTTACCGCGCGCGTCATGATCAACCGCATCTGGCAGGAAATCTTCGGCGCCGGCATTGTCGAAACTTCTGATAACTTCGGCCTTCAGGGCGCACAACCCACCCACCCGGAGTTGTTGGACTGGCTTGCCCGCGATTTCATCAAGTACGGCTGGGACCAGAAACGCGCCATCAAACAAATGGTGCTCTCCGCCACCTATGCCCAGGATTCCAAAGCCACGCCGGCCCTCCGCGAGCGCGATCCCGCCAACGCCCTGCTCGCCCGCGGTCCGGCCCGCCGCCTCACCGCGGAAATGCTGCGGGACTCCGCCCTCGCCCACTCCGGCCTGCTCGCCGAAACCATCGGCGGCCCGCCCGTCAAACCCTACCAGCCCGCTGGATCGATGTGGAAAGACATCAACAACTTCCTCCCGCAATACCAACCCGACAAGGGCGCGGGCCTTTACCGCCGCTCGCTCTACACCTTCTGGCGGCGCACCACCACACCGCCCAACATGATCAGCTTCGACACCTCCACCCGCGAGGCCTGCTCGACCCGCCGCATGCCCACCAACACCCCGCTCCAGGCGCTGGTCATGCTCAACGACCCGCAGTTCGTCGAAGCCGCCCGCAAACTCGGCGAACGCATCATGAAACACGGCGGCACCACCGATGCATCCCGGGCGGAATGGGCGTACCACGAGGTCATCGGAACCGCCCCTACCGCCGACAAGGTCGCCATTCTCACCGAACTCATCACCGAGCAGCGCGGCTTCTTCACCAACCGGTCCTCCGATGCCGAAGCCCTCCTCAAGACCGGCGACTCACCCGCTGACACCACCTTGGACAAAACCGAACTCGCCACCTTCGCCGCGCTCGCGCAAGCCCTCCTGAACCTCGACGCGAACATCACCCTGCGCTAACCACGGAGCTCGAACTTCACTCATGGCCACGCTTCACCAACTCCTCATCACCGCTGCCTCCATCGTCATTTCATGTCCCGTGGCCACGGTCATGGCGGACGATGCGGACGCCCCCGCCCAAGCCGCCTATCCCAAGCCGTTTTCACGACCGTCGTCGATGGGGGAAGGATACGACACCTGGAGTGATGCGAAAGGCCCTGATATTGGAGAGGCAACCGTTGACCCCAGCCGCTTGCCTTCACGGGTCGATAACTCCACGCGGCCCGAATTCCCCCCGATCTACAAACAGCACGGTGGAGCCTGTGGACAGTTCACCGCAATCGCTTCGATTTTCACTTATGAAATGAATCTCCTCAACGGCACTCACGCCAACTCGGAAGCCACCCGCTTTCCCGCTGACTTCTCATGGAACATGATCAATGGCGCTGACAGGAAGAACGGCTCGGAGGCCTATCACGGCTGGGAGACCGCGAAACACATCGGCATTCCAACCGTGAAAACCTACGGCACCGTGCACCGCAAGGAAGCCGGCCCGTGGCCGAACGGTTATGATATCTGGCGCGAGGCCATGGAGTATCGGGTCGCCGGCTACCGCTACACCCCGGCCGTCACCGTTTCACAGATCAACGAGGCCCGCGGCTGGCTTTTCGACCGCAACCAACCCGCAAAAGGCGGAAAATCCATCGGCGGTCTGCTGGCGCTCGACGGACGCATGGGAGAACTGGACAAGGTCACCAGGACGATTCCCGAAGGAGAATATCTGGCGGGCGAGGATCTTTGGATCCGCTGGGGCCCCAGCGGCTACGGGCATGGCATCACTTGTGTGGGATATGATGACCGGGTCGGCTACGATGTGAATGGCGATGGCAAGATCACCAACGACATCGATACCAACGGCGATGGCAAGGTCACCCTCGCCGATTGGGAGCGCGGGGCCTTCATCGTCGTCAACTCATGGGGAGAAACCTGGTCGAGAGACGGCAGAATCTACCTGCTCTACAGCGCGATGGTCGATCCCACCTGGGAACGCGGAAACTACCTCGGACGGATCGAGGTGGCCCGGCATCATCCGAAGCGAACCCTGAAGCTCAAGCTCTCCAGCGACAACCGCTCGGACCTGCGAATGACCATTGGCATCGCCGGTGACAAGAACGCCACCGTTCCCGAACACGAACTCGCCCCGCAGGTTCTCAACGCCTGGCCGCTCTTCGGCAAGCGCAAGAACAACGTTGGCGAGGTCCCTCTCGCCGGGCCCGGTGATGGCAGCGCGCTCGAACTCGGCATCGATCTCACTCCGCTGCTCAACCTGTTAGGTCCCGACGCCGATGGAGATGCCCGCCTGTTCCTGCGGTTCCACCGCGCGGAAAAGAGCGCCGCCACCGGCGTGCTCCAGGCCTGTGCCATCCGCAGCTATGATGCGAAGGGCTCCTTCGTGAGCGAATCGGTTGTCGGGATTTCCGACGGAAACTTCGGCAACACCCCGCTCGCCATCGAAACCCATCTCCACTAACCACCCGACACGCCCGGCCATGTTCGAGATCACCCGCCGCCATTTTCTATCAAAACTCAGCACCGGCATCGGCGGGGCGGCTCTCGCGTCGATGCTGCCCCAACGCCTTGCCGGCGCGGCCCTCGGTGAGAAGCTCCTCGCCGACCACGCGCCGAAAGCCAAGCGTGTGATCTATCTGTTCATGTCGGGCGGCCCGTCGCACATGGATCTTTTCGATTACAAGCCGAAGCTCAACGAGCTCAATGGCCAGGCTCTCCCCGACGACGTGCGCCGCGGCCAACGGCTTACCGGCATGTCGGGCAATCAGGCGGTCCTTCCGCTCGCCGGCTCCCAGTTCAAGTTCGCCCAACACGGCCAATCCGGTGCATGGGTCAGCGAGCTGCTGCCACACACTGCGGGAATCGTGGATGATCTCTGTTTCGTGAAATCGCTGTGGACCGAGGCGATCAACCACGATCCCGCGATGACCTTCTTCCAAACCGGCTCACAGATCGCGGGCCGCCCCTCGCTCGGCTCGTGGGTCACCTACGGACTCGGCTCGGAAAACGAGAACCTTCCCGGCTTCGTCGTGCTGGTGACGAAAAAACCCACCGACCAACCGCTAGCCGCCCGCCTGTGGGGCACCGGCTTTCTCGACTCCCGCTATCAGGGCGTGCGCTTCTCCTCAGGGAAGGACGCGGTGTTTTATCTGACAAACCCGGACGGTGTCTGCCAGTCCGGACGCCGCGCGTTGTTGGACAAACTCAACGACCTCAACCGCATCGATTTCCAGAACGAACTCGACCCCGAGATCGAAACCCGCATCGCCCAGTACGAAATGGCTTACCGCATGCAAACCAGCGTGCCCGAAGTCACCGACATCGGCGGCGAGCCGCAGTCGATCAGGGACCTCTACGGACCCGATGGGGAGAAACCCGGCACGTTCGCCGCGAACTGCCTGCTCGCCCGCCGCCTTGCCGAAAGGGGCGTGCGCTACATCCAGCTCTATCACCCCGGCTGGGATCAGCACAACAACCTGCCCAAGGGCATCCGCAACCAGTGCCAGGAAACCGACCGCGGCTGCGCCGCGCTCATCACCGACCTCAAACAACGCGGCATGTTGGAAGACACCCTCGTCGTCTGGGGCGGGGAATTCGGCCGCACCGCCTACTCGCAGGGCACCCTGACCAAAACCAACTACGGCCGCGACCATCACCCGCGCTGCTTCACCGCGTGGATGGCCGGCGGCAGCGTGAAACCCGGCATTTCCTACGGCGCGACCGATGACTACGGCTACAACATCGTCGGTCCGGACGGACAGGCCATCGATCCCTCGAAGCACCACTTCACTCCCGGTGCCGTCCATGTGCATGACTTCCACGCCACCATTCTCCACCAACTCGGCATCGACCACACCCGCCTCACGCACACGTTCCAAGGCCGCCGCTTCCGCCTCACCGATGTCCACGGCCACGTGGTGAGGGAGTTGCTCGCGTGAGCCGCACTCCGGTGGAGAGTTCCAACGTTTCCGCCGCACCGGCGCGCCCGGGCCCGCAGTCAGTCGAGCAAGTCCTTGCGGACCATGCCACCGGGTGATAGTTTTCAAGGCATGATCACCATCGAATCCACCGAGAAAGAAATCCGCGTGTCCATTCCGCGTGATGAAGTGGATCCCGTGCGGCTCGAACGCTTGCTGCGCCCGTTTCGTTTGGAGACCGCCCTCTCCGGCGGCGGCATCAGCGAGGATGAGGCCGACCTGATGGCCGAGGAAATGAAGGCCAAGTGGTGGGAGGAAAACCGGCACCGTTTCCTGCCGCCGACAGAACCAAGCTGAGTTCCTCCGATGCGCGTCGTGGTCGATGCCAACATCGCGTTCCGTGCGCTCGCACGTGGACGCGGCGATCTGCGGTCACGTCTGGCATCGTCTGATGACGGATCTTTTTTCGCCCCGTTCTTCGTCCTCGTCGAACTTTACAAACACAAGGAACGCATCCAGCACCAATCCGCTCTTTCGGAAGAAACGGTACTCACGGCACTTCACGAACTTTGCGAATGTCTCACCTTCATTCGCGAGGCGGAGATCGCAGTCGGAACATGGGTCGAGGCGTTCCGCCTCACCAAGGATGTGGACCCGAAGGACACGCCGTATGTCGCGCTGACACTGCATCTGGGTGCGAAACTCTGGACCCATGACGACGAATTGAAGCAGGGCCTACGTGCCAAGGGATTCGATGAATTTTGGGAACCGTAGGCGTATGGGTTCCATCGTCCGCCGCCTCACCGACGTCCACGGCCACATCGTCCGCGACCTCATCGCCTGATCGGGAAATCTCCCATCTATGAACTCTCGACTTTCAACTCCTTGTCCTGCCGATTGACCACCGCCTCGACGGTCACAAGGCAGACATCGTCGTCGCAATGGCTGAGTTTGCGCCAGGCGGTGACGTCGCAGAAAATCTTGGCGGGCATGGCGGCCATCGGACCGTCCAGCGCGTCGTCGAAACTGCGGATGAGACGTTGCAAGCCGAAGGGTTGGCCGGACGGGTTTTCGGCTTCCACGGCGCCGTCGGTGTGGAGCAGGAACACATCACCGGCACGCAGCGGGGATTCGACTGTCAGGTAGGAGCTGGCTGCGATGAGTCCGAGGGCGGGCTGGTGCCTGGACTCCCGCCACAGCGGCTCGGGTTCCCTGCCCGCGCCGCGGCGGACCTTGAGCGGAGCCGGATGGCCCGCCACGGCCCATGAGGCGGTGCTGGCCCGGGTATCGAGTACGAGTAGGAAGGCGGTGACAAAAAAGGTTTGGCCGCCGCGCTCGACGACTTCGCGCAGGTGGCGGTTGATTTCGGTGAGAAACACGCCGGGCGAGGTGGCCGACTGTGAATGGTGGCGGACGAGCGCGCGCAGGATGGCGGTGACGAGGGCGGAGCGCGCGCCATGGCCCATCACATCGGCGATCAGGATGCCGGTGCGGTGGGGTTCGAGCTCGAGGATGTCGAAGAAGTCGCCGCCGAGGGTGGCGGCGGGCTGATAGAAGTGGGCGCAGCGGAGGCGCAGCGGAGTGTCCGCCGCACGGTCCGGTTCGGGGTAGCGGGTGGGCATGAGCGCGTTCTGGAACTCGCGGGCGAGTTCGAGGTCGGCGCGGATGGCCGAGGTCTTGGCGGCCACTTCGGCTTCGAGTTCGCGCTGATAGCGGAGCACCCGGGAAGTCATCACGTCGAGATCGGCGGCGAGGGCTTCCACCTCGTCGCCGGTGCGGATTTCGCGGATGCGCAGCAGTTCCGCCTCGGCCTTGAGATGTTGCTCGCCGAGGCCCGGGTGGTTCGCGACGGGTGAAGGGTGGAGGCGTGCGGTGTCGGCGATGGAGCGGGCGGCGTTTCCAAGCACGGCAAGCGGCCTGAGAATCTTGTGGCGGATGAGAACGAAGCCGGCCAACGCGCAAAGGCCGAGCAGCGTTGCGGCGGCGATGCCAATTCTAACAAAACCGGCGCGCAGGGGCCCGACCACCTCGTCATGGCGTGAAGAGAAGAGAATGTAGGCATTCGGTCGGCGGGGTTGCCCCATGCCCATGGCGACGAATCCGGCGAGGCGCGCCTCGTCACCAACGCCGCCGATGGTTTCCCAGCCGGACCCCTTCGCGCGGATGGCCTCCATCGTGGTGGCTGGCAAGGCCGGAGGAGTGGTGCCGCCGGATGACGAGGCGAGGATGCGGCCGTCCGGCAGCACGATGTCCCAGCGCTGTCCCTGGCTTTCCACATCGAAGCCGATTCGTGAGAACAGCGAGGTGACATCCACCGACATTTTGACGATGCCCGCGACTTTGCCCGCCTCGTGAAGAGGGAGGACGACATCGATGGAAAAGGAATCGGAGCTGGCGTCGAAGCGGAGCTGTTCGGCGAACTGGCCGTCGGCTTCGAGGTTCACGCCATGGCTCCACCAGTCTTCGTCGGCCTGGTCGTAATCGGTGGCCTTGCCGGTAGCCGCAACGAGCCGTCCGCGCGAGTCGGTGGCGAGGATCTCGGCACACGCGGGATGATCGGCCTGGTAGCGCCGCAGCGAAGCGGAGCCGGGATTGTCGAGAATCGCGCGCAACCGTGGATCGGCATCGGGCAGGGTGTTCCAGAGTGACTCGAGGTTTGCGGTTTCGGCCGCGGTTACCTCCGGCGGACGGGGAGAGAGCCGGAGGTTTTCGTCCGCGATATGGGAGGCGAGCGCGGGATCGGCCGCAAGGTGGGTGCGGAGGTTCTCACCCTGGCCACGGGCGGCAAGATCCAGCGCGCGGGCGAGCGAGTGGGCCTGCATCCGGTGGAGTTTCCCCCGTTCGTCTAACAGGTGGCGGTAGCCGGCGCTTTGGAAAACCACGAGCCCCACCAGAAACGGCAGGGCCACCGCGACGAGCAGCGCGACAACGAATTTGCCGCGCAGACCGATGCCGTGGGTTTTCATGCTTACCGACATAACACGGGCCAGACCCGGTCCGCCAGTTTGAAATCCGAGGATCCGTACAGGACGAGAAACCGGCGGGAAAATGCGCGCTGTCATTTCCGTCTGTCGAATGGCTGAAGCGCATCGGGCTTGATTTCCGCTTCCTCGGACGGCATGGGAGCGCCATGCCCATCGTGCTTGCATCCGGCTCACCCCGTCGCCGCGAATTGTTGGAGCGCGAGGGGCTTTCCTTCGAGGTGGTGGTTTCCCCGGCGGAGGAAATCCATGACCCATCCATGGACCCCGAGGCCCTGTGCGAACTGAACGCCGCCCTCAAGGCGGAGGCGGTGGCCGCCACACGGCCGGACGACACGGTGATCGGTGCGGACACGCTGGTGTTCATCGATGGCGAACCGCTCGGCAAGCCGTCCGGCATCGAAGAGGCGAGGGACATGCTGCGGCGCTTGTCCGGCCGCACCCATCGCGTCTGCACGGGTGTCTGTGTGATTTACCCCGGCGGAGTGGCAAAGGTGTTTCATGGCATCACCGAGGTGGATTTCCTGCCACTGGATGATGAGGGGATCGACGCCTACTTCGCGCTGGTGAATCCTTTCGACAAGGCCGGAGCCTATGGCATTCAGGAGCATGGCGAATTGATCATTTCAGGCATCCGCGGAAGTTATGAAAACGTGATGGGCCTGCCCGTGGATCTGGTGTTGGCCGCTTTGGAGGGGGACAGCCTCCGCTGAAGCCGCGCCATGGCGTGGGGATGAGATCGGGTCGGAAAGGCCCTGTGGGATTGCTGCGGCTTTCAGCGTCCCGATCAGCACCAGCATGCCGTCCGCAGGGAGAATGACATCGAGTGTGGGGCTGGCGATCCTTTCGCTGCGGCGCCCCGGAGGTTTGATCGAAAGGCGCTTCGGGCGACGTTATGGAAGGTCTAGCCCCAATTACCGATGAAATCCGGCATCCCGTCCCGCATTCTGCTTTGCCTCGCGCTTCCCTTGGCCCCGCTTCACGCCCAGGGCGTCCCCCGCAACCTGCCGAAGCAGGATGTCGTGCAAGTCCCCGCCATCGGCGAGGGGCTTTGCGTGAGCAACGCGTTCCAATCGCACATGGTCATCCAGCGCGACAAACCCGCCACCATCTGGGGTTGGGCGAAGCCGAAGGACAAGGTCACCGTTTCATTTTCGGGAAAATCCGCCACCGCCACCGCGGGAGCCGACCGCTCGTGGAAGGTCACGCTCGACGCGCTTCCCGCCAATGCGAAACCGGAAACCATGACCGTCTCCGGCGGCGGCGAGTCGATCAAACTTGAAAACATTCTCGTCGGCGATGTGTGGGTGCTCGGCGGGCAGAGCAACATGGAATTCGAGATCGCCAAGGTGAACGACGGCGCGATCGAAATCGCCTCCGCGAACTTTCCGGAGATCCGCCTGCTCACCATGCCGCAGGGCAAGGGCTTCGGCTCGGTGAAAAGCTTCGAGCGCCTCTACGAATGGAGCGATTGGTCAAAACGGCATTTCCTCAAGGGCGAGTGGCTGGTTTGCTCGCCGGAAACGGTGAGTGAGTTTTCCGCCATCGGTTATGTGTTCGGCCGCCGCATCCACATGGCCTCGCGCGTGCCCATCGGTTTGATCGACACCTCCATCGGCGGTACCACCGTGGAAACCTGGACGCCTGATGCCGTGCTGCGCGGTGTCGACGGTGCGGAGACCAAGGCCAAACTCAAGGAGTGGGAGGAGAAGATCGCCGCCTACGATCCGCAGGCGGATTTGAAACAACAGATCGCCGGCTACGAAAACCGGAAGAAGAAACTCGAAGCCGAAGGCAAGACGATGTCCGATCCCGTGCCGACGACTCCGAGGCCCGGCCCGATCGCGGACAGGAATCGTCCCGGTTACTGTTATGCCAGCGTGATCCGTCCGCTCGAAGGCCTGTCCGCCTGCGGCGCGGTGTGGCACCAGGGATTCAACAACTGCTTCGACGGCTCGGCCGGCGCGCGGATGTATTTTCAGGTCTTCGACGGCATGATCGGCGCGTGGCGCAAGGCGTTTGGCGATGCGAAGCTGCCGTTCTGCATCATCTCCCTTTGCACCGCCGGCGATCCGCAGACGGCGGAGAACTTCGCCGTGCCGATGTTCGACGCCGGCGCGATGATCCGCGAGGCGCAATACAACACCTTCCGCAAACTGCGCGACTCCGGAGACAGCACCATTGGCTACGCCAGTTCCTTCGATTTCCGCAAAAGCTGGTATCACCCGCAGATCAAGATTCCCGCCGGCGAGCGCGCCGCGAAGTGGGCGATGGCCAACCATTACCAGTTGTTAGTCGGCCGCGGTTCGGAATCCGTCTGGCTGCCTCCCGCCGTGGAGAAGATGGAAGCGGGCGGCGGCAAGATCACACTCACCATGACCACCGAGATCGCCACCGCTGACGACAGCGATGGGAAATTGTTAGGTTTTGCGATCGCCGGTGACGACCGCCGCTTCCATCCGGCGGAGATCAGCTACCTCGTCACCGGCGAATCGAAGGGCAAGCCGATCCAGAACCGCAAGGTGCTCGTCCTGATCAGCCCGCATGTGGCCGACCCCAAACACTACCGCCACGCGTGGGCGCGCAATCCGATGACCAATCTCACCAACTCGCAGCAGATTCCCATCCCCACGCTGCGCAGTGACAACTGGGACATCGAGGAAACCCCGTTGCTGCCCTTCCCGCCGCCGGCCGACAATCCGCGCGCGCTCGGCAACCTCGTCCGCAAGGAACTCCAAATGGCCGACGCGGAACGCCGCATCAAGGAAGCCAAACGGGTGATCGAGCAACTGGAACCCGCCTACCTCAATCAGAAAGAGGCTTGGGAAAAGGAAAAGGCCAAGCAGGCCGAAAAGGCCCGCGCCAGCGCCCCGAGGTGATTCACGGCAGGATGCTCACCCGGTCGCCCGCGCGGGTCAGGGCGAAGAGTTTCGCCGCATTGCCCGGCGGCACCCGGATGCAGCCGTGCGACGCGGGATAACCCGGCACGTAGCCCTGGTGCAGCCCGAAGTCCCCGCAGCTCAGCCGCTGGAAATACGGCATGCTGGCGTGATAGATCGTCGAGGTCCAATCGCGGTGCTTGTTGGTGATCACGAAATCCCCGGTCGGCGTCGCGAAACCCCTCCGCCCGGTCGATACCTTGGTGGTGAAAATCTCCCGACCCTCGGTATCGAAGACCCGCGCCCGCTGCTCGGCCAGCCGGACCTCGATCCGCCGTTCCTCGCGGTGCGGATCCTGGCCGAGAAACAAGCGCATCATCCGGACATCCCCCCGCCGCGAGGCGAAATTGATCGGCCAGAGCGAGGACACCTTGGTCCGCACATTGACTTTTGCTCCCGCCCGAATCAGATGCCGTGTGGTTGGTATGTTTCCGGAATCGGAAGCCAGCATTAGCAGTGTGGCGTTGCGATCCATGCGCAGAGCCCAGCGCATGACCCCGGGACGGACCTGGCGGATGAAGTCCGGCGAGACGGGCGTGAGAAACGGCGCGTTCGGATCGCCACCCCGGTCGAGGATGGCGCGGACGGTTTCCGGACAGCCTTTGGCCACGGCCAGATGCAGGGCGGGTTGGCCCTCGGGCAGGATCAGTTTGGGGTCCGCTCCGTGGCGGACCAGCAAGGCGGCGAGCCGATCGTGTCCACCGGCAAGGGCCACCCAAAGGGGCGTCTCACGGGTGGGAAACCGGGTTTTCTCCGACGAAACTCCGGCGGCCAGCAGCAGTCCGGCCATCTCGTGATCCCCGGTTGCCAGGCACCACTCGAAGGAGCGCCCAACCGGCAGTCCATGGTCGAGAAACAGCTTGAGGAAATCTCCCGAACGCCGCTTCGTTGCCACTTCGACCGCCAGCATGCCCTCCGGCCCGCGGCCCGTCGGTCGTGCGCCGTGGGCCAGCAGCAGGCGGACGACTGGCAACTCCCCGCGTTCCAGCGCCCGCCACAGCCAAGGCTCCCAGTCGCTCGCCGGAGCCGCCGAATGGCGTAGGAGCAGCGCGAGTTGATCCGCTTCGCCACTCTCGAACACCCGCTCGAAGACCGGTTGGCGGTCTTTGCCAGGAAGGCTGAAATGCGGATCCGCACCGAGTTTCAAGATAAACACCATTTGGTTGGTATCTTTATCTTCGTAGGCCTTTTCGAGCAGGGTGAGACCGTCCGGACCGGGTGCGTTCGGGTCGGCCCCGGCGGCGGCGAGTTTCGGTGCGAGGTCTTTCCAGCCGTTGGCGAGGGCGAGTTGGATGGTGGTTTGGCCGGAGGCGTTGGTCGCGCCGGGATCGGCCCCGAGCTCGATGAGCGCCTCGACGAGGTCGCGGCGGCGGGACTCGAAGGCGACATGGAGCAGGGGATTGCCGCGCGCATCGCGGAGGTGGGGATCGGCCCCGGATTCCATCAGGTTGCGCACGAGGTCGAGCCGGCCGTTGCGAATGGCCCAGGGCAGGATCGGATCGCCATCGGGCATCAAGCCGTCGGTGCGGGCACCGGCCGCCATGAGCGCGGAGACGATGCCGGCGTTACCTGATGCGATGGCATGTCCCAGCACCGAGCCACGGCCGCGGCGACCGTTGGGATCGGCTCCGGCGTTGATCAGCATCGCGACCATGTCCAGATCGCCAAGGTCCATGGCGATGTCGAGTGGCGTGCGGCCTGCGGTGTCGCGGGACTCGAGGTGAACCCGGGCTTCGAGCAATCGGCCGGCGGTTTCCCGGTCGCGGAGAAGCACCGCATCCGTCAGCGAGCGGCCCGAGACCTCCACGCCCTCGCGGTTGAGCTGGCGCAAGGCGGCGCGCTGCGGGCTGTCGCAGGACACGGCGAGCCAAGCCGCCGCGAACAGCGCCAGCGGGCGAATCACCGAAATGATCTCTCTCCGTTTCAAATCAGGCGCGAATCTATCCATCCACCCGTTGAAAACAAGATCGATGGCCGATCGGTTCGCGATGTCACATGAAGGCAGCAGCGGCGGCTGACATGCGACGAGCGATTCATGTTGAGGCGAGCAGGGCCTCGTCCCAGTCCTTCCAGACGGGGTCGAGCTGTTGCGAGCGGAGCATGGCGGCGATTTGCGCGGCGCTGCGGGTGTCGTGGATCTGGAACTGCTCGGTGGCCTTCTCGCAGCCGGATCTGGTTTCGAGTTCCACGCGGCGACCCTTCACGGTGAGGTGCAGGTCGTCGTGGCCGGCACCGGTGTAGCCGCCCGGCTCGGTGCGCGCGCCGGCGGACATGTGCGTGACTCCGAGTGTGGCGATGGCGTCGCGCAAGGGCGCTGGCTCGCGGGTGGAAACGACGATGCCCACCTGCGGGAACAGGATGCGGAACGCGCAGATCAATCGGACAAAACCCTTGTCCGGCAGAAACAGCGCCGGATCGGGAGTGTATTCGTAGTTTCCCGCGTAAGGCCGCATCCGCGGGAAAGCCACGGTGAGTTGGGCCTTCCAACAGTGCTTGTAGAGATATTCCAGATGCGCGCAGAGGGCCATCGCCTCGTGTTTCCAATCGGCGAGGCCGAACAGCGCGCCGATGCCGATGCGGCGGAACCCACCGGCGTAGGCCCGCTCCGGGCAGTCGAGCCGCCAGTCGAAGTTCTTCTTCGGTCCGGCGGTGTGCAGTGTCTGATAGATGGCGCGGTCGTAGGTTTCCTGATAGACCACGAGGCCCTCCGCGCCGTGGCGCACGATCTCGGCGTATTGGTCGTCCTCCATCGGCCCGACCTCGATGGCCAGCGTGGGAATGAAGGGCTTGAGCGCGTCCAGGCAGTCCTGCAGATATCCTTCGGAAACAAACTTCGGATGCTCGCCAGCCACTAACAGAATGTTGCGGAAACCGAGCGAGTGGAGGTGGCGCGCCTCCTTAACGACCTGTTCCACGTTCAAGGTGGTGCGCAGGATTCCCGCATCGCGCGAGAAGCCGCAATACGAGCAGTTGTTCACGCACTCGTTGGACAGATAGAGCGGCGCGAACAAACGCATCGTGCGTCCGAAGTGGCGGCGCGTGAGTTGCTGGCTCTGTCTCGCCAGCGTTTCGAGCGGCCCGCCGCTCCGCTCGTCGAGCAAGCGCCCGAAGCGCCGCATCAGCGGCGTCGGGGAGCGCATCAGACCGGGAAACACATCGGCGAAGGCCATGGCGCGCGGAACATGCCCCGCCGGGTGCCACGCGTCAAAGGCGGATTCGATGCCGCGAATCAGTCAAGCGACGCGCAGAGTTTCCGGAAGGCGTTGATTTCCTCCTCGCCCGCCACTCCGGCGACGATGTGACCGGCCAGGCTGCGGGCGAGCGTTTCGTCCTCAGCGGCAAAACCGCCATGTTTGACAACAATACGTGCGATGGCGGCAAAGGTATTGCCGTTGAAATTGGTGAATGGGGCGAGTCGGTGGCATTTGCGACAGACTTCAACCGCCTCATAGAGCCCCATGGCGCGGCGGCGTTCCGTTTCCCAGAACGTTCGCGCCTGTTCATGCCCGTCGGAGGTGGGCCCATGGTGGGCCGATTTCTGCCGGCATAGGACTTCATTCTGGGCCGTGACGAATTCCCAGGTGAAAGGCTCCAGCCAACATCGCCCGACATTCATTTGGATGACTGATCGGTCCGCTTGGCCCTTGAGCGGCGCAACTCCTCGAACTCAGCCACTCCAACACTCTTGAGATAACCTTTCCCGGTCTTTGCATACACCGGTTCCGCGGAAAACCGATCCTGAATCGCAAGCCCCTCCCTGAGAACCTCCTGGAACAAGGGATCATCCTCAAACTTACGCTTCGGTTTCGCTTCCTCGGGCATGTCGGCATCCTACGCCGGATCGCATGCGCTGGCAAGGAGGCGCTGGGGCGCGGCGCGGGCATTGACCCGCCGGGCCGGGCGGGGCATTCTCCCTGGCATGGCATTTCCGGAAACCTTCGCATGGGGCGTGGCGGCCGCGGCTTATCAGATCGAGGGCGCCGCCCGCAGGGATGGCAAGGGGCCGAGCGTGTGGGATGAGTTCGCCCATACTCCGGGCAGGGTGCTCGACGGGCACACCGGAGACATCGCTTGCGACCACTACCACCGCTACCGGGAGGATGTGGCGCTGATGAAGTCGCTCGCGGTGCCGAACTACCGCTTTTCGATCAGTTGGCCGCGCGTCATGCCTGAAGGAACCGGCGCGGTGAACGCGAAGGGCCTCGACTTCTACGATCATCTGACAGACGCGTTGCTGGCGGCGGGCATCCGGCCCTGGGTCACCCTGTTCCACTGGGATTTCCCGCTCTCCTTGATGAAAGGCGGCGGCTGGCTGAACCGCGACAGCGGCGATTGGTTCGCCGACTACGTGCGCGTGGTCGTGGATCGGCTTTCCGACCGCGTCTCGCACTGGATCACGCTCAACGAACCGCAGTGTTTCATCGGCTTCGGCCATGCGCTTGGAACCAACGCGCCGGGTTTGAAACTGCCTGCGGCGGATTGTCTCGCGATCGGCCATCATGTCTTGCTGGCGCATGGAAAAGCGGTCTCGGTGCTGCGTTCCAAGGCCAAGAGCCCGCCGGTTATCGGTTGGGCTCCCGTCGGGGTGACCTCCGTGCCGCACGATCCGGAGGATGCGGATGATGTCGGTGCCGCGCGCCTGTCGATGGATTCCGTGAATGGCGGCGATTCCCATGCGATGGCCATGCCGCCGAACCTGTGGTCAAACACCTGGTGGGGCGATCCCGTGGTCTTCGGCCGCTACCCGGAGGACGGCATCGCCGCCGCCGGCCGGGACATGCCTCAGATCCTTCCCGGCGACATGGAGATAATCTCGCAACCCGTCGATTTCTATGGTGCGAACATCTACACCGCCACCCGCTACCGGATGGGGACGGGTGGAAACCCGGAGCGCGTCCCCCATTCCGCTTCAACCGCATTGTCCGCCTTCAAGTGGCCGGTGGTGCCCGAAGCCCTGCGCTGGGGTCCCCGTTTCCTCCATGAACGCTACCGCCTCCCGGTGATCGTCACCGAAAACGGCATCTCGCTTTCCGACTGGGTGCATCTCGACGGCGCCGTGCACGACCCTCAGCGCATCGATTTTCTCACCCGCTACCTGCGCCAACTGCGGAATGCCATTGCCGACGGCGCGGACATCCGCGGTTACTTCCATTGGTCGATCCTCGACAACTTCGAATGGGCGGAGGGTTACAAGCAGCGCTTCGGCCTCGTCCATGTGGATTACGAAACCCAGCGTCGCACGCCCAAGGATTCCGCGCTCTGGTTCCGCGATGTCATCCGCGCGAACGGCGGCAACCTCTGAAAGTCCCACCCGATCCCCGGAAAAGCGGGGTTTCGCAATCTGAAACATCGGCTAAACTCCGACCGTAAGCCGGAAGCCCCATCGGATTATGTTCAAACGCCCACTCATTCTCGCCGCCATCCCGTTCCTCTTCGCGGGTTGCGATTCCGCGTCGCGGACCCAAGCCACCGCCACCACCCCGGAAGGCGCGCCAGCCGCGCCGCCCGCCGCGGTCGTGAAGAACGTGCCCGTGAGCCAGCCGGCCGAGATTTCCTTCAACGAACACATCCAGCCGATCCTCTCCGAGTATTGTTATCATTGCCACGGGCCCGACGCGGGCACCCGCGAGCCGAAGAAGGCCCCGCTGCGGCTTGACCGCGTCGAGGATGCCTTCGCCCCGCGCGACGATGGCAAGCCGGTCATCATCAAGGGAAAACCTGAGGAATCCCTGCTCGTCCACGTCATCCGCTCGCAGGACCCCGACGTGATCATGCCGCCGCCGAAGAGCCACAAGACGATGAACGCGCGCGAGATCGCGCTTCTCGAACGCTGGATCGAACAAGGCGCCGAATACGAAGCCCACTGGTCTTTCGCCCCCATCGAGAAACCCGAGGTCCCCGCAGCCGGCGCGAACTGGGCCGCCAATCCGATCGACCGCTTCGTCGCCGCCAAACTCGATGAGTCCGGCCTGAAGCCCAATCCTCCCGAGGAACCTCGCCGTTTCCATCGCCGCCTGACGCTTGACCTTACGGGTCTGCCGCCCGAGCCCGCCGAGACCGAGGCCTTCGTCAAGGCCGTGGAAACCAACGCCCAGGCCGCCATCGAGGCCGAGGCCGACCGCCTGCTTGCCACCACCGCCAGCGCCGAGCACTTCGCCCGCCATTGGCTCGACGCCGCCCGCTATGCCGACACCCACGGCATCCATATTGACAACTACCGCGCCATCTGGCCCTACCGCGACTGGGTCGTCCGCGCCTTCCAGCAGAACATGCCGTGGGACCAGTTCACCCTCGAACAAATCGCCGGCGACCTTCTCCCTAACAGAACTCTCGACCAGCATGTCGCCACCGGTTTCTCCCGCTGCCTCGCCACCACCGGCGAGGGCGGTGCCATCGGCGAGGAATACGAGGCAATCTATGCCAAGGACCGGGTTGATACCGTATCCGCCGTCTGGCTCGGCCTGACCACCGGCTGCGCGTCGTGCCACGACCACAAGTTCGATCCGGTCACGATGAAGGAGTTCTATCAGCTCGCCGCCTTCTTCCGCAACACACCGATGACCGCGCTCGACGGCAACAACGCCGAGCACAAGCCCAGCATCTTCGTCCCGCTCATCGAGGACCGTTCGCGCTGGGACTCCGTCGCCGCGGAAATCGCCGAGGTGGAGAAACAACTCGCCGAACGCAAGACCAAGTCCCGCCCGGACTTCGACGCCTGGCTCGCCAACGCCAGCATCGCTCCGACTCGGCCGGTCGATTCCACCCTTTCCGTCCACCTGCCGCTCGCCGAAACCGACGGCCCGATCCGCGGCACCGTGGACGGCCAGCCGCGCGAATGGCCCGCCGCGCTTCCGCGCATCGACGGCCCGCTCGGCAAGGCCGCCGTGATCAGCGAGACCCCCGTCGAGCTGGGTGACATCGCCTCGTTCTCGCGTGGCGACGGCGTGACCTACGGCGGCTTCATCCGCATCGAGGGCAAACCGACGGGCGCCATCATCGCCCGCATGAATCCCGCCCAGTCGTTCCGCGGCTGGGACTTCTGGATCGATGCCGGTAGACCCGGCACCCATGTGATCGACTCGTGGGACAAGGCGGCGAACAAAACCACCGCCAACGAAGCGCTGAAACCCGGCGAGTGGCACCATGTGATGATCACTTTCAATGGCGCGATCTCCGGCCACCAGGCCCACACGATTTATGTGAATGGCAAGCGCGTCCGTGCTTCCACCGATCCCAACACCGTTGGCGGCACCATCGAAACCACCGTCCCGCTCCGCCTCGGCTCGCGCGATGGCGGCGACTCGAAAATCCAGAGCGGCAAGGTGGCCATGCAGGACTTCCGTTTCTACCGCAGGCTGCTCACACCGCAGGAAATCTCCTCGCTCTCGAGCACCGCGCTGCTCTCCCATGTGGTTTCCATCCCTGCGGAAAAACGCACCAGGGCGCAGCTCGACTCGCTCCACGAATACTTCATCGCCAACATCGACCAAGCGTCCCGCGATCTGGCCGCCAGGCTCGATCCGCTGAAGTCCGAGCAGTCCGCCATCCGCGCCCGCGGCTCGGTCTCACTCGTGATGGAGGAGAAAAAGGAGGAACCATTCGCTCACATCCTCAACCGCGGCGTTTACAGCGACAAGGGCGAGAAAGTGCCGCCCGGCACCCCCGCCGTGCTGCCGCCGATGCCGAAGGATGCGCCCAACAACCGCCTTGGTCTCGCCCGTTGGCTCAGCGATCCCGCCAACCCGCTGCCCGCCCGCGTCACCATGAACCGCGCGTGGTATTATCTCTTCGGCACCGGCATCGTGGAAACCAATGACGACTTCGGCATCATGGGCGCGCGCCCGAGCCACCCGCAACTGCTCGACTGGCTCGCCGCCGAGTTCATCGCGTCCAAGTGGAACCACCGCCACATGATCAAACTCATGGTTTCCTCCTCCGCCTACCGCCAGTCCGGTGCGGCCACTCCGGAGAAACTGGAAAAGGATCCGTCCAACCGACTGATCGCCCGCGGCCCGCGCGTCCGCCTCGACGCCGAGCCGATCCGCGATCTCGCCCTCGCCGCCTCCGGTCTGCTCTCGCAGAAGGTCGGCGGCCCGCCGGTGAAACCCTATCAGCCCGAGGGCATCTGGGAAGCTGTGGCCATGCCGCAGTCCAACACCCGCCACTACCGCCAGGACAGCGGCGAGGCGCTATACCGCCGCTCGCTCTACACCATGTGGAAACGCACCGCCGCGCCACCCACCATGGAGATCTTCAACGCGCCCACCCGCGAGACCTTCTGCGTCCGCCGCGATCGCACCAACACTCCGCTTCAGGCGCTCGCCCTGCTCAACGACCCGCAGTTTGTCGAAGCCTCCCGCGTGCTCGCCGCCCGCGCGATCAAGGAATCGTCCGACTTCAACGCGCGCCTCGACCACATCACGTCGCGCCTCATCTCGCGCACGCTCGCTCCGGACGAACGTGCCATCATCAGAACCTCTCTCGACGAGGTGGCCGCCAACTTCCGCAAGCAACCCGAAGACGCCGCCAAGCTGCTCGCCACCGGCGAAACCCCCGCGCCGCAGGATGCCGACCCGCAGGAACTCGCCGCCTGGACCATCGTTTGCAGCCAGATCCTCAACCTCGACGAAACCATCACTCGCTAGAAGCCAGAGACCAGATTCCAGAAACCAGAGAGGTTAAATCCGAAATCCTAAATCTTAAATTCGAAACACAGACTCCGACCTCCAAAGTCTTATCTCCTATCTCTGGTCCCTCAACTCTCAAATCTAAACTCTCAACCTCTTCCATGAATCCGCTCCTCGAAGCCCACAACGCCGCCTATTCCCGCCGCCAGTTCTTCCGCAAGTCCGGCACCGGCCTCGGCATGGCCGCGCTCGCCTCGCTGTTAGGCCCGCGCGGCATCGCCGCCGCGGAGAAACTCGGAGGCATGGCCGCGCCATTGCCGCAGATCGCCCCGAAGGCCAAGCGCGCCATCTATATCTCGCTGATCGGCGCGCCCTCGCAGATGGACCTGTTCGACTACAAGCCGGACCTGTCCAAGCGCTTCAAGGAAGACCTCAATGGCTGGCTCAAGCAGCAGGGCGAGCGCCTCACCGGCATGACTTCCGGCCAGTCGGCCTTCCCGCTCGCGCCGTCGATTTTCAAGTTCGCCCAACACGGACAATCCGGCGCCTGGGTTTCCGAACTCCTCCCGTGGCACGCGAAAATGGTGGACGATCTCTGCATCATCAAGTCGATGCACACCGACGCCATCAACCACGAGCCCGCCAACCAGTTGGTCTATACCGGCTCGATGCAGAACGGCAAAGCCTCGCTCGGATCCTGGTTGTCCTACGGCCTCGGATCGATGAATGACGAACTGCCGTCGTTCGTCGTGCTCCACGCCACCCACAGTTCCCCGCATTCCAACGTCCAGGCGATCTCCAACCGCCTCTGGGGCTCGGGTTACCTGCCCGGCAAGTTCGCCGGCGTTTCGCTGCGCTCGCTCGGCGATCCGGTGCTCTTCCTCAAGGACACGCCCGGCATCTCCCGCGAGACCCGCCGTGCCATGCTCACCGGCCTCAACGAGCTGAACCGGAAATCGTTCTCCGCCATCCAGGATCCCGACATCGAGGTCCGCATGCAGCAATACGAGATGGCCTTCCGCATGCAGGCCTCCGTGCCCGAACTCACCGACCTGTCCGGCGAGAGCGAGTCCGTCTATCAGCTTTACGGCGATGATTCGAAGAAGCGTGGCACCTTCGCCAACTCCGCGCTGATGGCCCGCCGCCTGTTGGAGCGCGGCGTGCGCTTCGTCCAGATCTTCCACCGCGGCTGGGACCAGCATGGTAACCTCCCGCGCGACCTCGCCTCGCAGTGCAAGGATGTTGATCAGGGCTGCTTCGGCCTCATCCAGGATTTGAAACAACGCGGCATGCTTGAGGACACGGTGGTCATCTGGGGCGGCGAGTTCGGCCGCACCGTCTATTGCCAGGGCAAGCTCACCGAGGCCGATTACGGCCGCGACCACCACCCGCGCTGCTTCACCATCTGGATGGCCGGCGCCGGCATCAAGGGTGGCCAGGTCTATGGGGAGACCGACGAAATGAGTTACAACATCGTCAAGGACCCCGTCCACATCCGCGACCTCCACGCCACCCTGCTCCACGCCCTTGGCCTCGAACACGAACGCCTCACCTACAAGTTCCAGGGCCTCGACCAGCGGCTTACCGGCGTCGAGCCCGCCAAGGTGATCAAGGACTGGTTCGCGTGATCATCGTTTTCCCTTTGCAGCGTTCCAACACGCCCATCGATCCCGTGCGGATGCGCTTCACACTGCCACCCCCACGTGTCTGTTAGACCAGTTGCCAAAAATCATTTTCAGTATTCGGAATACACGGTCGCTTGCGCCGAGGAGGGGCGATGCATGATCGCCCGTGCGGATGCTTGTTCGATGCCACGTGCGAAGCGCTTTCCATCGTCATTCCATCCACGTCGGCGGACGGATTCCGCCGCTCCTTGAAGCGTTGCGTTTCGGCAATCTTTTTTGGCAAGCGGTCTAGAGCCCGTCTGAAACATCCTGATTGGCAGGGACCGACCTCTGGGCGGTCCGCGAGAATGAGGCGTGAATGATCGTCCAAGACACGATTTTAAGGCATTTCATGGGCGCACGCATTCTTGTTCCGTTCGCCGGACCGTTGCGGAGACCGGTCCCTGCCATTTCTCAAACAGCCTGTTAGACCTTCCCCGCCATGCCGAGCCATTTGTTGACGGTGGCGGCGAGGTCGAAGGCGGGTGGTTTGCCGCCGCTGAAAAAGCCGGCCTCGATGGCGCGGATCTCGGCGCTGAGGGCGGCGAGGTCGGCTTCGGCGAGGCGGTCGCCGCACTCGCTGCGGATACGGCGGAGGAAGGCGACGGCGGCGAAGGGCGTGGGGTTCTCCGGGGCGTGCAGGGCCTCGGTGGCGGTGGTGGATTTCCTGCCGCGGCGCGAAAGCCAGGCGAAGATGGAAATGCCAACGCCTAACAGAACCAGCGCGATCGCCACCAGCGGAGCCTTGCCGGTGGCTCCGGCGAGTTTCACGCCGCGCGCGGCGGCGGCCGCGTCGATGGTGGCGAGGTCGGCGTCCTGGTAGTGCTTGTATTCGATGGTGGCGGGGGTGACGCCGTCGCGGAGTTTGGGGAAGGGGAACACGACATCGCCGCGCAAGTCGGGCTTTCTGCGGTAGGTGAGCTGCCAGTGGCGGTCGGCCTGCGGCGTGCGCGTCGCTCCATCGCTGGTGAACTGGGTGATCGAGAGATTTCCATCCACGGCTTCGAGATCGAAGCCGTCGCGTTTGGTATCAAACATCTCGTCGAGCGTGGGGATGATGCCGTGACCGCGCGCCTGGATCTCGATGATCACGCGGCCCTCGGGCCACTCGCGTTCGTCCATGGTGAGATTGAGCGCGAGTTCCGGACACGGGCGTGGGGCGACCGACTTGTCGCGCGCATCGAGCGGCTGCACCTGCGACATCACGGGCAGCACCACCTGGCCGGGCTGGTCCATGAAATCCATATCCATCTGGATCGAGGGAATGCGGTCCACCGCCGGGTTCTTGGCGCGCAGCACGGCATAGGCGAGCGGGGTTTCCACCCAGCCCTCGCGTTCGAGGTCGATGGGTTTGACCGAGGCCTCGTGGAACGTGAGTGAGACCACCTCGAAGGTTTCGTCGAGCGAGGCGTGGATGTTCTTGGTGAAGTTGTCACGAAGGTTCTGGGCCTGTCCGCCACCGCCGCCACCCATCATCGCCTGCTGCTGGCTCGCCTGGTTTTGCAGGTACTTCGAGAACCCGCCGCTCTCGCGCAGCAACTGGCGGGTGGTTTCGAGCGTGATGAACGCGCCGAAGGGCTGGCCGTGGCCGACAGTGGTCGGTCCGTCCACGGCGACGCGGAGTTGGATTTCATCCAGCAGCTCCTTGTAGTAATCGAGCGACTTGGTGGCCTGCTTCGCGGCGGGATGGTTTTCACCCACCACCTTGAGGCCGGAGCCGAGGAAACGCTGGCGGACATTGGCGGGCACACGCGGAAACACCTCGCCCAACATCCTTGCGAACATCTCGACATGCTTCTCCGCGGCCTCGCCGGGAAGCGCGCGCATCGCGTCGCCGATGGATTGCAATCCCGGATCGGTGCGGGCGGTGTTGGTGGTGAGCTGGGCGAGGTCGCTCGCGCCGAGCATGACGAAGAACCACGCCTGATAGGGATCGATGGACCACTGGCCCTTCGGCATTTCAGGGATCTTCGCCGCGTAGAGATCGGCGGCCTTGCGCAGGCTGCCGAAGGCCTCGTCGCGCAGGCTGACGTATTCGGTGAGCTTCACCTTGCGCTCGAACTCGAACTGCGAGGCGTCATAAAACAACTGGCCGCGGGTGATGAACGACTGCCAGTCCGAATCCTCGGGAAGGATGCCGCGTTTCGCGAGCTCCATGGCGGTGCGGTATCCGCGCGAGACCTCGTCCTTGGCCTCCTGCTCGGTGCGGTTGGTGCCGGCCTGCTGTTGGGTCTTCGGATCGCGCCACTGCTCGGCGAGGCGCGTGCGCATACCGTCTAACAGTTCCAACAGCTCGGCGCGCACCATTTTCTCCGGCGGACCGAAGATGGCGAGGATGTCATCAAGGCGATAGACCTCGGCACCGCTGTGGAGCGTCATGAACGCCTGCACGATGAGCGCCGGATCGAGCGGCTCGGGGGAAATCCCGCGCAAGTCGGTGAGGAGCTTGCGGAAGTGTTCGATGTTCTGGTTCTGGCGCAGGCGGGTGAGCGGGATGCCGGATGCCTGCTGGAGCATCTGCGGCGGGATGTACATGCCGTAGGCGCGCATCTGTTTCACCTGCTCGCTTTCGGAAGGCTTGGTGCGTTGCGCCACCCAGCCGGACAGGATGTCCTGGCAGATCTCGCGCTCGAGACCGGGGTATTGTTTCACATACTCGCGCATCAATTCGAGGTTCGCCTCCTTCGGTTGGAGGACCTGCACCTTGAGCAGCGTGAGGCGCACGCGCTGGGCAAGGCCGGGATTGAGGCGCGGAATGAGTTCGGCGGGCGGCGCGGTGGATAGGATCTGTTCGGTGGAAAGCGTGGTGACCTCCTGCTCGCGGCCGAAGCCGTAGCGGCGCATCATCATGCGCTCGGCCTGCGAGCGCTCGGTGGCCACCACGCCGCCGGCGCGGTAGCAGCCCTCGGCCTCACCCAGCCAGTTGAGGACGAGCACGCCCACGTTCGGGGGGAGCCGGTCCTCCATGGCGACCAGCGCTTCTAACAGAAGATGCTGGGTGCCAAGGCTGGCGGCGCGGGCGCGGAGATCCTCGCCCTTGGCGGTCGCCTGGCCGGACTCGCCGATGATGGAAATCAGATCGGCGAGCGTGGCGGTTTGTTTGAACAACTGCTCGCGGATGAGCTTCTGCGCCTCGGTGGTTTCGAGCACGGGCAGCAGCTGGACCAGTCGATCCATGGCGAGCCGGAACTGCGGGCGGGTGTAGTTGCCGAAGCGCGCGTTCTTCATGAGGAAGGCGCAGACTTCGGCGGCGCGCTGGAGCTGGCGTTCGTCGCGCGCGGCGATGCCGGCCTGGGTGAAGTATTCCATCGCGAACACAAGCTGGGTGGTGTCCGCCTCCTCCCATTCCTCCGGTTTCAGCGGAAGGAAGGGAGCGGCGTCACTGATCCAACCCATGGTGGAGAGAAACCGTGTGGCCATTTTGCGTCCGTCGGGCGTGGTGCCGCCAAGACCCTTCCAGCCATCCACCAGGCGCTTCACCAAAGTGGCGCGCCCGCCTTCGCCGAGCGCGGTCTTGGCGAGTTTGGCGAGGTTATCAATGTCATCCTCACGCAAATCGGCGGGCGCGGCGTTGATGATGCCGTAGAAATCCTCGCTGAGCACGGGAGCGGACTTGCGTTTCAACTGCTCGCGTTCGTTGCGCAGGCGGTTCATGCGCTCGTAGGGTTCTTCGTCCTCGGAACCGGGATCGGGATTCTTGAGCACCTCGCCCACGGAGATCGACTGCTCGGCAAGCGTGGCGAGCATCTTCGAGAAGATATCCAAAGCTTCCTTTTGTGGCAACATGGCGAGGGTTTTGCCAACGGCATCCCAATCGCCGAACATGAATGACAACTGGAACGCCTCCTCGGGCGGAAGTTCGGCTCCCTTGCGCTGGATGCGCGTGGCGGCGAGCACCGCCTCGGGCGAGCGGTCGAACTTCATCGCGGCGATCTTCTTCGCCAGCTTCGTCTCGGGCGACTCGTTCTCATCCCCGGCCTCGGGTTGCTTCTCCTCCTCGGGCTCGGCACGCTCCGGCCTGTCGGGGTTTTCCTGACCTTCGATGACGACGGCACCGTCCGGCGTGACGCGGACGGTGCGGTTCTGGGCGGATGCGGGAAACGGTGCGATCAAGCCGCCGGCGAGCAGCGCGCAGAGCATCCGGAATCGTGGAGATGGTTTCATGGAGTGATGTTTGTTAGATAAGTGATCACGAGCCGGCCCCTGGCTGGAAGCGCTGGATGCCGGCACCCTTGTTGGGCGGGCCTTCCTGGTTGGGGCCGCGGCCCGGTTGTTTGCCGCGCTGGCCGCGGCGTTTGGCCATTTGTTCGCTGAGGCCCTGGTTGGCCATGCACTGGCCTTCCTTCGGCAGAGGGCGGGCCATGAGTTCGGTGAGGCTGAGGCGCTGGAGTTGAACGGCGGATTCGAGGTTCTTCTGTTGTTCCGCGGAGTAATCCGTTGCCCCCTGCTGGCTGCTTTCCTCGGTGAGAAGGCGATAACTTTGGCGCGCCAGTTCGGCTTCCTCCATCCACAACTCGCGGCCCGCGCCTTCGAGGCGCATCACCCAGGCGGCGTAGTAATGGATGCGGCCGGCGAGTTCGCGGGCATCGCGCCGGAACTCCACGGGCATGGAGGCCATCGCCGGATCATCGAGCAGGCGGTTGGACGAGTCGATGGCGGCCACCGCGTCGCCATTGCGGAAACGGGTGCGCGTCTGGGCGAGATCGAGCCGCATGCGCAGCGCGGGATCTGACGAACCGGCAAGCTTCGAGGCCTCGCGGTATAGTTCGTCGGCGAGCTTCCAGTCTTCGCTCTTTTCGGCGGCCTCGGCCTTGCGGACGAGGTCGCCCGCGTGATCGAGCGCGAGCCATTGCTGGCCGTGGCCGAAGTGGGTGACAAGCACCGGCAGTGGCAGCAGCAGCCAAAGGAGAACGGCGTATTTTTTCATGGGACCGTGCGGGGTTTGAGTGCGGGAATCGCAGCCGCGCGCGGACGCCACGGGCTGCCGAGGATTTCTAACAGAAGCGGGAGAAGGCAGAGCGTCGCGGCGGACGAGGCGAGGGCGATCAGCGCGGCGAGGCGGCGGTCGGTTCGCCACTTCGCGGCACCGGGATCCTCGGTGTTGAGGCGGCGCAGCGCGTCGGTGGGGACGTGGCGGAGGTTGGTATCGTAATACCGTCCGCCGAGGCGGCGGGCGAGCTGAGACAGGCTGGCGCTGTCCTGGCGCGAGAGGTGGCCGTCGATGAAAGTGCCGCGCGAGGAGTCGCCGACACCGGCGACGATGACATCGCCCACGGCGGATGGCAGCGGCTTGAGGCCGGTGGAAGCCATGCTGCCGCCGTCCGAGAGAAGGAGCAGCGTGGCGGATTTGCGCGGCCATTCCTTCATGAAATCACCGGCCTGGTTCACCGAGTTGAGGATATCGGTTTTCCCGGGTTTGTAGGTGATGTGAAACGGCGTGCCTCCAGCCAGATGGAGGATCAGCTCGCGGTCGCGGCACTCGCGCACCATCATCCGTGCCTCGGTGTAGAAACCGGCGGCGGAGAAACGCACGTTGTCTCCCGGCACACGGTCGAGCACGGACTTGAGTACGGCCGAAGCGCGGGCGTTCCGGGTTTCCGCACCGCCCTCGCCCGCGTCTGTTAGAAGCATCGAGGGTGAGACATCGAGCAGCACCATCAGGTGGCGCGTGGTGATGTTGCCGCGGTTGCGGTCGCGCACCAGGCCGTTGTAGGCGATCAAGGTGACCAGCGCCCATGCGGCGGCGGCGAGCGCGGTGACACGGAGCGGCGGCACGATGCGCGTCCATGCGCGGGGTTTGCCGCGCGGTCCGAAGGCGAGCGCGCCGATGCGGGCGACACGCCGCGCG
>Ga0315904_10000750_pt1 | contig 51616 bp, 29 predicted proteins | sample LakEriMetagenome_6_FD_203529 | JGI IMG/M metagenome (GOLD analysis project Ga0315904, IMG submission 203529) | Freshwater fungal communities from buoy surface, Lake Erie, Ohio, United States - Buoy 12 MA120 | ecosystem: Environmental > Aquatic > Freshwater > Lake | place: USA: Lake Erie, Ohio...
AGATGAGCCCGAAGGTTAAAGATGCTTGGGCAACCTACATCAAGAGAATGCGAGGAGTTCTAGCGAAAGCAGCGAAACCAGAGAGGGAAGGTGATCGCCTGACCTTGGAGCTGAAGGATATGCAAACGGTTTCTGTTGCGGGTGTGCTAACGGGTTTGTTGTTGCCTGCAGTGCAATCGGCACGCGATGCAGCGAGACGAATGCAATCATCCAATAACCTTCGACAATTGATCATATCATTCCATAACTTCCATGACTCCTTTAGTAGATTTCCAACCCGTACAGTGAAGGATGACGATGGTAAGTCACTATTGAGTTGGCGAGTTGAGTTGTTGCCGTTTTTGGGTGAGACCGAACTGTACAACGAGTTTCACCGCGACGAGCCCTGGGATAGTGAACACAACAAAGAGCTTATTGAGAGAATGCCCGCATTCTATCGTCATCCCAATAGTAAAGCGGAACCTGGGATGACGGTTTATCTTGCTCCTTATAACGGCGAGACAGTCTGGGATTTGGAATCTCCAATGATACAGAAGATTACGGACGGGACTTCTAATACCATCATGATAGTGGAAGTCGACGATTCTGCAGCAGTACCTTGGACGAAGCCCGATGACTTTGATCTTTCGGAAGGGAATCTGCTAGAAGTATTGGGGCAATCCGTTGGAGGTGGCAATTGTGCATTCGCGGATGGCAGCGTTCGATTCATCTCCGAAAATATTGATAAAGAAACCCTCAAGGCTTTGATGACTTCCGCAGGTGGAGAGGTGGTCAATACTCCCTGATTAATCCCAAGTCGTGTTGGATACAAGCTCGTTAGAGCGACGAACGGTAGTCTTGCGGAGCACTCAGTGGATTCCAGACTTCAGGTAGAAGGTCGGAGGATCCTTGAGTGCTCAACTCGGCCAGGACCTTTCCGATCAGTGGTCCAAATTTAAATCCATGACCACTGCAGGGGGATGCGAGAATCACTCTGGGATTTTGCGATAGCGGACCGAGTCGGAAATGTTCATCGGGTGTCATCGTGTAGATGCAGGTCGCGGATTCAGCGATCGGGGAATCGGCCCAAGCCTTTACATAACGCTGAATGAATTTCTGAACCGGTTGAAAGTCGACGGTCGTGATTTTACGGTTCACGGTGTCGGCATCGCACAGAGAGCCGCCATGCTGAGCGATCTTGATCCCGCGGCCATTGATGGCAGGTAAGCTATAGAAAAGCTCGTCATCGCTCGTGCCTTTATGAATTAGAACGGGCCACTTGCCGATGGAGAAATGTTCTAGAGGTTGCGGTTTGAGATAGTAGAAAGTTTGGCGAGTGGTCGTGATCTGTCGCGTCTCAGTGAATGAAGAAGGCTGAAGCAGTATCGTGAGCCATGGCCCCGCGGCTACGATAACACTTTCCGCTTCGAAGTGTTCCCCGTTGGGACCGAAGATCACAGGATACTTTGATTCGAACTCGATCCTTTGAACGGGAAAGTTTTCACGAAGTTGAAAGCGACTCGGAGTTGCTGCCCTACAGTATTGAACGCTCAGTGAGATGGCATCATCTGCCAGCACAACACCCGCAGTAGGTTCAAAAGCGATCTCGAAATCGTTGGGAATACTTAAGCCGGGATAGATTCGGTTCGCTTCTGCCGCAGAGAGCATGCGGCTGGGGATCATAATATCCTGCAGATTCTTTGCGATTCGTGCAACGTAGTCGCTGGTGGAAGGTCCAAAGCTGAGCCCCCCAGTGCGCAAGTAAAGTGCTTTGCCTACATCGGATTCCAGTTCAGACCAAGTGGCAAAAGATTCACGCATCAGCAAAGCATAAAGAGGATCGGAGTAGCTATAGCGAATGATACGCGATTCGCCATGGGAACTACCATGGTCGTGGCCAAGTTGAAATTGTTCTAAGAGAATGACGGAGACATTCCGTTTAACAAGTTCACGAGCTGCAGACACACCCATGATGCCAGCTCCGATGACTACCGTGGGTCGAGTCTTCATAAGGTTCTCTTGTAGCTCATATTGATTGTAGTGGATCGCTTCGCGATCCAACTCTTCGTTACCTTGGTTATTATGCTAGACAATAAAGGATGCTTGAAGTCGGCGAAAAATACACGCCTATTCGCGACAAAGCATATTCCCGCTGACGTAACGCACCGTGATCCTGTTTCGCATCACAATACGGTAAGCCGTAGCGTAGGACCGCGGAGCGATCCACGACTATGGGAGAATCCGTCTTAAACGGCGGGAGATACTTTCGATCAATAGTTCCAAGCACCCAGGGGAAGTGGCGGCGATAACCTCTTGATAAATCTCGTAGCCATAACTGCTTGCCGGTGGAATATAGCCAGGCTGCCAATCGTTGGTTAGTGTCGTCACGAAGACGGGATGTGGAGCAAAGCGTTCCCTTAGCGTTGTTTGGAAAACCTGATAAAGTTCCCCAGGAACAAATATCCATATCGCTTCACCAAGAATTCCTACGCTCACCTTCAAAGGATAGGAGCTACCTGGTGCAAGATGATTTAAACGATTGAGTTGTCGAGTTCGTTGTTCGACTTGGGCACGGCAATCTCGCACTCTAAGTTCATCGTTGTCTTGTCTTGCCTTCGATTCCTCTCCGAGCCAATATTCTCGCTCAGCGATGGTTTGCTCAATCGTCGGTAGGTCATGACGATAGGGTAATTGAACCTCAAAGTGCTCCCAATGCCATCTCGAAAGGGACTCATTACCTTTTTCGTCTAAAGGCTCGTGCCGCCACGTTCCAATCGCAGTACCTGAAATGACAGGGCCTGCATAGCGATATTCAGTACCGGCTGGCGGTGCGGTGCTGAGTGCTGATAGGGCCGCGAAACCAACTTGTCGGCCATTGCGATCCGCGACCGATGTATCGCCAACAAAGCCTTCACGAGGTCCAAGGTCACCCGATGCACCTTGCAGAAACAAGCAGAGAGCTTTCTCTTCTTGTTCGATAACTTCTCGCATAGCACCAACCCAATCGGGGCTGATGAGAGTATTGTCCCAAGCAAGCGTCGTGGGGTGACATGCATAATTGACGATGACAGCAAGTGGTTTGCCCGAACCGTCCGATATCCGTGCCAGCAGCAATGTGTCGTCCGCCTTGCCTTCTGGATTGAAGCCACAAACGAATCGAGCGCGTTCCTTATCGAAGAAGTCGCGATGTTGGGCTAAGGAACAACGACCTTGGGCATAGACGATCGAAGCTGATACAACTTGGGATTTAGCCGCTCGAGCTAATTCGCCAAGTTGCGTAGCGAGTTGATCCAGATAGGGCCCAAGCATTTCGCCCCCGGGTAACTCGCTACGGGTTCTCGACATCCACCCTGCCCCGTGCGTGTGAGAAAGAGTGACCATAATGTTGTCGCAGTCGACCGAGGAAGCCTTAGAAATCGACTGGCGGATCAAGTTCACTTCATGCGGATCGAGAATGCAGTGGTCGAGACTAACGATCACTTGTGCAGAGTTGTTGTCCGATTGAATAGGTTCCAAAAAGAGCAGAGTCGCTGTCAACGGACGATGAACGCCGGTAGCGCGATCATGTAAAGCAGCGCCCCACATTCGATGGTAGATGCCGACAGGAGGTGTAATATCGCAACGAGCTATGGCGACTCGGCACGTAGCTTGTGGAGTTCTAACTAGCGTCATCATCATCATCTCCAAAGAGAGTCCCTTGAGGATTCAGCAAAGCCCAGCACACGGCATCAATTGCCATAACGCCAGCAAATAAAAACAATATCAGATTCCAGTTGCCGGTTTTGGCTACTAAAAATCCTGCGGTAACTGGGAACAACGCTGCTCCCAGGTTACCGAACATGTTCATGATACTAAAGACGGTAGCGACGCGACGACCACCAAAGCTGATCGCCACGGTATAGCCACTAACACCCCCGAACGTGGCGCTGAAAGCTCCCAGTGTAATAAGAGCCATGCTCTGATAGATATCTTGCGCGAAGTAGGAAAGTAAGATGAGGAGCGAGCAAATGCCCATTCCTAGAACGGCAATGCCTTGGCGGCTTAGTCGCGCGCTACCCGTTTTATTGAGAAGCCAGTCTGAAAAAAATCCACCCGTCAAGCTACCCACGACAGCTCCGATACCTGCAACGGTGGTAAGTGCTCCTGAACCTAATAGGGAAATATCCCGAGTCTTTTGTAAAAATGTGGGGAACCAAGTTACAAAGAAAACCATTCCTGCAGCGCGAAAAAACTGTTGAGCGCATAGCAAAAATAAAGGCCAACTATAGAAGACGCAACTCCAGTCGATGGGCGATGTTGATTTCGCAATTGATTCCGCAGAAGGTAACTTGCGAGTCGTGATAATCACCAGAAACAAGAGGGTCCAAAGAATGCCTGGCAGTGAATAAGCTGCTAGGAGAATACGCCAGCGGTAGATACCAATTTGATTAGCCCAGGGTGTTACTTCCTGAAGAAAAAACGCAGCGAGAATAGGAGCGATTGCACTGCCAATCGTCATGCCAGCGGCCAGCATACCTGTGGCGCGAGCTCGCTCGCTTTCTGGAAAGATTCGACCTAATGCTTTAGCCGCACAGGGAAACGCTCCAGCCTGAGCAGCTCCCATGATGCTCCATATTGCCAGCAGAGAGTAAAAATTAACTGCAAACGCAGCCAACAATGTGGCGAGCGACCAAGCAACAGAAAATATCGCTAAAGCTCGCCGACTTCCTAGTCGATCAGCGAGCCAGCCACTAGGGATCTGCATCAATGCATAAGCAAAGTACCATGCGGATTGTATGATACCCATATCTCGAGCAAGATCGGTAAACGCGAGGTCTTTGGCAATTTCTGCTGAAGGTACACTCAGGGCGGCTCGCTGGATGTAGGCGATGGCTGCCGAAGCGCAAAGCATCGCCAAAACGTGATATCTGCCAAGGCGTATGTCAGACTCTCTGAGCGATGCTTGCGACATACGTGTTCCTAGCTGGTTTGAGAAATTGCCTTTTGCATCAAGTCGAAGAGTCGATCAACCTCTGCGGATGTTTCGTTGTCGAGTTCCCAGCTGCAGGGCTGCACTTGTCGAGTACTGGCGAAGAGGTTGCGTTTTTTAAGAAGATACTTTTCAATCGCGAGAAAACCATCTAGTCCAGCTTGTAACTGCAGCGCAGTCAGTGCGCAAATGGGTAATGACAAGTCGTAAATGCGTTTTTCATTGCCTGCCCTAAGGGCTCGCCACAGGGCAATGATTCCGTCGAGTAAATCGGTGCCTGGCATCGTGCCAACGATTCCTCGTCGGTAACAGTCTACTAGGTTGATCCCGCCCGAGCCTTCGAAAATTCTCGCTTTCCCACCGCTGGCATCTCGAAGTTTTGAAAGATTGGGGCCTAAGGGACTGGCCTCTGGTTTGAAAAAAATTCGCTCGTCGCCGAACTGTTCCAGCAGTTTCATGTAAACACTAAGATCAATGGCTGCTCCTACATAGCTCGATGCATCTTGAACGACCAAAGGAATAGCGATGCTTTTGGCGATCGCCGCAAAGTATTCGACGGTACGCTGTCCACTGAGTGAAAGAGATACCGGGGGTATCGCCATCACAGCGGACGCGCCGAGTAGTTCTGCATTCTGGGCAAACTCAACCGCTTCTCGGATACTCTCTGAGCCCACGCTGATGACTGTAAAACCTCGTCCCTGTACAGTTTGACAAACGAATTGCGAAAGTTGTTTACGACGGAGGTAACCAAGTCGCAGAACCTCGCTGACCATCGCGACCACGACGCCATCGGCACCCATTTGAAAGGCCCAGTCGATTTCACGACTGAGGGTGGCTTCGTCAAGGTTTTCATGGTCATCAAGCGGCGTGTGGAGCACGGGAAGAACGCCGTGCAATAGTTGTTGTTGTGTCATGGTGTTGGTAATGAATCGCTCCGCGATCCAACTGGTGAAGTAGTTTATGACTTAGGTTGGCTATTGGCGAGTTTGTTCTGGTATGTTGGTTCCTGGATCGGTCCACGACAATGGGCAAAGAGTAAAATTTACCAATCGCCAACACCGCCATCGGAATAAAAGACACGTTGCAATAATTCCTGTTGGAAAGGATGTTTGCGCACTTCTTCTTCGTTGATCGTGACACCTAAGCCGGGGAGTGTGTTTGGGCGGACGGTGCGAGTGGTCTTATCGAGCTGAAATCCTTCCTGAACTACATCCGCACGCCATGGCACATCGCTATGAACTGATTCACAAATGATATAGCTTGGCTGAGAGAATCCGAATTCAATCGAGGCTGCGGTGCTAACAGGTCCTTGAGGATTATGCGGTGCCAGCGCAATGCGATACGCTTCAGCTAGGGCGGCAACACGGCGAGCTTCGGTGAAACCTCCACAATGCGTAATATCCAATTGACAAATCTCGCAACCGCGAGCGGCAAAAAGGTCGCGGAACGCCGCAAGGTGTGTCATGCGCTCGCCGGTCGCGATTGGAGTTGTCACGGCGGCATTGATTGAAGCCAAGCCCTCAATGCTTTCAGGCCAACAAGGTTCTTCGAGGAAGTAAAGGCCATAGGGATCAAGTGCTTTGGCGAATCGCATTCCCATTGCCGGAGAAGGTCTGGCGTGACAATCGACCATGATGTCGACGTTGTCACCGACCGCTTCACGCATTGCAGCAACACACGCTTCAGCTGCTTTGACTGGTTTCAGTCCTTCGATCGGCATGGTCGAAGGGACTGCCATCGATTTGAAAGCTGAAAAACCTTCGCTGACCGCCCGTTGAGCTAACTCACCAAACCGCTTGGCATTGTCCACCGGAGTTTCGTAGAAGCTTTCCATGTCGCCGCCACCTAGGTGGCAGTAAAGCCGAATGTAATCGCGAACAGGCCCTCCCCAAAGTTTGTGGCAGGGAACACCATGTAATTTGCCAACGATATCCCAAAGAGCGATATCAATTCCTGCAATAGCGGTGGAACGCACGATACCGCTTCCATGCCAAAAATGTTGCCGCCACATCATCTGCCATAGATGCTCGACTCGAGTAGGATCCTCGCCGATTAGCAATTGCGAGATATCCTCGATCGCACTAACCACACTACGAGTGTGCCACTCCAATGTCGCTTCACCCCAACCGATGAGTCCAGGCTGATCGGTGACGACTTTGACGAAGACCCAATTGCGCATGCGAGCATGACAAACGAGTGTTTCGATGTGAGTGATTTTCATGTTGGGCGAAGATCCTGTTAGTTAACATGATTGAAGCTGCGATCGAAGCTAATCTTCGCCACAATATAACGCACCGAGTAGAGCGACGCGACGCTACTGAGAGCGCGACAAGCTACCGAATGTTCTACTTAATGTTCTACTGTGCCAACCACCCACCGTCGATGTTCCAAGCAACTCCTCGAATGTTGTCGGCGGTTGGAGAGCAAAGAAAAGTGGTTAGTTCAGCGACCTGTTGCGGGGATGTAAACTGAAGCGAGGGCTGCTTTTCGCCGAGGAGATGATACTGAGCTTCCTCCAGTGATAGTTCCCGTGAGCGTGCACGAGCTTCGATCTGCTTTTCTACTAGCGGCGTTAATACCCAGCCTGGACAAACTGCATTGACCGTGATACCCGTGGTTGCCGTTTCGAGAGCAACGGATTTTGTAAAGCCAACCAAACCATGTTTGGCTGCGACGTAAGCCGACTTATTCGGTGAGGCAACCAGTCCATGGACTGAGGCAATGTTGATTATCCGTCCCCAGTTTTTGCGTCTCATTTCCGGCAGTACGCGCCGCGTGGTGTGGAAAGCAGCGGAAAGATTTACGGCGATAATGGTATCCCAACGTTCCGTCGGAAAATCTTCGATTGCGGCTACGTGCTGAATACCTGCATTGTTCACAAGAATATCAACGATGCCGATTTCACCGAAGCAGGTTTCGATGAGACTCTCGATTTCCGAAGGGTTACTTAGGTCTGCTGCATGGTAACGGACAGTCGTGCCGTGCGATTTAACTTTTAGTATTGCTGTATCGAAATCCCCAAAGCCATTGAGCATCACGTTTGCCCCTTGGCTTGCCAGTTGGTCCGCGATCGCTAAGCCGATGCCGCTTGTCGACCCGGTGACGAGTGCATTTTTTCCCTTGAGCATCGTTAGTAGTCCTCCATACGGTCGCGAAGCTGAAGGTGATCATTGTAGTGGATCGCTCCGCGATCCAACTCTTCGATTCTCTTAGTTGGCGACGTATTTTTTTTCGTGAGCGCGAGTGATAGTGGGGCCGAGGAAAGGTCCACTTCGATTGAATTGTCACAAGAATCGAGAGTTTAATTCAGAGAAAGCCATTAGCGTTGGATCGTGGTTCCATCCAACGCTAATGCCGTGAATAAGCGGAGCATCTAGAAGGATACTCGATGAAAATGAAAGACTAATCGACTTGAAAATCGAATGTATTTGTGCCGTTCTTCACTTCGGCGGTTAGGTTCGACGAAGCGGGACTGGCATACTTGGCAGGCAGAACATTTTTAGCGATCGAAGCTGCAATTTCTGCCTCAGTCATTTCGTTGTATCCGGGAGGATATGGGTTGGTGACATCGTATGGCTCTGCGTTTGCTGCCGCTTCCGTTGTTGCATCGGCTTTAGCCTCAGCATCTTTTTCCTTCTTTGGCGGTAGTTTTTTGTCATATTTCGCGATGGTCACACTGTATTGACCCGCCGCAGCTCCATCAGCGCTAGCTCGCGTCGAAAGTTTGTAAACGCCCGAAGAGTCCGTGATCGCGGAGGCAGCAATGCCAACTCCCGGTTTAATCGGCGTGAAAGCAACAATCGCACCCTCAACGGGTTTGCCCTTGGCGGTGACTGTTCCAGAGACAGGGTAGACCGGTTCTAGATTGTCACCGGAGCAACCGCAGAAGAGCAGGCACGTGAGCAAAGCCGACGACATGCAAGACGAGATCGATTTAATCGACATAGAATTTTCACCGTGAAAAGATTGGTTCTTCCATAATACCGAAGTCAATAATCAGCCAATTCGCAACTTGCCCTTGAGCGAAGGAGCAATGTTACCTTAATCCTGGCTCACGGAGACTTCATTACCATCTTTTGATCCCAAGGCGCCCCATGCGCCATACATGGATCGGCCACCCATAGGTTGGCGTGCATTGAGGTTACCTGTGTCGATATCGTTGCCGATGAATCGAACGCTCCCATCGCACATAGCTGCATTAACGCCGGTGCCATGACGACTAGCTGGAGGAATGACCAAGTGCACAGAATCGCCGTCGATTCCTCCATCGGCACAGGATGGTGCGTTAGGTGGTAGAACGGTATTGAATAAAACGTACATAGGGTTCGCATCCTGCCATGCGATTCCAAACCGACACTGAACTTGGGAGCCTGCGACAAAGTAATTTCCTGCTCTCACCGAATTGCAAAGGGACGGAGCATTGATCAGTCCAGATACCCTTGTATGAGTCCCTGCAATGACTTCGACTTGCTCAGGTCCCACAGTCACAGGTTGCTGAGCTCGATACGGCATCGATTGTTGACAGATTCGTTCGCTGAATAACAGCGTGTTGCTCAAACCATCCTTAATAGCAGCGAACGGATAACCGCGGCCGGCATTTCGAGCCGTAAATGGTCCTCTGGCTTGCCCTGTGACTACTCCGAACATCAAGCCTTCCACCATATCGCCTGCGCTCATCGCATAGCTGTTGGTGCGAACGTCATTAAAATATCCATTGTCCGATGGACAACGCATGAAGGATGGTGAGTTATTCCACGGCCCCCAACTAGCCCATGCATGTGGACCATGGGGAGGATTGTTGGCATCCCCTCTGGCGATGAGTTGATACTGGTTTCCACCTTCTAGATAAAGTAGCAGCGGTATGAAGGCACTTAAGCGGCCACGATTTGAATTAAGGAGTCCACCCGTAGCGCCGACGGTTGTGCCACCGCTGCGTGTTGGAAGTTGTTTGAAACTCGCTTCGTAATTATGAATCGCCAAGGCCAATTGCTTGAGATTGTTTGTGCAACTCATTCGGCGAGCCGCTTCACGTGCTGCCTGCACGGCAGGAAGAAGCAATCCGACAAGAACGCCAATAATCGCGATAACAACCAACAATTCGACGAGGGTGAAACCGAAGCGTTTCCTACAGTTAGAGTACTTCATTTCGACATGCTCCAGAAAAGCGGGAAAACTGCAGAAACGCTTTATGATGCTTGGTGCATCAGAAAGGGTGGCAATTGTTCCCATAGGGTCGATTAAGGGAAGATAAGAGTCTGCTGATGATTGCAGGCTTTTTGACGGAAATCAACATTGAAGGGGGGTTTTAGAAGAATTTGTAAAATTTCAATGTTTTTTTGATGATCTGTTCCTACCCCGCTAAGACCTGTCTGAAATCGTTGATTGTTGGGGGCGATAAAAAGGTCGAAAAGCCCCAAAACAATTTATCAGATCAGTCTTTAGCCTTGGACCATTCGAACCCAATCTTCGAGACAAGATGCTTCCCCAGTATCTCAGCGGTAATTCGGTTTCCTTCCTCGGTCAGATGACAATAATCGGTAAAGAACTCCACCGACTCATCGAGGTCCTGAATTTGGCTATTCGCATCGATAAAAAATTTGCCTTGTACCAACACGTCCCTCAGATGGTTGCTTAAGTAGTCGTCGAAAAAATAGCGATTGATTTGCCGCATTCTCGCAGCCGACTGTGGATCTTGGCCTGGCACGAGCATCAAGCGATCTAGTTCGGTTTCAATGTTCGAAAGATGTTTATTGGTTTTTGTGCGATGTAACAGTGGTTGTAAGCAGAATATAAAGGTCGCTCCATCGCTTTCGACCGTTGCCCGAAAGTGTTTCACGATCTGTTGAAAGCGAGCAGCATTCTCGATGAAGTCATTACGATTTTTTTGATATTCGGTTTCCGAGTCGGCCTGGGCAGTCGGCCGCAGTACCGAGTGTTTTGCCAAAAGACGGTCGAGTTTGAGTCGCTGCGAAAGCTTTTCGAGAACGTAGTAGGTATTCGTTCTCGCAATGAAGGATTTGCGATGGTGATTATTCCATAGATCGATGTATTTACCGAGATCAGCTTCGACATCTTCATAGGGAGTTCCTGACTCGATCGATGCCAAGTCGTTCATACCATCACAGCTGATGACGATTTCCGGCGAAAACCGGGATATTAATGTAGAGTACTCCAGGTGCGACTGATGAAGTCGTCGTCCGTACGATGCCGAGGTAATCACTTGAAATTGGGTCTGGGGAAATTGCTCGGACAAAAACTTTTGTAAATGACCTGCGATGCTACAACGATAGCTGTAATTACCCCAGGGGTATTTATGTACGGCTTCGTATCCTTCGGTTTGTCCGGCACCGATGACGGCTGAGCCACCCATTAGAAAAATGCGTACGACGCCAGCCGGTTTAGCGACCGTGACTTCGCTGTCACAAATAAATCCATTGTTGTCAAAAGCGACGTTAGGATCATCTGGTGAGCGCCTAAGGGTCGATGCCCCAAAATCAAAATCGGGAGTGTGACGATAGACCGTGTAGCCAGAGATGATGCGATTGTATGGATAAGCTTGTTTCTGGTTCCGATTTCCAAATGAGAGAACAAGGACATACGATGTCAATTCCACCAACAGCAACATGATGACAATGGTCACAAGTGCGAACGTTTTCTTGTGCCGCGCAAAGCGGTTCTCTTTTTTGGGAGAAGATTTCGAGTTCATGATAAGAGTGCACTATAAGGTGAAGTGACCGACGTACGTTGGACCCAAGGATAGGTTCCGATGTTCTTCAATGAAACGCCGCTTGCGAGACTTTTGCTTCGTACCAAAGATAAATAACTTGCGTAGAATTCGTCGTGCATTTCGGAAGTGAAGCAAAAATCGAAAAATCAATTGTAGCGGCTTGGCTCGGTCCGTAAGGATTTTCACTTTACACTTCTAACAGAACAGTGGAGTCGCCCAGGATGTGAATCAATCCCGTAAACATGCCATTTTCTCTGGAGGCAGCAAAGACCTTGAATGCGAAAGTCAAATGATGTGCTGGAGTCCGGAAAAAACGTTACTCGATTCGCTTAAGTTTGGGGTGATCTTTAGCGTTTTCAATTTCTTCAATTGCTTTTCTAACAGCCCTCGCCTTCTGTTTGCTCAGTGCTTTGGGGAAGTTCGGTTCACCTCGATCGAAGATATCTGCGGTTTCACGAAGATGTGGTAGCGCTCGCTCGGCTTCGGCACCATAGGATAAAATGATGGCCAGGATTTCTGGGGTACGGTGCTCGCTTGCCCAGGGGTTTTGGGTGCGCAAGTAATTCGCGCAAGCTTGAATTCCTTCTTCAATGTGATGAGATGCTAGAACTTTGAGACCATTCAAGCGAACACCATCAGCGAACATTTCGCCGCTGGGAGCAGGTTTTTCAATCGCCTCTAAAATCGCTGGTAGGAGCGGTCTAATTTCCTCATAGTCAAGTCGACTAAATATCGAACTAATCTCGCTTCGTGCAAGGCCATCCTGGTTTCTTAGGCCGTTGGCGATAGCTTGGCGAAGCTTATCTTGGTCGACTCCTTCGAGCGAATTAGTCGCGTTAAGCAATTCGCCAAAAATAGCAACGGAAACAAATCGCTGCTCCATCCCGCGTGGGTCATCGGACGCTGGTTTACGAGCGATCATCTCCAGTAAATCTGGAAGTGCTGGGAGCGATTCCTTTCCAATCATCGCTAGAGCGGTTGCTGCGCGAATTCGGAGCCAAACATTATCGTGCTGCAGAGCTAGCTGAAGTTTGGGGATTGCGGGAGCGGCTCTACCACGCATTTTCTCAAGAGCAATACAAGCCCCAAGTCGTGCATATAACTCGTTCGCATCAAGCAGCGCAACGATCTTTTCGGTCGGTGGATTCTTTCGCCGAGCAAGTGTTTCGGCCGCTCTCTGACGGACAATCGGAGACCAGGAGCCGAGTCGAAGCACGAGTTCGTTATCATCTAGATTGTCATAGGTGGTGGTTCGATCTTTATTGTCCCAGCCACGTCCGTCATCGATCAATCCTTTCACTGCATCTGTCGAAAGCGGTTCGATCATGTAAGCATTGCAGCCTGTCAGAGCGATCTCTTTGCGTGGTAAAGCATAAGCTATGAGATAAGCCCCCGTTGCATCCCAGTCGTGGTAGCTGTCATGGTCAGGCTCGGGGGGGCCCTGATGAGTGAATGAGCCATCCCAACGCCGTGCGAGGTCGTGATACCAACCTCCAAATTCTTCCGTCCATGCACCGGTAGCATTGGGACCGGCTTGAGCTATGGCCGGCAAGGACCAGAGCATGTTGAAAAAGTTGCCGGTGTGACCACAATCTCTCTCTGCTCCATGAGAGGCGACTGCCATGCGGGTGAAGTAATTCGCATTTTCAGCTTCACCAAGAAGATTGAACAGAACGGCAGACATACCGCATTTGCCGTTATCTTCATGGGTCTCAATCCAAGCTGCATGGTCGCCGTAGGGGACCGCGCCTTTACCAACGTAGAATCTGAGAAGTCGTGCGCTTAGCTCGATGGCATGGTCTACTTCATCGTCTTGGACTCCAGCATTTCGAGCCAGCACCATACCGATCGTCAGTGGTAATCCTGGTGAGTTCATCATTCCGTAACCTTGCAAGCGACCATCAGGAAGTGCAAAGGTATGGCCCCATGAACCGACGGCACTTTGGCCTTCCGCAACCTGCACGGCTAATCGCCGAAGCCCTGGTAATACAGTTTCATCGGCTGTTTCCTTGGCATACTCTGCCAGAAAGATCATAACGTATCCGTAATACCAAGATCGAAAGTCATCGGTTTGAAAGTTTGCGGCCCATTTCGCTTCACGTTGAAGAAGCGGTAGATGTTGGTCATCACCTCCAGCCAGCAAAGCGAGTGCATTGAGAGAGCGTGGGATGGCATCTTCGGTTGCAGGGTAATCGGTTTCTGTCATTCGCGCAGCAAGCGTTTTCAGGCCCTGCTGGAGTATTCGTTCGGATTTTGGACAATCGTACGGCGCTGTCGAGCTGAAGGAACCCAAAACAGGTAACCTCAATTCGACTTCGTCAACTTTTCCTTCTCGCCATCGAGTGAGCCGTAGTTTGCCACCACCTTGCTCCGACTCTGCAGCGCTGATCGCTTTTCCGAACTCAGTCCGCGGATCGTACGAAAAAGGTTGGCCACCAACGCCAAGGATCACATCTCCTAATTCAATTGATCCATCGGCGGGAGATCCCTTATCAACTTGCGTGATTGCGATCTGTCTAGCGTCAGTTGTCACCAATTTGTCGCAGAACATCCAACCTCTAAGCCCAGTGGGGCCGAGGTTCCAGTCATGCTTGGCTTCGGCGGGGATCTTATCGCCCTTGGTCAAATCGGGAATGGTAAGTTGATTCTCATCGGGAGACGCAAATGCAATCGACGTGAGAGTGAGGGTGTATAGAGTGTATGCTAAAGCTTGAAGTCGATTCATTTGGGCGTGTCTTCTATTGGCTGCGAATCCGTTGGGCGGGTCCAGTTTTTATAAATCGTCTGCTGTGGAGACAAATATAGTTCGTACGTTGCTTGAATAACCGATCCACTGAGTGACGGGGTGCGAAGTAATGAAGTGAAGGTGACTTGCTGACGCGATGTAAGTGTGGTCAAAGACCACAGCCACCGCTAGTAGCGATGGCATTAAATCAAGAAACATCGCATGGCTACTTCAACTCAAGGTGCGACTTTAGGCTTTGTAGTGGCACTCGAGGTGGAGTAGGGTTGAACCTCTGCGTCGTTGGATTGCGGAGCACCTGACGTACTACGCCCCTGTTCAATATATTTTTTAAGTAATGACTTTAGTTTGTTTACGATCTCCGGCTTTTCACCGTAAAGGTTGTGACGCTGCGAAAGGTCATCACGCACGTTGAATAGTTCGCCAGGATGAGAATGCGTTGTATAACCGCGTTGGTTCTTGAGCCAAGTTGGTTCACCATTGGCTGCGTTGTCGTCGCCACTCGGAGCATCGATCAATACCCAATCCCCCTGACGGATCGCAAACTTTCCACGGGCACTGTGATGCACGGTCGCCTCACGAATCGGTGCCGAGAGTGATTCGCCGAGCAATACCGGTAAGAGATTGACGCTGTCCTCAGCGGCATTGTCTGGCAATCTCTGATTTAAGATGGCAGCAACTGTAGCCATGAAATCGACATGGCAAATAACCTCCTCACTCGAAGTCCCTGCAGCAATTTTACCGGGCCAGCGAGCGATGAAGGGAACACGGTGACCACCTTCCCATGCATCGCGTTTTGCGCCACGCAGATCGCCCGAACTGCGATGCTCAAATTGCTGTACTCGATCGTAGACCCCCGGTTTTACTTCGCCAGTAACTTCTGCTCCGTTATCACTGGTGAAGATCACGATAGTGTTGTTCGCCACGCCTGCTCGAGCGAGGGCATCGAGCACTTGCCCAACGCACCAATCCGTTTGGTGAACAAAGTCTCCATAGGCACCGACTTTAGTCTTGCCAATAAATTCGGAAGATGGCACCACAGGGTAGTGTGGTGATGTGAGGGCGAGATAGAGAAAGAAAGGTTTTTTTGCCTGAGCTGACTTTTCGATCCACTGAACCGAATGGCTGGTAAGTTCCGGCAAGATATTTTCTAGCTTCCAATTTGGAACCATAGGTCCAGGGATATTGAAATTGTTGCCTGCCATTGGAGCCGATGGGATCCCGACCGTTCGATCGTTCTCGAAAAAGCAATAGGGCGGATAATTGGGGACGATCGTACCAAAGTAATGGTCGAATCCTCTGGTAATCGGTCCTTCGCCAATCGGTTGGCTAAAGTCTACGTTGCTCAAAGGGTTCTTCACACCACCGCTTGCTGGTTTACCATCGACGGTTACATAGTTTTGACCCAGATGCCACTTCCCGATACAGGCAGTTTGGTAGCCATGTTGCTGAAGTAGTTTGCCCACCGTCAATCGATCGGCGGCGATTAGAGGTTTATCCCAAGGCCCGAGTACATTGCGCTGCAATCGAGTTCGCCAAGCGTATCGTCCCGTGAGCAACGCATATCTCGTTGGGGTACATACCGACGATGGTGAATGGGCGTCTTTAAATCGCATACCTTGTGTTGCAAGCTGATCAAGTCGAGGCGTTGGGATTTTTGACTCAGCGTTGTAACAACCGAGATCACCGTAACCGAGATCATCGGCAAGTATGTAAACAATATTCGGCAGCTCGGAAGCCATTGAGCAATTCAAAGGATAAACGAGCCATAGCAGACAGGTTATGAGTAATTTTGCGCAAGATGAATGAGTTACCCAAGAGATGATGTCTTTATGGTTCATAATCATCGAGGCCCACGGGGTAAGTTGTTGGTTAGATATTTCAGGATATGCATTCGAACATGCACCAGCGTTCCCTCACCTTCGCGCAGTCCATGATCGCGATTCGGGTAAACCATATAGTCAAAGGATTTACCGAGCGAAATTAAACGATCGACCAGACCTTCGATAATTTGAATATGGGTGTTAGTTTCACCGGAACCAGTCATGATCAGCAACTTGCCTTGAAGTCCTTCGGCGAAGTTGATGGGGGCGGAGCGTTTATAGCCATCAGGATTCACTTCTCGAGTTCGCATGAAGATCTCTTGAAACCATGCGTTGTAAAGATGAGGCTGAGGCTTAGGAACGACAGCGATGCCAACTTGATACGACTCCGGTTTGCGGAAGAGGGCGTTGAGCGTGTTAGAGCCTCCGCCGCTCCAGCCCCAGATTCCCACACGATCGGTATCGATGAAAGAATACAGCTTTGCTAGCGCCTTCAATCCTTTCTCTTGTTCATCTGTCGATAAGGGACCGAGGCTACCGAAGATAGAGCGTCTCCAAGCGGCTCCTTTGGGACATGGCGTTCCACGATTATCGATCGACACGACGATGTAGCCCAGTTCTGCAACGACACGATGGAAATCGATTTGTGCAGCGCCCCATTCATTCAAAACGGTTTGGGCATGAGGCTCTCCATAAACGTAGATAAATAGCGGATACTTTTTGCTTGAGTCAAACTCTTTCGGTTTCAGCATCCAAGCATCAAGCTCGATATCATCGCCGATATCCAGTTTTAAGAATTCGGCTGGTTGACAACGGAGCGATTTCATTCGGTCATGAATCTCGGAGTTGTCCTCCAGTTGTTTCACGACTCGATGCGACGGCACCTCGATAAGCTGATGTGTTGGTGGCGAATTCAGTGTCGAAAAGCTGTGAATGGCCCATTTTGTATCGGGCGAGAAGAGATAGTTATGGGTACCGATTTGATCTTCTGGCGATAGTCGCACTAACTTGCCAGTGCCATCTAGCGCGACCCGGTAAAGATACTTTTGGGTTCCATCTTGAGGCGAAGCGTAAAAGTAATACCAGCCATTCTTTTCGTCGACGACGGATCGTTCGATAATGTCGTAATTACCAGGAGTCAGTAAAGCTATTTCTTTTCCATCGCGGGTATAGCGATAGGCATGTCTCCAGCCATCTTTTTCACTGATCACAATGAACTCACGACCATCTTGTAGCCAAACGAGTCCTGAGTTTTTTCCTTGGCTCGATTCCACCCAGGCCTCATTGGATTCCGAAAAGATCGTCTTTATTTCGCCACTTATGCTCACTAGCAAGAAGTCGCGCTTATCACGGAATCGACTGAATCTCTCCACGAGAACTTCTTGATTGTTACCCGCCCATTCGACTTGGCCCAAGTACATACCTTCTTCCGGGCAATCGATCGGTAGCCAAGTCAATTGCTCACCATTACTGTTGACGATACCGACTCGCAGTTTTTCAATTTTTTCGCCGACGCGAGCAAAATGATTTTGCTGCACCTCAGGATAGGATGGATCTCCAGGAACCAAAACCCACCTCTGTCTTACTTCTCTGTAGTCGGCTTCGATAAACAAAGCCTTCGATCCATCGGGGCTCCAGATCGGATCGCGATACTCGATACCGTGTTGAGCTGGAGATGATACAAGCGTAACTTCCGTTTGGTTCTCTGAATTGATTGCTACGAGTTTCTCGCCGCGAGCTTCAAGTTGCAATTTACCGGGCGTCTTATTTATTCGATTGTCCGAGCTGGAAAGCTTTTCATCTTCCGATGCCGTTCTGCGTTCACCTGTTTGTGCGTCGTAGAACCAAGTTGTTTCTGTTTTTGCGACGGGATCAACATCCTCGATCAAAAAGCCTGAGCAATTCTCGAGCCATTGAGGTCGAAAGTTCTTTGGTCGAAATTCACCACGATCATAAATCGATTTGATTCGTGGCTCTGCATGGTTTTGCCAATTCGATTCATGTCCGGATTGCCCGAACGTGTTTTGTGCTGTGATTACGAAGTATACGAGCAGAAGCAACATGCTTGAGGCGAATGGTTGAAACTGAAAAAGAGGCGTACGACGCATGAAGGGAATCCTGGGAAGCTTTATCTTTGGGTGAGAAATCAATTTGAGCAATTTATCGTAGGATGTTGTCATTCGCGAGTTTTATCAATTCAGCAAGCCTTGTGGTGGCGATGTTTCTTTCGCTTTCACAGCGGGTTTGGCTTATGGCGGACTTCTTGGTCACACCGATTTAGAAGAGGTTTAGCCGTTTTGCGAAACGAGTGGCGATTGGTGCTAGAAATCAGATTACAAATGGTCTCTAAGCTATGCGACTCACCGTTGTTGATTTCTAGTTGAGTTTTCCCAGTTTAACTCCCGAGCAATGTGGAGATAGCATCACTGCTATGGCTGTAAAGAATAAGCTGCCTGAATCGTGATTGGGAAATCTCTGATCGTTCTGAGTCTCTGTCTGAGTCTCTGTTCATAAAAAAAGCCTAAGCCCTCGCATTCGCAAGAACTTAGGCAGTACGCCCGGCAGGGCTCGAACCTGCAACCCTCGGTTCCGAAGACCGATACTCTATCCAATTGAGCTACGGACGCATCCAGAAAGAAGTATCGGCCAAGCCACCTTTGTTGTCGATGGCAAGTTTTACATTAATAAAGCTAAGTGCCGAAACCCGTTCTAATTGCTCTTATTTGATCTAGGTTCCCTAGAGCTCCTAGGTCACCTATTTTCTGGCAGAGATTTACCACTGCTGAACTTCCTTTAAGTCTAGTGTTTTTTCGGCCGTTTTGAAGGGTGCGATTAAATTTTCGGAAATGCTGTCAAAAGCTTGGGAAACCGAGCGAAAAAGTTGCCCTTGTCACCAATAGGCGAAAATCTGTACCCTCCATCGCTTAGGGAGTCTCTCTAGAGGCGTTTGCTGGACCATGAACGACTTGGCCATTAGCAGATTTTCGCTGGAAAACTATGCGAAAAGGGCTAACACCCGAGAGACGCTTGGGTGAAAGCCTGGGCCTAAAAAATCAGAAAAGTATAAGATTCAACGAGCGGTGACGGCCCAAGATGGGCTATTAGGATTGTCAAGTGTAAAGGATGCGATGAAATGAGCGGCCGCATGCGAAAGGGATGGAGTGCATCGGTGGCAACCCTCAACGATCGAGATCGTTCGTCGAGGTTATGTCGCTGGATGTTGCAAGTGATCTTTTTGGCTGTCGCAGCGATGTCCAACAGCGTGATGGCGGAAACGCAGGAAGCGAAATGGATTTGGACTGCGGAGCATCCTCGTAATGCGGTTCCTGAAACCGACTGTTATTTCCGCAAGACGTTTCATATCAGCAACGTAGAACAAGCATTGGTAACGATCAGTGCTGATGATGACTACGAATTGTTTGTCAATGGCCGTCGCATTGGCGTGGGCGAATCGTCCCGTCAGATGGGAACGTTTGACATTCGTCAGCACATGATTCGCGGACGCAACGTTATTGCTGTACGTGTACGAAATACGAAGGGCAACACTGCAGCCCTCGCAGCACGAGTGCAAGTGAAGCCTTCCTCGGGTGCATGGAGTTCGTACTCAACTGATCAAACTTGGCGGACTTCCTTAGAGGTTCCTGCCAACTGGGCAGCGACCACATACAACGATGCCCGTTGGGGTGCTGCTGCAGTCTATGGCGTCTTGGGTGAAACGGCCCCTTGGGATCGACGCGCAGAGGTGCCTGCTACCGAAAGTCATGAAGGGGAGCGTTTTCGAGCGCCACCGGGTTTTTCGGTAGAGCGTATTCTCGATGATAAGGCGGCCGGCTCACTGATTGCGATGGCCTTCAATGAATTCGGTCACATCATCGCTTCGCAAGAAGGTGGACCATTGATGCTGTTTTACGACAGCGATAAAGATGGCAAGGTCGACAAGTCGCGAGTTTACTGCGAAACCGTGAAAAACGTGCAAGGCATTTTGCCTCTCAACGGTGAAGTCTTCGTGACTGGCGAAGGTGCTGAGGGAACGGGCTTATATCGGCTGGCTGATCAAGACCGTAACGGAACCCTGGAAGTTGCTAAGAAGTTGGTTGGTTTCAAAGGATCGGCCGGTGAGCATGGAGCTCACGGTATTGTACTAGGGCCAGATGGCATGCTGTATGTCGTAGTTGGAAATCATCAGAATATTGAAGGAGATCCAGCGACCGCGAGTACGTACCGCAATTACTACGAGGGTGACTTGGTAACGCCTCGTATGGAAGATCCGGGTGGACATGCCCGCGGAATTAAAGCTCCGGGTGGTGTTGTGATCCGCACCGATCTGAAAGGTGAGAAGCTGGAGGTGGTAGCCGGAGGTTTGCGAAACGCCTACGACATTTGCTTCAATGAAACCGGTGCATTATTTGTGCATGACAGTGATATGGAATCGGATATTGGAGCAGCTTGGCATCGCCCCACTCAACTCTTCCACGTAGTTGAAGGCGCTGAAATGGGATGGCGAAGTGGTTGGGCGACGATGCCCGATTATTATCCCGATCGTATTCCAGCGATGACCGATACAGGTCGCGGCTCGCCTACCGGGGCTTTGGTCTACGATCATTTCGCATTTCCGACTCGTTATCAGCGTCAGTTGTTTTTGGCTGACTGGTCGGAGGGACGAATTTTAGCGGTTCGGCTGCAGCCGAACGGTTCCACATTCCAGGCACAGTATGAAGTTTTCTTACAAGGCCAACCGTTGAACGTCACCGATCTGGATGTTGGGCCAGAGGGTGCGATTTATTTCTGCACGGGTGGTCGTGGTACTAACGGTGGGATTTATCGCGTGACATGGGATGGTGAGATCCCAGATCGCGTTAAAGATTTGGGGGAAGGGATCACCAAAGCGATTCGTTTCCCGCAAATCAATGCTGCTTGGGCAAGGCAAGAAATCGCAATGCTAAAGAAAAACTTGGGTGACGATTGGAACGAGTTGGTTAGCGGCGTTGCGTACAGTCCCGATAATCCTGCCCGCTATCGTATTCGAGCCTTAGAATTGATGCAGTGGTTTGGACCGAAGCCCAATACCGATTTTCTAATTGAACTGTCTCGGTCCCCCAATGAAGGATTGCGCTACAAAGCAGCTCAGATGTTGGCTTTACAGAGCGACGAATCAGCGACCAAGCGATTGCGGGAGATGCTGAAGGATTCCAATCTACCAACAGCTCGCGCTGCGGCCGAGGGAATGCTCCGACAAGGGGCAGCTTGTGAATTGTCGGACATTCGCAAGCTCTTATCGAGCGAAGATAAGCATTTGGCCTGGGTGGCTCGAAGATTGCTGGAACGCATCGAACCAACGCAGTGGAAAAATGATTTGCTCACAAGTCCGTTAGTCCGAGAGCGCATCGTAGGTAGCTTGGCTTTAATGACATCCAATGCGACGCATGAAAATGCCGAAGAGGTTTTGAAGTGCTGTCAGGATGCCATGTCTAATTTCGTCAGTGATCGAGATTTCATTGAGTTGCTGCGAGTAATGCAAGTAGCGTTGCATCGTGGATCGATTCAGCCAGCTGAGGCGATCACCTTGCGAACCGTTTTAGCTCGCGAGTTTCCTGCCGGTGAGCCGTTGATCAATCGCGAATTGATTCGAATCTTGACTTATCTTCGATCTGAGGAAGTCATTGAGCCGGCACTGAACTACCTGAGCAGTGATGCGGAGATGGTGGACAAGATTTTAATTGGTCTCTGTTTGCCTCGGATTCCTCATGCCTGGACAGCTGCCGAAAGATTTTCTTTGATGAAATTCTATGAAGCGGCTCAGAAGTATGACTCCGGCAGTAGCGTTCCCTTGTACGTGATGAATGCCAGCCGCGAATTTGGTGAGTCGATGCCACTGGAGGAGGCGAGAATCTTCATTGCTGAAGGGGATATCTGGCCCAACGCAGCTTTATCAGCCTTGCCTGTTTTACCTGCGAAGCTGGATACCTCAGATCGACAGGTACTGATTGAGCTAGATCAGAAAATCGATCGCGAAGGGATGCATGACGATGTCCTCAAGAGATTGCGTACCGGTGTCGTGGCGATTTTGGCACGCAGCGGCGATGAAGATTCAGTGAGATATTTGCGAGAGATTTGGCGACGCAGTCCAGATCGCCGCGCTGTCGTTGCGATGGCGTTGGCTGGACAGCCCGGCGGCGATAACTGGGACTACTTAGTACGCAGCCTCGGTTTGCTAGAGCCAGATGTCGCTTCGGAGATCATGCAGCAATTGGTTGGTGTGGAGTTGGCAGCCGACGATCCTGAAGCGTTTCGACAAGTGATTCTTGTTGGTATTAAACTAGCCGATGATCAGTCGGATGTTGCTCCGGCGATTCGATTGTTGGAACATTGGACCGGTATCGAACGACCTGCTGTCGAAGGTGGCGGACCGCTGAGTGGTTGGCAAGCATGGTACACAGAAACTTATCCTAATCGCCCTGAGGCCGCATTACCTTCAGTCGATAAAGAGTCGAATTGGAATTACGAGAAGATCGTAGAATATCTTGATAACGACATCGGTAAGAGGGGCTCGCTCGAAGATGGCAAGAAAGCTTTCGTCAAAGCGCAGTGTGCAGCTTGCCATCGATTCCAGGGAGAGGGTTCAACGATCGGTCCCGATCTGACGGCGGTGAGTCGTCGATTTACGAGACAGGAAACATTGGAAGCGATCCTTTATCCATCACATGTGATCAGTGATCAGTACGCATCTAAGAAGGTTCGCACGGTGGATGGTGACACTGTTGTAGGGATTGTGAGTACCAATGGGGATGGAAGTTTGACGATTCGCAAAGCCGATCGTCAGGAGATCCGAGTGGCGGCTGATGAGATCGACGAGATCGCACCCAGCAAAATCTCGTTGATGCCCACCGGTTTATTGGAGGATCTCTCTGCCAGCGAAATTCGTGATATGCTTGTTTATCTCGGATATCTCGCCAGAGTTGAAGAGGTAGCAACCGATCCAAACGCGAAGTCGGTCGATCGTTAAGTACTCATCGACGGCTCCGTTGCACAGTGATTAAGTTGGATAAATAAGTTGAATCAGATCAAAGAAGCCGACCTCCGGGTCGGCTTTTTTCGTTGGTTTATTTTGGTAGTCCAGAAGAAGTGCTGGTAGTAAGTTTAGGATAGTAGGGGGTCGTATTCACCGGAGCGTCGCCATAAGAGGTTAGGGTGGTGGAACTAAGGTTTGCCTTAGGAATTTTCGTTGGCAAGTTAGACGCGGTTGCAGTGCAGGGGCCCTGCCAGGGCTCGGCATATCTCCCTGGATAGGGTGCTGAGTTTCGGGATCCGTCGTGTGCACCTCTTGAGAGTCTGAGCGTTGCAAACCACAATGCTTGCTTCAGTAGGGCGGTTATAAACGCCCTGATGGGGCAATTTCTTGGTTCTCATCGCCATCTTCTTTAGTCGTATTGCATTTGGGAACATTGAAGCGTTCCCGGGAGATCGAGATGTCTGTGTATTCGCCGATTGGAACCACCTCGGGGGTGATGGGTTCGCTGGTTTTTTGGCTTGGATGTTTATTGGTTGTAGGTCATGGAGATGTCATGAAAGCGGAGAATCCATTTCTTGTTAAGAGTGCACTGCCCTTAGAAGCGCCTCCCTTTGATTCGATAAAGATCGAGGATTACATGCCAGCTTTCGAAGTTGGTATGAAGCAACAAATGGAGGAAGTGAGCGACATTGCAGGAAATTCGGAAGCTCCAACATTTGAGAACACGTTGGTCCGTTTAGAAAAATCGGGAGCCATATTGAAAAGGGTCTCGGCCGTATTTTTCAACCTCACCAATTCGAATACGACTCCTGAATTGCAGGCGATCGAAGAGCAGATTGCTCCTCGTCTAGCATCGCACATGGATAACATCATGCTCGACAAAAAGTTGTTTGGGCGAGTGGAGCAGTTGTGGAATTCTCGGAACATTCTGAACCTCAGCGAAGAGCAAATGCGGTTGTTGGAAGAATTGCACCAGAGCTTCATTCGTGCGGGTGCGAAGCTTGATGAAAAGAGCCAAACACGTGTGCGAGCAATCAATGAAGAATTATCCAAGGCGACAACTCAGTTTCAAAATAATCTTCTAGCCATTACCAAGGAACGCGCGGTCGTCGTGGATCAGGCAAGCGAGCTTGATGGGATGTCGGCTGCCGATATTCAAGCTGCTGCTGAGGCGGCAAAGCAGAAGGGGCTAGAAGGAAAATATCTCTTGTCGATCACCAACACCACTCGCCAACCCGTATTGACATCGCTGAAGAATCGCGAGTTGCGAAAGCGAGTGTGGGAGGCGTCGGCCAATCGCGGTGTGGGTGAGAACGGTGGCCTCGATAACAGGCCGTTGGTTATTCAACTAGCCAAGTTAAGAGCCGAGAAAGCGAGCTTGCTAGGATTTGCCAATCATGCCGAATACACGTTGCAAAATCAGATGGCCAAGAAACCGGAAGCGGCGATGAAGATGTTGAGCGATCTGGTGCCTCAGGTCGTAGCGAAAGTTCGCGCCGAATCGCAAGAGATCGCTAAGCTCATGAAGCAAGATGGTATTGAGGGGGAAGTCGAACCGTGGGACTGGGAATACTATGCTGAGAAGGTTCGCATGGCGAAGTATGATTTCGACGAGAGCCTGATTAAGCCATATTTCGAATTGGATAGTGTTTTGAAGAACGGGGTCTTTTTCACTTTCGGAAAGTTGTACGGGGTAAAATTTCGAGAGAGAACAGACTTGCCTGTCTATGAATCGGGCGTTCGAGTGTTTGATGTTTTGCGGAATGATGATTCGCAGATTGGGATTTTCTATGCGGACTATCTGAAACGCGACAGCAAGCGAGGTGGAGCGTGGATGGATTCATTTGTGAATCAGTCGGGATTGCTGGATCAGAGTCCCGTGGTCGTCAACGTGATGAACATACCTAAAGCAGCAGCGGGAGAACCTGTGCTTTTGAGTTTGGACGAAGTGATGACAATGTTTCACGAGCTTGGTCATGGCGTTCATGGCTTATTTTCCGAGGTTGAATATCCAACGCTTTCCGGGACTTCGGTGCCGCGGGACTATGTGGAGTTTCCTTCGACGGTTCATGAGGATTGGGCCATTGATCCGCTGGTACTGAGGAACTACGCCAAACATTACAAAACGGGTGAGGCGATTCCCCAGGAGTTGTTGGAAAAAGCGATTGCTGCGAGCAAGTTCAATAAAGGCTTTGATACGCTGGAGTACTTGGCTGCAGCTTTGTTGGATTTAGGTTGGCATTCTCTCAAGGCGGATCAGATCCCCAGTGATCCGCAGGAAGTAGAAGCTTTCGAAAAGAAGTTGCTTGCAGATTTTGGAGTGGATTACCGACCGGTCCCTCCGCGCTACCGTACTCCCTACTTTGCGCACGTATGGTCTGGAGGTTATTCGGCAGGTTATTATGCGTATCTATGGAGTGAAGTGTTAGCGGCGGATGCGTTCGCCTTCATGAAGACGCAGGGTGGTTTGCAGGGGGATAGTGGTAAGTTGTTTAAGAAGACGATTCTTTCCCGCGGTGCTTCTCGTGAAGTGATGCAACAGTATCGGGATTTCCGTGGCGAGGATCCCAAGGTAGAAGCGTTGTTGGAACGCCGAGGCTTGAAGCAGTAGATCTAAAGTTTTTCGTGGTGTTGTTTTTGGTTCCTTGAAGTTCTAAGTAAGCGGTTGATCTTCCGTGGCAGACAATTCTTGGGGCGATTGGCTGATGCTGGCGGTAACCATTGGTGTTTCTGTTTTTTTCTTGTATTCGACGTTTAATCCGAAGTGGATGATGGAGCATTGGACCCCTGCACGCTGGGTGAATGCTCGATTGGGAGAGCGAGGGGCAAGGATCTTTTTTCTTTGCGTGGCCCTGGCCTTAGCCGCTTTAGCGATTGTCGAAGCGATAAGATTTAAAAGCAGTAGAGCCATTGGATCTGCCACAGTTCTCGATCATGGGTGAAGTTGGTATGAATAGCGAGGGTATCGACCAAGGAGGTTTATCGCGGCAAAGAGGCGCGTCCCCTGCCGGGATATCGCAACCCGGGGCGGTGCAACTGCAAAGTCTTTCGGGCGCTTGGGACGCTTTAGGTATTGCAGTACCTGCAATATCTGCCCTGGCCCAATTATCTGTTGAGTCGCTGCTTCGGGGTGTTGGCTTCGGGGCTGATTTCCAGAGTGGTCGGGTGGAAGAGCACCTTGCGAAATTATCACGAGAGGCTCTGGCACTGTTGTATGCGGCGCAAGAGCATGGTGTGATCGAAGTCAAGGTAACTCCACGTGCATTTCGAGCAGCGGAAAGATTTTTGGCGATTCATATCACCATTGGGGAAGATCAAGTTCTAGTATTTCAGGATCCGCAGGAGTTACGAGTGGCTGTGGAGTTTCTGGAAGGTTTTGCGGAATTGTGTCGAGCGGGCCTTTGTTTGCATCAATTGCATGGGGAATTCTCGCTGACCAAAGCAGGTTTTGATGCGGCGACGAAAGTGCGTCATGAGGATGTTGAATCATGGTTAAAGAAAGCCCAGGAAGTAAATCCGATGTAGGCTTGCCTCGCCGAAGAAAAGCTCTTGCACTGTTGGCTATCGCGGTTGGCCTAACGGGTATAGGGCTTGTCGTTTTTCAGTCTCGGGAAGAGCCTTCGATATCCTCCCAGATCACTTCGGTCACAGCACCCGTTGTGGATAAAGCGAACCCAACATCCTCTCCCAAGTCGGCGATCGGAGGTGACTCGTCACCAGTCGGTGAAGGGGAAAACGAAGCCAATGGGACTGAAGCCAATGGGCATCCACTCGATCCGGTACTGCAGCTTGCTCAAGATGCACTGGTTGCTATGCGTCGGGATATCAAGGACTACAAGGCCACGTTACTGAAGCGAGAAAGAATCGGAGGTAAGCTTGGTGGCGAGTCGGTAATGGATTTGAAGGTGATCAACCCACGCGAGGCCTCGGAGGGGCAGTCGGCCGTCGCCATGCATGTTTATTTGAAGTTTTTGTCTCCTTCGATGAGCAAAGGAAGGGAAGTAATTTGGATTGAGGGTAGCAATAAGAATCAGATCGTTGCGCATGAAGGTGGTTTTAAGAACCTAATGACCATGAATCTAGATCCAGAGGGAACAATTGCGATGCTGGGGAATCGTTACCCGATCACTGGAATCGGTATGATTCGGTTAGTTGAAAAGTTGATTGAGAAGGGAGAACGCGATCGCGAAATAGGTTTGTGTGAAGTCAAGGTTCTCGATAATCAAGCCGTTGGCGATCGAGACTGTAAGTTGATCCAGGTGACTCACCCTGAGAAAAAAGATGGCTACGATTTTCATATCGCGCAGATCTTTTTTGATACGGAGCGCATGATACCGCTTCGTTATGCTGCTTATGATTGGCCCGCTAGCGCTGGCAAGGAAGCGCCTTTAGAAGAAGAGTACACTTACACTAACGTCGAAATTAATGTCGGTCTGAAGGCCGAAGACTTTGATCCTAAAAATCCAAGTTACAACTATCCGTAGTTCAAAAACAGAAGGTGGATCCTGGCATCGCGATTGTCGAGATGAGGCTGTGCAACTCAGCTTAGATCACAAGTCGTGGGTCTGATTACTTCAAGGGTAATCGTGCAATCGAAATGCGATGTGGAAACGGATCTTGGTAGAGAATTGCCCTGAACGTTATGGCACAGTTCTAGGATTGGCAAAAGCCAACTCGAGGTTTTCTGCGAGTTGGCTTTTATTCATTTCAAATTGATGGCGGGCTGGTGAAGCTTTTTGGGCGATCAACGCGTGGCGTTCGCTGGAGCCCTCGTTTCTTGGGCGACTCGTTGTTGTAGAATCGCTTTCAGCTCGGCAACAAACTCATTGTGATTGGCCGCGAAATGTGCTTTGTTTTTCTCAGATGAAAACAAAAATAGTCGTCCTTCGCGTAGGAATCCGAACTCGCGTTTGCCGGGCACAAGCACCCCTTCGCGTACGAAGGTGACCAAGTCGAAACCTGATAGTGTTGCGGCATATTGGTCAGGATTGGCCATAAACTTCTGGGCTTGGTCTTCGTCTCTTAGCCAGTAGATACAGCTGCGATGCTTAATCGCGATCTTGTGATCACCCTCTTGCCAAGCGTTTGCGAAATCGCCGCTTGAGAGAGCTTCATGGAGGGAGACTGGGCAGAAGCCGTCAAGAGTTGGTGGTTGCGATTCTTCGCTTTGTGGCTGTTGCTCTGACTGATTGGTTGTATCTAGAGTTTCCGCAGCGCCTGGTACTGATACACCTGGTACTAATGCTTGCTGAGATTCAGAAGCGGCAGTTTCAGAAGGTGTGCTTTCATTGGCTACGGATTCTGAAGTAGCAGTGGAAGTGGCTGGGGGATTCGTGGTTACAGAACTTGTTGCCGAAGGCGTTTGGGAGTCGTCAGGCGACTTGCTGAAGAACGGGTTAAAGGTCTGCAGGGCAGGGGCTGTTGGCTTAGTTTCTGGTGCTGCTGTCGTATGCTCAGGATGCAGGGTAGGTTGCGAATTTACCTTATCGGCGATCGAAGCGGGGTGGGCTGAAGCATCTCGTGCACTGCTACGAGATGCGTTGGTCCCGGTTTGAGAGGGCGAAAGCCATGGGCTTGATGAAGCGAACGGAGATCCTTGGCCAAGTTTGCTGCTTGATGAAGAGACCTGTTTGGTGGGTAAGGAACTGGAAGAACTGGCAAGGGATGATTTGGTAAATGACGATTTGGAGCCGGCAACAACAGATGGATCGGCATCCTTAGCAGCTTCGATTTTCAATGCGAGGTGGTTCTTATGAGATTCGACGCCTTTAGCAAGCATGTCCTGATAACGCTTGGGATCTTGAGGACTGACTCCACGGTGTATTACCTCTCCATCACTGTTGAGGAGAATATCGGTGGGCCATTGCTGGACCGAGTACTTTTGGGCTAGTCCTCTGTTTTTATCTACGTTGATGAGTACGGGTATGTAATCATCGTGAACAGCCTTGATCACCCCTTGATTCTTGAAGGCTCGCTGTTCGAGAAGCCGGCAAGGGGGGCAGTTATCGCTGGAAAAGTGGAGCAGCACGGGAACGTGGTATTTTTGGCTTAGCCTGAGTGCTTCATCAACTTCCGCCGTCCAGCGAATTCCATCCGTGGCAGGAGTAGCCGCTAAGGTCAAGGTTGCATAAAGCAAAAGGGTGGTGGCCATCATGGCTTGTGTTCCCGCTGACAGATAATCAAATTGGCCGGCGCAAAGAGCCGGTATCTTCTCTGAGGGAATCGGGTGCCGCTGCTGTTAAAGTTGAACGGTTATACCGATTTTAACGAAAAAAAATGATTTGCTGGCGTTTAAGTGCTATTATTAGCTTGACATATGCTTCCCAAAGAGTACGATTCCACATCGACATTCGAGGAAGCTACAGTCCGTCGGTTTTCAAAGGGTGGCTTAGCCTTTCAGGGCGAGACCTTCCTGATCATGAAGTCAATTCAAGGTTGAATTGATCTGCCGACCGCCTCAGCATCGGAGTATGAACCACTGCCGATTTTTGATGACAGGCACAGTTTTGCAACTTCGCAATTGATGCAATGACCTGTCTTTCGTGGTGCAGTTGTGTGTCGACCGATGTCGACTGATCCAGTTCAGTTTTCATGATTCGGCTCAACGTCAGGACAGTACGTCGCCTCCCGAAGCCGAGTCCTTTACCGTTTTCTTTTTTCGCAAGTTTTGGATTTGCGTCATTTATCTATCTGCTGTCTCTAACAGCCCTTCTTTTCAGGTATTTTCAGTATGCCCAAGAAAAAGCGATTCCGCCCGCGGCCCTCAAATCGTGGTCCTTCAGGTGGCCATTCCGGCGGTCATTCTGGCGGTCATTCCGGAGGCCACTCCGGCGGCTATTCTGGTGGTGGTCAAGGCGGTATGCACCGCATGCGTCCCCGTCGCCCTCGCCGTCCTATGGAAGGTGGCCCTGATGTCGACGCCCCAGAGTTAGATGTTCCAGAAGGAACAGAACCACCGCTGACTGAAATCGAAGGGATTTTAGAACTGCATCCCAATGGTTATGGATTCTTAAGAAGCACCGGTAGCAATTATTCGCGAGAGCGAACAGATCCGTTCGTCCCTGGCACGATGATCGAAAAATTTGGCCTGCGACAAGGGGTCAAGGTTCGCGGCATGATGCAGTACGCCAGACGCCAGCAAGGACCGAGAGTGCGTGAAATCTTAGATATCGATGGCATCCTGCCAGATGATTACAGCAAAGTGAAGTCTTTCGATACCCTCACTCCAATCAACCCTGAACAGTGGTTGAAATTGGAAGTTGGGCAGCAGCCAATCACCAATCGGGTCATCGACCTTTTGGCGCCGTTAGGCAAAGGGCAGCGGTCACTGATTGTTGCTCCACCAAGGTCTGGTAAGACGATCATGTTGCAACATATCAGCCGTGGTATTTCCACCAATCACCCCGATGTGACTTTGATTGTCCTCTTGATTGATGAACGGCCGGAAGAAGTCACCGACATGCGACGCAATGTCGTCAATGGTGAAGTTATCGCAAGTAGTTTGGATCAAGATGTTGAAAGCCATGTTCGCCTAAGCCAGCTAGTCATCGACCGATGCAAGCGTCTTGCCGAAATGGGTAAAGATGTCTTTTTGCTAATGGACTCGATCACTCGTTTAGCTCGCGCTTTTAACAAGTGGGTGGGCAATAGCGGTCCAACGATGACCGGCGGTGTGAATATCAAGGCGATGGATATTCCTAAGAAACTTTTTGCGACCGCTCGCGCATTTGCCGAAGGTGGCTCGCTGACAATCGTCGGTACGGCATTGGTTGAAACCGGTAGCCGTATGGACGACCTGATTTTCCAGGAGTTCAAGGGAACAGGCAATATGGAACTGGTGCTCGATCGACGTTTGGCCGATCGACGCGTTTGGCCAGCTATTGATATCACTCAATCTGGAACTCGCCGCGAGGAGCTTTTGCACGATGCAGAAACTTTGCATGCCGTCACCATGTTAAGAAGGACTCTTAACACGATGAATCCTGTTGAGGCGATGGAGCAGTTGACAAAACAGCTAGCAAAGTTCCCCTCCAATGCTGACTTTATTCGCTTAATCGCTGGGGCGAAAATCCTGGATTAGTAATCCCTCCAACGAGTGTAATCGTTGGAGTTTCCTTAGGCCTAAAGGTTTCTGAGATCGATAATTTCTGACCGGGGTATCCGACAACCTTACGGAAACCCCGGCTTTGATGTAGACCTGAAACGAATGGGCGGATAGTGTGGAGCTTTACCGCAACCCCGAAGAGGCTTGTCTAAGCTATCAACGGGGGGCTGTTAGTACCGTCACTTTTGGATTTTAGGTCTCGATGAGCGAACCTTTCTTCTCACGAAAAAACAAACTGGGCATTACGAATGCCTTGCTGTTGTTAATGCTAGTCTCTTTCATCGTGCCATTCGTGATGCGCGGTGCTAGGATGGCGTTGCAGAAGACAGAAAATAATATCAAGGATTGGCTTCCCGATTCTTTCAGGGAAACTGAAGAGTTAGCTTGGTTTGCCAAGCATTTTGTGAGCGAGCAATTCGTGCTTGCGACCTGGCAGGGATGCACAGCCGAAGATCAAAAACTTAAGTTGTTCGTGGATAAACTCCGTTCCGAACAAGCGGTGAGTGCGGATCGGCCCGATGATGATTTTAAGCGGGCTCGCCAACTCGGCACTGACTACGCGTTGATGGCCGGCGACGACTTTTTTTATGATTGGGGTGGGGAAAAAGAAAAGTGGCTTGTCGACGAATCGGGCCGCTGGTTTTACGTGACTCCACCAGGCAAGCTCTATCGCTGGGAAGGCAAGAGCAGTGCAGTTGGTGTTCTCTATCGAAACTTTCAAAAGCTACTAGGTTCTTTCCGACTCGACGGTCAGTTTATTGCCAGTTTTGGCGGGACTTTCGGAGAAGGTGAGAAGAACCCTTTCTATCGCGATCCGCGATTGTTGACCGCGCCACTGTTCAGCCGCATTCAAACGGGTCCTGATTTGGTGGAAGAGCTTGCAGGGGAAGGTGGTCCACTGCATCGCACAGGTAATGCGATGGGGGGCAAGCGAGAAGCACTGGATCGATTGACGGGAACTCTGTTTGCTCCAGTGGTCCCCTATGGATTTGATTGGACTAACGAGTCGATTCGAAAGCATCTTTCGGCCGAATTAGTCGGGCAATTTCCCAAGGGTTGGGAAGACAAATTGCAAATGCTGATCGACGAGACCGTGCAAGAGAAATGCGGTGGAAACAAAGAGGCATTTTTGAAAGCGGATCCTAAGGTGCATTCCGCGCTTTGGTATTCATTTTTTGATGCCATGGCGATTGCTGAGCCACCGCGTCAGACGTGTGTTTTGATCACTCTGACCGATGTAGGGCGTCGCAATCTCAAGCAAGTTTTGGGACGTGGGATGCTTGGCTCACCGTTAGGACGAATTCTTGTACTGGCTGATCAGTCTGGTATTTCTCCTCCACCAACTCCTACGACTTTGCCGCCTCCATTCTCCTGGATGGTTCCAGAGAAACCACTCCCTTCGGCTCTTTTGCGAATGGGTGGTCCGCCGGTCGACAATGTTGCGATCGACGAAGAAGGAACCATTACCTTGGTTCGGCTGGTGGGATATTCCGTTGCGCTCGGGTTGATTCTATCGTGGTTCTGTTTGCGAAGTATCAATCAGACATTGATGGTTTTCTTTGTGGGTGGAGTTGGTGCGGTATCGAGTCTTTCGATTGTGTGGTGGTCGAACGCAACCATTGACGCCATTTTGTTGACCATGCCCTCGCTCGTCTATGTTCTCGGCATGGCTGAATCGATGCATATCATCAATTACTATCGCGATGTGGTGCGAGAAGAGGGGCCAGTTGGCGCGCCAGAAAAAGCTTTGAAGCATGCGTTCTTTCCTTGCTTGCTTGCCAACTTAACAACCGCCTTTGGATTGTTGTCTCTTTGTACGAGTGAAATCGCGCCGATCCGCAAATTCGGGATCTTCTCTGCGATGGCAGTGATGTTTACTACGCTGCTGATTTATCTTTACATTCCATCAGCCTTATCGACGTTCATGACAACGCCGACGGGACCTCAAAAGAAGGATGGCAAGCACAAGCCGGAGAAGGAAGAAGAAACATTCGGGATAATGGACGCGTTCTGGCAAGCCTTGGGGGGGTGGGTCATTCGCAATCGAGGCTTGGTGAATCTGACAGGGATCCTGTTGGTGGTGATGTTCACCGTTGGCTTATTCCGCATGAACACATCGGTTCATTTGTTGAAAATGTTCGATCGCGATGCCCAGATCATTCAAGACTACCGGTGGCTAGAACAGAACTTTGGTCGTTTGGTACCGATGGAACTCGTGGTGCGATTTCCGACGGGCGTTCAGCGAAGTCAAATCGCTGGAGGGCAGGCCGCACAGGAATCCGACTCGCTGACTGTCGAACAAGCGCGACGCCGATTAAGTCTGCTTGAAAGAGCTGAGGCGGTAGCCAAAATTCAGCACATCGTCGAACGTGAGTTTGGTTATGCGGGATCCAATGTTCTCGGCCAAGGTATGTCGGCTCTTACATTGCTGCGAGACCTGCCCGATCCATCCAGTGGATTTGCGGCCAACCGAATTGTGTTCGATGGTCTACTGAAAGATTCGTTTGATCGGCTCTCGAAGACGGATTATTTGCGATACGAAAAGGATGGTCCGGCGGAAGGAACTGAGTTGTGGCGTATCAGCTTGCGATTGGGTGCCTTGAATAACGTCGACTACGGCGGATTTATTTCGAAACTCCGTCTAGCGGTCGAACCTGTGATGGCAGCGTATGATTGCCGCGTTCGGGTAATCGATTCGATTCTCGATCAAACCGCTTCAACGCCCGAGCGTCGTGTGGGAACGGTATTGATTTTGGGTAGTGCAAATCCGAAATCTAAATCGGGTGAAGCTAGTGTTGATGAGATGGCTTCGGATACGGAACAAGCTCCCGTGACGATCAAGCAGGGGCTGCTCAAGAAAGATGAAGTAATCATCGCTCCGATTAACTCTAATAAAATCTTTGCGGAATCTCTGGCGGATCTACTTACCAACGAATCGGTAAGCAGTTTCCGTTGGCACGATCCAGTGAAATCAAAGTTGCAGTTAGATAACCCAGAGCAGATGCAGAAGTGGGGTGAGTATCTCAGTCGGTTTAGCTGTGTCGTGATTGCTGCAGATCATCCAACCTACGACATGGAGTTCATTCGGAAGAATCAACCGAACGTATTTGATTATCGAGAAACGATTGACCAGATCGTGAAAACGGCTTCTGACGAAAGGCTTTCGACTGGGGAATCGGTCGCTATTTCTCCCAACAGTGATCGACCGGATGTGATCTACACCGGTGTGGTTCCGATCGTTTATAAAGCTCAGCGAACTTTGCTCAACAGTTTGATTGAAAGCACTGCTTGGGCGTTTCTAACCATTTTCCCTGTGATGGCGATCATTCTTATTCCCGCAGTGGGATTCAGGAATAATTTGAAACTGCATGCACTATGCAAGATGACAGCGGCAGGGTTTGTTGCGATGCTTCCCAATCAGTTTCCAATCATCATCATCTTTGGCGCGATGGGATTCCTGGGGACTGAGATCGATATCGGCTCAATGATGACAGCTAGTATCGCGTTGGGAATTGCCGTTGATGATACCATTCACTTCTTAAGTTGGTTCCGAAGTGCCGCAAAGATGGGCCTCTCAAGGCTCGAATGCGTCATGTATGCGTATCGGCGTTGTGCACCGGCGATGACACAAACAACGTTAGTGGGTGGTTTGGGTTTGAGTGTGTTCGCTTTGAGCACCTTTACTCCGACGCAGCGATTTGGAACGTTGATGCTGACGATTCTGTCGATCGCGGTGCTCGGTGATTTGATCTTTTTGCCGGCGTTATTGGCAAGTCCATTAGGTAAGTTGTTTATGCCGTATCCCGGTAAGGGGACCGGCCCTGAAGATCATGATCAACCTGCGGTCGATGCTGACGAACTTCCGCTTGTTGAACACAATCTTCCACACTACGCAGAGGATGCAACCGATCCAATTAGCGAAGTTAGGACAGTGGATCGTGATGTGGGTGTTTCTTCTAATTCGCTTAGGCAATCAAGCGAACGCCCTAGCGAACAAGATACCCAAATCAAGGCAGAACAAGATGGAAATCGTCCCAAACCACATTTGAGACGACGTGCTGATGCGATAGTGCGTGTTGATCCAGATCTGATCGATAGAAATCGCGATAGCCAATAGCCTCTAATTCGACGAAGATAATCGAGTGATTGGTGCAGGGAGCAGCATAACTGTTGCTCCTTTTTATTTGGAAATTGGGTTAGTAGGTGACCTTTCAAAGTCATCGTTCAAATCTGTCTGCCTATGTTCCCAGTTGCCGTCCTCGGCGATTCGGTAGGAAGCACGCTGGTGGCATTCAGTCTTTCAGGGGCCAAGTTGATGGAGAGTGATCCAAAAAACAATCTTCACGAAATCTATTTTTCTCTCACGGTCAGGTGGGGCTTGTTAATGCTACAGATTTCGGGATAGGTTAAGTTGTTCCGAGGGAAATCATCGAACGAAGATTTTCTGCGGGTGAATGATCTATCTGATTTGAGATTACTTCAGAGGGAAAAGGCTGCGGACTTGGGATCATCAAGTGACCAAACGAGAATCGACGTTGGGAATCCGATTAACGATGGAAAAGCTTTGAGTGATCTTGATCGGATATCGAAAGTGCGTCGTCGCAGTGGAATAGTTCTTGTGGTGATCGCAGCGTTATTGTGGAGTACCAGCGGATTCTTTGCGAGAGCTCCATGGTTTGATGACTGGCCATTGCAATGGCGTGGTTTGACACTCGCATTTTATCGTGCGGTTTTTGCAACCTTGTTGCTGTTGCCATTTATCCGTCGAATCAGCTTCCGTTGGGAGATGATTCCGATGGTATTGTTTTTTTCGGTGATGAACTGGACTTATCTTACAGCGCTCGTGCAGGGACCACCCACCAACGCGATTTGGCTGCAGAATACAGCACCGGTGTGGGTCTTGCTGGTAGGTGTCATCTGGATGAAAGAGCCACTGCATCGCGGTGACATATGGATGACCATCGGATGTCTTTCGGGTGTTGCTGTGATTTTAATTTCGGAACTGGTCAAGCAGGCTCCGGTTGTACCCACACTCCTGGGATTGTTCTCCGGAGTACTTTATGCGGGTGTTGTGCTTTCGTTGATGCGGATGCGCACAGAAGATCCCGCTTATCTCATCGCACTTAATCATATCGTCACGGCGATCAGTTTGTTGCCTGTCGCTTGGGCTTCAGGGATCAGCCCAACGCCGTTTCAATGGTGTGCCCTGGCTGCGTTTGGTAGTTTGCAAATGGGGTTGCCTTATTTGCTTTTCACAAAAGGGATTCGCAATACTTCGGGACATGAGGCGACTCTGATTGCGCTGCTGGAACCTGTCTTGCTTCCTGTTTGGATCTTTGTTGCTTGGCGTAACAGTCCCGATTATGAGCCGCCCAGTTTCTGGACCATCCTCGGGGCTACGCTGATCATGCTGGGCCTTTTGGCTCGGTACGGTGTGCGTTTTCGGCAATCGACGTTAGCAGTTGCCGCTGAGAACGAAACAATCAAGAAAAGCCATTAGAAAAATGGAATTCTGCCGGTTTTGTCGATAATGAAAAAGGGCGGGATTCATTCCGAAAATCCTGAAGTACAGCGTCGAGGTCGGTGTGAGGTAGTGCAGCCAATTCGTTCTGCAGTGTATACTACCGATGTCCTTCGAACGCGTTTGCGAGAGATGGGTTTCAAGCTGCTTTAAGTCATCACTATGTGAATTTCCTGCGATTCTCTACGGGTAAGGTTAGAGGCAAGCGAGTGTCTGTAGATTGGGGTTGTCGCGGGAAGCTTTGAGGTCGTGGAGTTAGTTGTGTTTACTGAGAAATCGAAGTGGATGTTGGTTCTGGCCGGATGCGTTAGTTTTATTGCAGTCGCTGGTTGTGAACAGGCGGAAGATCTAAGTCCGAAATTCATTCCGAATAAGGTTTACGCATACAAGATTGAGTATTCCGAAGAACTTCCCATGGAGACTACGTCCCAGGAGATTCAGGCGGTGCTCGGAGAGTTGTTCGGAACACCCGATAATCCCAAAATTCCAAAAGCGATTTCCGAGAGCGACGATTTCAAAGCAGTGCTCGATCTGGAGAAGTTAAAGACTGCTTGTGGACTAAACAGCGGGCTCAGTTCGGGCGAGAGTCTGTATGCTAAGAACTGTATCAACTGCCATGGTTGGGAAGGCTCAGGACGCGGGCCTGGTAGCGCAGGAGTCGATCCTTACCCACGAGATTTTCGCGCTGGAGTTTTCAAGTACAAATCGACGACTCGATTATCCAAGCCTCTGAAAAGTGATTTGGTGCGGACAGTGCGATATGGTCTAGCTGGGTCGGGTATGGGCGCCTATGACAAACTGACCGATTCCGAGATTGAATCGCTTGTCGAGTACGTCGTTTACTTGTCGATTCGTGGGGAGGTTGAACGCAAGCTACTGGATTATGCAATTTCTGAATTTGATTTAGATCCAGCCGAGGATGGAAAGATCGATCATTGGGTCGTTCTTGACAACACTGCTGCCACTGCGGGTGCTGGAAACGAGTCGGCGAACAGCTCGGCAAAAATTGATCCTGAGAAACAAGAAGTTATCGATGAAGTGATCAGCGAAGTTGTAACTTCGTGGATCGAAGGTGAGGAATCGTTGGTTGAGATCGAAAAGCCCACCGAGTTTCCAATCTTGGATAAAACACCCGAGTCTTGGGAAAAGGTTACCGCCGATCCGGGATTACTCGCTTCGGTAACCAAAGGAAAAGAATTGTTCTTAGGCGCCACAGCAGCTTGTTCAAGTTGTCACGGACCAGGTGGTTTGGGTGATGGGCAGTTGGGGAACTATGACGATTGGACCAAGGAGTGGACGGTATTGTTGGAGATTGATCCGAAAGATCGAGAAGCACTGATACCTTTTATGCTGCGAGGAGCACTTCCCCCGAAGAATATCAAACCACGCAATTTGCGTGAATTAGCTTTCCGAGGTGGAAGAACGCCAGAAGATATCTACCGGCGTGTTCGTCACGGAATCGCTGGCGCTCCAATGTCGGCAATCACTCCGGTAGCATCCGCCGAGGAGGCTGGTCTCACTGAAGCGGATTTATGGCATCTGGTGAACTATGTTCTTTCGATGCCCGTGGAGCCCAAGCCATGGCCTGCAGCACCTGTAGCAACAGGGCAACCTGATGCCGAGGGTGAAAGCAAAACGGAAAGTTCAGAAGCGAGTGAGACGGCCGCAGTAGGCGAATTGCAAAGCACATCTTCCGCAGGATGAAACTGTTCCTTTTGGGTATCGCTAGTTGTCTATGTCTAGCGATCTACTTCTATCGATCTACTTCTATCGATCTACGTCTAGCGCTCAAGTCGACCCTCGGCATGTAGATGTTTTCATGTAGAGTCAGGTCGCAGCGGATTCAAGGCATGGAGCAAATAGCGGCTCTATGCACTTATCTGTTTAGTTAAGGAGTTTTTCATTCGCATGAGGAATCAGCGAGTCTTCATCGCGAGTTGCTTGTAGTAGTCGATGGTCTCTCTCAGCCCTTCTTCGAGATGGACTTTAGGATCGTAGTTCAAGAGCCTTCTAGCTAGAGAGATGTCAGCGAGGCTTTCTCGTACATCACCGACACGTGCAGGCTGGAAATCAATCTTGGTTGTGGTGCCGAGCATTTGGCTAAGTAGCTCAAGCAGTCGCAACAAGGTTGTTTGTCGACCATCGGCCATGTTAATAATCTTGCCCGCAACGCCAGGTTTTTCAGCAGCCAGCAAATTCCCTTCGACAACATTTCTCACGAAAGTGAAATCGCGGGATTGCAGTCCATCACCATAGACCACCGGAGGCTTACCCGATAAGAGACGTGTCACAAAGATCGGAATCACGGCTGAGTAAGGACTATCTGGGTCCTGTCTGGGGCCGAAAACATTGAAATAGCGAAGTCCGACGGTTTCTAAACCAAAGCTGTGATAAAAAGCTTGAAGATAGTATTCCCCTGCTAGTTTGGCCGTCGCATAAGGAGACAGTGGAGCAGGGAGATCTGTTTCTCGTTTGCTGCTGGTAGGTTGATCTCCATAGGCGCTGCTGCTAGCCGCATAAACAACGCGTTTGACCTTGGCATCTACGGCCGCCTTGAGCACCGTGACGGTGCCGGTGACGCAAGCATGATGGGTTGCTAGAGGATTTTCAATGCTCAACGGAACGGAGGCCAGGGCGGCTTGATGGAAAACAACGTCGACACCTTCCATCGCTTTACGTGTGATATCAAGATCGGTGATATCACCTCGGATCACATCGATCCGGGAACGAACTTCGGCAAGATTGTGGTCTTTTCCGGTGCTGAAGTTATCTAGCACCCTGACCTGTTGGCCCCGTGCGACCAGGGCCGCAACAATATGAGAGCCTATAAAACCTGCACCACCGGTAACTAAGTAACAACCCATACGAATCCCCTCCCCCATCCAAATTTTGTATGATGGGATTTTACCACATCGTTAGGAGTTTAGCCGATGACTCTGCTTTATCTTAATGACTCCATGTCGAATCATCGCACCGGAGTTCATCCTGAGTGTCCTGAACGAATTGTAAGGCTCAATCGCCTACTGCGAGATCAAGGCTGGACCGAGAAAGCGACATGTCCATCCTGGGAGGACGCGACGCCTGATGAGTTGAGGCTCGTACATGGCGAGGACTACCTGGAACAACTTCAAACCTGGGACTCCAGTGATGCGGGGCGAGTCGAAGAGGATACTGTCGTCAATCAAGGTTCCTGGGGGGCCGCTCTACGGGGCGTGGGTGCTTCTTGCGATGCTGTTAGACGAATCTTGGCGGGCGAAGATAAAGTTGCGTTTTGCGCGATCAGGCCGCCAGGGCATCACGCTTTAGTGGATGCTCCTATGGGGTTTTGCTTGCTCAATAACATTGCCATTGCAGCCAGATATGCTTTGCAACAGGGCGGACTAGATCGCGTTATGATCGTTGACTGGGATGTGCACCACGGCAATGGCACCCAAGATGTTTTCTGGGAGGATTCTCGCGTTGCTTTTTACTCTAGTCATCGATTTCCATTTTATCCTGGTAGCGGTCGTAAAGATGAAACCGGCGAAGGTAAAGGATTAGGTTTTACTTGTAATTTGCCGGTCAAAGCAGAAATTTCACGCAAAGAATTCTTCGAGGCTTTCACTCATACTTTGACTGCTTTTGCCGACCAAATGAAACCGCAATTAGTTTTATTATCCGCTGGCTTCGATGCCCATCGAGCCGATCCTGTCGGAGGTCTCTGTCTTGAAGAGGATGATTTCGGAGAACTGACGAAACTGATTGTCGCGATTGCCAAAAATCACGCCCAGGGACGAGTCGTTAGTTTGTTGGAGGGGGGCTATCATTTGCAGCACATGCCGCAATCAGCCCTGGTTCATTTGCAAACTCTCCATGAAACCGTAGCTAATTAAGCTTGACGCATCCTTGCAACTTCTAGTAATCCAACACTTTCAGGAGATTCCAGCGGGAATTTCTAAAGTTTTGTAATTGCTATCAATCAGCAGGATAGAGATCAGTGAGGAACCGGCGTGCCAGCGCGATCGCGATGCTGCTTAGCAGTGTTGTTATTTTGGCGATCGGTTGCCGACGTCCTGCGTATCAAGATTTGTATGTGCAGAATATGTCTGCCGAGATACGCGAGCTGGAAGATATCATTTATGAATACGATCATGAGTATCGTAAGTTGGAGTTGGAGCTGGAGCAGCTGGATCGCGAGAATCAATTTCTCAAGCAACAGCAGATGAATCTCCGAGGGAAATCGGATCGTAGTGCTCAGGAAGGATCCGGGCCGAGCAAGCTGAAAAGTGTAGCTCCGAAATCGGAAATAAAGTCTGAAGCCACGGATGAAAACGCGATCGGCACCGGGAAATCTTGGCAGGGTCGAGATGCTGGTCAAGGTGCGACGAACCAAGAAAAGTCGAGTAATGAGAAATCGGGCACAGAAAAATCGGGCACAGATAAATCGAACGCTGAAAAATCGAACGCTGAGAAATCGGATAAGGGTAGAAAATCCCCGAAAACCGATGAGCTTGAGCTACCTCCGATAACGATTCCTGATGAGCCGGCTGCGGAAATGGAATCAAATGTCCCAGCGGACAAGCCGCAAGAAAAGTCTATTCTTCCTGACGCAGGTTCCGGTGAAGAGCAGTCAACGCCACTCAACAAGCTGGAGCCATCAACAGCTTCGGAACCACCGGGACTGAAGCTACCATCAGGCAGTGCCAATCCATCGCAGGCTCCGAAAGAATTGCCATCGTTATTGCCCCCTCCAATCAAATCGACCAATGAGCTTCCCAAGCCAACGTTGTTAGAACCTCCGTCGATTGATTTAGGACAACCTGCAAAGGGATCGTCGGGAGAAATCCCGGGCAAAATCGACTTACCTAAGAAACCCGAAGCTGAAAAAAGTTTGGAATTACTTCCTCCACCAAGTAATGGGGCGATGGAAATTGAACTGGGCCGTCTTCCGAAAGTTAGTTCGAATAGAGCTAACAATAAAGTTGAAGGAAGTGTTGGTACGGGAAGTGGTATGAGGAAAATGCCGACTGGTGAAAGTGGTGTGATTACAGCTTCTGCGAACGTTCCTGTCGAACGGTCGGCGATGAGTTTAGCTTCGGACTTCGTTAAACCATTGGATCAACGGATGACGGAAATCGCTTTTGTGAGACCATTTTCCGTTTCGTTGGATCTTGATGGTGAGGCTGGAGACGATGGTATTCGTTTGGTTTTACAACCGCGTAATGCAGCGGGTGAATTTCTTGAGCAGCCCGCGACGCTGAGTGTCTCTGCAATCGATCCAGATCTTAGGGATGATTCAGCAAGACTTGGCATTTGGCGTTTTACTCCACAGCAGGTCGAGGAGTCGATGCGGCGAGCAGGGGTTGCTAAAGGAATTCATTTAGATCTTTCCTTGTCCACCAAGATGCCTTCGGCGAAACGGGTGGTGATTTTTGTTCGTTATGAGACGGCAGATGGTCGTCGTTTAGAGGCGAGTCATGAGTATTATCTTTCATCGCCTGGCGAGTTAGAAGCGAAGTGGTTACCGCGAGCGGGAAGTCGCGCAGCGGATTTGGAACAAGAAAGAGTGATTCCAAGATAGTTTTGCAGCGAGCCGCAAAACCTAGTTGGCTGGACGTCAAAAAATTGTGATTTGAGGATTGAGCGTGCGTAGCTGGTCGAATCGTAAACAACGATTAACACCTTGGCTGTGGCTCGTAGGATGTGTTCCTATGATAGCCGCGGGATGCCACAGCTACGGACCGACGGCCCAACCGGGAGTTGTGCCAGTGGTCATGGCACCACCCCCGAATCCCATTTTGGTGCCTGATCAAGACCCAGCTTTTCTATGGAATCAGATCGTTGATACAGTAGACGATTACTTTAGGGTTGAAAAAGAGCAGCCGGTTCAGCGTTACGGCGCCGAGTGGCTTGAAGGGCGGTTGCAAACGTACCCGGAAGTCGGGGCTACATGTTTGGAGCCATGGCGTGTCGATGCAGCTAATCCATATGAGCGACTGCTGGGGACATTGCAAAGCATCAGACGGACATGTGTTGTTCGAGCTGTGCCGGGGCAGGGTGGATATCAGATTGAGGTGCAAGTAGCCAAGCAACTTGAGGACGTCGATCGATCCCAATTCTCAGGTGAAGGTGCAGCGACTGTGCGACACGATGGTACGGTGATACGGCCTGATACGGCACTGCGCGCATTACCGATCACGCTCGGTTGGATCGACATGGGACGGGATGTAGCCTTGGAGCAAAAAATTCTCAGAGAGATCGCCGGTAGGGTAACGAATGTTGCTCCACCTCGGCGAGGTTTATTGCACTGATATTAATCGATCGCTAGGTTTCCGTGTTCTTAGATGGTTTGGTACCGATCGTCAGTACATCAGCTTCCCTTGGACTTCTATTGCAAAGCCTCAATGCATTACAGCTGAGGAATGCTAACCGAATCGAGAGCTGAAACGATCACCTCGAGGTAACAGGGTAGCATTTTCGATTCATTAACAATGGTCTGGGGAATACGCAAAGCAGTTGGTAATCGATGGCGGGGCGTTTTGAATTAGGCGAACTTTAGCCTTCTGTGTAGTTTTCCATTACCTTTTGCGAGCAAGCATCCCAGGTGGTTGCCGGCGGTTTTAAAGCCTGCTTGTAAAAAGGGCTCTCCTGCGATTCCACTACTCGTTTGATATTTCGAGTTCGATGGGAAGTGTTACTGGTTTACCGCTAATATCCAGAGAGCGAGTTTGGGAACCATCTTGCCAGGTGACCTTGTAGGAGCCGCTGGATGGAACGAGCAGGGACACGTGGTCATTGGCATCGAATCGTTCGTCTCGTGTGCTAGTCTTGCTGATAAGTTGACCTGAAGATTTATCTTCGATACGGAATTCGATAGCCGTGCGCGATTTCGATTTTGGAGATCGAGCGACAAACATCAGCTCCATCATTCCATCAGGGATTTCTTGTTTACCCGCGTAGCGCGGAGTAACGTTCACTGCGTAGACAAAACGAATCTGACGATCCCAAACAAGTGGAAAGTGGATAGGTGTTCGCTTGAAACTTGAAGCGTAAATTGCTTTTCGTGGATCGTCGATGATCGCTTGGCTGGCGCGACCGGTGAACCATCCTTGATTGAGTTCTTTACCGGTCGCTTCGCATGCCCCGGTGAAGTGCCATTGACCGTTGTCCCAAATTTCGACCCATGAATGATTGCCACTGCCATCTGCCCACAGCGGTGTACCTGCAAAGCGAGCTGGTATACCAACGGCGCGGCAAGCATCGATCAGCAAGATCGATAGACCGCTACAAGAAGCAAGTCCTGCTTTCATGGATTCGGCGGGGCTTTGGTCGGGCTTAGGACGCTTTGTTGAATATTTTACCTGAACGATCCCAAAGATTTGACTGTTCAATGTCGCAGCCGCTTCGCTGATCGTTTTGCATTCAGCGATCAAAGGTCGGAATCGCTCGTAAAAGTCTTTTCTCCACTCATCGCGTGTTTCGTTTACGACACAATACGGCAAGATGTTATTGAAGAATAATTCCTCGTCGACCTGAGAATGCCAGGGGGATTCTTTCCAAGCTTGATAAGCCAAACGTACGTTTTGCAATAGGTAATCTGAGTTGAGAGATTGCAGATCATGATCGGGCATGTGGCGAAGAAGAAATTCCAGCCCAGGCTTCTGATCGGGGGAGATTTCCGCGAGCGCTTTTTCGAGCTGTGCCCGATTATCGCCCGAAGTCTGCAAGGCTTGTTGAACCGAAGGGACAGCGATCTCAGCGTAAAGTAGTGCTGTCATCGGACTATTAAAAAAGGCAATGAAAACGGCTATACACGAAAGGTTTTTACTGATGGAAAAAGCCGAGTGTGAAAGGTGACGGTATATGTAGTTGAGATTCATACGATTAAATGGAGTCGGATCAAATGAGATAAAAAAACATCGAGAAATTGGCTTGGATAGTTGAAGCAGAGATAGCAAGTCAGAGAGAATCGTGGTGAAGTTTTGTAGCAGTTAGAGTTTAACAACAAGTGTAACCGCGAGTTCGGATGGCAACAGCGGATGATGTAGGTCCGTGAAGTCTTTCAAACCGGCCGCTTCTTGATTCCATTACTTCTTGATTCCATTGGCGGGAAAGCAATCTTTGCGAGACCGCGTATATTATCCTAAGAATCGCACGAAGGTAACAAGGTATTGATTATGGTGGCTTTATTTTCCAAGCAAAACATCGTTCCACTAGCGTCACGATTGTTGATGGTTTCTGTTGCGATTGTGGGAGTTGTTTCCCATGTTTCGGCGCAGCAGAGTGCAATTATCGGTCGCGAGTGGATCTACGAGACGGCGCCTTTCCCTGAATGCCATGCTTCGACAATCGTCGTCAGCGCTGACGGGGAATTGGTTTGCAGTTGGTTTGGCGGAACTGAGGAGGGGAATAAAGATGTTGCCATATGGCTTTCCCGCCGAACAAAAGCAGGTTGGGAGTCACCGGAAATGGTGGCTGATGGGGTGGTTGATGGAAAGCGTTATCCTTGCTGGAATCCCGTTTTGTTTCAGTGGGAAAAGAAATTGCTGCTGTTTTACAAAGTAGGCCCAAGTCCATCGACTTGGTGGGGAATGCTGAAGCAGTCCGAAGATGGTGGAAAGAATTGGTCGGAGGGAACTCGCTTGCCCGACGAAATACTTGGGCCGATCAAAAACAAGCCATTGCTTCTCTCAAATGGTAGTCTGCTATGTGGATCGAGTTCAGAGCACGATGGATGGCGCACGCATGTTGAATTAGTATCCCGTGAATTAAAGGATTGGCGAAAAGTGGGACCGCTAAATGATAAAGGTCCGCTAGAAAGTATTCAGCCAACATTTTTGCAACTGCCAAATGGTGATTTGCAAATGCTCTGCAGAAGTCGTTCAGCCCAGAAAATTATCAGCTCCATTTCGAAAGATCAGGGTGCAACTTGGAGTGCGATGTCGACCACAGGCCTTCCCAATCCGAATTCAGGTATTGATGCAGTGACGCTGAGCGACGGAAGGCATCTGCTAGTTTACAACCATACCATTCGCGATCCCAAGAAACCGGGAGCCGCGCGAGCTCAATTGAATTTGGCAATCTCCGATGATGGAATCCAATGGAAGGCTGTGGCGCAATTGGAGAATGAACCAGCCGGTGAGTTTTCTTATCCGGCCGTGATTCTTGGGGAAGATGGATTGGTTTACGTAAGCTACACATGGAATCGTAAGAAGATACGATTCGTGACACTGCAATCCAAACAAATCAAAGGTGAATTGATAAGCGATGGTCAGTGGCCCGCTTCTGTAGAGGTCAACTTGCAGCGTTGAAGCGTACGGGACGCTGGTTAAGTCCTTCCCGTAAATTGAACATTGTCAGTTCAGCCATGCGCAACCGAGTTTGTTCGGTAAAGCTGCCAATGTGGGGTAAGATCGTTACGTTTTCCATGTCGAAAAGCGGATGATTTGGAGGTAAAGGTTCTGGATCGGTCACATCGAGTGCTGCTCCCCAAATCGTTCCCGCTTTAAGGGCATCAACCAAGGCTTTGGTATCGACGACGCCACCGCGGGCGACATTGATCAGCGTAGCGGTTGGCTTCATCATTTGAAGTTGTTCTGCGCCTATGATGTTTCTCGTTGAAGTAGTGAGGGGTAAGCAGAGTACGACAAAATCCGACTGCGATAAAAGTGATGGGAGATCGTTGTAGGTAGCGTTAAATGTCTCTTCATTGAGTTGCGAACGATTTCTGTTGTGATACATAATTCGCATGTCAAAGGCAGCTGCTCTCTTGGCGACTTGGCTTCCGATTCGCCCCATGCCAACGATGCCAAGGGTTGCTCCGAAAACATCGCGACCTCGGTAGTGGAGCATATCGAGATCTGAGAAGTTTTGGGCTCGATAGGAAGCGCTACGGGCAAATTTTTCGCACGGCACAAGTCGTCGAGCAGCTGCCAGCATCAAAGCCATTGCGCAGTCTGCTGTGGCCCCATCGACTGCGCCTGGGGTGTGTCCGACTTGGAGTTTTCGTTTTCGGGCAGCCTCGATATCGATGTGATCAACACCGACGCCATGATTGGAGATAACTCGCAGGTTGGGGAGTTGCTCAAGAATCGCTTCATCGATTTTCGGGTGACCATAAGTGACCAGACCGGCGATTAGGGGAGCGAGTTGTGCGCGAAGTTGACTATTGTTTTGAAAGGTATTGAGGTCGTGAAACTGGATGTCGGCACCTAGGAAATTATGAAAGGTGTCGGCCAGCGGGAGATCAGCGAGGACGTGGAAGGTAGTCATAAGTAGGGGAGATGAAGGATTGAGGTTAGTGGCGTGAGAAAAATCTGTGGTGGTTTGGGTTGAATGCGCAGTTTGTCCGTGTTTGGGAGAACTGGGGTTGGGTGTGCAAGGGGAAAACGAACCTCTCTTTAGTTAAATCGTAAAGATTTTGCAGCTTTATTGGGATCGGATTATAGCGGAAGCGATGATTGTACCGATTATGCGGATAGAGTGGGCTTGACGCCGACTGGCGTTGGCCCGTACTTACCTTGCTCAGTGAAACCTCGGGTTGTTTCTGTGGACCATTTTAGTCTCGGAAAGAACTCTAGTTGCCGGTTGACGAAGACCCCACCGGGGGCTGCGGAGACGATGGTAGCGAGGGTTTCAAGCAAGCTTTTCGAGATAGGCATCGAACTGATTGGATGTGGGGACAACGGACTTTTCCCGCATCGAACAGCAAACAAAATTTAGACCGGTTAGTGTACCCGAGAGCGAAGGTCGGCCTGTGCGTTGACAAGCGATCTTGGGAGGCACCCGCCGGCAGTCCGAGATCCAGACATTGCGAAGAAGGAGTGTCGCGTGAAAGTCACCAGATTCACAAAGAAACTTGGTTGGCTTGCCGGACTGGCCGCTTTTGCCGGTCCAGCTATTGTGCCAACTGCCGGCATGATCGGAAGTGGTCGGGCAGCTGCTCAGCAGCCTCAGGCCCCTGCGGTCAATCCTCAGCAGCAGTATGAAGCGTTGCTGATGCAAGCTCGCGCTGCGATGCGGGGAGGCAATCTGGCTGCTGCGGAACAGCTGGTGGCAGAAGCGGATAAAGTTCCCTATAAGCCACAGGGTTTGGTGGCTGGTCTATCGGACACGACAGATAAGGTTCGACAAGACATTGCGGCGATGAAGCAGGGCAAGCCTGTCATGGGTGTTGCACAGCCTGCTCCTGCAGCAGCTCCAAGCTATCCAGTTGTTCCAGCTGGTGGTCAGTTGCCTGCGGCTCCTGCTGGAGTGCAGCAAGGGGTTTTCCTGCCTCAGCAGGATCCTTCAGCCGTTCAGATGGCCAGTGCCCAGGGTGGTGACGTTGGCCAAGCTCCGAACACTAGTGGTGAAGCGTTGTACCAGCAGGGCTTGCAGGCTCTTACTGCTGGAAATCGCGAAGCTGCATTGCAAAAGTTTTCCGAAGCGTGGAAGTTTGAAGGAACGATGGATCCCGTGATCCGTCAGCAACTTCGCGAGAAGCTGATGTTGTTGAACGTTCCAGCTGCACGCAATGAAGGTCAGTTGCCAGCTGGCGGTCCTACCGCAGCCCCTGTTAGCGAAGAGCAGGCTGCGATGCGTCAAAAGATGTTCCGTGAAGTTACCGGCGAAATGGCCGAGGCGGAACGAGCACGTGAAACCGATCCTCTCGGAGCCCTACAGCGGTTGAACTCGTTGCGAATGCGAGTCGCCCAAGCGGATCTTGATGCTCCTGCTCGCAAGCAGTTTCTGACGATGGTGGACCGAGCTGTTGCAGCGCAGCAGGCTTACATCGACCAGAACCGTTCGAATATCGAATTGGATCAGAACAATCGCCGCATCCTGGCTGAACTCGATTTGCAACGCGAAGAGCGAGCGAAGCTGGATCAAGAAATTGCTTCGATGGTTGAGCAGTTTAATGACTTGATGGAGCAGCGACGCTACGAAGAAGCTGAGCAGATTGCTAAGCAGGTTCTCGAGCTGGATCCGAATTCTCAGATTGCTATTTCGTTGTACCAGCTGTCACGTATCTCGAGAAGAATTCGTGAGAACAGCGACATTGTGGCTCTCAAGGAAGAAAAGTTTTCTGACTTGATGACCAGCACTGAAGAGGCTGCGGTTCCATTCGACGATCGTAACCCGCTGGTTTTCCCCGATGCACGCTCTTGGGATCAGATCAAGAAATTGCGTACGGGCTTACAGGATAACATCGTGAAGATGTCAGCTGGTGAGCGCGAGATCTACAATAAGCTCAAGACACCAGTGACTGTTCAATTCACGCAGAAGCCACTTGCAGAAGCGATGAACTTGCTGAGCCAGATGGTGAATGTTCCGATTCATATCGACCCACTCGGGTTGTCTGCCGAAGCACTCCCCTCGGATCAGACGGTGAATTTAAATCTTACCAATCCTGTATCTCTCAAGAGTGCCTTGACTCTATTGCTAGAGCCGATGAACCTTGGTTACACGGTGCGGGATGATGTCTTGTTGATCACCAGTCGCGATCGAATTCGACGCAATGTTGTGTTCAACACTTACAACGTCAAAGACTTGGTGGTTCCGATCCCGAACTTTGTCCTCGATTATTCGCAGGGTATGGCGGGAGCGATCCAAGCAGCTTATCAGACGCAGGGAAATCGTATGTTGGTCTCGACCAACGAGGTTTCTCCGTTCCAGATGGTTTCGAGCAAGCCAACCTCGATCAATCCTAACAGCGAAGTTTTGGCCCAGATGAACAACCTGCCGGGCATTGGCATGGGAATGCCGATGGGTGGCGGCCCGATGGTCAACGGCGTTGGTCCTCAATTTGGTGCAGGTTTGCCAGGAATGGGAATGCTTGCTCCTCCAGCTCCCGCAGGTGGCTTGGGTGGTGGCGGTGGTGCATCGATGGCAGACTTCAGCCAGCTGATGATGTTGATTCAAAGCACCATTGATCCAGATTCATGGGAAAGCGGCGACGCGACCATGCAGGCTTACCCAGGTAACCTGTCTCTGGTTATCAGTGCTCCTCAGGAAACTCACGAGCAAGTTCAGGAGCTGTTGAGTGCCTTGCGAGCTCTGCAGAACGTACAGGTAACAATCGAAGTTCGGTTCATCACTCTTAGCGATAACTTCTTCGAGCGAATGGGTGTGGACTTCGATTTCAAGATTGACGACAACGTTTCGACTTTGCCTGCGGAAGATTCCGGTCCAAGCGTAACGGTAGGTATCGATGCGACAGGACAGCCAACTGCGGACTTGGATTTGCAGTTCAATCAGGACTCTTTCACCGCAGCTCGTCCTACAGTTGGTGGTTTTGACCCTGGATCGGCAGCCTCCTTTGGCTTCGCGATTCTCAGTGACATCGAATTGTTCTTCTTCCTTGAAGCAGCACAGGGCGATGCACGAACCAACATCTTGCAGGCACCTAAGGTAACCTTGTACGACGGTCAGTTCGCCAGCATCACCGATCAAACTCAGCGACCCTTCGTGACAGGTTTGATCCCTGTGGTTGGTGACTTCGCAGTCGCACAACAGCCGGTCATCGTAGTTCTCAGCGAAGGAACTCAGTTGAACGTTCAAGCGGTAGTGTCACCAGACAAGCGATTCGTACGACTCACCCTGCTACCTAACTTCACCCGAATCGGAGAGGTTTCGACCTTTACGTTCGAGGGTAAGAGAAGCAAGAAAACCGGTCAGGTGGTTGTTGATGCGGACGGTAAGCCGATCGATCGCGAGGATGAAGAGGAAATTATCGAAGGTACGACGGTTCAGCAGCCATCGTTCTCGATCACCAACGTTTCGACTTCGGTGAACGTGCCAGACGGCGGTACAATCTTGCTGGGTGGTATCAAGCGTATGACCGAAAGCCGAATCGAACGCGGTGTTCCGATGCTCAACAAGATTCCTTACATCAACCGTTTGTTCAAGAACGTAGGTATCGGTCGCGAAACCGGCACCTTCATGATGACGGTGACACCGAAGATTTTGATTCGTGAAGAAGAGGAAGAAAGACAAGCTGGTATTCAGCCTTAATCGACTGCTCTGATTCGCGAACTAGGTTTTGAGAATCGAGTTCTAAGAACTTCAGAAACACCTGCCCTTAAAATGGCGGGTGTTTTTTTTTGAATCGCTTGGATGGGCTAGCGTAAAGTGGACGAACCGAAAAGTTTGCTTTTTTTTGCCGAAAAAAAAGTTCTGGTGAGACCTGTTTTTTGTCTTTCAAGAATCGCGTATGATGCTCGCCTGACGGATCGAAGGATCGGCACGGAGGCCTTATTGATTTTGGGTGGAGTGTTATCGAGCCTCAGAACAGTTAAGGGTAGAGTGCTGTGAGTATTTGGCCAATCGGTGTATTCACTTCGGTCGACGCAGGTTTGGGAGTCAAGTTGTCTGTTGTGAAGGAACTCGGAATTCCCACAATTCAATTGCATGCTCCGCATCGAGGTACTCGAACGGCTAAAGCAGCTGAAGACTTCACAAAGCAACTGGAAAGTCTCGGGGTTGAATTAACTTGCGTGTTCGGTGGCTTTGACGGCGAGAGTTACGCAGACATCCCAACGGTCGTTCGAACGGTTGGCCTTGTTCCTGCAGAGACTCGAGCTGCTCGATTGCAGGAAATGAAAGAGATTTCCGATTTCACTCGCCTTCTGAACTGTGATGTAATCGGCTTACACTTGGGATTTGTGCCTCACGACACGTCATCTCGTGAATATGCTGACGTGGTAGAAGTTACACGTCAACTTTGCGACCATGCGGCTCGCAATGAGCAGGATGTTCACTTAGAAACTGGCCAGGAAACA
>Ga0315904_10000752_pt1 | contig 51591 bp, 87 predicted proteins | sample LakEriMetagenome_6_FD_203529 | JGI IMG/M metagenome (GOLD analysis project Ga0315904, IMG submission 203529) | Freshwater fungal communities from buoy surface, Lake Erie, Ohio, United States - Buoy 12 MA120 | ecosystem: Environmental > Aquatic > Freshwater > Lake | place: USA: Lake Erie, Ohio...
CCTGACGTTTATCAGGACGGCGGCGATCAAGAAGATGAAGAAGCCCTGGTTCCTCGGTGTTCCGAACGAGCAGGGCGGCTACGACGGCGGCCACACCGACGAGGATCTGTACTTCTGGAAGCGATTCAGCGAGGCCGGGAACAAGTTGGGCATCGCCACGCAGATCAGCGTCGGCCACGCCGAACTGATGATCACCTGGCCGTCCCGCCAGGTCGAGGGCGGCAAGATCCAGCAGCACACGACCGACTTTTGGAACAACGGGCGAAAGGCGCCCAAGGAAGCCTGGGGGGCAGTGCCATGAAGATCCGCATCCTGAAGTCGTTTTCCGGTTACCGCGCCGGCCAGGAGTTCGACTGGGGCGACGGCATGGCCCGCATCTACATCGCCCGCGGCATGGCCGAGCGGGTCGAGGAGCGGGTCGTCGAGACTGCCGCCGTCGAGGAGCGTGCCGAGCAGGCCACGATCCAGCAGCCGGCCAAGAGGAGGGTAAAGTGACCGTCAGCATCACCTACGGGTCGCCGCAGCAGCCGTCCAGCGGCATCACGCCGTATCGCAGCCTCGTCCGCTACGCAGCCCCGTCCGTCGAGCCTGTGACGCTCGCCGAGGCGAAGGTGCAGTGCAAGGTCGATACCAGCGACGACGACGCCTACATCTCAAGCCTGATCACGATGGCGAGGCAGTACGTCGAGGATACGCTGGACATCAGTCTCATCTCACAGACCTGGGAGGCTCGGTACGACACCTTTCCGCTGTGGGAGATCATCCTGCCCCGCCCCCCGATGGCGAGCGGCACGGTCACGGTCACCTACCGCGATGAGGGTGGGCAGACGCAGACGCTCTCGTCCGCGTCAGCCGCCTTCCAGACCGACCACTACGCCACACCAGGCCGCATCTACCCGCTCTACGAGGGCGTCTGGCCTGCCGTCCGCGGCGACGAGAACAGCGTGGTCGTCCGCTGGCCGGCTGGCTACGGGGCCAGCGGCGCCAGTTGCCCAGGAGTCACCAAGACTCTGATTCTTCTGTTGGTCGCCCACTTCTACGAGCATAGGCAGCCGGTTGTCGCGGGCTTCAGCCAGGTCGTCGATGTGCCGCAGACATTCCACACGCTCCTGGCAGCGTCTGGATGGGGTGGATACCGATGAGCCTCTCGGCACAGGTACAGGCGACGGTAACGGCTCGCAGGCTATCGCAGAGCGGCCTGACGCAAGCCATCACCGAGCACCCGCTGTCGTTCTTCTTCGACGTAGGCGACTGCACGACCGTGTGGAGCGACCGCAGGACGTTTTCCAGCGGGTTCGATGAGATTGATTTTGCTGCCACAGGACTGTCCGTCGTCAAACTGCTGTGCCTGAAAAATCTGTCGCAAACGAATCAGATCGCCCTCTCGGCCGGCTGGACGGGCAGTCAGTTCAGCGTCTTCAGGCAGGACGTGACCAGTTGGAACTTCAGCCCGATGATCAACCTGGGCAGCCTGACGCTGCGGGGCTACCCGATCCGCGAGGGCGGCGCGTTTCTGCTGTCCTGCCCGAACTCCGCTGGGTTCGGCACAACCGTCGGCGGCAGCATCCTCCGCGTCGGCGGGACGGCTGGGCAGGAATACGAAATCTACGTCATGGGGACTTGAACGATGGCACTCGCTGCCCAGATCCAACTGTCGATCCTGGCCCACGAAACGTCGAGTGGCGACATCTCGCGGACACTGCGTGCCACGCCGGCCAACTATGCGCTCGCGCTGACGGACGGCACCGGGGCGAATCAGGCCCAGGTCGTGTGGAGCGACTCGCGCACTATTGCCACAGGTGCATACGAAGACCTTGATCTGACTGCGCTGCCGGATGATCGCGGCGTCGTCTCTTTCTCTTCTGTGTCTGTTCTGTACATCAAGAACAACTCTCCGGCTGATTACATTCTCATTGGCGGCGAGTGGGACAACAGCGCCGAGCCGCAGCACCCTTGGGGCTTTGCGTTGAGGAGGGGTGCTGGCGGCGGATCGTACATCCTCCGCGGGGGCGCGTGCGTCTTCGTGTCGCAGCCGGCAGACGACAAGATGCCAGTTTTCAGCACAGACAAGCGACTGCGAATTAGCGCCAACGAGGGGGCTGTCGGCGCCTACGACATCGTCCTCATCGGCGAAGGCACGGTCACATGATCATCGGCCGGATGCGAGAGCGCGTGACGATCAAGTCGCAGACGGAGTCGCGCAGCCCGTCCGGCGAGATGACGTTCAACTGGGACACGACCGTCGCGACTGTCTGGGCCAGCGTGGACGGCCTGTCGGGCAGGGACATCCTCCAAGCCCAGCAGGCCAACGTCATCGCCACGCACAGGATTCGCATTCGCTATCGAGCCGACGTGTCGCACACGAACCGCATCATCTGGCGAAACAGGACGATGGAGGTGGCGAGTGTCGTCGAGCGAGACAACCGCTCCGTCCTTGAGATGCTCGCGCGGGAGGTGCAGTAATGGCACTGATGATCGACGCAACGATGCCGCGCGACTTCTCGGGCCAGACGGCGAACGAGATTGTCTCGGGTTTCGTCAGCGTCCGCACGTTCGGCGCCAGGGAAGTTGCCCAGGCACTGGAAAGGATGGCAATTCGCGCCGGGCAAGACCCAGGAAGGCTCAAGGCCAGGGCGGCGACGAAGGCAGCCAAGATCATCGAGAAGGCGTACAAGGACAAGATCCGCAACGTCACGGGGAACCTCGGCAAGTCGATGACGACGCGGATTCGACAGTACGACGGCGCGACCGTGGCCGTCACGGGGCCGCGTGTGACTGGTGCCGTCGGCGCTGACCCAGAGAAGGGAAGTGGTAATCACAGTTGGCTCCTTGAGTTCGGCACGGGGCCGCGAAAGCCAGGATCACAGAGCCGCCGCGCGTATGTCAACGTGCATCAGGCGATCAACGGCCGTATGAAGAAGGTCGGCGGCTTCAATAACTCCCAGTTTGAGAAGATGGGCCGAGGCTACTACTTCCTCATGGGAAGCAAGAACGAGCCGACGCGGCAGGCCAAGGCGGGGAGCGGATATCCGCACGATTTCCTCCCTGACGGCAAGGGAGGAACGCGGCCGTTCTTTCTTCGGCCCGGCGAGACATACGGTGCCATGCCGGCCCAGCACACGATGGAGCGAACGATTTCAGAGAACTCCTCGGCTGTCATGGCCGCCCTGATCGCAAATATGCAGGGATACATTGACGAGTTGTCGAAATGATCATCAAGCCAGAGGACTACATCTATTTCCGGCTGGTGTCGTCGCCGGCCGTGGCAAGGATCGTGGGCTTCAACGTCTACCCGATCGCCGTGCCTAAGTCGGCCGGGTTTCCGTTCATCGTTTACAAGCGGCAGAACATCATTCGAGAGTCGAGCCTGACAGGGCCGATGTTCATGCCGCTCCTGTCGATTCAGGTGGCCTCCTGGGCCATGTCGCACGACGCGGCAAGGGAACTAGGGGACGAGGTTCGCCTTGCTCTGGATGGCAACACCGGCACTGCCGCCGGGGCTACAATACAAGATATGAGGCTAGTCTCCGAGACGGACGACTACCTCGACCCCACGGCCGTCGGAGCACAACTCCCGCCGGCCTACGAGGTCAGGCAACTGTATCAAATCAGGTGGCAAGAAGCCGCTTCGTAACCTACAGGTCACGACACTAGCGCAAGGAGGCGCGACACATGGCTGGAGTTTCCGCACAGGGGCTGACGTTCTCGTTCGGCGGCACGACCCTCACCGTCACCTCGGTTCAGGTCAATGACACGCAGGATCTCATCGACGGCAGCCACCTGGGCATCGCCCCGAACGGCAAGCGGGAGTACGTCGGCGGCTTCGCGACCGACCGCGAGGTGCAGATCGATTACATCTCGACGAACGTGCTGTCTGCCGGCACCAGCGGCGCGCTGTCCATCACCGGCCCAATGTCCTTCAACGGCAACGCGACTCTGTCGTCGGCGTCGATCGGCGGCTCCGTTGGCGCCCTTATCAGCGGGAGCGCGACCTTCCGAGTCGCGTAACGCGACATGGCTGGGTTCACAGCGCAAGGGGCGACGTTCACGTTCGCTGGATCGCTCGGCAGTTTTGCCGGTGCGATCACGGGCATCAACGTCGAGACGCCCGTCGCGGAGATCGTCGATATGACATCTCGCGACGACCCGACGGGCCACGCGATCAAGGTGCCGACAGGCGAGTGGACGGGGGGCCGCATCTCCGTTGACTACATCGCCGTGCAGGGTACAGGCGACCTTCAGAGCCTCGTCCGCGGCGTCGGCAGCCTGACGTTCTCGTCGGCAAGGCTCAACGTCACGCGACGTTGCATCCTCGAATCTGCAAATACGGAAGGTCGAGTCGGCGACCTGATCCGCGGTTCTGCAACCTTCATTCCGACTGATTACCAAGGAACCTGACAGATGGCTTTGAGCAAGGCGAAGATCCTGGCGGCGAAGGACGTGAAACTCTCGGCGGCGATCCCGGTGCCGGAGTGGGGCGGCGACGTGTACATCAAGACGCTCTCCGGCACCGAGCGGGACGCCTTCGAGGACGCCTACTCCGAGAGCCGGATGAAGCAGTTCCGCGTCCGCTTCCTCGTCCTCACGCTCTGCGACGACTCCGGCGAGCGTCTCTTCGGCGACTCCGACATCGACGAACTGGGCAAGAAGAACAGCGTCGTCATCAACCGCCTCTTCGACGCCGCGTGGAAGCACAACGCGCTGACGAACGAGGCCGTGGAGTCGCTGGGAAACGGTTCACCGAACGACCAGAGCGGAGGTTCTACTTCACCCTAGCGCTGGCGCTGGGGAAGACGGTCAAGCAACTCCTGGCCGAGATCGACAGCGAGGAGTTGGCCGAGTGGTACGCCTTCGACCAGCGGTGGCCGCTTGGCAACTCCTGGCAGCAGACCGCCAGGATCTGCCGGACGATCATGGCGGCCAGCGGGAACTACAAGCGGATACCTGACGAGGACGTGTTCATACCGGCCACGAAGAAGCCGAAGCAGTCGCAGGACGCGATGATTGCCGAGTTGATGAAGTTGCAGAATCCTCAAGGATGAGACAATGGCCCGCGGCTACCTCGGCAAAATCTCTGCTGTTGTCGCCATCAACACTGGTGGCGTTAAGCCAAGCCTCAACACCGCCAAGAAGGACATCGAGTCTTGGGGCAGCACGGTTGGGTCGCGTATACGCGCCACTTCAGAGGCAGCAAAACGCTCTGTAGAAGGCATCTTCACGCCTCTCCAGAAGTTGCAGGCGGCTGTTAACGCCGCCAATCGCAACCCGCTCAAACTTGACATTCCGAACGTCCGAGCCTACCTAGACCTGGCGAGGGCTGTCGAGCAGATCAGCAAGCCGCTTGGTGCGGCCCAGAAGCAGTTCACCGGCCTGTCGCAAGGTGTCCAGACGGAACTGCTCCCTGCGTTTCGGGCAGCACAGAAGCAGGCCACGCAACTATTCGACGCTATCTCGTCGGGCGCGAAGGTTAGCGACCGCGACTTCGCGAACACTGAAGCCAGGATCAACCGCGTCATCCAGGCGATTAGCCGGGCCAACGAGGCCAGCCAGGCCGTTCGCGGCTTGGCGACCGGCCAGGAGTTGCGGTTTCGCAACCCGGAGTTCCTGCAAGCCACAAACCGGGCTTCCTCGCTCCAGCAGCAGGCAGCAGCCTTGTCGCCAGAGGCTATTGCGGGCCGAGGGATCGTCAATCTCATCGGCCAGCAGCGACAGGCTGCCGACGAGGCCGAGCGGCTGCGGAGCACGATCGAGCGGATCACGATTACCCGCCGAGGCGATGCGCAGGTCGCGCAGCAGGCGTACTCGCAGCAGTTGGCTGCTCTAGAGCGAATCAACGACGAACTACAGCAGCAGATCGGACTCGCGCAAGCAGCGGCCGGTAGGAGGTCTGCGTTTGATTCGCAGGAACTAGACCGTCGGAGCGGAGCGCTTGCACGACGCAATGCGAACTCATTTGAGGACGCGACTGCCGGAGTCATGGGCTTCTCAAGGGGCCAAGACGAGAGACTCATTGGCCGCATCACGCCATCCATTGACAGCGTGATCGTCAGGATCAGAGAGTTAGACCAGCAGTATCAGGCTCTCCCAGAGGCAGCAAGGGCGGCGCTTGATCCACAAGTAAATCAACTGAACTCCATCGCCAACGCAGCCAGAAGTGGAGCAGCGAGCGTCGGCGTTCTTGAAGACGCATACAACAGAACCCGCGTGAGCGTTGAGAGCGCAGCGGAGGCAGTAAGGGCGTCGGAGTTTCAGTTCACGCCTGGTGACCCAACGGGCGAGTTCGGCCCGCCTCGGCCGTCCACGCCCCTGCCACCTGACTACCTCCGCGGCCGCGCTGTATCCGAGGCCAGCGCGGGCCTCGGCACTGACATCGCAGGCCCACAGCGTGCGCTCGACAACCTCCGAGGCGCCATCGGCTCCGTCAAGGGTCAGATCGACTCGCTGCCTGCTGGCCTGCGCGGACAATTCATCCCTGCAATCCAGGGCGCAGAGGCAGAGTATCGACGACTGTATTCGACTGCGAGAGTCACGACGGCAGAGATCCAAGAGTCGGCCACTCGGCTCGCCACGCTGGAACAGGGCATCTCCAGGGCATCCAGTGCCGCCCGGCAGTTCGGAGGCACGTTCGCCCAGTTCAGGGACAGCCTTGAAGCCAGAGGCGCTGCCGGCGGCCTTGAGTTCCTGCGCACAGCCCTGGCTAGGGCGACTGGTGACGCAACCAGAGCCGCCGCAGCCGTTGACAGGCTCGCCGAGGCATACCAAGAGGCAGCGAGCACGCCGGGCGGGTTTCAGCGAAACGCTGCGGAACTTCAGCGGCTCTCAAACGAGGCAATCGAGGCGACCGCAGCCGTCGAAGGCGTCGGCCAGAGCCAGGCGGCACTGCAACGGGGATTCGCCAGGACTGGCGACGTGGCCCGCGGTGCCTTCGGCAACACCGGCCTCGCCATCCAGCAGGCAGCGTTCGCTATCGACGACTTCTTCTCGGTCACTGGCGGCCTCGACCAGCGCATTCGTGCCGCCGGAAACAACATCTCGCAACTCGGCTTCATCATTGGCGGCACGACAGGCTTGATTGCCGGCATCGCTGCGTCTATCGGCTCGCAGTTAATCGTCGCCCTGATCAGATGGTACAACGAGGGCCGCACGACGGAGGATCAGGTCAAGTCGCTCAACGACGCGCTCGCTCGTCAGAAGTCGCTCGTCGAGGATCTGAAGCAGGCGTTTGAGTCCCTCGGCGACTCCATCGCAAGGCGGGCGTTCTCGGAGCCGGCGCAGCAGGCGAGGGAGTTTGCCAAGTCGCTTGATGAAATAACAAAGAAGCAAAAAGAGTCAAGGGAAAAGAGGATCGCCGACCTCGACCCGTATGTGCAGCGAGAGCGTGCGGAGCAGGCCCGCATTCAACGCGAACTTGAGAACGAGCAAGACCCAAACCGCCGCGTGGTGTTGCAGCGTGATCTTCGTAGGGCGCAGCGTGGCGAGCGAGCAGTTACCGAGGGCTTGATTGCCGGAGCACCGACGACACAGCGTGACCGCGACAGAGAGATCGCTGGGCTTGAGCGTGTATTCACAGATGTAAACGACAGGCTGTTTCGTGAGGGCGGCGTCGGAAGACCTGTCGCTAGAAACCAGGCGCAGCAGTTGATCGCCAGCATCCAGGGAGGATCAGCAAGCGATCAGACTACGCAATTACGCGACCAGCAGCGAGCAATTGATAACGAGGCGAGGTCAGGACGACTTAGCAGGCCGATTGCAGACCAGGCCATCGCACAACTTGAACTTGTTATCAACAGGCTTGAGTTTGCTGCGGAAACAGCAACAGACGAACTGTCTGTTCGGATCGCCCGCTCCTCCTTCGCCGCCTCGCTCGCCATCGAGGATGCCCAGAAGGACGTTGCCGACGCCATCCGCCGCGGCGTGCAGGGTGCTGGTGAGTTCAGGAACGAACTTGACAAACTCGCCCGTGAACTGAATGCGGCGCAGACGGAACTAACGAACGCGCAGTCGATTGATAGCAGCCCTGAAGATCGAGAGCGTGCCGTCAGGGCCGCGGAGGCTCGGATCGCAGGAGTTCAGGCGAGACAGAACGAGGTCGATGCCCGCGCCAGGGCCGTTCGCACGGGCCGCACGTTCGGCGGCGATCGGACAACTGCGGCGCTGTCGGCGCTCCGCGGCGACGAGCGACTTGCAAACGAGTTCGCGAGAGCGCAGGCTTTCCTTATTCGAGAAATTGAGAAAGAAACAGATTTTAGAAGGAGACTTGACCAAGCAATAGCGTCTGGCGACGACGCTGCTGTGAAGAAGGCGACAGAGGAATTGGAGATTGCGCAAAAGGCCAGCGAAGCCGCCGCCGCCTATGGAGAAGCAGTCGTCGCGTTGGAGGACGCGCTTGGTCGCATTCGCAAGATTGCGTCCGGCGCGCTGTCGCAGTCCGAGCAAATCGCCGACAATGCGCAGCGCAATCTGACCGACAACCCCACGGCCAGAAACAGGCAGGCCAGGGACGAGGCTGAATTGCAGTTGATTCGAGATCGTGAGCGCATTGCTATGGCGAATAACGCGCTTGACAGTAGACGGTCTAGTATTCCAGGCGGAGGAGACAAAAGAATAGACGAGATCAATGCAGAGTTAGAGGCAATCACACAAGAGCGCAAGCGTCTTGAGGAGCAGGCCAGCAAGCCTGGTGGTGCGTATCCTACACCAGACGAAGTCCAGCGCCTCGCCGACCGAGAAGCGCAACTTCTCGCCGAGCGTGAGACAAGGCTGTACGAACTCACCGAGGCAGAACGAAGGCAGATCGACGCCATCAACGAGGAGATCGCCGCCAGAAGGCGAATGATTGACTTTGAGGACGAGGTTCGCAATCGGCGTAACCCCGTCGGCAACGACATCCGCGGCCTCGACCTTCTTGAGAGGCCAGGCCAGCAAGCCGCGCGCGAACTGCGTCAGCAGATCGCCGACATCCGCGCGGCCACGCAGGCAAATGTGGCACTAGCCATCAAGGAGGGCCGGTTCGGCGACATCGCCGCTGCGCAGCAGCAAGGCAAGGAAGCGGAGCGGAGAGCACAACTGGAAACCTTCCGCCAGCAAGCCCCAGCCATCTTCGGCCTCGCCGACTCCGTCGCCAACGCCGTCCTCCAAGGCCCGTCCCGCGCCGCCCTCCAGCCGACCGACGTTTCGACCGTCGAGGGGTCGCGCGAACTGACCCGCCTCCTCCGCGGCGACGACGCGGCGAAGGATCAGGCCAACATGGTCGAACTTCAGCGTGAGGCCAACCGCCTCCTCGACATCATCGCCAACGGACAGCCACAGGTAGCCAACTAGAAGGAGCATTGCAGTGGCAGACATCAGTTACAGCGTGTCGTACAGGGTATCGAAGGACTTCCTCAACGCCCAGGTGGCGGCCGGGAACATCACGGCCACCATGACCCTCACAGGGCTACAGACCCAGACTCTGACGCTCTCGACGAACGCCGTCAACATCTCGACGGCGAATCTGGGCCAGGTCGGCCTGGCGTTCTTGCAGAACCTCTCCACGGCCACGGCGTCCACCTGCGCCATCGGCATCGAGGCCGGCGGCTCGTTCGTCGGCTTCACGACCCTGCGGGCCGGCGAGCCGGCGATCCTGCGGATGACGCCCGGCACGTCCTACTCGGCCAAGGGCGTCAGCGGCACCCGGCTCCGCGTGGACATTACGGAGGGCTGAAATGCCTAAGATCACTCGCGAAATAACATCCGGCACCCAGTTCTCCCGGTCGTCGGAGAACAACACGGTCGCCGACACGCAGACGCGGGCCTTCCGCGTCATCCTGAGTGAGCCGAACGAGGTCTTCAACATTCAGGACGAGTGCCAGGTCAGGATCGGCGACCAGCACCCGTACAACACGAACATCTACTGCACGTCGTTCGACGCGAAGTACGAGGGCGACAGCCGGCTCGTCGTTCTCTGCACGTTCAACTACTCGTCTGGCTCTTCGCAGGAATCAAGTTCAGGGGGCCAAGATCCTTCGAGTTACTCACCGGACGTGCGGCCTGCGAACTGGTCAACGAGCACGTCACTGATTGAGACGCCTGTTTATAACTGGTTTTTTAGGCACAAATCATACGAATGGCTACCCGTAGAAACGGCGGCGGAAAATCCAGTCGGAGATATATACGAAGGAATAACTCGACTAACGAGCCTGGTTAATATATCTATTGAGCAGCCAGAGTTCGTCGATCCAACTCGACACAATATGTACGGAGGATACATCAATAGCGAGGAGATCAATCTCGGCTCGCTCAAAATGAAGCCGCATACCGTCATGTTTCGGGGCTGCCAGTCACAGCCGTATGTTGAAAGTTGGGGTGGATCGACGTACCGCGGCTGGAAGGTGACATACGAGTTTGCGTATAAGCGCAATGAGACAAAGATTCATCCTTTTGCTGAGGCTGCCAGTGAAGTAACCGTCGATCTTGGGTGGGACATCGCTGTTCCGCAGACCGGACTGAATGTCTTCGCTTTTGATCCGCCTGGAGTCGCCGGCCAAGATGACGTGTATGGTCAGCCGCTCCAGCATGGAGACGAAAACTCAGACGACGCCGTTCTTCGGCAATTTGCTGGCAGAATTGTCGAGCCTCCGCGACTATGCACCGGAATCGCAGCCGGCGAAAAGGTGCGTGCGATGGTCAAGGTCTTCTCCTACAGGGGCGGAGGCGCATCGCAGACACCGTCGGCCTCTCCCATTCCGCTCAACTACGGCGGAACGCCACGCAGCAAGGATGCCGACCCAAAAGTGTATGTTCTGGGCTACCAAGTCCAGCCATCCATCAATCTCACGACGACCCTGAAACTGCGGCTGACCTAATGTCTCGCCAAGAGCGGTACTTCATCGGGCCGAAACTGCTCTCCGACATACGCCAGGTCGTCGGGAGAGTGGACGGCATTGCGTACAGCACGTCTGGGCCGTCGCAGAATGTGATTCATCAGGGGTTGATGCAGGACTCGTCGTCGTCGTCGTCGTCGCGCCTCCGCATCGGCAAGACGACCGCGACGTGGAACAAAGGCACGCTCGCGACCATCACGCTCTGGGAGACTGGCACGCCGCCGAACGAGACGCAGGGCGGCGGCACCATCGAAAACGTCGTCAACAAGTGGGCCACGGTTGCCAGCGGCAAGTGGGTCGGCATCCAACGCGCCAAGAACGGCTCCTACTACCTCGTCGTTTCGGAGTGCTAGATGGACGTTCTGGCGTACATCGCGAGCGACCCGACCGTGCTGCCGCTGTGGGCGGCGTTTCTTTTCGCGGCAGGGATGTACCCGATTGGTCTGATTTTCGGATGCTCGCCGTGCTGCGAACCGTGCAATGTATGCGAAGAAGGATCGCTGCCGGAAACGCTCACCGTCACCGTGGAAGGCTACGAAGACACGACCCAACAGGGGCCGTTTATAACGTCGCTCCAGTTCGATTCGTGCTGGGATACGCTGCCGGAGCCCTACACGCCAAGCAAGCCGGCCGGAAGGATCACGGCGCCCGGCGGCACGCCGGGGCCGATCACCGCGACGGAGATTACCGATGGCGGATCGCGCTATGCGATCCTCGGGCGGGAGGCGCCCACGCTGACAATTACCGGCGGTTCCGGCACGGGCGCCGTGTTTTCCGCTGTGCTGGATGAATCAACGATAGGATGCGAAATCCCGGTCTGGTCGCTGGAATCCGCGACGGTCGAGGATGGCGGCAGCGGCTACGCGGACAACGAATCGGCAACGATCACGGCGGCAGTTGGCGATACCGTGGTGTTGGAAGCGGAGGCAAGCATCCGCACGGTGTTTGAACCGCCCACCGTGACGGTCGCCGCGACCGGCGCCGGAACGGGAGCATCGCTGACGGCAACGCTGCGAGAGAAAACCGGGCTGCCTTCGTATCAACACAAGGAATGGGAAATCGACACCATTTCGATCGTGGATGGCGGCAGCGGCTACGAAGAATACGACGCGCTAGATTTTACGGTCGATGTGGGCGAGGGCGGTGCGCTGGCGGTTGTATCCGTTGACGGCAGCGGCGTTATCGTTTCGGTGGCGATCGTGAACCGCGGCACGTTCTTTTACGATACGGGAGTGGTGGAATCGCTCTACGTTTACACTGCCGGCGAATACTACCGCGAGAATGCGGCGCTGCCCGCAATCGTCGCGCCGATCGACGTTACCGTGATCCAATCCGCGCTATCGCCTAGCGTCGGCACTGGCGCGGAGTTGCAGGCCAACGTGGACGATGACCCCGATAGCCCTACATTCGGGCAAGTTGTTTCGATAACAGTTCTAGACGGCGGCGCGAACTACCTTGCATACGAATACGTTCCGGCCGCGTGCTGCAAGGAATACCACAACGGAAAAACATACGTTCTACGGCGCGCGAAATCGCAGGGGGATCAACTGTTTCACGTTCTCGGCGGTATGTCTGGGCCATGCCGATATGAGCAAGCATTCTGCGGCGTGTACGGAAGCGGAGCGCTTTGGTATCCATCTGCCGGGCTTACTGGCCTTAACGGGATAGAGGTTGTCTACAACGGGCCGGCGGTTCCGCCTACTGTGCGAATCCAAGACGCGGAAACCCCCGGCTTGGCGGGCTGCAACCGCACGCTGGTTTCCACAACGCTGATCGAAAACTGTAGTGAGTTCTCATTCACCGCAACGAACAGCGCTGACGATGTGACGGCAACCGTAACGCCGGGCGGAACATACGATCCCACGTTCGGCGCAGGGATGGAAAACGAGCCTCACATTTTCACGGGATATAACCGCAGGTGTGCGCCGTGCTGCCACGGTGACGATACGCCGCCCGACGAAATCGAAATCGATTTGTCGGCTGCCGATGGGCCTTTTGTCGAACCCGTGACGTTTGTTTTATCGCAAGTGATCGGAACAACGTGGACATTTTCGCCGCCCGCAACCATAGGAGGGCCTAATTTCTTTTTCGCTTTTATCGATCCGCCGGGGGTCTATTTCGCGAATCTCGGGATTAGTGTTTCCGTAGAGCCTTGCCAGTTCACCGGATGCGAACATTGTTGGATGAAATGCCGAACGTCGGTCGGAATAGCGTATGTGCTTGGCGCTCAAACCGGAACCGGTGGCAGCGGAAGCGTCAGCGTGCTGTATTCAAACGCCCTTGATTGCGACGATTGCGATGACACTACCGAAACCGGAATCTGCGAACCCAAGCCAGGAACGTACACGCTAACTACAGACGAACCCTATTCCTACATTGACGACGGCAACCCTACGGGGGAGTGGACGATCGAAATCAAATGACGGCGCTTTGCAATTTCCGCGATTCGCTCACTTGCCCGGCCTGCGGGTATGTGGCAAAACACCCGCGAACGCTGCGACAATGCCGCCCGGTGCCGCCGAAGGTCTGGCAGCCCATCATGGTCGGCGACCTCGTCGAGCAGGCGCTGACCAGCGTCGGCATCACGAAGGAGCGGGTAGAGAAACTGACCCGCACCGAGGGCAAGCCGGGTGGCTGTGGCTGCGGTGCCAGGAAAAAGTGGATGAACGAGCAGGGGGCCAAGGTGCAGCACGCCATCCGCGATGCTGGCATGGCAGCATCGAAGTTCTACTTCGGAAAATGACGTTCCCTTCCCAGGCTACTGGCCTATACTACTGGCTATGCCCAGCGACCACCACTTCACGCTGCATGGCCTCCGGTGGCTCCTCCGGTTCACGCGGCTGCGCGGCCAGGCCGCCGGCTGGGCGTATCTGCCCGATGCGAAGCGGCCGCAGATGCAGCGCAAGATCCTCATCGACGACCGCCTGAAGAATCGCCCCCTCTTGGAGACGATCCTGCATGAGTGCCTCCACGTCTCGTTCCCGTCGGCCAGCGAGGAACACGTCACCGAAAGCGCCAGGGACATCGCCAGAGTCCTCTGGACACTCGGCTACCGCATCGACGAAGACAAAACTCCTTGACGCGATCCTCGGTGACGACGACCTCAACAGCGTCCGCTGGAAGACGTGGTTCGAGGATCTGCCGGAGGACGCCCAGGCAGAACTGTATCAGGTCAAGGCCGCATGGCGCAGCGGCATGATCTCGCGGGGCCGGCGAGCCGTCGCCAAGACGATCGCGAAGCACCTCCACGATCGCGGCTTGTCGCAGGTCGGCCACAGCGGAGTCGAAGCGTGGCTGTCAAAAGACTGATCGACGACGTGGCCGGCGAACAGGTCACGAAGAAGATCGACGGCGATGCCGTCGAGGCCCGCTCGACGAGCCGCCGCATCAAGACGGTGGACGACTTGCTGCGTCATATCGAGGCGGATATGACGCAGTACGTCGTCGCCGCGTCGGAGGCCACGAAGTGGGAGTGCGGCGACGGCGAAGGCGGCAGCATTGAACTGCACCGCGTCTTCGTCAGGCTCAAGCCGCGGGGCGGCCCGACGACCCGCGAAATCGTCGAGGGGATGATCCAGGCGGCGAAGAGGCAGATCCGGCTGCCGGCCCGCAAGGCCGCCAAGCGGACGGCGAGCGGCCAATGGCAACTCCTCGTAGTCTCCGACACGCACTTCGGCGCCTACGCCTGGAACCAGACAACCGGCGGCCAGGACTACGACCTGGGCATCGCCGAGGCCCGCGTGGCTGACGCTGGCAGCAGGCTCCTGGCCGTAGGCGATGACTGCAAGCCTGCCCGCCGCACGATCGCCCTGCTGGGCGACATCTTCCACTTCGACACGCCGGCCGGCACGACTACCTCCGGCACGCCGCTGGAGCGGGATGGCCGGCTCCAGAAGGTCTTGAATGTCGCCTGCGATGTGATCATCGGCGTCATCGAGCGGTCAGCGGAGACGGCGCCGACGGACGTGGTCGTCGTGAATGGGAATCACGACGAGGTTTTAACTTGGGCGCTTCAGCGAGTTCTCGTCGAGCGGTTCGCCAGGCACCGCGGCGTGCAGATCGACCGCGAGTTCACGGGCCGCAAATACATCTGCCACGGCAAGAACCTCCTCGGCTTCGCCCACGGCCACAAGGCGAAGGCCAAACTCCCGCAGATCATGGCGCTTGAGCGGCCGCAGGAGTGGAGCCAGAGCATCTACCGAGAGTGGCACACCGGACACCTCCACCACCAGGCCGCCGCGAACAACAAGCCGCTGGACAGTCTCCAGGGCGTGATCGTGCGAACGGCACCGACGATCTGCCCGCCGGACGACTGGCACTCAACCGGCGGCTTCATCGGCGCGCGGCAGTGCATGGAGACGTTCTTCTACCGGCCAGAGGGCGGCCTGACGGCGATGCACGTCGCGGGAGTCGAGCCATGATCCTCGAACACCGCTCTGACCTCGACTGGCTGCGGCAGGCGTGCGTGGCGGCCACGGGGTCGCACGACCCCAGCACCCAGAACGGTGCCGTCCTCGTCCCAAGGAGCGGCTACGTCACGCTCGCGCACAATTCGATCCCGGCTGGCATCAACCCGCTGCCGGGCCGGCTGGATCGGCCAGTCAAGTACGACTTCGTCGAGCACGCGGAGCGGGCGGCGATCTACAAGGCGGCCAGAAACGGCACGCCGACGCTGGGGGCCAGGCTGTACTGCCCGTGGTTCGCCTGTGCCGACTGCGCCAGGGCGATCATCTGCTCCGGCGTGATCGAGGTCATCGGCCACATCCGGCCGCGGGCGGCCACGCCGGAGCGGTGGACGGCGACGATTGTGCAGGCCGAGGCGATGCTCCGCGAGGCCGGCGTCGGGATGCGCTGGCTGGCCGGGCCTGTGGGCGTGACGATTCGCTTCAACGGAGAGGAGATGAGGCTGTGATTATTGGGCTTTGCGGGCAGGCTGGGGCTGGGAAAGGGACGGTCGCGGAAGCCCTCGCATGGCGAGGGTTCGCGACCGTCTCCTTCGCCGACCCACTCTACGCCGCCATATCCGCCATCACCGGCCTGCCGGTGTCCGACCTTCAAGACCGCACCAAGAAGGAGGTGCCGATCGACTGGGTCGGCACATCGCCCAGGCGGCTCTTGCAGACCCTCGGCACCGAGTGGGGCAGGCAGATGATCCGCGACGACATCTGGATTCAGGCGACCATGCGGCGGATGCTGCCGGGCGGCGACTACTGCGTCCCTGACGTGCGTTTCGACAACGAGGCGGCGGCGATCCGCGAGGCCGGCGGGCGGATCTGGCGGATCGTGCGGCCGGGCCACGCCGTGCTCGACGAGGCGGCGGCGGCACACGCCAGCGAGGCGGGGATCAGCGAGCAGTACATCGACGCCGTGATCGTCAACACCGGCAGCCTCTCAGACCTGGCAACGGCCGTGGAAACCGCCATGACGAGGCTACTGGCCGGTACAATGGAGGTATGACTGCGCAGGAGTTAGGGCAAGGAATGCTGGATGCGATGCTCCGTATTGGAGAGCGGTTCGGAGTGCCGTGCCTGATCCTGGCGGTTTTGCTGTATTTCACTCGGGAGGCAGCGATTGCCGTTCACGGCACTGTGCTACAGCCAGTCGTGCGGAGTCACGTCGAGTTCCTCGAAACGACGAGCGAGACGCTGCGTGAAATCGGCGACGTGCAGCGGCAGCAGGCACAGGCTCTTGGGGAACTCTCCAAGGGACACAACGAAATGCGAGTGCTTGTCAGAGAGTACGTCGAAGGCAATCGCAGGGGGGGGTAACTGATGGGATACGATCAGACCCCAGGAAACCTTCCGATATCGTTCGTCCGCGGCGACTCGTTTTCTTCGCTGCTCGACTTTAGCATCAACCTGACTGGCTACACGTTTGCAGCCTCGCTTGTCTCTGTCGTGACGGGCGCAGAAGTCGCGGCTCTGACATCTTCTGTCGTGTCGGCGTCGAACGGCCAGGTCAACGTCTCGCTGACATCGACGCAAACTCTGGCCCTAGCACGCGGGACGTATCAGTGGAAGTTTGTCTGGACGCAAGGCAACGCCGTCCGTACAGCACTGACTGGCTTTGTTGAGGCGCTGTGATGCCAATAGAAGCAAAAGCGTCAAACGAGCAGATATCTGTTTCCGTAGGCGAAACGCAGATTGACGTGGCCGTGAGCGGAGGCGTCGGGCCTACGGGGAGTAGCGGCGTTGTGTCTGTTGCCGCGCCGCTCACAAACTCCGGCACATCGACGGCCGCTTCAATTGGTCTGTCCGTCGGCTCTGGCCTTTCGGTGTCCAGCGGCAGCCTCGTTGTAACTCCTGGGACATATGCGGCAGCAAGCCATACGCACACGGCATCGCAGATCACCGACTTCACGACGGCGGTCGTCGCCGCCGCGCCGCCCACGACCAACGCGAGCCTGCTGACCAGCGGCACGCTGCCCGATGCCAGGCTGTCGAGCAACATCGCCCGCACCATCGACATCTCATCGGCCGTCGCGTCCCTGGTCAACTCGTCGCCCGCCGCCCTGGACACGCTCGGCGAGTTGGCTGCGGCCCTCGGCAACGATGCCTCGTTCGCCACGACGGTGACGAACAGCCTGGCGGCGAAAGCACCGATCAACAATCCCACGTTCACCGGCACCGTCGGCGGCGTCACGAAGGCGATGGTGGGGCTTGGTAATGTCCAGAACGTGGACGCAACGGCGAGGGCGAACCACACCGGGACGCAAGCCATCTCGACTGTGACCGGGCTTCAGGACGCCCTCGACGGCAAGGCGGCAACGTCGCACACCCACGCCGCGTCGAGCATCGTCAGTGGCACGCTGGACTTCCCGCGGCTGCCGTTCACGGTGACGTACCCGGTGCGTGCCGTGCATGTCGGCGGTGTCCTTCAGTTCAACTCCGGGGCGTTCTTCACGACGCCTACCTACGGGCAGCCGGGGGCCGCGGCGTGCGATCTCGGGACGTTGGCGACGATGCAGTACCCGGCAACGTCTGTCGCCGTGGACGTGTCGGCAAATGCGGCGCAGTACCTCACCGACAACCCCGGCCGCGCGCTCACCTACTCGTCGCTGGAAGTCGCGTTGATCGACGCCGCCAACCGCATCGTCGGCTGGGGAGCGACGGCGTCGAACCCGTCGCTCAACGCGCCCAACGGCACCGGCGGCACCAGCATGACGGTGTCGCTGCTCGCGTTCCCGACGTTGTCGGCGGCGTGGGTTCTCGGTGGCGGGCCGACAACCGGCACGAACGCCGCCGACATCGCCCCAATCACGGCCTACAAACTCTGCCAGAGCAGGCACCTCGACCTCGACCGCACCGATTGGGCGAACATCCCAAACAAGCCCACGTTCGCCACGGTGGCGACCAGCGGGTCGGCTGCCGACCTCACCGGGACGCTCGCCGCAGCGAGGCTCCCGGCCAGCGGCGTCTCGACCGGCACCTACACCAGCGTCACGGTGGACACCTACGGCCGGGTGACGGCCGGGTCGTCCCCGGCGGTGGCCTACTCGTCCCTGTCCGGTGTGCCGTCCACGTTCGCTCCGTCGGCACACACGCACGGCAACATCACGAACGACGGCAAAATATCGGGGGACAATGCCGGAAAAATCCTGCTGACGGACGCCAACGGATTCATCATCGCCGCTGATTCGTTTGAGTTTGGCAGCGGCGTCGGACAGATACATATCGACGGCCTGGCTACAGTTGCGTATACCGGAAGTTATGCAGACCTGACGGGCAAGCCGACGATCCCGGCCGCGTACACGCTGCCGACCGCCACGGGCAGCGTTCTCGGTGGCGTGAAGATCGGGAGCGGCATCAGCATCGACGGCAACGGCGTGATCTCGGCGTCTGCTGGATACACGCTGCCCAACGCCACGACCACCACACTCGGAGGCGTGATCGTTGGCTCTGGGCTGTCGGTTTCGAGCGGCACCGTGTCGCTCGCCTCGCACACTCACGCGGCGAGCGACATCACCAGCGGCACCATCGCCACGGCCAGGCTGGGCAGCGGAACGGCATCTTCGTCCACGTTTCTGCGCGGCGACCAGACGTATGCCGCCGCACCGGTGACGAGTGTGGACGGAAGCACTGGCGCGGTGACCGTCACGAAAGCGGAGGTGTTGGAGTTCACGCGGTCGTCCGCGCCTTCCGGTGCGACGGGGTCTTCCGGGGCGTGGGGATGGTCGGTGCCGTCGGCCGCCAAGCGAATCACCATCGAATGCGTCGGCGGCGGCAGCGGCGGCGGCAGCGGCCGACGCGGGGCGACGAACGAACAGCGATTTGGTGGCGGCGGCGGGTGCGGCGGCGGGCGTGCGGAGGTGAGTCTTTTTACCGCCATGCTCACTTCACTAAGCCTGTCGATTGATGTCGGCGCTGGCGGTGGCGGTGGGTCGGCGGTGACAGCGGACAACACGAACGGCAACCCCGGATCGTCTGGCAATACTTCCGCCGTCTACTACTCGGGTGGGAGTTTTGCTGCAGCGCTGTGTCAGGCAAGGAACGCCGCTGGTGGAGGGGCGGCTGGCACGACGGCTGCGGGCGCTGGCGGCAGCAACTTTGCCATGTTTCCCGGCTCCTCTGGCGGTGCTTCTTCGACAAGTGCGGCAGGTGCATCCGGGGGCGAGGCGGCGAACGCCCCGTCAGGCGGTGGCGCTGGTGGAGGCTTAGACATCTCCAACAATGCCCGCGCTGGCGGCAGCGGCGGTCGCATCTCGCCGTACTCGGGGACGGCGTTTGGCGGCAGCGGCGGCGGTGCGACCGGAGGTGCCGGCGGCAACGGGCCGACCTACGGCTGGTGCGGCCACGGCGGCGGCGGCGGCGGCGCGAATCCTTCCGGTGCCGGCGGGACAGGCGGCAACGGGGCTTTCCCCGGTGGCGGTGGCGGCGGTGGCGGCGCGAGCAGTAACGGAAGCAACTCGGGCGCTGGCGGCAACGGTGGCGACGGCATCGTGCGAATCACGGTGTGGTACTGAACATGGCAATCGCAATCCTCAACTCGCTCGGCCAAGTGGTGACGTTCGTGCGAGACGACGTTCCCGAAACGTGGGCTCCTCCCGAAGGATGCACGGCCGTCCCTGAATCGGAACTCCCCGACGGCTGGGTGCGTGCGCCCGAGGAGCCGACGCCCGTGCCTGCGTCGGTCACGGCAAGGCAGATTCGTCTCTGGCTGGTCGCCCACGGCGTGTTGCTGGCGGCCGTCGAATCCGCCATCGACGCGATCCCCGACCAACGGACGCGGGACATGGTTCGCGTCGAGTGGGAGTACGCCCCCTACGTCGAACGCTCGCACCCAATGCTGGTGCCGCTTGCTGCGGCCCTCGACATGGACGAAGCGGCAATCGATCAAGCGTTCCGCGAGGCGGCAAGCCTGTAGGGCTACCCCACCTTCGGAATGACATCCGGCGCCGCCTTCCCCTTGACCACGCGCGGGTCGAGGTAGCATCGCGTCGTCTGCGGGCTGGCGTGATCGAGGAGCCGCTGTGCCGACCCGCCTCCGGCCTCGTAGTATGAGGCGGTTGTTTTTCGGATCTTGTGGAACTTGTCCTTCCTCCCGGCGGGCAGCCCGGCACGCTTCAGGATGATCTCCAGCCGCTTCCAGAGGTATGAGCGGCCTCTGGGCCACGGGAAGACGAGGTCGTCAGGCCCGCGGTCGCCGCGGATGGCCGCAAGCGCCGCGGCCGTCGTCTCGCTGATCTCGCGGTATACGTCGGCTCGACGACCCTTGCGATCCTCGGCGATGAACAACACAGCGCCGCCCTTCACGGCCCGCCACCTGATGCTGACCATGGCAGTGCATCGCTCGCCAGTGTCGTAGGCGAGAAGCAGCAATGCCCGCCACCACAGGCCACCCGGGATGCCGTCGAGCATCGTCTTCTCCTCCCCGGCCGTGACTAGGAGACGCTGAAACTCTTCAGTCAGCCAGCACTCCGGCACACGGCGGGGAACGCGAATCAACGGGATCGCCGGCCAAGTGTCCACCAGTTTCCGGCGAGCGGCGAACTCCCACAGCGCACGCAGTTGGCTGCGGTCTTTCGCCGCGGTCGCCGCAGCCCGCTGCCTGACGCGATGCGCCAGGAAGCGGGCCACGGTCACCTCCTCCAGATCGTCAAGAGTCGGCGGTCTGCCGAGGTACTTGGCGAACGGATTGATCGTCATCTGGTAGATCGACCGCGTCCTATCACTCACGCCCTTCAACGGCGCGTACACGTCGTCAAGAAACTGTTGCAGTGTCATGGTGGCAAACCCCCAACAAGGTGCCACCTCCATGCGTCTACGACACCCCCACGTCATGTGGCGGGCGACAAAAAATGTTCGTAATCCGACAGCGTGGATAGGTCATTCTGAACTTAGCGACCCAGATGGCGCGGGCCATCCTCTCTGCCTCCTTGGCAGACCTCGCCTGCACCACAAACTCGTCAGTGTCCTCCACGTCTCCGTCAATCCAATCAATCAACGCGACCCATACCATCGTCATGCCTCCTTGCGGGTTATTCCGTCAGAGGCATTCAACTGTTGCCGCCTCCACTCGAATTGTCAACTTCGGCAGAAAAGCCAATGATTTACGGGCGTGACACTTACCCCGGAGAGGCAAACTATGCGGCCCTATGCGATCGGCTCCTTTGAGGCGGCAGCCCTCATGGGAGTTCACTACACGCAGCCCAGAAAAATGGTGGAAAAGGGGCTGCTGTCGGCCCACATCATCGTCGAGAGTGCCTACACCGACGCCCCGACCAGAAACTACGCGATCTACAGCGCCCAGGAGTGCGAGGCGAACTGGGCCGAGTACGACGAAAAGTATCGGGCCAGCGGCGGCAAGACGGAGCGGCGGCCGAGGTCAAACCTCGAACATCGGCCCGAGGCGCTGCGGCGGCTCAAGGACATCAAGAAGCACATCGACTTCGACGACGCGATCGGCCTGGGCGAGGCGGCCAAGGTGCTGGGCGTTCACGCCTCCTTCGTCCCCCGCCTCATCTCATCAGGCTCGATCATGGGGCGAGTGGCGTGGAACCCTCGGGGCGCCACCAGTCGCGTCTACATCGTCTCGCGGCGTTCCTGCCAGCAGAACGTCAAGGCGATTCGGGCCGCCGAGGCCGCCGGAACGAAGAAGGGACGGCCGCGGAAAAAAGTCTCTTGACCTGTAGCCAAGGCGTCCGATAGATTCTCCGGCCGTCAAGGAGGATCGCCGTGGCGCTGTGGAAGCATCAGGAGGAGGCCGTGACGTGGGCGTTCCCGCGGCGGCGGACGATCCTCAACCACGGCATGGGCAGCGGGAAAACCCGCACGACCATCGAGGTCTTGCTCCGCGACCTGGCGGCCGACGGCACGCTCAAGGCTCTCGTCTGCTGCCCGAAGGCCGTGATAGCGGCCTGGGTGAAACAGGTCGGACTCTGGTGTCCACACGTTCGCGTCGTGCCGCTCGACAAGGGTACGTCCGCGGCCAAGGAAAAGGCGCTGCTGGCCGCCCTGGCAGACACCTCTCCCCTGCTGGTCGTGTGCAACTACGAGAGCGTGTGGCGGATCAAGGCGGTCGAGAAGACCAAGTGGACGGCCCTTGTCTGGGACGAGATTCACCGGCTCAAGTCGCCCTCCGGCGTGACCAGCCGCTGGGCCGGCAGGATGGCGAAGGCAAACCCACAGGCCCGCAAACTCGGCCTGACCGGCACCCTGATCCCGCACAGCGTGCTCGACGCCTGGGCGATCTACCGGGCGATCGAGGCACCTGACTGCCCGACCTTCGGCACGTCGTTCACGATCCACAAGGCCACCTACGCCGTCATCGCCGCCGGACAGAACTGGGTCGTAGGGTATCGCAATCTCCCGCAAGCCCACGCAAAGATCGCCGCCACAACGCACCGCGTGGAGTCCAAGGACGTTCTCGACCTCCCCCCGATCTCCTACGACGACGTGGCCTGCGAACTGTCCCCGGCAGAGGCGAGGCTGTACCGCGAGGTGGAAAACGAGTTCTGCGCGGTTTGCGAATCCGGCGTCGTGACGGTCGCCAATGCCCTGGTGCAACTCCTGCGGCTCCAGCAGATATGCGGCGGCTACGTCCGCTTCGACGACGACGACGTGTCGCAACTCATCGCCGACAATCCCGCCAAGGCCGCGGTGCTGCGTGATATGCTGGAGGATCTCCCTTCAGACGAGCCGGTCGTCATCTTCGCCCGGTTCACCTCCGACATCGCCGCTGTGCTCGAAGTCTGCCGCAAACTTGACCGCCCAGCCAGCGAACTGTCGGGGAAGAAAAACCAGTTGGCCGATTGGCAGCAAGGCACTACAACTGTGCTCGTCAGTCAGATCCAGTCGGGCGGCATCGGCGTCGATATGACGCGCGCTTCATACTGCTGGTTCTACAGCCTCGGCTACAGCCTCGCCGAGTACGAGCAGGCCGTCGCCCGGCTGCACCGCCCTGGTCAGGCGAAGCACACGCACATCTATCACCTTACCGCCACGATCAACGGCCGCTCCACGGTGGACGGCCGGGTTCACAAGGCCATCAGGGAACGAAAGGAAGTCGTCGATGAACTCCTCGTTGGATACAAGCAACGCCTCAACGCTCGGCCCGCTTCTCGGTGAGATCACCGAGATCGACACGAAGGTCAAGGCGCTGGAGGCCGAGATCAAGGACTTGGGCAAGCGACGGGATGCGCTGGCCGCGCTGGCCGTCGAGGAGATGGCGGCAGGACGCCTGGACGGAGTTCGGGCTGCGGGACGGAGTTGGCGAATCGAGTGGGAGCACTCGGTATCCGCCACGGCGAGCAGTACGGATGCGGTGCTCGCCGCTGCACGAACCGTCGGCAAGGGGGACACCTTGCTGTCGGTCAACACCTCCAGGCTCAAGAGCCTGCTGAAGGAGTTGGCAACGGAGGCGGGCAGGGACGCCCGCCAGCCGTGGGCCGAAGGCACGCCGTTCGCGGGCCTCGTCAGCGAGTACGTCCGGCCGGTGCTGCGGCACCTGACGGTCGGGTGAGAAGCGTGGCCGTCCGGCGTGTTGCCGGCGGCCGGTTGATGGATCGGTTCCGCTCAAGGAGAAAGCCATGAGCACTGCGATTAGCACGAATGTGAAGACGATCGACTACCCGGCCCTCGCGCCGAACAGTCGGCAGGCCCAGATCATCGCCGCCAACCTCGAAGGCGAGCCGATGACGGAGCAGGACTTGATCCGCGTCCCGACGCCGGCCGGCGGCGCGACGACGTGGCAGATCGACGCCAACGGCAACACCGAGAGCACCGACGAGATCGTCGGCCTCTTGGTCGCCATCGGCAAGCGTGGCGTGCTGTGGCCGAAGGACGACCCGTCGGACATGCGCCCGGTGCTGGTGAGCAACGATCTGCTCATCGGCTACCGGACGAGCGACGACGTGGCCCTCGGGGATATCTCGCCGGCCGCCCTGGAGAAGTACCGTATCGGCGACCGCCGCTACGACTGGGCGGCATTGTCTACCAGCCCCGAGTTCGGCTACGGGGCCGGCAAGGGAGCCGGGAAGAAGGTCAAGGAGTCCCGCGTCCTCGCCATCCTCCGCGAGGGCGAGACGTGGCCGATCCTCGTCAGCGTCGGGCCTGGAAGTCTGCGGAACTGGCTGCCGTTTCAGAAGCGGCTGCCGTCGTTCCCGTGGGAGTGCGTGGTCGGCCTGAAGTTGACGAAGGTCAAGAGCACGGGCGGCCAGCCGTACTCCCAGATCGTGCCGCGGCTCGTCGGCGTGATCAGCGAGGAGCAGGGCAACGTCTCCAAGCGGGTCTACCACGACTCGCTGACGGCGATGTTCAACGCCCCGCCGGCCGGCGCGGTCGTCACCCGCGGCGGCGACGACGAGGAGTGATCCAAGTGCCGGGCCGGCGGCCACACTCCGCACAGGAGCCGGTCGCCCAGCCGGTGCGTGGCGCGTAACGACCGGAAGTCTGTCCGACCCTCTGCTGTTTCTCCCTTTCCCAGCATGGCGGCGGGCGTGAACACCCCGCCGGGCCGAGCGCGAGCCGGCCCGGCGGGGGTTCTTTAACACAGGCATGGAGGTGAGCGGTGGGCGGATCAATTGCACTCGGCGACAGGCATACGGCGCTTCGCGAAGAGGGCGTGCGGTTCGCAAAGCAACTCATGCAGGATGACTCCATCGATGTCCTTGAGTCGCTGCTGACGCACCTCCGCAGGTTTAACGAGGAGAATTGCAGCCAGCCCAAGAGCGTCGGCGACATCTACGAGATCGCCTACCAGTGCATGAAGGAGGCCGCGAAGGCAGTCGGCGACGAGTCGTCTGTGAAGAGGAAGGTTCTCGACAGGCTCTCGCGGTACTTCCACATACACGAAGAGGTATCTGGGACGCACTGGAGCGGCAAAAGGATGAGGATCGACGCGATCATCACGCCGATCGACGACTCTGGCTGGAAGACGAAGTCGCCCAAGTTGGGCATCGAGTTCAAGAACTTCAACGGATTCAATCCGAGCGTGGACATCAAGGACTACACGAAGTGGTGGGCGCAGTGCCACGACTACGCGGAGACGAACTTCGACGGCCACGGGTACGTTCAGGTGTTCTCATACAACGGCTTCTCGCACTACAGGCAGCGAGCGTCGAGCGAAAACGTAGCAGCGTTTGCCGTCCGCTTCTGGGGGCGTCTCGGAGTCGGCGAGATACAGCCAGACGAACTGCTGTTCGTGATGAACGGCACAAACAAAATCTGGAGCGAGCGGCGCGGCGTCATCGACGGCGCGAGGATTGCGATGGATCGAAAGTTTGGTAGTCGCTAGACGGAGTTAGCACATGGCATTCGAGTTTGACTTCAACGAGACGTTCAAGTGGTGCGCGTTGTACCTGTCCAAGGGGCTGCGGATCATCCGCCTCCACGGCATCTACCCTGACGGTCGCTGCACCTGCGACGAGCCGGAGTGCGCCGTCGGGCGCTCGAAGGAGCGGAGTTGCGGCAAGCACCCCGTAGGCCGGGCGTGGGGCGAAGCCTACGCCCGCGACGAGGATGACCTGCTGGCCTGGGACGACGGCGTGCCGTTCAACGTCGGCGTCGTCCTCGGGCCTGAAGGCGGTTTCATCGACTGCGAGGACGACACGCCGGAGGGCAAGGCATTCCGCGAGTCGCTGGGGTTGAGCGACCTCGCCACTCCGTCGTGGACGAGTGGCCGCTCGACGCACCAACTGATGCTGTTTGACGACGCCGTCTCGAACATCTCCAAGGCCGAACCGGGCGGCCTGGAGTGCCGCGTCGGTGGCGGCGGATCGCAGATTCAGAGCGTGCTGCCTCCGTCGTGGCACTACTCCGGCGTCCGCTACGAGTGGAAGCCTGGGCTGTCCATTGACGACGTTGCCCCGGTGAAGCCACCAAAGAACCTTCTGTTGCAGATCGTCAACTACACCAGCGGCAAGTCGGCGGCCGGCGGCTCGACGTATCAGGGGCCGCTTGTGTTTCGCAAGGTCAAGGACGGAGAGGGGCGGCATCGCGCCCTCCTGCTCTGGTCGTGGCACAAGATTGTCCGCACCATCGACCCGCTGGATTCCGAGCAGCGGGCGGTGATCACGAAGGAGATTCAGGACGCCAACGAGAAGTACATCGACCCGGCCAAGTCGCCGTCCGAGGTGCTGTCGGTCGTCAACTCATGCTTCGAGCACTACCGGCGGAAGTTGGAGAGCGGCTGGTCGGCGACCGGCAAGGACTTGACCGAGAAGGCGGTGACGCAGGAGGCCCAGGAGGCTGGCCGCGGCAAGGCGCCGCCGCCGGTCGGCGGCCTGGAGTCGCACGGCCTGGAGCGGTATCAGGTCGGCGAGGTGCAGGGCTACCGGCCGGGGAACTGGTCGATCCAGATGGTGCAGGGCGACCCACCGGAGGTCGTGCTCGTCGTGCCGGCGTGGAAGTCAACGCCGTGCAAGGGTCGCATCCATATGTCGTTCGACACCTTCCGGTCGGCGGCGAAGGTGGCGAGCACCGTGTTCCTCGCCACCCGCCGGGTGATCCTCGACGGCGACAGCGGCAAGTGGGTGTCGGTGTGGAAGGGAACCGACGCCAGCAAGAGGACGGGCGGCCAAAGCATCCCCGGCCTCATGGAGCAACTCGTCCAGCGGATGAACGCGCAGGACGAGATTCAGGTCGGCACCTCCAGCCTCCGGTACGCCCAGTTGGCCGGCTACGTCCTTCAGGTGCTCAAAAAGGCAACGAAGCCCAAGGACGAGGACAAGCCGGAGCCGAACGAGTCCGGCCGCCCCTGCTGGGTGACGCCCGACGAGTTGTGGCTCCAGTGGGGGAAGATTTGGGAGGACATCGCCCGGACGCACCCCGACGTGGCCTCCGGCGAACGCCTGCGGGTCAGGGCGAGGCTGCTGGACGCCGTCGGGCAGCAGGACTTCGACCACAAGCGGCACCGCTTCCAGACCGGCCGGATGGAGTACGTCGTCTTCACGAAGCCGTGGATCGACGCCCTGGAGCGGCTGGCGGCGGGCGAGGACGGCGATCAGCAAGGGAAGGCAGATTCCGACTCGGATTTTTTGAAAATCGAGTCGATGCGGAGCGTCACGCCGTCACTCGACGTAAGTCCAATGCTGACAGGCACTTAGAGTGGACGGCGTTTGCGAGGCAGCGCACCGTCCAAGCGTCTTGGCGTGCGTAAGTGCTTGAAATACAAGGGTTTAAGTGTGGACGGTAACTTTTTTGGGAGGATAGGCAATGCAGGCAGCGCGGGCAATTGGCGGGGCCGGGACGGGCAAAACGACCATGATGATCGGCATCATGGAGAAGGCGATGGATCGCCCAGAGGTCGCAGGCAACCCATTTGCCCTAGGCTTCTCATCTTTCACCAGGGCGGCCCGAGCCGAGGCTTCCGGCCGGGCGGCGGCGGCGTGGAACGTCCCCCAGGCCGATCTGGAGCGGGCCGGCTGGTTCAGGACGGCCCACAGCGTTGCGTATCGCGTCCTAGGGCTGTCAAAGGGCGAGGTGCTGGGTGGAGGCAAGGAAGACGACAAGTGGGTGTCTGAAGCCCTTGGGAGCGACGTGCAGGCCACCTTCGACGAGGACGAGGGGGGCGTGGCGGTCTACACGGGCGACCCCGTGGCGGCGGCGGCCCTGAACTACTGGTCGGTCGCCAGGAGCATGGTCTTGCCGCTGCGACAGGTCGTAGAGGCGGATCAGTCGCCCGACGCCCCGTCGGCCGACGAGGTTGTGAAGCGGATCGAGGCATACGAGACGGCCAAGCGGCTCGACGCCCGGCTCGACTTCACCGATATGCTCTCCCGGTTCGTGGGCGTGAAGCACGACCCGGCGACCGGGCCGATCTTCGGCACGCCCGAGGGGCTGGTGCCGGACGGCGTCGTCGGCTGGATTTTCGACGAGGCGCAGGACGCCAGCCGCCTGCTCGACCTGGCCTGCCGGAGGCTGGTGACGGGGGAGTCGTGCAAGTGGGCATGGCTCGTAGGCGACCCATACCAAGTTCTGTACTCATGGGCTGGAGCCAGCAGCGAGTATTTCATGTCGTGGGAGGTGGCGAAGCAGTCGGTGATGCCGAAGTCCTACCGCTGCCCTGCCCCGATCCTGGCCCTCGGCGAGCGTTGCCTCCAGCGTCTCGGCGACGACTACTGGGATCGAGGCATCGCACCGGCCGATCACGACGGCGAGGTCATCGAGAGCGACAACTTCGAGGACGACCTGGCCGACATCGACCCCCGGCAGGAGACGCTGGTCATCGCCAGGACGAACCGGAATGTCAGCAAGATCGCCGCGATCCTCGACGACGTTGGCATCCCGTTCCGCCGCGTGAAGGCCAAGCAGGGCGCCTACAACCGCGACATGGGCATGGCGGCCCTGTGGAAACTCCAGCACGGGCAGCCGGCGACCGCCGAGGAGTGGGGGAATGCGATCGATATCCTACCCTCCAAGACTACGGACGGCCGGACGTGGCTTGTGCGCGGCTCAAAGTCGGCCTGGAACCGCAACCTCGCCAACCAGTACGACCTCCTCTTCCCCGAGGATCTCGGCGCCGTCGGCGCGACCGAAGACCTCCGCGGGGCGATTGCCACGGGCAAGTGGAGCGGCCTGCCAGACGGCGGGTCGAAGTGGTACGCAGCCGCGCAGCGGTACGGCATCGAGGTCGTCGCCAAGCCGAAGGTGCGGATCGGCACAATCCACTCGGTCAAAGGCCAAGAGGCCGACAACGTCGTCGTGCTGACGAGCCAGGGCCACCGCATCAGCCAGAGCGAACTGGACGACCCGGCGCGGTATGCCGAGGAGCGTCGAATCGAGTACGTCGCCGTGACGCGGGCCAGGCGGCGGCTCGTCATCGCCCACGACCCCCGCGAGAAGTACAGGATGGAATTCCCGCTATGACGCTAGAAGAGATCCTCGAAGACATAGCAGATGCTGACTTGCAAGGACGCGCCGAAGCATTCGCGGACATCCTGACGGCAATGGCTGCCAGGATTCCAGACAGGAAGCCTGACAGTCCAGACAACTATTCCCAAGAATATTACGGCAGAATTGCATTTGAGGCCGGTCAGGCAAGTGATGAGGCATGGGAGTGGCTGCGAAGTGAATTACGTCTCCTTGCTACGAAAATCCGATCGTCTGCGGAGTTGTACATATGAGCACGCTTTTCGACGTTTCGCCCGACGAACCGACGCGCAACCGCCGGCCGAAGAAGCCGAAGGCCGAGCCAGCGGCGGTCGTGGCAGCGGCCTCGCCTTCAACGGCGACCGTCGTTCCGGCGGCCGCCCCTGCCCTCGGACGGCTCGACGAGGGCGTCGAGTGCATTGACCAGAACTGTCAAGGCACGGCCCACGACATCATCGAGGAGGGGCAGCACGACCTGTCCGGCCTGGGAGCGATGGAGCCGGCATGGCTGGTGGAGTGCTGCTTCTGCGGCTGCGCGCGCTGGACGCGGCCCATCAAGGGGCATCTGAAACCTGTAGAAAAAGCCTTCTTATTTAGGGATGGCCGGTTCGCCGGCATGACGCCAGCCCAGGCAGCCCTCCAGCCGCGTGGCCTCGACTACCTCCGCTGGGCCGCCCAGAGCCACCCACGGCCGACCGTCCGCGAGGCGTGCGGAAAACATCTTGACCGCATGTCCGGCGGCCTCTAGGCTACGCACCACGACAACGGAAGGAGCCGTATATGCTCGTCATCTCACGCCGCCGCGGCGAACGGATTCGCATCGGCGAAGACATCGACATCATGGTCACGCGGATCGTGGACGGTCAGGTGCGCCTTGCCATCAAGGCACCGGACAACGTCAAGATCGTCCGCGACGAACTGGTAGCGAGGCCGATGGAGGCGCAGAAGTGACCTCCTCTATTCACATCTGGCTCAACGTCGCCTTCCTGCTCTCGCTCGTCGGCGCGGCGACGTATGCGACGTTCCTCCCGTACATCTTGGATGACTGATGGCGAACCTCATTGACCTCTACGGTGCCGAGCGGGCGGTGTTCCTGTCGGCCTGGGTTGCGCTGGCGATTGCCGACCGCGTTCAGCAGGGTCTGGTCGAGGGCATCGCCTTCGACGACACGACGATGTTCCTGAAACTGGTCGCCGACGGCCTTGAGGCGGGCCAGGAATTGCCGACAGACGAAGAGTTTCGGACGGCTGTCTCTGCCGTCGTCGTCTCGTACCCGTCGATCACCGCCACGTCGAGAGGCAAGGCATTCGCCGCGTTCAAGCAAATGCAGGAAGGTGCTGGGCGGGGATGAGCATCAAGGACGACCTCGCCGTAGCCAACCCCGACGCCCTCCTGGCAGACGGCCTTGAGGACGCCCTCGTCGGCTACACGATCAACACGCACATGCCGCACGTCGCTGTCTACGACGCTGCGAAGTGCGTCGAGGTGCTGATGAAGCGCGACGGTATGACGCACGAAGAGGCCCAGGAGTATCTGGAGTTCAACACCTACTGCTGCTACGTCGGCCCGAACGGGCCGATCTACATCAACACGTCGGCTGGTTAGTTGGCCGGCGGCGCGTTGCCGTCCGGCAAAGTGGTTTCCATTGTCGAAGGAGTGAGACATGAATCGCGCAGTGCTTGCGAAAGGATCGTCTGCCGAGCGTTGGGAAGCGGAGAGCGACATCGAGAGCCTGGCCGCCGAGGGCCACGCCGCCACGTCGCGCATGTACCAGAAGGTTCGCGCCTACATCGTCCACGTCACGCCGGTGCTGGCAGAACTGATGCTGGAGCAGAACGTCAGAAACAGGCGTGTGTCCGAACGTCATATCACGGTCTTGTCGCAGATCATGGCATCGCGTGACATGAGGCTCAACGGCGAGACGATCATCTTCTCGTCGGACGGCCGGCTCCTCGACGGGCAGCACAGGCTGCTGGCGTGCGTGAAGTCCGGGGTCGCCTTCGACACGATGGTCGTGTTCGGCATCGATTCCGACGCCTTCGACACGATCGACACCGGCTCGACGCGCAGCACCGGCGACATCCTTGGGATCAATGGGATCGCGAGTGCGAACAAAGTGGCGAGCGCGGTTCAGGCTCTGCTTGCATTCGTTGACAACGGCGGGTTCCTGACCGGGTCGTGTGCGACCAACCATGTGCGGAAGGCAACGCCCGTGCTGGTGACCCGCGTGCTCGAAGCCCACCCAGGCATCTTCGACAGCATCAGCGCGATGGGCGGCCAGCGGCTCATGCGGGGGCAGCACGGCTACGCTCTGCACTACGTCTTCAGTCTGGTGGACAAGTCGCTGGCGTCTGATTTCTCCGACATCCTGGCGAACGGCTCCAGGGACATGGGCAGGCCGTTCTGCCGCCTGCGCGAGTCGCTGATCACCTCGCCGCTCACAAACGAGACTCGCAGCGCGTACTCGGCCAAGGCGGTCTTGGCGTTCAACGCCGAGCGGGCCGGCGCGAGGCCGAAGATCCTGCGCGTCGGCGCGGATTGGCCGCGGGTTGACGGCCTCGACTTCGATGCCCTTGAGCGGTCGATGAAGTAGAAACACGCCCGATAGTTTGGAGCCGGCGGCAGCCACCGGACACGGAAAAACGCACCTCTAGGTGAAACCCCGTTCGACTCGGGTAGGGCGGCTTGAGCGATGAAAACGTATCTTCAAGAACTGCGCGGTCAGGTTCGCGGCAACGCGAGGCTGCGGCGGCGGCTCGACCGCCTGAAGGCCAGGGTGCAGTGGCTTGAGGAGTGGATCGGGGCGATGGTCATCCACGCCGACAAACTGGGCTACGGCGACGACCAGATAGTGAAGAATGCGGCCAGGGAGATCGGATGGAGCCGCCTGCCGCCGGAAGATGTCGAGCGGATCAAGGCCGTCATCAGAGGGATGATGATGTGATGACAGAAACCAACATCCTCATGCGCCTGGTAGCCATGCAGCAGACCCTGCGTAGCGTCGTCGAGTCGTGCAAGGCCACGGCGGCCGTCTGTGACGCCGATGGGGCCAAGGGGCTGGCGATGGCGACCCTCATGGTCGGAGAGTCGATCGCGACGTTCGCGAAGGCGCTGAACGATTACGTCCTCAAGGAGTACGAAGATGAAAGTGACGATGCGGTTTGATCTGCCCGAGGAGGACGACGAGCACAAGGCGGCACTCCACGGCCAGGACTACAAAAACGTGCTGGAGAGCATCGACCACTACCTGCGCGGCCAGATGAAGCACGGGGGGTTAGGTGAGGCAGAGTACGCAGCCTTCGAGGACATCCGCGGGAAACTGCACCACTTTCTTGATGAATACGGCGTCGATATCTATTGACCGCCAGACTACAGGCCACCACAATACGCCACCCACCCACAAGGAGGCTCCCATGCGTTCGATTCTGCTGGCTCTCTCGATCCTGCTCTGCGGCACCGCCGCCCAGGCCCAGACGACGACCGTGACGATCACGACCACTGCCCAGGACGACGCCGACCACATGGCCCGCACCGGCGTGTTTGGTCACCGTGGCCGGCAGGGCCGGTGCCGCGAGGGCATCGGCTTCTCGACGGTGTCGGCCGACGACGCCGTCCGTCGCTGCTGCTTCTACGGCCAACTGCGGCCCCGCGAGATCGGTGTCGCCAGGGGCCGTCGCGGGTTCTACGCGGTCATTCGCTACTGGTGAGCACATGGATCGCGAAGCCGAGAAGTTCGTGAACGCTGTGTTTCATTTTCTGGCGGCGATCCTGATCGGAGTCGTGTCTCTGCTGGCGGCGTCGTTCATTGTTCAGTTGGCCTGGAACTGGTCGATGCCGCACCTCTTCGCACTGCCGGATGCGTCGTATCGCAACGCATTCGGCCTGACGCTGTTCGCGTGGGCAGCGCGTCTTGGTTCCGTCAGCACTTCCAAGGAGGGTTGATATGGCTCGCATGAGTTTTGACGTGGCCGAACTGCACAGGCTGTGGTACAGCAGCATGACCAACGCGGAGTTGTGCTACACGCTTGGCGTGTCGCGAGGCAGCCTTGATGTTCTCCGGGTTCGCTACAAGTTGGATCGTCGGCCGTTCGAGAGGAACAACAAGAAGGCCGAGCCGGAGTCGCCTACGATCGAGGAGATCGAGGCCCGCGCCGCCGAGGTCAGGGCCAGGTGGTCGGACGAGGAGCATCTTCGTCGCCTCTGCTGCGCCGGCCGCCGCGAGTGGTCGCTGCCGGCCTACGCCTTCCATCGTCGCGATCACGCCTTCTCGGAGGCCAGTCACTAGCCGTGCGCCGTCCCTCGGAGCGATCAATCGTCGCCAAGGGAATGGCAGAGGCGCGAAGACTGGGCTTCTTCGTCATCAAGATCCACGGCAATCAGTACCAGATGGCTGGGATACCGGACGTGCTGTGCATCAGGGACGGCCGCGCCCACTGGATTGAGTTCAAGCGTCCTGGCGAGGAACCGACGAGGCTTCAGGTGCATCGGATGCGGCAACTTGAGGGCGTCGGGTGCAGGACGACCGTCGCCTGCTCTGTGAGCGACGTGCGAACCTTCCTTGAGGGCGTGGCATGATCCGCTGCGGCGAGCCACAGATCGGCGAGGCCGAGATCGCAGCCGTCACCGACGTGCTGCGGGCGGGGAACCTCACCCGCGGCGAGGAGTGCGAGCGGTTCGAGCGGGCGCTGGCCGAGCAGTTGAACGTCCGCGGCGTGCTGGCCGTCTCAAGCGGCACGGCGGCCCTGCACCTGGCCCTGCTGGCCGTCGGCGTCCAGCCCGGCGACGAGGTGATCATCCCGGCGACGACGTTCGTCGCCACGGCGAACGCGGTGCTCTACTGCCGCGCGAAGCCGGTGGTCGTGGACGTTGACAGCACGACGTGGACGATCGACGTGGGCCAGGCCATTCGGGCGATCACGAAGAAGACCAGGGCGATCGTCCCGGTGCATCTCTACGGCGTTCCGGCCGACGTGGGCGGCCTGCTGCTCGTCTGCGACGACCACTACGCCCGCACGGGCCGCCGGATTGCCATCGTCGAGGATGCCGCCGAGGCGATTGGTGCGATGCACATGGGCCGAGAGGTCGGCGCCATCGGCGATGCGGCGGCCCTCTCGTTCTACGGCTCGAAGACGATCACGACCGGAGAGGGCGGCGCTGTCATCTGGCACGACGGCCGCGTCGGTCTGCGGGCCTGGCATCTCCACGGCCAGGCGCAGTCCGCGACGAAGCGCTACTGGCACGAAGCGCTTGGATACAACTACCGCATGACGGAGATGCAGGCGGCCCTCGGCCGCGTGCAGTTGGAACGGCTCGAAGTGTTCCTCGAACACCGCCGCCAGGTGTTCGCCTGGTACGACGAGATGCTTCCGCAGACGTTCAAGCGACAGGGCGTCGTCGAGAGCGACCGGCACGGCTGCTGGGCCTACGCCGTGGTCAAGGAGTACAGCGGCGAGATGAACGCGCAGAAGACGGCACTCGCGCTGCTGGAGGCCGGCATCGAGACGCGGCCGATCTTCTACCCGCTGTCGCGGTTCCCGCACTTGGCCGGAACCAGCAGCCGCGACCACTACGTCGCGCACAGACTGAACAAGCATGGCCTGGTGCTGCCAACGCACTGCGGCCTGACCCGAGAGGACGTTGAGAAGGTATGCCAAGAGTTAAGAAAAGCCGCGTGCTGTTCGTAGGCGGCGGCCGCCGCGTCGGGCTGGCGAGGCTGTTCATCGAGCGCGGCGCGGCGGTGTACGCCTACGAGTCGAGCATCGACCAGCCCATAGCCGACGTGGCGAAGGAGGTGCTCGTCGGGCTGGACTTCGATGACCCCCAATGTGGGGAAGATATTTCTGCGTTCGTGGAACGCAGAAATATCACCCACATCGTCCCGCTAATGGACGAGGCGACGGTGGTCTGCGGCGGCCTTCCTGGGTGCATCGGCCCGCCGGCCGACGTGGCGATGCTCTGCCACGACAAACTTCACTACGCCAATTGGATGAAGGAGCATCATCCAGACCTGTATCCGACGCCGTCGATGCTCCGGTATCCGAAGTTTGCGAAGCCCCGGTTCGGCCGCAGCGCGCGGGGGACGAAGATCCTGAACCGTCCAGAGACGATCGAGATGAGTTCGGCCTGGGTGATACAGGACTACCTCGAAGGCGACGAGGTGTCGGTGGACGTGTTCCTCCGCGGCGGCGAGTGCCTGGGCGGCGTGGCCCGCAGCCGCGACCGCGTCGAGGGCGGGGAGGTGGTTGAATCCAGGGTACTCCCTGCCGAGCAGGGAGTACCGTTGATCCTCGACGCCGCCGCCGTCGCCACCGACCTTGGCATCGTCGGCCCGGCCAACGTGCAGTTCAGGGGCGGGAAGATCATGGAGGTCAACTGCCGCTTCGGAGGCGGGTGCGTGCTCTCCGTCGCCGCCGGCTTCGACATGGTCGCGCTGGCCTTGGGCCAGAAGACCAACGGGCCGCCGTGGACGGTGACGCACGGCATGACGATGCGTCGGTATCACGCGGAGAGTTTTCGATGAGCGACGACATCGTCAACAGGCTGCGTGACCGGGCCTACAGCGGCAAAGTTCCAGACAGCCTGTCCGATGAGGCGGCGGCCGAGATCGAGCGGCTGCGGTCGCTGACGCGGTTTCAGGATGGCGTCATTCGCAGCGGCGACGTGGCGTGCCTGACACAAGCGGAGCGTGAGGCGTTGGAGGTGGCGTCAGTATGGGTGAACCCAGAGAGGCACGCCACCCTGCGCGGCCTGCTGGAGCGGCTGGGAGGCCACCAATGACTGACCGCGACACGTTCGCCGCTGCGGCGCTGACGGGGCTTCTCGTCCACGCCAATGACAGCATTGACGAGGAGACTTTGGACACCCCAAGCGACATCGCGTACACGGCCTACCAGATGGCCGACGCCATGCTCCGCGAGCGCGACCGCACAACTCATACGCCTGTAACGGAACCTATGCTCAAAGAAAAACGGACAGAGGGTTCTGCCGTCCTGACCGACGCGGAGCGGGAGGCGGTGCATCAGGCAGCGATCCGGGTGGAAGCGTTGTGCCAGCGCGGATCGAAACACATGGCCGCCACCCTGCGCGGCCTGCTGGAGCGGCTGTCGCCGCCAGCGACATAAGGGACGAACGTGTCGCAAAAACGACGAAGCGACGACAAAACACTACGCCAGCCCGCACCGGCTCCGCGCCCTACGGAGTGTTTTCGGGACGGCTGGCAGCCCCTAGGCGACACGCAGCCCGACAACGGCTTGGCGACGATGGGACGGGGGCAGTGGTTTTTACGCATAACACGCGAGATCAACAGCCGCGAACAAAGGAGGCGGCACACATGAACGATACGAATGAGCGGTCTGTTGCATCGGATGGTTCGCTGGCGAACGCATTGCGGCCAGCGGTGTGGGCGATTCTTAGCGAAAATGGGCAGTATCGACTCCCCGAGATTGTTGGCGGAGCGAAGGTGTGCAAGTTTTATGGCAATGACAGATACGTTCCGCTGTACGCCGAAGAGACGTTGAACCCTGTGTTGAGGATTGCGAATGCGTGCGGGAAGTGGATTCAGGTGAGCGAGCGGCTGCCCGAAGACGGCACATGGTGCTGGGTCGATTGGGACGGCCCAGGCGAGCCGTTCCCAGCGATGCGATGCAGTAGGTCGGCTGGCGGGTGGACGAACACCGACTGCTGGGAAGACTTCGACAGAGAGGTCACGCGCTGGATGCCGCTCCCTGCACCACCAATAGACGCCAAGTAGCCAGCGAACGCCCGCGATCACCAGCGGCGAACACAGGAGCATGAACATGACACAGGAATCGAATAAGCCGTCTGGTGCATCCGGTGGTTATGAGCGCGGTCGGATTTGCCCTGTCCCGCCAGATGACCCCGTTGGCCCGTTTGTCGCAGCAATGATCCTTATCCCGCTCGTTGTCTGCTCGCTGGTTTTTGCCGCGACGGCATTCGGCAACCTGATGGCCTACGGACAGTTTTGCACGCCGCAGCACGGCGTCGTTGAGAAGCCATAACACGCAGGATCAGCGGCTCGCGACCGCTGACGAAACTACACCGCAGACGGAATCGCGAGTCCGCTGCATCCGCTGGTTCGCACAGATGCCATGCAACTCAGACCATCTTGAGGCGACCCACCTTGAGGCCGAGATGAGCAAGGTCGCTTGCCTGCTGGACGAACTTGACGGAAAGAAGCGAATAAATCGCGACCACTGGCGCGGCTACCACCCTCGCGTCTACAGTCAGCGGGTGAACGCCGACGAAATGACGGCCGAACTATGCTCGCGCCTTCAGGGCGTGAACGTTTCACAGTGCAGCCTTGAGATGCAGATTTGGTGGCGCGACCATCAAGAGGCAGACAAGAGGCGAGCCGAGAAAGCGATCAAGAAGGCCAAGACCGAGAAGCAGAAAAAAGCGGCACTCGCGAAACTGACTCAGCATGAGCGGAAACTGTTGGGGCTTTGATGGGATTGCGAACCAGAATTAGTCCGCCAGTTCGCAGCCTAATTCGGACGAAGGTGCGGCTTTCGGCCGCAAGAACGATGCGACGGCGGGGAAACAGGAAATGACCACCATCCGCGAGTGGCTGATCGACCTGGCGTTTCTGCGCATCGGCATCGTGCCGCTCGTGGGCGTAGTGTTGTGTGTCGGCATGATTGTCGGCCTGTGCATCGCAGCCGTGCGGTGCCAGCCGCCGGAGGATTTATGAGCACCCCGCTGATCCTCATCGTCGGCGTCGTCTACCTAGCGGTGGCCGTCGATCAGTTCCGCAAAGGCGACACCGGCATGGCGATCGCATGGTTCGGCTACGCCCTGGCAAACGTGGGCCTCGCTATGGTGGCAAAATGAAGACCGCGGTCGTGGATCTCGACGGCGTCCTGGCCGAGGAGCGGCCGGCGTTCGAGCACGCGCTGGCCGAGCCGCTGCCGGGGGCCGCCGAAGGCTTGAGGACGCTCAAGAGGCTGGGCTACCACGTCGTGATTCACACCGCCCGAGGATGGGGCGAGTACGCGATCACGACGCACTGGCTACAGGCGCACAGTATGGAGTATGATCTGCTGATCTGTGGCAAGCCGATCGCCGACATCGTCATCGACGACCGTGCCATTCGATTCCGGGGCTGGGAGGCTCTCACTGATGCCATCTGACACGGTTATTCGCCTGCGCCATCTGGTACACACATTCCTCCATCGCGACGTGCTGCCGTCGATCACGCAGGGCGATGCCGTGCTGGAGATCGGGCCGATGCACGCTGGGTCATGCCCGGTGCCAGAAGCCTTCGTGGACACGAAGGCCGCGGTGCTGGCGGCCGGCGGCGGATACACGTCGTGCGACCCAGACCCGGCGGCCGGCGCGACGATCTGTGCCGACTTCTTGGAGCCAACTGCGTTCTACGGCAACGAGCAGTTCGATCACATCGTCGCCTGCGAGGTGTTCGAGCACGTCCCGCGGGTGTGGGACGCGCCGGCCGTCCTGGCCGGGCTGCTCAAGCCCGGCGGCGTGCTCTGGCTCTCGACGCCGTTCATGTTTGAGAAGCACGGGCCGGCGCCTGACTGCTGGCGGTTCACCGACGACGGGCTGCGGGCGTTGTTCGGCAGGCACTTCTTCTTGGACGTGTGGGCCAGCGACGGCCACGCCGAGCCGCTGCACTACTGTGCGAGGGCGGTGAAGCGATGAGCATCATCTGCTGTTCCATGTGGTACGCCGACGCCGGAAAGCACATCGTCGATCGCGTCCTGCACCTGTTCGGCAAGTCGGGCGTCGATCGGTGGATGTTCTCCGTCAGGCCGTCGAAGGACTGGACGCAGCACTTCCTGTCGCAACTGGCCGCTATGGCCGGCAAGGGCTGCGATGTGCTGCTTGAGGACTGGACGCAGCCGGAGGCCAGGATCGAGAGGCTGTCGCTGGCCGGTGACAACCTCCTGCAAGAGGCTGCCGAGACGGACTGCAAATATGTGCTGTGGCATGAGTCGGACTTGTTCTCACCGGACGACATCGTTGATCGCCTGAAGGCGGTCGATGGCGCAGCCGTTGGTGGCTGGCCGGTGCTGTCGCACTGCCCGTCCGCGCCGCAACTGGGCATCCACACGCGAAAGCGACTGACGCTAACCGAGTCGATGTTCTACGACACCTGGGGGTATCGGAAGGACGGCGTCCGCTTTGGCAACAAGCCACCACATCACGACTGCCACCTCCCAGGCGAGCCGTACCAGTTGGATAGCGTCGGCAGCGTGGTGCTGCTGCGAGCCGACTATCTGCGGCGCGGCGCACGCATGAACGGCAACGGCCTGGTCGGCCTCTGTGACAGCATCCGCGGCATGGGTGGCACCGTGTGGTGCGACCCCCGAGTGCCGGTCGTGCAACCCCTTGAACTCTGGACTATGAACGATGACTAGACGACCTGAAATGGTGTGGCCCGTCGATCCCGAGTACCATGCGGATTACATCCGCATGGTCGAGCAGGGCCGCGCGGTGGCTGGCGACCTGACGGTCAGCATCGTCGCCATCGCCAGGAACGCGATGCCGCACATCACGAACACGCTGGCCCTGATCGACGAACTGCGGGCCGGCTGGAAGGCGTCGAACGTCTACATCTACGAGAACGATTCGGTGGACGGCACCGCCCAGGTGCTCGACGAGCACCTGGGCGTGGTCGTCGAGCACGATAGCCTGGGCGGCGAGGACGCCCGTGGCTTCGAGCCGGAGCGGACGATCAGGCTGGCCCACTGCCGCAACCGCTGCCTGGACAGGGGAGTCTCCAGAGGCTCCTCGGTGACGATCGTCCTCGACACAGACCCGCCTGGCGGCTTCAGCGTGGACGGCGTGTTCAATAGCGTTGCGTGGTTGGCCCAGAAGCGGAGCGAGCCGTCGGCGATGAAGGCCGGCGGGATGGCCTCCTACTCGCTGTTCAGGAGGCCCGACGGCGTGGCGCACTACGACGCTTGGGCGGCCCGCCCGCCGTCGTGGTGGCGGGATCGTAGGAACGAGATCGGCTTCCTCTGGTTCTCGTCGTTTCTGCCGCCCGTCGGCTCACCGCCCTGCCCGATGAACTCCGCGTTCGGCGGCCTGGGCGTCTACTGGACGGAGGCGATCCTGTCAGGCCGGTACGAGGGTGGCGACTGCGAGCACGTCGCCCTGCATCGCAGCATGGCGAAGGCCGGCTGGCAGATGTTCCTGAACCCCGGCTGCCGCTATATCTCCGTCTGGGAAGAATGACCCCTCCATCGCGCCGGCGGATGACGCCGGAGGAACTTGCCGCATCCCTGGAGGGGGCAAACAGGAAGCGCAGGCTACGCCGCCGCTGGGCGTCCGACGCCAGCCTGGAGGAGTTGGCTGCGGAGTTCGGCGTCGTCGAGCCGGAGTTGCTCCGCATGGCCGAGGAACTTGGCCTCGGCCCGCGCGAGGCCGAGTGCTACCTCCCGAGCCAGGAAGAGATCCGCCTGGCCTGTTCCAGGCTGCGGGCTGGGTGGTCGGATGCAGAGCGTGAATCCCGCCTTTCGGGTAGGGGCGGCTGCTAGAATGAGATATGCGACAGGACACGACAACTAATGGCTGTCTCCGAGGTTCGACTGGTCGTCGCGCCACGCGAGGCGCGGCTGGTGCTCGTCCGAGACAACGAGGTTGTCGAGGAGGAACTCTGGAGGTTCGAGCGGGCGATGGGCCGCTCCGAAGCCGCGCAGGTCGTGAAAGCGGTCTTCGACTCGACATACGACTACATCAACTACGCGGTCAACGGTGACGATTGAAGATCACATCAACGACGTAAAGGAGTTGCAAAGCCGCTACGGCGACGACACGCCACCACTCATGTCGCGTGTGCCGGAGCCGCCGCCGAGTCACTGGGGGAAATTGACGAGCCAGAGCAGGACGCTCTCGCCGCAATACATCAAGTTCTTGAACAAGCACAAGGAGGTGCAGAATGGAAAATGAGGAAGACCTCTACGGCGCGGGGATGCCGATCCTTGAGAAGTTGAAACTTCTCGCCGAGTGGGCGCCGCTGATCGGCCGCCTCCAGGCCGTGATGGATGCCTCGACACCCGAGGAGCGTGCGCTGGCGATCGTCAAGACGCTCCAGTGGGCTGCGGGGAAGTCGGCGACCGAGATCGACGACGAGGCGCTGTTCCATCTGGAGGCCGTGCTCAAGTCGGAGGAGGGCAAGGCGTTCTTCGGCTGGGTCGTCGATAAGGTGCGCGGATGACGACGTTTCAGGCGGTCATGGCCGCCGCGGCCGTCATCACCGCAGCCGTCCCGCAGATCAAGCAGGCCGCCGGCTGGCTGCTGCGGCTGCCGACACCGACGCCGCCCGACCAGGCCGCTCCGTCGTACAGAGATGCCATCGCCAACCTGGCTGCCGTCAGGCTGCGGCTCAAGGCGACGGGGAAACTCGATGACGACCAGAAGCAGGCGATCGACGTGCTCACGCTTGCCTTGGTGGACGGGAGCGACGAATGAAGATCCCTGCGAGGTATGCCGTGGCAGCGGTGCTGTTGTTTTTCGCGTGGAAGGGTGCAGACCTGTCGCTGCCGTGGCCGCCGCCGCCGCACGACGAGGTCGCAGCCCCACGGCCCGAAAAGCCCCTGCTGGAGTGGGCCGAGCCGATGAGGGCCGTCCTGCCGAAGATGCTCCCGGCCGACCGCCGCTACATGGCTCGCTTCTACGACGCCTGCGCGTACATCATCCTCAAGGACGGCGACCGCCAAGTGCCGATCATCGGCACCACCGACCAGTTCGTGACATTCCACGGCGGCAGCCTACGCCTGGCGATCGAGAAGGCGAAGGTCGGGCAGTACCCCGGCCTCGCCGAGGCCATCGACCAGACGTTTGTGAACGCGATGGGGGCCGACCCGAAGAAACTCGACCCCGACCCCCGCCGCCGGCTGGTTGCCGCCTGCGGCGTTCTCTCCTGGGTCTTCGGCATCGGCCATGAGTGACTTCAGCCCACTCGACGCCTACTCCAGCGGCCTGATGGGCTGCCGGCCCAGCCCTAGGTCGGACGAGGAGTTCGCGGATCTGATTCTCCGTCGCGGCGGCGACCCCGACGGCGGCAGTGTGGCGCACCAATGGGAGTTCGCCGACGCTGGGAAGGGGAAGTTGACGCTGCTCTTCCCTCGCGTCATGGAGGTCTTCCCTGACTGCTTCCCAGGCCCGACGCAACTCCTCGGCGACTGTGTTGCGCGAGCGGCCTCAAACTGCCTGCTCACGTCGCTGGGCATGGAGATCGCCGACGGCAAGCCGGACGAGGTGACGGGCCACGTCGAGGGTGCGCCGGAACTGCCCGAGGCCGGCGTGAAGGCGGGGGTCGTCGCGGCCGAGAGTCTGTGGGCGTGGAGGGGGTACAACAGCGACGGCTGGATCTGCTCCGAGGCTGCCAAGGTGGCATCGAAGCAGGGGTTCCTGATCCGCAAGCCGTACCCGGAACTGAAGATCGACCTGACGAAGTACACCGAGGACACGATCCGCCTGGGCGGCGCGAAGGTGCCGGGCGAGAAGTGGCTGGCCGAGTCGAGCAAGCACGTCGCCAGGACGGCGACCTTCCTCAAAGGCCGCGAACAGGTGCGCGACTTCTTGGCGGCCGGGTATGGAGTTTTCCAGTGCTCGGCTCTTGGCTTCGAGCGGACGAGGAACGAGGACGGCGTCAGCCGGCAGACGACCGTCTGGCACCACGCCCAACTCTGGCATGGCTATGACGACCGGCCGGAGACGATCCAGAAGTACGGTCAGGCTCTCGTCCTTTGGCAGAACTCCTGGGCGAGGTGGAACGACGGGCCGCGCCGCGTGCGCGGCACCGACATCGACATCCCGCATGGAGCCTACTGGGCCTTGGCGAGCACGATCGACAAGTGCAACTGCATCGCCCTGTCCAGCGTGGCCGGCTGGCCGAAGCGGCAGCACACCACCTACGGAGCCGCTGGGAATGTGTGAGCGGATGCTAGTGGTGCTGATGGTCATCGTGTTCGCGGGCTGTAGGCCCGCCGAACACGATGACCTCCGTCCATTCGTAGCCGCGGCCGGCTACTACGCGGTCATGGAGTCGCAGGCCACGCCGACGCCTGCGCCACCGACCCCGAAGCCCGGCCCACGCACATGTGAGAATTGCAACGGCCTCGGGTATCTGACAGACGGCACCGTGCGAACGGTTTGCCCTGTTTGCAAGGGAAACAAAGTCATCAGCGGAGCAGTGCCATGCCAGAGCGGGACGTGTCGGTCGGTACTTATCGCCCGCTGAAGGATTACGTTCGTCGCCGCGGCGGCATACGTCTTTCCATGCACGGGGGGCTGCGCGAGCGTGTGGTCGAGGAGATCGTCGCCGCCTGGCCCGTCGGCTGCCCCGTCGAGCACCTAGAGGACGTTGTTCGTGCTCGAATCAGCATTAAGGTCAGGGAGAAGTATGGCAGCGTGATCGCCGTCATACTGCTCTCTGCCTTTATCAACGTGATCGTGCGTCTCGTCGTCGATTGGTGGCTGGAGCGACACTCGCATCGCGTTCTCATGCAGGGGTGGTCAGATGCCGCGAAGGGTGCCGACGTATAGGCCACCAGCGTTTCGCCGCAGGGACGAGGCGCGCCCCAGTTCCCACGAACGGGGGTACGGCTCGGCGGCGTGGAGGCGGCTGCGGCTACAGGTGATCGCCCGCGACGAGGGCGTCTGCCGCATCTGCGGTGGCGTTGTCACGGGCCGGGGTGACGTTGACCACATCGTGCCGAAGGCGGCCGGCGGCACCGACGCGCTGGAGAATCTCCAGTACGTTCATGCCGCCTGCCACTCACGCAAGACGGTCAGCGAGAGTCGGTAGCCTTCCTGGCGTTCTTTGCCTTCGCTGATCCGCCGGCCGCGCCCCACTCCCGCACCTTGGCCTGGTGCGCCTCGGAATAGTAGGGGTAATAGAACTGCTTCAGCGTGTCGAGCATCGATCGCTTGATGTAGTTCCTCCCCAGCACCTCGACCACGCACTCATGCCCGGCCTCCCTGGCCCGGTCGATCGCCCGATAGAAGGTTCGCCTGGGCGCGCCGATCTCGGCGGCCGCCTGCGGCACGGTCATGTAGTCATTCGTGTCGATTTTCATCGTCGCACCACTCCTATCACGCTGTCTGCCAGATCCACGAAAGCCTCGCCGACACGCCGCAGCGGTCGCTGCGGCTCCTGCTGGATGACGACCGGCTGCCACACGGGCTGCGGCGCCGGTTGCCACGCAGGGGGATACTGCGTTGCCACGCTCGGGGGCGGCGCCTGCCGCTCCGCGAGAATCTCGCGGAGCAGGCACACGACGACGACGACGAGCACGGCCCGCCAAGTGTCACGAACCATGCCAAGTATAGGCTGGATAGTTTGCATGGTCTACTCCGGTTTGGCGGGGCCGACGCCGCAGGCGACGGCCTTGGCGGCGATCTCGTCGGCTCGGGCGTCGAGTTTCCTGGCCCGAATGCGCAACTCGACCGCGCAGGCGGCGAGAGCCTCGGCCTCGGTGGCCGCGATGTGTTCGTGGCCTCGCAGCACCTCGTTGCCGTAACTGCGGCGCAGCAGGCGATGCTCGGCAGAGATCACCGTCGCTCTGTTCACGATCGCCTCGTCATTGACCGACACGAACGAGACGTACACGTCCTGACCGTCGAGCAACTGCATCATCGGATCGTCCTCCTTGTGGCACTTGTTGTGGTCTGTAGTCTATCGTCCTTCTTCGCCCTTGCGCTTCCGTTTTTTCGCCGCTCGCTTCCGCCGCCGCATCTCCTCCAGTTCGCGGACGGCGGCCTGGGCGACCCGGTTCTGGGCCTCGACGGCGGCCTCGCGGCTGGCGAGGCCGGAATCGACGAGGAACGAGAGCCAGCCGGCTTCGTAGTCGGTGATTCTGTTGGTCATCAGCAACCGGACATGGCTGCCCGCTCCTCGATGTGGTGCGCCAGTTTTGAAATCTCCTCGTCGCTCCAGTTCGCCGCCCCGGACGCCTTGATGCCTCGAAGGGCATCGCGATCCGCGACTGGGCCGAAGCCGCCGCGTGCCATCGGCACTTCGTGTTCCTGCCATTTGTTGAACACGACGGCATTCCTGCCGTCTATGATCCGCACCTCGGTGTTTCTGATCGTCAGCATTTCGCTCTTCTTCATCGTCCTCTCCTCGTTTCGCCGCTCGGGGTTTCTACGCTCCGGGGTGGCGGCTGGCCGCCGGGGCGCGGGGTTCACTTACGCTTCTTCGCAGCCGCCTTCTTCTTCGGCTGCTGCTCCACTGGCGTGGCACAGCAGAAGTCTGCCGCGTTGACCGCCAGGATCACCTCGTCGTCGCCACTCTCGCCCGTCTGCTGCCAAGCGCAGCACTCCTCGCTCCAGATTTCCGAGTACCCTGCCGGAATGTCCTCCGCGTAGACGCACAGCATCCGCCGCCGCGCCATCGCGTTGACGATTGCCGCGCAGTCGTGGGTCGTCAGTTCAATCGTCTTGCCGTTCGCCAGTTTGCACTGGAGTTTCGTCGTCGTCGTCACCTTGCTAGCCATCTTCGCTCTCCTCTGGTTTCGCCGGCCGGGGCTGGCTGGGGTTCGGGTTGCTACGATCTGGGGTCACGCACTGGCTGCGGCAAATCCTTCGGCCGCCAGCCAAGTCTCCTCGGGGATGTTCGGCCGCATGCTCTGGTTCTCCATCACACGCACATGCTCGCCAGCCGCAAACATCGCCTCGCGCACGGTCTGGTAGTTGCCGACGAGCCGGCCGTCGCAGCCGACAGAGATGTAGCCGCTCGTCGGGATCATCTTGAACTCGACCGTGTGATTCAGAACCTTGCAACTGGTGTACTGGGTCATCGTTCTCTCCTCTTTCTCTAGGTTTCCACGATCCAGGGGCCACGACGGCCCGCTCCATGCCCCCGTGCCGGTTTCGCCGGCCGGGGGTCGGGGGCGGGTCGGCTAGGCGTTGTAGTCTGTTCCGCAGCATGTGCAGACACTAACGGCGCCGCCGCGCTGGACGTTGATGCCGGCAGCGTCGATGGCCGGCGACTCACACTCCACGCAGGCCGGGCAGTAGGCCGACCCGTCGAGCCAGTACCAATCTCCCGCCGCCATCGCAGCGGCGACGGCATCGGTGGCGTCTTCGATTGTTTTCGTGCTGCTCCTGTCGATTTCAAGGCCGTTCACCGTGGAAGAGTAAGTCCACGACCGGCTCCCAACCAGCATCCTCGCAGCGTCTTCCACGGTCGCCGCGCTGCTGCGGACGTTGTTCAGTTTCAGTTCCATCGTCCCTCTCCTCGTTTCGGGTTCCCCCGCTCGGGGGTCTGTAGTTTCGCTCAGTCCACGCCCGCCGGCAACGTGCCGGGCGGGGAAGCCATCAGCCGGCGGGGCAGCAGTCGCCCCAGTATTCCACGAACGCGACGATCTCGTCGTTCGCCAACCCCTCGGCCACAAGCCGGCGGGCCGACTCCAGCGTGATGCAGTCGTGCGAGACGAGAAGGCCGCCAAGGGCGGGGTAGTCGTGTTCGCAGTAGGCGATCCAGTCGAGCGCCGGGTCGGCGGCCTCCAGGTCGTCGAGGTAGTCGAAACTCTCGGTCGAGAGCGGCACCCTGCCCGCCTCGGCGCAGTCCATGTAGAAGGCTTTCACGGCTCCCATCGTTCACTCTCGTTTCTACGTTCGGGGTTCTCGTTCCTACGGTCGGGGCCAACGCGCCCCTGCCTTGTGTCTCGGTCAGTACCCAACTCTAAGCATCGGCACAGCGGGTGTCAACTCCACAATCTTTCCGCCGCGATCCGACCCGTCGCACCCTGTACGGACGGGCGACGAGGCCCGGCACCCGCGACCGCCGCCGGCCGGCAACGTGAAGCACCGCATAGCCGCCGGTGCCGTAGGCCAGGAGCGTGACCCGCCCCCGTGCCGTCTGCTCGACGGCCACCAGGGTGAACACGCCGCGGGCGGCCATGCTGACGCGCTCGCCGTCTGCCAGCCGGTAGTAGGGGCCGCCGGCCACGCGAAACTTGTCGCCAGGGACGAGGGTCACGCGGGGGCTGAGTTGGTAGCCGGTCATGCGGCACCTCCTCCGACGCGAGCGTCGAGCCGCGGGCCGCCGGTTTCCATGTTCCAGGCGGCCGTGGCCTTGCAGGCCGCCACCGTCGAGGCCGATCCCAGGTGGCCCTCGCTGATCACCTCGCCGGTCGCCGTGTTCGTGATGACGCCCGACAGGGTGTACCTCGGAAAGAACTCGCTCGGCTGAATCGCGAACCTGTAGGTGCAGCAGCGGGTGCTGCCCTCGCCGGTTGCGCCCGTCTTCGTTTTCGTCCACTTGATCGTCATGTTTCCACCCTCCGGGTTGTCACGCTCGGGGCCGGCGCTCGCCTGCCTCACGCATCCATTGTCCCATGCTTGTCAACGTACAAAATACAGGTGCCACTTACTGCGTCAACACTAGGGCTAGTGGTGGACGAGTGTTCAATCGGCGGCACCTCGCTGGCACGGGGCCGCCTCACCGAATCGTCCACTCCGCGAAGCCGCCGGGCAGCGTCGGCGTTTCGTGCGCCGGCACCATGCCCTTAAGCGCACAGATCGTCGTGATGCCGCCCTCCCAGTGGACGCGCAGCGTCCGCGAGTAGCCGGCCTCGCCCGTGTACGGGCGACCGTAGTCCCTCGCATAGCCGCAGGACTTCCGGTCTGGCGCGAAGACCGCCACGATGCCGGCCGCGATCCGCTCGGCCCGCGTCATCGCCGCCCAGGCGGCGTGGCGGGCGGCACGGTTCTGCCGAATCTTCGACACGGCGTGGGGGGTGTAGCCGGTCATGCGGCACCCCCTTCCGTCGCGATCTTGATCGCCCGCTCAACCTCGTCGGCCGCCTCCAGCAGGAGGTTGATCCCGTCGCCGTCGAAGTGGCTTCCGCAGGCCGATGCCTGCCGCAGCGTCGGCAGAATGAACTGGAGCGCCTTCAGCATCTCGGGGCTGGCCGCGATCAGTCGGGCATTCGCCTCGATAACGTCGTGCCGCTCGTCATCGTCGGGGTCGCCGGCATCCGGCACGTTGCAGATGCAGGCATCGCCGGCCGCCAGCACCTCAAAATCAGCATCTCCCCAGGCATGAATCGTCCAGGGGCCGGGGGTATGGGTTGCAGTTGTCATCTCTCGTTCCTCCACTCGGGGGTGCTTCTCGTTCCGCCGGCCGGGGCAACGTGCCGCCGGCCGGGCATCGTCAGTCACTCTGGCGACCGCCAGTTCTCCTCCTCCATGTCCATCGTGCCGCTGGGCAGCGGCGTCATGTTGCTCAGTTCGCCTGCCACGGTCGTGTCGTATGCCTTCGCCATGCCCATGAACTCCACCATTGCGAGCCGCCGCACCTCGGCCGGCGTGGTGCCGGCCGGCACCTCCAGGGTCACGCTCGACCGCAGGTAAACGTCCACCAGCACCGCGCTCGTCTTCGTCGCACTCATCGTTTCCACGCTCCAGGGGTTCTCGGGTTCACACACTCGGGGGCCACGACGGCCACCGGCTCGACGCCACCCCGCGGGCAGGCGGCGCCGTGCCGGGGGCCGGCTATTCGTCCTGCTCGACGCCAAACGGCTCGACCATGAAATCGATGCCCGCCTCGGTGTTGTCGAGCATCTCGCGAAACTTCGCGACGGCCGCGGCCTTGATCACCTCCAGGCCGGCGTCGGTGCTTGCGTCGGTGCCACGCGGCACCGTCACGCACACTCCCGTCTCCATCCACACATCGAACTTGGGCATCGTCTCGTTTCCTCGTTCCGGGGGGCATCGATCCGCGGGAGCCGGCAACGCGCCGGCTCCCGTTGGTACGGGCGGGGGTCAGGCGATGCCGAAGAGGCGGCGGAAGGCCGCATCGACGGCCGGCATCTCCTCGGGCAGCGGGTACGGGTAGAACTTCGGGCCGGGGGCGAATGCCGCGACCGGCACGATGTTCGCGAGGTAGTCGTTGTTTGCCTGCGACCGCACCCATGCTTCAAAGGCCCGCGCCATCACCTCCTCGGGCAGCGACCAGTACCGGCCGCTCCGGGTGCGGTCGGCTTCGATGCTGCGGTTCTTCAGCGCGGCCGGCAGGGATCGGAGAGCCTGCCGCACCTCGCCAGCGAGGCACTGCGATGCGAAGCCGCCCAGGCCCGCGGCCTCGCCGGCAACGTGATCCCAGGCGTGGAACCATTCGTGCGCGAGGCATCCGGCCCCGTTCGTCTTCGTGAGGTTGATCACCCGCCGGCCCGGCTCGTAGTGGGCAGCGGCTTTGCCGTGGCCGCGGGCGCCGAATGCGAGCGCGAGCCGGCCGCCGAAGGTGAGCGCGTCGGCCGCCAACCGCACGACCCCGGCGAGGTCGAGCAGCGCGTCGGTGGCCTGATTCAGGCAGGCGGCCCGGTCGGTCTGCCAGTTGCCGAATTCGACCCCGTAGGGGCGGAACGTGGCGAGGAACGATTCCGGCGTGGCATCGACGCCGCCGCGGTGATCGACACCGACGCGGGGGCGGTTGGTCGTGCCGCGGACCTTGTCCTCGGTGACGTTACCGGCCTCGCGGGCGGCCTCCCAGGCGGCCGACAGGATCGCGACGGCATCGGCCTGCCGGCGGAAGGCGAGCGCCTCGTCGCGGGTCGCGAACTCCGCGAGCCGGCGGTGCGCCCGGTCGCCGTCCTTGCAGGCGAAAATGCATCCGGTCGAGCGGTCCATGTACCATGAGAACTGGAGCGGCTTCCGTTGCCGCGCACGGGGGGTCGCCGTTTCGCCGGCCGGGGTCTGCCGCGGGCCGCGGGCCGCGGCGCGGTCCTTCGCCGCGCCGCCGATCTTGCGGCCAAAGTCTCCGATGGTGCCGATGGCTGTCATCTCTCGTTTCCTCTCTCTGGGTCAGGGTTTCCACCATCCGGGGCCGCCGGCAACGTGCCGGCGGCTCGTTTGTCTGGGCTTGTGTCCTAGCAGATCGGCTCGGGGCCAAGGCCGACCGCGATGCCGACCGCCTCCGCGATACTCCGCGGCGACGGCAGCGGAGCGTGACCCATGACCGCGGTGTACGTCTCGCGGTTGCCATGATGGATGCAGGCCGCGGTGAACAGGATGCCGCGGCGCAGGTCGCGGGGGATCGTGCGCCACTGGGTGCGGGCTGCGATGGAGGCCCGCACGACGCGGGCGATCCGCATCATCCCCTCGGCAACGTGTTCGCGATCCACGACCCGCCGCACGAATGCATGGTTGGCCTGCGAGAGTCGCAGCACCCTTCCCGCCCCGCGGCTGGGCAGCAGGCCAGGAACCGCGACCAGCGGCAGCCACGCATCGCCGGGGTGACCGTCCCAGGCCGCCGGCACGGGCGACGGCTCGACGGGCCGCGGTGCCGCCGCCGGCCGGGAGGCTGCGACCAGGGGCCGCAGGCGGGCGGCCGTGGCCTTGATCTCGCGGTTCGTGTCCTGCGTCATGCACAGGAACCGCGACCGCCCGCGACCGTCGAGCCGCCGCAGCACCGTCACCGGCGCCAGCCGGCTGCCGACCTTCACGCGGTATTCGCCGCCGATCTGAATCTCATTCTGTCGCATCGCATCTCTCCTCGGGTTGTGGCCGGTTTCGCCGGCCGGGGTTGTAGTGGGTTGTGGGTTATGGGGTCAACGGATCACGCAGGAGTCGAGCATCTGCCCGTGCGAGAATGCATCGTCGGCAACGTCCGACCCGTACCGGGCGACGAGGTCGCGGGCCGCATCCATCGCGCGCCGCACGTTGCAGGCAACGGAGGCCCGGTAGAACCGCAGGCAGAGCAGATCGTAATCGTCTGCCGGCCGGGGCCGCAGCCCCATCGAATCGGGATAGTGAATGAGTTCCATCGTCGCGTTTCCTCTCTCGGGGTTGCCATGATCCGGGGCGACCGTCGCCCGCGGTAGGTGAATCATAGCGGTGTCATCGGCAGTGTCAAGCCTAGGGAAACAGGGGAAAACTGAACCTTACGAAGATTACAGGTTGCCACGGTCGGGGGTTCCGCCGGTTTCCGCGGACGGGGGGTCGGGAAATCGCTGGCGGTTCCGCTCGGTCACGCGAACGTGCCGCACATCGACGCTTTCCAGATGCAGCACTACCTCGGTGCCAGGGAGCCAAAATCGCACAACTCCGCGGCCCGTTTCAGAATCGATTTCATAGTGGGTTTTCACGCCCCACATCATCTCCAGGAATTCCATCGCGCCAGTGAATGCGGCGGCATCGTCTGCCGTGAATTTTCGTTTCATCGCTCGGGTTCTCCTCGGGTTTCTACGCTCGGGGTTTCTACGTTCGGGGGTTGCCCGTTTCTACGCTCGGGATGCACTGGTTTCTACGGGCGGGCCGCACCTGCCCAGGTGACGAGCGACGGCGGGCCGGCTCCCTCGGTGCGACGGCGGGCCGCACCTGCCCAGGTGACGAGCGACGGCGGGCCGGCTCCCTCGGTGCGACGGCGGGCCGCACCTGCCCAGGTGACGAGCGACGGCGGGCCGGCTCCCTCGGTGCGACGGCGGGCC